>Ga0153972_1000001_pt1 | contig 322520 bp, 312 predicted proteins | sample TSGA056MetaG_FD_104732 | JGI IMG/M metagenome (GOLD analysis project Ga0153972, IMG submission 104732) | Attine ant fungus gardens microbial communities from Georgia, USA - TSGA056 MetaG | ecosystem: Host-associated > Fungi > Mycelium > Unclassified | place: USA: Georgia, George L Smith State...
AGTTTTGTTTGTAGTTGTTAAAGTGTTGTCAGTGATGTTTTGTTTTAGGGCATCTTGTGTATCAACGTAAGTTGTGTCAGCTTTTGTGCTGATTGAGTTTGTGATTGTTGTGTCTTGTTGATCGACATAACTTTTACTTGTTAGTGTTTCATCACTGGCATTGGTTCAGTCTAAATCGGTTGCGATGTACTGCACAAAGTTGTTATCTTCATTGTCGTAGATTTCGATGTTGTTGTCTAATTCTGTGCTGCCACTGCCACCTTCAATAGTAATATCACCTGTTCCAAGAATTGATTGACTATTAATTGTTTTGATGTTTTGGCTGCTTCCATTATCAACTAGTGTGTTTTGTTTGTTAGTTACTAATTCGTTAATTCCGCCAACGATAGTTTTGTTTGTAGTTGTTAAAGTGTTGTCAGTGATGTTTTGTTTTAGGGCATCTTGTGTATCAACGTAAGTTGTGTCAGCTTTTGTACTAATTGAGTTTGTGATTGTTGTGTCTTGTTGGTCGACATAGCTTTTACTTGTTAGTGAGTCATCACTGGCAGCAGTTCAGTCTAGGTCTGTTGTTTTGTATTGGACAAAGTTGTTGTCTTCATTGTCGTAGATTTCAATGTTGTTATCTAATTCTGTGCTGCCACTGCCACCTTCAATAGTAATATCACCTGTTCCAAGAATTGATTGACTATTAATTGTTTTGATGTTTTGGCTGCTTCCATTATCAACTAGTGTGTCTTGTTTGCTAGTCATTAATTCATTAATTCCACCAACAATAGTTTTGTTTGTAGTTGTTAAAGTGTTGTCAGTGATGTTTTGTTTTAGGGCATCTTGTGTATCAACATAATCTTTTGAAACACCACCACTGCCACCACCATTTTCTTTAAAGTCTTCGTAATCATCAGATAGTACTTGGATAGTTGTTCTTATTTGACTATCAGCATTTGCTCGTGTTCTTGCTTCAGTATTTAAACTTTCAACAGTTGCATATTGAACAGCAGTTGTTGAGATTGAATTTTTATTATTTTCTTTCATGTCTTTCTCCTAATTAATCAGAGAAAAAGCAAATATAGTTAAAAGTAATTATATAATTTGTTATTTTAATTATTGGGTAATTGAAAATTAATTGTAAATGAACCTGTTAATTTTGTACTACTTGAAATGGCGTTAACAATTATTTTGCCATTATAATCAGCATATGTTGCACCAGCAACAATTAAATTTAAACCATCGATTTCGTAATCAACGCCTTCTTCAGTTAGTTGACCTTGACTTAATATTTCATTAACATTAAGACTAATTGTAAGTTTAAGGTTAGAAACTTGAATATTACTTAAAGCATCTGCTGTAGGAACACTAATAGTTGCTAAAGGATCACTACCACGATCACTAATATTTTCTGTACCTTGTAAGTCTACTACTAATTCTCCTTTAGCTTTGGTACTGCTTTTAACAGCAGCAACAGTAACATTAATTGAATCTAGTCTAACCCCTGCTTCAATATCATCTAACTCATTAACTGTATAGTCAATATTAGGTTCTAATTCTAAATTATCCATTTTTTCAGTGATGTTTTCTTGAACACCAGTTTTTATTGTATTTGCTTCGTCTTCTGTTATTGAATCCATATGTCCGACTTCTGCTAAATAACTAATATTTTGTGAGCTTAAATCTAATCTGCTGTCATTGCCATTACTATGTTTATTAACCCCTGTAATTAGGAAATATAAAAGAAAAGCAAGAGCGATACAACCTAAAACACCTGCAAGTAAAACTGATAGTGAAAAATTTTTAGGATTTTCCTTTTTCAAAATTAATTCTCCAATTTACAATAATATTTTTAAATTTAAATACATTAACTAATTAAATTATATTATATTATCGTAAATATTTTGCGTTTATAGATATTTAGACTATTCAAATTAGCAATAATAGTTATTTTAAAATCTATGGATTTTAGAAAATTATAGGATTATTAAATTATTAGTATTAATTAAAGTGGAATTTTGTATCAAATTCCTCTTGCACTGCGACGATAACCATCTTTTCTTTTTGCCTTGCTGTAGGATGCAATAATAGAGTTTTTACTAGTTTGATATTTTTGATGACCTTTGGTATAGCCGTAAACTTTTTTTATTGCTTCTTCTAAATTTTCATAAACTCCAAGACATTGATCAGTTTTACTATCATATCGTGCAAGAAAATAGCTTTTTTCTTTCATAAATTACTCCCCTAATTTATAAAAATTTAATATCCTATTTTTTTCATCATGTTATTTTGAATTTAAGATTAAGTAATCTACCAATTATTAATGTCAGCCGGTACTTGTCAATAATTAAAATCAATAATAAACTAGGTACAATATTCAAGATTTAAATTAAGGAGCAATTAAAATGAAAAAGGATAAAGAATGATTTCAATTAATGGGTTTAAAAGTTGTTTTAATAATTTTGCATATTATTACTTTAGGGATTCCAAAGTTAGTTAAAACAATTGATAGTAAAATCACAGCAATTACTAGCAAATTGTAATTAATAAAAGTAGGTAGTTAGGAGTTTTTATTTAAATAACGATATTGCAGATTTTTATTATTAATGTTATTATTTATGGGTACTATTTTCTCAAAATTTATTAATAGTGCCGTGTGGAAGATTTAATCGCTATTACCACAATGAGAACGCAAAAGGAGATGTTGCTCATGGCTCAACAAGATTCAAATATTAGCCGAATTGCAACAATTCAATTAAACTGTGGTTTAGCTAAACCAGGTGCTAGTCTAGCTTCTTTTGGAATTGATATGCCAAGATTTTGTCGTGAATTTAACGATAAAACTAAAGATCAAAAAGATGAAGTTAATCCAGTGCCAGTAACAGTTAAAATTGTTGCTTTTAAAAATAAAGATTTTCAATTTACTATCAAGACTCCCCCAACAACTTTTTTAATTAAAAGAACATTAAAAATTGAAAAAGGGAGTGCTAATGCCAAATTAACAAAGGTTGCTACTTTAACTAAAGAACAAATTACTGAAATTGCTAAGATTAAGATGCCTGATTTAAATGCTTATGATTTAGAAGCAGCAATTAAAATTGTTGCTGGAACAGCAAAAAATATGGGTATTGAAGTTAGCGAGTAAGGTGCAAAATGAATAAAAAAAGTAAAAGATACCAAGAAGTAGCGAAATTAGTTAATAAATCAACAGTCTACTCAATAGATGAAGCTATTGCATTAGCAAAACAAACATCAACTTTAAAATTTGACGGAACAGTTGAAACAGTTTTCCGTTTAAATCTTGATCCTAAAAAAGCTGACCAAATGCTTAGAGGTTCAATTGTTTTACCTTCTGGAACAGGTAAAACTCAGAAAATTTTAGTAATTACTACTATTAAGGAAAGCGAAGCAATTGATGCTGGTGCTGATATTGTTGGTGATAAACAAATGATTACTCGAATTCAAGGTGGATTCCTTGATTTTGATATCATTATTGCTACACCAGAAGTTATGCCAGAATTAGGAAAAATTGGTAAGATTTTAGGACCAAAAGGTTTAATGCCAACTGCTAAATTAGGAACAGTAACAAATGATGTTGCTAAGGCAGTTAACGATGTTCGTAAAGGAAAAATTGAATATCGTGTTGACAAGAATGGTAACATTCATGTTATCTTAGGAAAATCTTCATTCTCAGATAGTCAATTAAAAACAAATTACCAAGCAATTTTAAATACTTTAAGAAAAATAAAACCTGCTACTGTTAAAGGTGCTTATATTAAAAATATTAGTATTAGTACAACAATGGGACCAGGAATTAAAGTTGCAATTGAAGAATAAAAGATTATTATTATTATCTATAAGTGCAGTGATATATTTTGTCATATATCACTGCTTTTTTATTGCAAAATAATAAAGATATCCCTTCAAACTTTAAATGATTAAAAGGATATCTTTTTCAAGCAAAATTCCAATATGATTAATAAAGTAAATAAAATGCTTCGTAAGATCTTTGGATAACTATTTTCCAAAAACTTATACGAAGCATTCATTTTAATTATTAAGGTAAGTTGAAATTTCAGTTTATATGATTTTTTAAATAAAATTCAACTTATTTTTATTAATTAATATTTCCAAGGTAATCAATAAAATATGTTTTATTTCTGGCATCATCTCAGATCATATTATCTTTTTTGAACACTCCAATATAATAGGGTGGCATAAGACCATTTAATTGAACTTTAATACCATTACCAAAATCAAATCGACCAAAACTTGCTGCAACGTTAGAAGTTAAATTTCAAGAATAAATATTAAATGATTTTTTAAATCCTTTATTATTAGTAAATTGAAGATTATGAGTTCTAAAAAAACTAAAATATCAGCCAATAGTTGTTCTTGAATTTTTAGAACTTGCATAATCAAAAGCTTTAACTAGGTTATCTTTATGATCTAAATAAATAAATAGTTTAATTCCTTCGCGAACATTTATATCAGTACTACTTGCAAGTCCTTGACCTGTGATTTCAAATAATTTTAAGTTTCAACTTAATTTTACTTCGCCTTGATAATATTTAGATTCTGGTTTAGCTTTTAAAACTATTGAAGTAGCTTGTTGCTTTTCTAGAATTAAATTAGCAGCATTTAAAGATTTACCTAAATATTTTTCAATTTGATTAGTAATAATATTTAAATCATTAGCGTCTAAAAATCCTTCAGTACCTCTAATTTCTTTAAATTTAAAATCTTTAAAAATGTCATTTAGTAAATTACGATTATCTTTATGATTAATTAATAAATTAGTTTCTTGATTTTTTATATCATTATAGTCGTAATGAATTTTAGCATAAATAGTACTTTTATTTTTTAAATCGTCATTTGTGATTTCAATACCTTGCTCATTAGTAATTTTATTTAAAGAAAATAGATATTGACTAAAATTATTTTTCATTTCTTCAGTTAATTCATTTTTAATAAATTCTGGAGTAATTGCATCTTTTAAATCTGCTACTGTGGCACCAATATTAACTTCGTTATTGTAAAAAATTGAGTTAATTTCATTAACAATTTGTTGATCTTCAACTTTTACAATGATAATTAGTTTAGCGGTTTGTTCTTTTATTGTTCCATAATTATAATTAAATTTTCCGTTAATTATATTTGTTACTGCTAAATCACTATCTAGTATTTCTTGATTTGAATCATCAGTAATTTTATTTAAAGAAAATAAGTTATCATTAAATTCTGTTCTAAGTTCATTAATTAATTGACTCTTAACAAATTCAGCATTAATTAATGCTTTTAAGTGTGTTACAGTACTTTTCACTGCTATTTCTTTAATATATGAATATGATGTTCTGTTAATTTCACTTGCTATATTTTCATCGGTTACATTCGTATAATTATTTTGTTGTGCAAAATATGATTTTAAATTACTTTGATTTTCTTGATGAGAAATAAGACTTAAAGAAGTTGGTACTGTAATAGTTAGAATACCAGTCATAGCTAACATTTTTTTCAAATTTCAATTTTGTTTCATAATTAATACCTCCTAATTTTTAATTTAATTTTTTTATTTTGATAATTTTAAAATAATAAGGATGAATTAATTCAACTAATATTACCTAATTTGTCAATGGCATAAGTTACTTTTGATAAAGGATTTCATTGATTTAATTTTTTGTCAAAGATTTTAATATATTTAACAGAATTTTCAGAAAATTTAGTTTGAATGCCATTAGTGAAATTAAAACCATTAAATAATTCTGATAATTGTGAAGTTAAACTGCTACCATAAATAAGGAAGGTTTTATTAATATAATTACCGTTAATAAAGAAAATACTTAATTCTTCATCTTCATTGTTAGAATTGATAGTGATATTATTAATATTTTTATAGCCTGCTAGATCAAAAAATTTAATTTGTTGATCTAGCGAATCAAGATAAAAATAACCTTTCAGTCCTTTACGAACATTTATATCACTAGCATTTGGTACTTCTGTTCCTCAAACTTCAAATAATTTTAAGTTTCAAGTTAGAATTACTTGATTATAAGAATTTTCTAAATCATTTTTATTTTTAACAATAATTGAATTACTTGTTTGATTTTCTAATACTAAACTTTCTGGGTCTAAGATTTTTTTAGTATATTCTTCAACTTGCTGAGTAACTATACTTAAATCATTACTATCTAGAAATCCTTCAATACTTCTTTGATCTTTTAATTTGAAATTTTTAAAAACTTCATTTAATGATAGCGCTTCATTTGGTGTTTCAATAGGCGTTTCATTTGATGGTGGTTTTTCACTTGGTGGCTGTGTGTCATCTTTTGGCACTTCAATAGGTATTTCACTTGGCGGTTGTAGAACATCATTTTCTGGTGATGGATTATTTTTTGTTTTTCCACAAGCAACTACACTTAAAGAACTTGGAACTACGACTGATAAAATACCAATCGCTGTTAGCGTTTTTTTAAAATTTATTTTTTCTTTCATATAATTACCTCCTTGAAAATGTAATTGCTTAACTATATAGGTTTTTTTAGTAAAGGTCAAGCATTAATTTAAATCTCTAAAATTTTTTCTTTATTATCATTAATCATTTCTTTTTTAACTTCAAAACTTAAATTATTTTTTTTGTACCTTTTTTATATTAGACATAATAAAATAACTGCTCTTTTTTTATGATTGAATAATAGTAAAAATTACTCCTATACTGTATAATCTTATGTAAGTGATTTATCGATTGGTAGGAAATAAGAATGAAGGAAAATTTAAATAATAAAATTATTTCTTTAAAAAATGTTTCGTTTTCTAATGTTTTAAAAAATATCAATTTTGAAATTAAAACAGGTGAAATTATTGCTATTATGGGTAATAGTGGCAGTGGTAAAACTACACTTTTAAATCTTTTATCTGGTTTTATTATTGCTGATCAAGGTGAATTAATAGTTTTAAACCAAAATTTAAAGAAAATGAAAAATAACAAATTAGATACTTTTCGTCGCGAAAACATAACTTATATTTTTCAAGATTACAAATTAGTTAATTACTTAAATGTTAAAGAAAATATTAGTTTAATTCAAAAACTTAATCATCAAAAAATTGATAAAGAGAAATTTAATAGTTTAGTTAACGAACTTGGTTTAGACAAGTTAATTAATAAACCAGTTACTCAATTATCAGGAGGACAAAAACAACGAGTAGCAATTGGTCGTAGTTTAATTGGTTTGCAACCATTAGTTTTTGCTGATGAACCAACAGGAGCTTTAGATTTACCAAATCGTAATTTAGTAATGAATGAATTAATTACTAATGCTCAACGCTATCAAAAAACTTTAATTGTTATTACACATGATTTTGAGGTAGCATTAAAAGCACAGAAAATTATTTTTATTAAAAATCATCAAATTGATGCTATTTGAAAAACCAACGAAGTTAATCAAAGTCAAGTTCGCAAAAAATTAGAGGAATAAGCAATGAAATTTGTTTTTCAAACAATAAAACATTATTGAATTAATCATTTATTAACAACTTTGGTTTTTATAATTTCAACTTTGGCAATTGCTACTTTCACTTCTTTATTTATTAGTGCTTTAATTTATGATCGCAATGCTAAGAATCAAGTATTTTTGTTTTTTTTGATTCTTTTTGGTGTTAGTTATATTTTGAGTTGATTCTTAGTTACTCAAGTTTTAAAATTAAATTTTAAAGTTCGAATTCAAGAAATTAAAAATTTTCGTTTTTTAGGATTAACTTTTCATAAAGTTTATTCTTTATTACTAAAAGAATTCCTTTTAATTTCAATTTTACCATTAGTTATTGGTTTGACTTGTTATCCGATTTTGACAAAAAGTATTATTCATTTATTTCAAAATCAAGATATTTTAACGAATGATTTTAAACTTAATCAAAATCCTTTAATTTATTTAGGGATTATTATTTTAACTTGATTATTAATTTCCTTAGTTACTTATTCAACTATTTTTTCAACAAAAAAACATTTTTTAATTAGAAACTTGAAGCAAAAGTCAAAACAAAAAAAAGCAATTATTATTAAAACAATTTTTGGTGTGATAATTATTATTTGCTTTATTTTATTAATTAGTTTTTTTCAAGATAAAGTTTTATATTTATTTGGTGGAATTATCTTTTTAATTGGTTTTACTTTAGCTGGCTTTACTTTAATAAAAGGATTTTTTTGATGTTGAAAATTTATTATTCAAAAAAGATATTTATCTTATTTGGGGGCGTCACGGTTTTATTATAATCTTTTTAAAATTGTTGTTTTACTTAGTTTGGGAATTTTGATTTTTAGTTTGGCAAATTTTTCTTTTAATACTTTGAACGAAGCAGAAACAGGAAATTTTCAAGAAAATATTTGAGGAAGAGCCCTAAATTTAGTCGCAATAATTTTAAGTTTTATGGTTTGTCTTTTTGGATTAATTGTAATTTTAGTAACTAGTTATCTTTATTTTGATACTTATCAGCAAAATAATTATGATTTAATGCAATTAGGAGTTAAAAAAAGACAGATTTACTTTTTAAATCTGATTGAAGGTTTGATGATTAGTATTGCAATTTTAATTGTTAGTTTGATTCCTAGCTTAATGGTTGATATCATTTATCATGATGTTGCAGCTGTAAACAATATTGGTCTTTGATTAGGATTAACTGGAATTGTTGTTTTACCTAATATTTTGATGCCAATTATTTGTGTTACTAAATCATTAAAATTTTCACAAAGAAAAGATAAAAATTAACATAATCAAAATTTTTATTTTTTTGATAAAAATTTTTTTGTATAATTATATAAGTTATTACTTTTAGAACTAACTAATAAAAAAATTCCTTAGTATGAAAGGAAAGGATAATAATGAATTTTTTAAAATGACTTAAAAAACAAAATCGATTAATTAGATATGGTAATTATAGTTTGGCAATTGCTTTAGTTGTATTAGCATTAGCATTAATTTTAATTGGAACCGCTAATTTTGTTCCTAAGGATGCTAATATTGTTGATTCAGACTTAATTGGTAGTGGCTTTCAAGTTATGGTTAATCATAATATTTCTGAATTTTTATCAAGTCAGGGAGTATCAGCCTTATCGCAAAGATATACTCAGATTTTTGCTTTTTCTTCTGCTCCATTAGCACAATTAATAGCCGGTATTGTTTTTTTAGTAATTGTTTTACCAATTTTTGGTGGTTTTGCTATTTTATTATTAGCTAGTGGTTATTTCAAGCGATGATTATATACATAAGATTACTTATAAATTAAAAATGATAATTTAATATAATATTAATTAAAAAATGTCTAGATTTACCTAGACATTTTTCTTATTATTAATGATTTTTTTGAATTTCATTTTTTAAATCTTTGGCAACATTTAAGCGGATTACTCTTTTTGCTGGAATTACAATTTTTTCACCAGTTTTTGGATTACGACCGTTTCTTTCTTTATAATTTGTAATTTTGAAAGTACCAAACCCTCTGATTTTAACGTTTTCTCCTTGAATTAGCGCTTTAGAAATTGTGTCAAAAATTGTATTAATTACTTCTTGAGATTGTTTATCAGTCAAATTTACTTCTTTTTTAGTATTTTCGATGATAGTTCTCTTCTTCATCATAATAATAAACCCTTCTTTCCTTTTTAAATGAAAATTCTATCATTTATTTAATACTCTAAATGATATTTTTATTATAGCAAAATTAAATTAAATGATAGTTTTAAAGCATTTAGATATTTTTAATAACCAATATGACGATTAATTACTAGAGTTTTTTTCTTAATTTTTAAGTTTTTAACTTAAATAAAAATAATTATATTTAACTTTTTCTTTTATATGTTAGAATAAATAGTAAAATTATTTATAAAAACGAAGGGAATTTTTTTGATGTCGGAAACAACAAAAAGAAAACCACTTAAAAAAGATGCCAAAAATTTAAGTGTTGACATTAATGAGTCAAATCAAGTAATAAAAAAATCACTAAAAAAAAGAAAATCAATTGATAAAAATAAACCTTTAGTTGAGCTAAAACACATTACTAAAAAATATAAAAATAAACTTGCTTTAGATAATGTTAGTTTTACTATTAATCCTGGTGATCGAATTGGAATTATTGGGGCTAATGGTTCTGGTAAATCAACTGTTAGTGAAATTATTGGTGGAATTAGACAACCAACTTCTGGACAAGTAGTTCGTCAAGAAAATTTGGTTATTGGTTTACAATTTCAAGATTCAAAATATCCAATTGGAATTTCTGTTATGGATATGCTTAAGTATTATTTACATACTTTTAGTATTAAAATGACCGAAAAACAATTAAAACAATTATTAAAAACTTACCAGCTTAATGGTCTTGAAAATAAATTTATTGAAGGACTATCGGGCGGGCAACAACAACGATTAAATATTTTATTAAGTGTTATTCATGATCCTGATTTAGTAATTTTAGATGAAGTTTCTACTGGGTTAGATATTGAAGTTAGAGCACAAATTTTTGAATTTTTACAAGAAAATATTGTTAAAAAGAATAAAGCGATGATTTTAGTTACTCATCAGATGAGTGAAGTAGAAGAATTTTGTGAAAAATATATTTATATTCATAATGGTGTTGTTAAAGATTCAGGTTTAGTTAAAGATTTAATTAAAAATTATGGTTCAGTTCATACATATACTTGAGAAATGTTTGAAAAAAATAAAAGATCTGATTTAGAAAAACAATATCAAGAAGAAGAAAAGAAAGCACAAGAATTAGCTGCTAAAAAACCAAAGAAACAAAATAAAATTGATCGTTTAGTTAGTGATTCAAAAGATTATGGTAAGAATTTACCATTAATTGGTTTAATGTTGAAGTATTATTATAAAGGTTTTTTTGTCCCCTTTTTCTTAATTGCGTATCCAATTATTATTTTATTTTTACAAGGATTTGCTTTTAGTAATATGCCAATTGGTGCTGATGGTGTTTTGCCAATTCATAGTTTAATTGGATCAATTAGTATGGTTCAGGCAATGTCGGTTGGAATCTTTATTATTCCACAGACAATTTTAGAATTTAAAAATAGTGTCTTGATGAAACGAATTGGAGCAACTAATATTAAACCGATATTTTTTGTTGCTTCGGTAGTTACAATTGCTTTTCTTTTCATTATTGTTGCTTTTTTCTGAACATTATTGTGAGCAGGAATTTTCTTTGGTCATCGCTTTGGCTGAAGTATTGTTGCCTTACCAACTGATGTTGGACCAGCAATTCCCTTTTTAGTAATTTTAATTATTACTTCAATTAGTCTTGGAATGATGCTTGCTTCAATTTTCAAATCAACAACATCTTTCATTGCTATTTCTAATGTAATTTATTTACCTGTTGCGTTCTTAAGTGGTGGTTTTGTCCCGATTGAAATGATTAGTAATAGTGATGCTTTAAAGTATATAACTTATATTAATCCGTTTAAATATTGTCTAGATCCATTCTTACAAGCTTGAAACCATAACTTTGTTTGAGAAACAATTTATTATGCTTATGTGCCAATTTCATTAGTGCTTATTGCTGGATTTATTGGTATTGCTGGTTGAAAATTACGCTGACAAGCTTAATTAAAATTAAAAAAATTCTTAACTATTACAGTTAAGAATTTTTTCTTATTTAGTTATTTTATTTCTTAGTTTGTTTCATATTGTAATGCAAGAAATGCTGTCATGTGATCTTGTGTTAAAGGTACATTACCATTGTATGTAAATAACTCAAGCATTTGATCAGTATCACCAACTTTATAGTTAAGGAGTACTGTAATTTGATTATTACTAATAATCATTGAAACATTTTCAAAATCAATCGTATTAGAATTAATTAAACCGTTAAGATTTACTCATGTGATTGCACTCATGTAGGTTTGACCTAAAAGTGTTCCTTCATCATTAAGCATTACTAAAGGTGGCAGACCAGATAATACGACTTCTTTACTTTGTTCTGTATGAATTTTATTTAGGCCTTTTAATGATGATAATAAATTTTCTAAAGTAACAGTTTGTGAATCATTTGTAATATCATATTTTACTTCATCTTTTGAAGTAAGATAAGTATTTGCAACTGTTGTTTTCATACTTTCTACGTTGTTATTGTTAGTATTAATAGTTCCGGCAATTGCACCTATTCCAATTGCACTAATACCTGATAAAAGCATCAAATATTTTTTCATTCTATACACCCCTTTTCTTAATAGAATTGAATAATTTAATTATAAAATTAAATCTAAAATATTACAAGATATATTTATAAAAAATCTCGTTAATTTCATTGACTATTACAGTATTTATCGGTATTATATTTATTGGACTGTTTTTATGATACACACGGAATTGTGTATATAATATTCAGAAAATCGCAATAAGGAGATTATTTAATGCCGACAATTAATCAATTAGTACGTCATGGTCGTCAAATGAAGAAGTATAAATCAAAATCTCCAGCTTTAAATGTTGGATATAATACTTTAGAAAAACGCTCAACTAAGATTAGTTCTCCACAAAAAAGAGGAGTAGCTGTTCGTGTTGGAACTATGACACCAAAAAAACCCAATTCAGCTTTAAGAAAATATGCTCGTGTTCGTTTAAGTAATTCTATGGAAGTAACTGCTTATATTGGTGGTGAAGGACATAATTTACAAGAGCACTCAATTATTTTAATTCGAGGTGGAAGAGTAAAAGATCTTCCCGGAGTAAGATACCATGTTGTTCGTGGTACATTTGATACTGCTGGAGTAGCAAACCGTAATCAAGGTCGCTCATTATATGGGACAAAAAAAGCTAAGAAGAATAAGGCTTAAGAAGGAGTTTAACAATGAGTAGAAAAAATCAAGCAATTAAACGCGAATTACCTTTTGACCCTGTCTTTGATTCAAAGCTTATTACTCAATTGATCAATGCCATTATGGTATCTGGGAAAAAGAGTTTATCAAGAAAGATTGTTTATCAATCTTTAGCAATTGTTAAAGAAAAAACAGGTCAAGAACCATTACAAGTTTGTGAAAAAGCAATTGAAAATATTACACCACAATTAGAAGTTAAAACAAGAAGAATTGGAGGAGCTAACTATCAAGTGCCAATTGAAGTTAGTGAATCAAGAAAAACAACATTGGCAATCCGTTGATTAGTTTCTTATGCAAGATTAAGAAATGGTAAAACTATGCAAGATAAATTAGCATTAGAAATTATTGATGCTGCTCAAGGTAATGGTTCTGCTGTTAAAAAACGTGATGAAATTCATCGTGCTGCTGAAGCTAATAAAGCTTTTGCACACTATAAATGATAGGAGATATTTATGGCCCGAGAATATTCTTTAAATAATACTAGAAATATTGGTATTATGGCTCATATTGATGCAGGAAAAACAACAACAACAGAAAGAGTTTTATTCCATACTGGTAAGATTCATAAAATTGGAGAAGTTCACGAAGGTGCTGCTACTATGGATTGAATGGTACAAGAACAAGAACGAGGAATTACAATTACTTCTGCTGCAACAACTGCCTTTTGAACTCATAATAACGAAAAATATCGGATCAATATTATTGATACTCCAGGTCACGTTGATTTTACTGTTGAAGTAGAAAGATCATTACGAGTTTTAGATGGAGCAGTTGCAGTATTGGATGCTCAATCAGGAGTTGAACCGCAAACTGAAACTGTTTGAAGACAAGCAACAAAATATAAAGTACCAAGAATTGTTTTCGCTAATAAGATGGATAAAATTGGTGCCAACTTTGCTAATTCAATTGCAACATTACATTCTCGTTTGGGAGCAAAAGCCTTTGCAATTCAATGACCAATTGGTGCTGAAAATGACTTTAATGGCATTATTGATTTAATTACTTTAAAGGCTTATGGATTTGATGGTCAAGCACAAGAAAATTATCAAGAAATTCCAATTCCAACAGAATTAATGCCAGAAGTTGAAGCAAGAAGAGCAATTTTAATTGAAGAATTAGCTCATCATGATGATTCTATTTTAGAAAAATATCTTGAAGGACAAGAAATTAGTGTTGCTGAAATTAAGAAAATTATTCGTCGTTTAACAATTAATGCTGAATTCTTCCCAGTATTATGTGGAAGTGCCTTTAAAAATAAAGGTGTAAAATTAATGTTAGATGCAGTGGTTGATTATTTACCATCACCACTTGATGTTCCAGCGATTAAAGGTGTTTTACCGACAGGTGAAGAAGTTGAAAGACATTCATCAGATGAAGAACCATTTTCTGCTTTAGCATTTAAAGTAATGACTGATCCTTATGTTGGTCGACTAACTTTTATTAGAGTTTATTCAGGAACTTTAAAATCTAGTTCTTATATTTTAAACTCAACTAAAGATAACAAAGAACGAGTTGGTCGAATTTTACAAATGCATGCCAACCACCGTGAAGATATTACCCAACTTTATGCTGGTGATATTGCTGCGATTGTTGGATTAAAATCAACAACAACAGGTGATACATTAGCTGATGAAAAAAATGAAATTGTTTTAGAATCAATGGTATTCCCTGAACCTGTTATTTCTTTAGCTTTGGAACCAAAAACTAAAGCTGACCAAGAAAAAATGAGTTTAGCATTAGGAAAATTAGCTGAAGAAGATCCAACTTTTAAAGTAAGTGCTGATCATGAAACTGGTCAAACAATTATTTCTGGAATGGGTGAATTACACTTAGACATTTTAGTTGATCGTTTATCTCGTGAATTTAATGTAAAAACTAATACTGGTAATCCACAAGTTGCTTATCGTGAAACAATTAAAGCGACTGATGAACATGCTGAAGGAAAATATATTCACCAATCAGGTGGTAGAGGTCAGTATGGTCATGTAATTATGAAATTAGAACCAAATCCAGGAAAAGGATTTGAATTTGTTGACAAAATTGTTGGTGGAAGAATTCCAAGAGAATATATTAAACCAGTACAAGAAGGTTTAGAAGAATCTTTAGAAAATGGTTTAATTGCTGGTTATCCAGTAATTGATGTTAAAGCAACTTTATTTGATGGTTCATTTCACCCGGTTGATTCGTCAGAACGAGCTTTCAATATTGCAGCATCAAAAGCATTGCAAGATAATAAAGCTAAATTAAAACCAGTTTTATTAGAACCAATTATGAATGTTGAAGTAGTAGTTCCTGGTGATTATTATGGAGCAGTAGTTGGTAAAATCTCTGGAAAAAGAGGAACAATTGAAGATGATGAAACTCGTGGTGATGCATCAGTAATTAAGTGTAAAGTGCCACTAGGAGAAATGTTCGGTTATGCAACTGAATTGCGTTCAATGACTCAAGGAAGAGGAACTTATACAATGACTTTTTCTAATTACGCTGAAGCACCGAAATCAGTAACTGAAGAAATTGTTGGTAAGTATCAAAAATCAAGAGTTATGAAAAAATAAGTACTTATTGCATATTAAGTAAAATTATTTTAAAATTACTATAGTTTATTATTAACTTAAAAAATAATGAATAAATTAAAATTTAGATTAAAAAAATCTAAAAAACAAACTCAAATATTTAAAAAATTTAAGGAGGAAGAAAAAAATGGCTGAAAAAACAAGTAAACCAGCTACAGGAGCAAAAGAAACTTTTGTTCGTGATAAAGTCCATGTTAATGTTGGAACAATTGGTCACGTTGACCATGGAAAGACAACTTTAACTGCTGCTATTACTAAATTCTGTGCTGATCATGCTAAAGAAGGATATAAAGCAAATTATGTAGCTTACGATAATATTGATCGTGCTCCAGAAGAAAGAAAAAGAGGTATTACGATTAATACTGCTCACGTTGAGTACGAAACACCAAAACGTCACTATGCTCACGTTGACTGTCCAGGTCACGCTGACTATATTAAAAATATGATTACTGGTGCTGCTCAAATGGATGGTTCAATTTTAGTTGTTTCTGCAACTGATGGACCAATGCCACAAACTAAAGAACACATTTTATTAGCTCATCAAGTAGGAGTTAAAAACATTGTTGTATTTTTAAATAAATGTGACATGGTTGATGATGAAGAATTAATTGACTTAATTGAAGTTGAAGTTCGTGAATTATTAACAGAATACGGATTTGATGGTGATAATGCTCCAATTATTCGTGGTAGTGCCAAAGGTGCTATTGATGGTAAAGCTGAATGAGTATCAAAAATTAAAGACTTATTAGCTGCTATGGATACATATCTTCCAGACCCAGTTAGAGATACAGACAAACCATTCTTATTAGCTGTTGAAGATGTTTTCACAATTTCTGGTCGTGGTACAGTTGCTACTGGTAGAGTAGAAAGAGGAAAACTAAAAGTTGGTGATGAAGTTGAAATTGTTGGATTAGGTAAAAAACCAATGAAAACAACAGTAACAGGAATTGAAATGTTCAAAAAATTATTGCCAAATGCTGAAGCTGGAGATAATGTTGGATTATTATTAAGAGGAATTAAACGTGAAGAAATTGAACGTGGTCAAACAATTGCCTTACCAGGTAGTGTAAAACCTCATGTTGAATTTAAAGCAACAATTTATGTTCTTAAAAAAGATGAAGGTGGAAGACATACTCCATTCTTTGCTAAATATCGTCCACAATTTTATTTCCGTACAACTGATGTAACTGGTGAAGTTAGCACAATTACTGATATGAACGATAAAGATAAAGTTGAAATGGTACAACCAGGAGATACTGTAACAATTAAAGTTGGATTATTGAAAAATATTGCTCTTGAAGATGGTACAGAATTCTCAATCCGTGAAGGTGGTAAAACTGTTGGAGCGGGAACTGTAACTAAAGTTATATCTTAATAACTATTTTCCAAAAAGGTGAATTTAATAATTCATCTTTTTTTATTGTCTGATTTTAATTTGATTTTAAATTAAAATAATTAGAATGAAATATATTATAATTAACTATAAGAGTTGGCAATAGAGTCGAAAGTAGAAAGAAAAGTTAATGAAAGAATTAGAAATAAATGGTACTAAATTAGAAATTGATCAATTAAAAACTAGAAGTTTTCTTGACAAAATTGTTTATCCAATTGCAATTATTGATTTTGAAACTTTTCGTATTTTTAAAAAGAATTCTTTATCACCGAAAGCAAAGACAGATTTATTTGAAAAAATATTTTCTGTTGCTGTTGTTATTTTCAATAAACCAAATGATTTACAAGGACATAACTTAGATGCTAAAAAAATCAAACTTTTCGCAAAAACAGAATTGCCTAAAGAAAAAAATTTAAATACTTTAGAAATAATTATTCCATTTCAAGAACTTTTCTATAATTTTTTAATTAAAAAATTAATAAAATATCGTGTTAAATCATTAATTACTCTTGATGCTCATACTGAAACTAATTTATTAAAAGCGTATTTAACTTATTTTGATGGTCATAAAAAATTAAAAAATAAAGTTAATTATTTTTTTCAAGAAAATAAAATTTTTGATTTATATGATATTTGAAATAATGATCAAATTGTTAATTTACCAGAATATAAAAATAAAAGTGTTAGTACTAATCGAGTGGGAGCAACAAAGAAAACATCGTTATTAATAAATAATAATCGTGATTATTTAAAACTTTTAAAACCAAAATCAGTAATTTCTAATTATGAAATTGGTCGCACAATTGATTCATATTTTACTAATCGGATTTGTTTATTAAGTAATTTTTTAAGTTATGTTTCTGATCATAACCAAAATGATGTTTTAACTGGAGCAGCAATTTTAGTATTTCTTTATCGTTATTGTTAATTATTTTATTAGTAAATATTATTAGTCTGATTGTAATTACAAACCTAGTAAGATTAATTTAGTATAATAAGATTATTAAGAGTAAAAAACTCAAAGATTAATTTTTAAAATTAGTAATCAAAATTAGTTATTAATCAAATATACTAAAATTTTTCTTAGTTTTGTAGTAAACTAATTTAAATAATTGAAAAGAGGTATTAAGAAATGACTAAGAATGAAATTTTGACAAAAAAAATTAAATTAAGCAATGGTGTTCTAATGCCCCAATTTGGTTTGGGAACTTATTTAATGGAAAATGAAAATGAAGCCTATAAAGCGGTAATGGTTGCTTTGGAAAATGGTTATCGTTTAATTGATACAGCTCAATATTATAATAATGAAACAGAAATTGGTCGTGCGATAAAAGACTTTTTAAAGCAACATCCTGAAGTAACACGAAAAGATATTTTTATTACTTCAAAAATTTGAAATACTGATCATGAATATGACAAAGCGAAAAAAGCTTTCTTTGCGATTTTAAAACGCTTACAAGTTGATTATTTGGATTTGTGTTTAATTCATTGACCAACAAAAAATCGTTATCAATGCTGAAAGTTTTTAGAAGAAGCATATCAAGAAGGTAAAGTAAAAGCAATTGGTGTTTCTAATTTTAAAATTCATCATTTGGAAGCATTTTTGAAACAAGTAAAAATTAAACCAATGGTTAATCAAATTGAAACTCATCCGGGATTTAATCAGTTAGATGTGGTTAATTTTTGTCACAAAAATAACATTGCCGTTACATCATGAAGAACAATGATGGCAGGTAAAACTGATGAAATTCCTTTATTAGTTGCTTTAGCAAAGAAATATCAAGCAAGTACAATTCAAATTGCTTTAAAGTGAGCATGACAATTAAATGAAATTATTATTCCAAAATCTGTAACACCAAAAAGAATTATTGAAAATCCTAATATTGGTAATTTTAGTTTAACAGATAAAGAAATGGCAGAAATTAATCAATTACCACAAAAAAGATTAGGACCAGATCCAGATGATAAAAAAGTATGAAAAGATTTAATTGATTAAATTTATAAGGGGACATTAATGTATTGAAAAGATGATATTAACAAAGTTGCTGCTGACTTAAATACTGATTTAGAAAAAGGTTTGACGGCTAATCAAGCTGCTACTATTTTAAAAAAAGAAGGTTTTAATCAATTACCAACGACAAAACAAAAATCAGTTTTGCGATTGGTTTTTGAGTATTTAATTGAACCATTTAATTTAGTTTTAGTAGCACTTTTAGTTATTGCTGGGATATTAGGTAGATATCCAGAAGTTGTTGTTATTGTCTTAATTGTTATTATTGAAATATTTCTTGGTGTTTATCAAGAAAAAAAAGCTGCTAATTCCTTAGATGCTTTAAAAAAATTAGTTAAAAATAATGCTGTCGTCATTAGAGAAGGTAAAAAATTTACGATTGATGCGAAAGAACTAGTTGTTGGTGATTTAATTTATTTAGAAGCAGGAATGTTTTTACCAGCTGATGTTCGAATTATCCAGTCTTTTAATCTACGATTTAATGAATCAATCTTAACTGGTGAATCAAATTTAGTTATTAAAACTGTTAATCCAATTAACGTTGAAAATTTGGGCATTGGTGATCGTACTAATATGGGATTTATGTCAACAATGGTTGCTGTCGGTAGTGGTTTAGCAATTGTTGTTGCGACAGGGAAGAATACTGAAATTGGTAAAATTACTAAGTTATTACAAGAAGCAAAAGAACCAAAATCACCTTTAAGTAAACAAATTACTTTTTTGATTACAACAATTTGTATTCTTGCTGTGCTTTTAGGAGTTGCAATTTTTTGTATTGATTTTTTTGCTAACAAAGCAGATTGAGCAGATGCCTTAATTTTTGGTGTTGCTCTGGCAATTGCTATTATTCCTGAAGGGTTAAATGCGATTGTTACTGTTTCTTTATCTTTAGGTAGCAGAAGAATGGCAAAAAAGAATGCGATTGTTAAACGATTAAATGCTGTTGAAACTTTAGGACAAGTTAATGTTATTTGTTCTGATAAAACAGGAACTTTAACTGAAAATAAAATGACAGTACAAAAGTATTGATTAGATGAAGAAATTAAAGAAGCAATGAGTTTTGAAAATGCAACATTGCAAGAAGCATTATTTTTACAAGCTTTAGTTTTAGATAATAATAGTTCGGTTGCTGATCAAAAAATTACTGGTGATCCAACTGAGGCAGCATTGTTAAAATGAGCTGAAGATTTAAAAATTAATTCTCGACAAATTCAGAAAAAATATCGTCGAATTCATGAATTACCATTTGATTCAGACCGAAAATTAATGTCAACAATTAATAAATATGATGATAAAAAATATTTATTTATTAAAGGTGCACCAGATAATTTAATTAAACACTGTACTCATATTTTAATTGGCAATAAAAAGATGAAACTTACTAAAGAATTAAGAATAATAGTTACAAAAAATATTGCTAAAATGTCCGATGATGCTTTAAGAGTTCTTGGCGCAGGGTATCGAGTTTTATTAACAGAACATGATTATAATGATATTCAATATATGGAAAAAAATATTATTTTTTTAGGTTTAGTTGGAATGATTGATCCACCGCGAAGAGAAGTTAAAAATTCTTTGGCGATTACAAAAGCAGCAGGAATTACAACAAAAATGATTACTGGTGATCATGTAAATACTGCTGTTGCCATTGGTAAAGAATTAGGTTTGTTAACTGATAAAGATCAAGCAATTAGTGGTGATAAAATTGAGCGATTAACTGATAAAAAATTAAAACAACAAATTCATAAATATCAAGTATTTGCTCGTGTTTCACCAGAACATAAAGTAAGAATTATTAAAGCATTACAAGCACATAAAGATGTTGTTTCAATGACAGGTGATGGTGTTAATGATGCTCCAAGTTTAAAAGCAGCAAATATTGGTGTTGCAATGGGAATTACCGGTACTGATGTTGCTAAAGAAGCATCACAAGTTGTTTTGACTGATGATAATTTTTCAACAATTGTTGATGCAATTGAAGAAGGAAGAAATATTTATAATAAATTAAAAAGAATTATTTGTTTTATTATTGTTACTAATATATCGCAAGTTTTAGCAATTATTATTGCTTCATTATTAAAATGAGGTAATTTATTAACACCATTACAAATTTTGTGAATTAACTTAATTGTTGAGTCAGTTTTATCAATTACAATGTCAATGGGGCCAAATAATCCAAGACTAATGCTCGAGAAACCAATTAATGGTAAAGAGAATATCCTCAAGGGCAGTTGGAAGTTTATTATTTATATTGCTGTTATTTTGTGTGGTTTATTATTAGTTTCCTTTTATTTTTTACCAAAACAATTAGGATATTCAGGTGATTATAATAGTTCTGATTATCATGGTTTTATATATACTTTTATTATTATGGTTAATGCTCCTGTCTTTTATGCAATTTCCTTTTCATTGGGACGACACGAACCAATATTTACTAAGAAAATTTTCCATAACCGAGCCTTTTATATTTCTGTTTTAATTTCTTTTGCTTTAAATGTTTTAATTGTTTTTGTTCCAGGATTAAGTGATGTCTTTGGCATCAAAATTCAAGTTGGTTTTGTTGAATGAATTGTTTGTCTGGCAATTGCTATGATTCCGACAGTTTGTTTGGAAGTCTTTAAATTTTTATTAAAAGGAATTGATAAACTTTTAGGTCGAAGTAAGTCAAAACAAGAAATTGATCAAGCACTTGAAAAAATTAATAGTGCAAGAAACTAAATTAATTAAGATTAAGATGAACTCAGTTTTATTATAAAATTGAGTTCATTTTTTTAAATTACTAAAAAGAAGCTATTGGAAAGATTTAATTTTTTTCATATAATAGTTTTGTAAATTTAATCGGGTTAAAGAGATTACTGTCTAATTAAAAATAAAAAAGAGGGATTTATGAGAAAATTTTTAGCAATTTTTGGAACTCTTACTGTAACAACTAGTTCAGTCGGGTTTTTAAGTAATGCTTTTTTAGCAAGCAAAACAACAATTAATATTAAAGATGAAACAAAAGATTTAACTGCAGCAAAAATCATAGAAGTTGACAAAGAATCTCAGAGTTGAAACGATGCCAAAATTGATGAAACTCTTAAACATAGTTTACAATACCACCATCAGCAATTATCAATTAATAAAAAGCAATTAGATATGACAAAATTGCCAACAGAAGTTTTAAATCACCTTGATTTAGCTTTAGTTCATCTTAATGAAGCGGTTAATAATGGTTATATTAAAGTTGTTGTTAACAATAGTGAAGTACAATTAATTTATCCAACTAATCCTAAGACTTTTAAAAATTTAGATAATAGCAATAATGATATTATTTACTTTGATAGCAACTCAATCGGAGTAAAATCTAAATCATCTTATATGTGATATTCTACTTATGGTCCAAGTCATTGATGAAAGTTTTGAGAATGAGGCGGATATATTCACTTTGGTGAAACGGCAGTACATGTTGCAAATATTATTCATATTTTAGCATCAATAGCGAATTTACTTTTTCTTTTTAAGAATATCACTGAAATTGAAAAAATAATTGGAGAATTAAAAATTGCTCATACTATTGGTGATACTGTTAAAGTTAATAACGGATTAAAACAACTTTCAAAAATCTTTGGTGGATTTGATTTAAATTTATTAGGAGAAATTGTTAATATTATAGCAATTTTTACAACAGTAATTATTTTTATTATGACATTATTATCACTTCCAACAATAGGAGAAATAATTTGAGGAGTTTTAGAATTAACAGCTGGTCTTTTTGCTACAGTAACAGGTCAAATGGTTAACACTGATAAGGGTAAAGGTGTAAAATGAAAATGGCCTTGCTTTATTATTCCTGGAAAAATTTCAGCAGAATAATATATTAAAATAAATTAGAATTGGAAAACAATTATGGGTGGAATAGTTTTAAAAAAAATTACAATATGATTGCTTAAAAGAAAAAAAATAGCTTCAGAAGAAGCAGTTGATTTAATGAATAAAGAAATATCTGATACTTTTAGATTTTTCGTTATTAAACCTGATTTTAAAAAAGATTTAGACCTTAAACCAGTAATTTTAAAATGATTTTATTGTTCTTATTGGATTAATTTAATTTTTACTGCATTTATAATTTTTGCAAATGCTATTTATATTGCTCTTTTATTATATATTTTTTTTGGCATTAAATTTTCTGGAATTCTTAAAGATAGTTTTAGTATTCCTTGAATTGGAACTGTTATAATTAACAGTTTATTTGTTATTTTTCTTATTAGAGTTTTTAGTGATTGTTATAAATTATCTCTTAAAGCTAATTATCGTAATCAATACTTAAAATTATTATGATTAGATATTATTACTTTAAATCTTTTTAGCATTATTGGAAGTTTATTATTTCTTAAGAATAAACATAAGAATTATTTATCAAATATTACTGCTGATTTTAAGATTGTTAATAATAATTTAAATTTGCAAACAATTAAGCATTATTTAAAAGCAATTTTTCAAATAGATTTTTTAATATTAATAATTAATTTATTTATTTTTATAACTACAATTCTTATTGGTTATTTTGTGCCAATTAATATTATTAAAATAATATTTTGAATTTTATTTTTTCTAAATTTTTTAATATTATCTATTTGATCAATACCAAGAATAATAGCGTTTCTTATTATTCAAACAAAATTAAAAAAATTAGTAAATAATAAAAGTTATTATTATTTTGTGACAGTGGTTCGTTTCTTAGTCTTTAATCTTGGGTCTTATTATATTGCGACTTTAGTTATTTTTTTAAAGTTTGATGAACATTCTAAAGAACTTATAATGGAAAATTGATAATTATTATTTATTTAATCAAAATTAAAAAAAGTTGAACTGTAAGATTCAACTTTTTTCTGTTTTAATGTTCATTATTATTTTGATTATTATTTTTTTGCTTTTTAATTGCTTTAATTTTAGCTTTCATTTCTAATTTTAAAGTTTTAACTTGTTCTTGATAGTCTGTTTTAACATTAGCAATATCAATGTCAATATTTCGATTAGGAGTTATATTTTGATCTGAATCATTGATTGCTTGAATTTTATTATCTCTTGCTTTTTTTAATACTGCAATTTTTGCTTCATATGCTTTTTTTAAATTATTAATTTCATTTTCTTTTGCTTTTCTAACAGCAATTTTTGCCCCAAGCTTTTTATTTAAAATATGAAGTGGCTTGAATAAATAATTTTTTAATTTTAACTTCTCATCTTCAATCATATCATTATTACGACTAGCAATTGCCGTTGCTTGTAAACCACCAGAGATATTAACAGCAGTTCTTCCCATATCAAACAAGCCATCTAAAGCACCAATAATACCATAGACCGATGCATAAAAAGCACCAAACCCTAAACCACCTAAGACACCGGCAGTAACAACACTAGCAGTACCAGGAACTCCAGCAATTCCTAAAGAAGCAATTAAAGTAACAATTAAACCATTAATAAATAATAAAGCAATTGTTCAATCAGGAAAGTCACCTTGTTTAATAACTGAAAAATATAAGAACGATAGAATAATTCCTGCTTGAACACCAGCACAACCGCTAAGTCCAATTGTTGTTGATAGTGGCATAACAGTATCGGCTGCTTCTTCTTTAATTTTTAGATTATTTTTTAAAGTGTCAAGAGCAATTGGTAATGTTGCACTTGATGATTGTGTTGTAAATCCACTAATAATTGGTCGTTGTGCTTTTTTCAATCATCGTCAAGGATTAACACCAAAGATGAATAATGATAATAAATGTCAGGCAAAAGTAATCACTAATGCCAAGTACGCAACACCAATAATAATACCAATATCAGCTAGAGCGCCGATTGGATAATTCATAATCGCAGAAGCTAACATACTCATAACAGCAAACGGCATAATTTTCACGAACATTGTTAAAATTGAAGTAATAATTTTTCACATTGTTTCTAAAACACTACGGGCTTTATCCATTCGTTGTTCGTTTCTTTTTGTTAGTTTTTTAATTGCATAACCAACTAAAAAACCTAGAATAATTACGGGAATAATTAGAAATTGAGTAAAGACACCAATAAAACTACTAGGAATATAATCAGCAATTAAAGCAGGAATTCCTTTAACACTATCTCTTGTATAAGTACCACTTTCACTTAAATGAAAGTTTTGGCCAATTTTAAAGGCCATTCCTAGCCCAAAAGCGATACAAAAAGCAATCGCAACATTTACTAATAAAATAACAATGCCGGTAATTGAAACTTTCATTAATTGATTAGTGCTAGCAAGTTTTTTGGCAGTGATACGAGCAATAGCTAAGAAAACAATTGGCACTGTTAGCATAGTAATACCAGTAATAAAGATATTCTTAATTAGTTCCACTCAACGAGCAGTTTCACCAGCTCATTCAATATAATGGGTATTTTGTGTTTCACCACCTGATAAAAGTGGATTAGTAATATTATTAGGATTAAAACCAGTAATACCTTGAATTGTTAAACCAAAAATTAACCCTAATCCCATGCCAATAAAGATCCGATAAGGAAATTTCAATCTTGTTTTTTTGATTGTAATTGATAAAGCAATAATAATGGTGAAAAAAATTAAAATTGCTACTAAACTTTGTCAGTGAGAGATACCAAGAAAATCTCGCAGCAAATTAATTTTTTTATTATCAGCTAAAAGAGTCATAATTTCTTCTTTCTATTATTTGATTTTTCTTGCAGCAATATGAATAATATCGCTTGTTGTTGCAAAAGGTGGTGCATATACTAAGTCTAAATTTTGTAAATCACGACTATCCATTTTATTTCAAATTGCGGTTGCTAAAGCATCGATTCTTAATACTGCTTTATTATAGCCTGCAATTTGTGCACCAAGAAGTTGATAAGAAGTCTTATCATAAGTTAGTTTTAAATATAATGGTTTTGCTGTTTTAAAATAAATTGGAATATCATTGCTTTTGACAAAGACAGAAGCAACTCTTTCTGATGTTCAAGAATCATCTTTAATTCCAGTTTTAGCAAGTTCTAAGTTTTTAACTCTAAGAATTCCCGAACCAAGAGTTCCAGGTCAAGATTCTTTCTGATCTGGGTGAGTAATATTATGAGCAATTACTCTTGCAATTTTATTAGCAGTAGTTGCTAATGGTAAGTAATCAATATTTTGATTTATTTTATTAATAATTATGGCACAATCACCGCCACTAAAAATGTTTTCATAAACACTTGAATCTGATTTTAAGACTTGGCCGTATTGATTAATAATTACAGCATTATTTTTTGCTAATTTAATATTATTTTTAGTTAAGAAGTCGGTATTAGGTTGAAAGCCTGTTGCTAGTAATACTAAATCACATTCAATTAATTCACCTTTGTTAGTTTTTAAACTAACAATTGTATCATCTTTAAGATTTATTTTTTCAATTGTTGTCTTGAGCAATACTTTAGTTGCCATTAGTTGTTTATTTGTTTTTTGATTATTAGTATTTTTTCCAGTAACTTCATCATAAATTAATTGACTAAATTCATGATCAAAAACATTTGCCATTAAACCATTTTTAACTTCAATAATTGTTGTATCTTTTTTTAATTTTGCACATGCTTCAGCCATTTCTAAGCCAATAAAGCTACCGCCAATAATCGCAATTTTTTGTGAATTTTTGATAATTTTTTTAATATTAATTGCGTCTTCTTTAGTTATGACATTAAATAAATTTTTTGGTTGCTTTTTTAAATTGAATGGTGGAAAAATATTACCTTTCGCACCGGTAGCAATTACTAAATATTGGTATTTAATTTTATTACTTTTATTATTTTTTTGATTTTGATAAGTAAGTTCATTTTTTTCTGGATTAATATTTTTAACAATATGATTTAAATGAAACTGAATTTTACTTTGATATGCTTTTTCATTTTTAAAATCTTTTGTTGTTCTAGCATTTAATAAACTTTGTTTTCTAAAATCATTGCTAATAAAATATGGAATCGCACATGCTCCCAAAGAAATGTAGTTATGATTTTGAAAGACATGAATTTTTAAGTTTTTATTTTCTCGTGCTAATTTACTTGCAACACCCATTCCAGTTGCACCAGCACCAATAATGGCAATTTTCATATTATTTTCAAAACCTTTCATTATTTATAATCTAAAAATATTGTAAAACCTTAATCTTACTTTATAGCAAGTGTTTTTAGTAAAAAAATAGTTAAGATAATCTTATAACTTAACTAATATTTTTGCAATTTTTCTTACTTTATTATTTGATTAATATAATCAAAAACTAATTCGGAAATTTTTTTGTCTTGTGGTTGATTATATTCATCAAGAATTGTTGCTTCGCGATTATCACCAACTAAAAAAGATTGACCATGTAATGCTTCTTTAATTAAGTAAATTTTACTTTTAATTGGATGTTCATAGCGAATTTTTTCGCGATATAATTCTTGGCTATTAGTATAACTAATAAAACGGTCACTTTGACCATGTAAGAATAAAACGGGAAATTTTGGAATGTATTTTAAATATTTGATTGGTTGTAATAATGATAAGTCATTGAAACCTGTCATTTTTGTTATTTGATTATGAAAAATTTTCATTGCTAAATTAGTTGGAATAAAACTATAGTTATTAATTTGTTCAACATAACTTTGTTCTAAGTGTGCAAACGAAGAATCGCAGATTAATAATTTAATATTGTCATTATTATGATTAGGTTGTTTATGATAAATCTCACTTCACATAATTACTGTTGCTGAACCTAAGGAAAAACCATAAATAATAATATTTTCAGGTTGATATTTTTCGATAATATAGTTAATAATATCTTGTAAATCTGAAGATTCATTTTTCCCGAAAGTAGTTGCTGCTTCATCACTTTCGCCATGATTTCTTGCATCATATCAAACAACATTATAGCCAGCTTGTAAAAAAAGATAAACTTGTTTAAAAATTCAGTAACGAGTATTAGTAATGCCATGAAGTAAAAAGATTGTACGATTATTATTACTATTTTTTACAGGACTTTTAATATAATCGCCAACTAAAGTTATTTGATCAAAAGTTGCTGTAACTTTAAAAGGATAAATATTTTTATTTTTTACTAATTCATTTCAATAATCAAGATAGATTGGTCATTTTTCTAATTCTGGATTAACCAATGGTGCCATTTTGGCATTATATTTTAAACAAGCATGAAACATTTCAATTGAATTAATGTCAACATTACTTCTTAATTTGATTAGATTAATTTTCGTATTTTTCATTGATACTCCTATAGATTTAATAATTAACTAAATAAATTATAATAGTAATGAAAAAAATTTATTAATTAAATAATATCTTCAATAAAACTATTTAAATTGTTGTATTGTTTTAAGATATTTGTTTTTTTATCATCAAAAATAATTTTTTCATCTTTAATGACAATAATTCTACTACATAATGTTTCAATTTCTAATAAATTATGACTAACTAGTAATAAAGTTTGCTCTTGATTTTTAACAATTTCATTCATATAAGCAATAATATTTTTTTGTAAATGAAGATCTAAACTAGAAGTTAATTCGTCAAGAATTAATAGTTTTGGATTATGAATTAAGGCTAATAATAAGTTAAGACGCTGTTTTTGTCCAGGTGATAGCTTTTGTGCTTTATATTTTAGCAGTGATGATAAATCTAAATTTTTTATTAAATATTGAATTCTTTCTCTTTGTACTTTTGAATAAATCTTTTTATAAAACGATAAAATATCATTAATTGTTAAATTAGCAGGTCAATTATTTTCTTGGAATTGCAAACCAATTTCTTGTTTAAATTGTTTATTATCAAAAAAATAATCAATCGTACCACTAGTTGGTAATTGAATTTGGGTTATTATTTCAATTAAAGTTGTTTTGCCTTGACCATTAGCACCTAAAAGAGCAATTTTTTCCCCCTTATTAATTGTTAAATTAATATTTGTTAAGACTTTTTTATTATTATAAGATTTAGAAATGTTCTTTAATCTAATTAGTGCTTCCATAGTGTTTGTCCTGAGCAATTTTTTCGTAATATAAATCTATTTTGTCATTCATATGTAGTTTTAAATTATCAATTCCGACTGGTGCTTCTTTGCCATTATAATATATTTTTCAAAAATCTTGACTACCATTAATAAAGTCTCCTTCAATTCATTTTTTATTTGAATCATCATAAATTCCAGTTAATATTCTTCCCAAGCCGGCATTTTTTAAATGATAAGTATTAGTATATGATGCCATTAAATCACCAACAGTTGCCATTGTTGATTGATAATGAAATAAGAATAATAAATTTGTGTTTAAAGTATCATCTGAATTATTATAAGCAGTGATATCAATATTTAAAGTATGATCACTACGATTTTTTAAAATAAAGTATTTTGGTAAATAAGTAATATTAACAATTATTGATACTCCTAAAATTACTAAAACTAAATTTCAAATCGTTCATTTTCAAATTTTTTTATTTTTTAATATTTTTTTATTTAGTTCTTTTTCATCTTTTAGCATTAATTTTCTCCTGCAAATTCTTTTTTATTTTATAAGGTAAAGTTTTAATTGCTTTGTGAAACAAAATAAAACTTAATAAGACAATAATAATAATTAAAGATATTATTAATGGAATTAAATAATTAGTAAAGATACCATAATCTTTATAACTAATTAATTCTTTACCATTATAAGTTGGGGTAAAGTGATACCAACTATAAATCATCAAGGAACTAGCATATGTTCCAGGTATAATTAAAGCTAAATATTTTAAAATCGCACTCGTTCTAATAACAAATAAAGGCAAATAACAACCTGATAAAAAAACTGTTAATAAGAAAAAAGCAATTGCAATAATTAAATTAATCTTAAAATCTTCAATGAATATATTAAAAATAAAACCAATTAAACACGAAGTAATACTGTTGATAATAATAGTAACAAAAAGTCATGCTCAATTGATTCAGTCAAAATGAATTTGTTTATGATAAATTGCGGCACTAAAACCAAGCAATTGAGCAGAAATAATTAAAATGATTAGTAAATGATAAAAAACAAGACTATAGAAAAATTCTGACATTTTTAAAGGCATTGATTTTAAGCGTTTAAAAAATAATGTTTGTTTAAAATCAGTTAAGATTAAAGTTAAATTTAGAATACCAATTGTTGGTCCAATACTAATAATGACACCAGGTAATGCTAAAAAAGCACCATTACTACTAATAGGTTGTTGGATTGTATTAGAAAAAGCAACACAAAAAATTAAAAAAATAAATGGCAAAATAAAACAAAGTAAAAAGCTAAATCATGATTTAACTTGGTATTTAAATAGTAATTTTAAAACGGCAATCATTTGAAATAGCTTTCTGAAATATTTTAAGCAATATAATTTGCTTTAAATTTGGTTTGTTCTTGACTATTGAAAGATCAGAATCCTTTTGTAATAAATAAATAATTAACAATATCTGATTCATTAAAAGCATTATCTAATTTAAGTAATTGTGGTGTTTGAAAGATTGTTTGATTTTTGTAGTTAAGTTTTAAAGTAAATCCTCAATGTGGTGTTGGAATATTAATTACATTCCCAGTATTATCAATTCATGCTTCTTTAATTGTGTTTTGCAATAAAAAAACATGGTTAAGATCAGTTGTCTTAATTGTAAAAGAATTTTCATTAATTAAACTTAATGGTACATTCATCCCAATTCCTGATTGTCCAATTCATTTGTCATATAATTCTTTTTGCGAATGATTATTTGGTAAATCATTTTTAGTTCTTAATAATTTTTCTCAACCATTTGAATTTCATCAATCTTGTTGTCCAACTGTAGGCCGACCTGGAAAACTACCAGTTTCACTAAATCATTTTTTTTCATCTGCAGTTCATGTTGTTAGTGCTTTCTTACCGGTCTTAATTTCTTGATATTTTTTAATATCCATTAAAGCATTACCATTTATCGTTGTATCTTCAGTAATAAAACTCTTATTAGTATAAGTTGTTTCATTAACTTTTTTTCAAGTGACAGGTTCTTCAATCCCAATTGTTCATTTTGGACTAGCACTGTCATCAATAGTAATTTCTTGAACTGCTTCAGTAATATTATTTGCTTGTGGTAAATAAAGATATAAATTATTATTAGTATTAAGATCAACTCAGTCATATTGTTGTCATGGATCAGTTTTATCTGTTTTCTTGTTAACTAAATAATAGTGATCATAGCCAATATTAATTGTTCCTGAATTATTTTGACTCATTTTATGAACTCAATCAGGAGTTTTTTCTACTAAATTAATTTGACTAATGTTTTTATTAGTATTTACGATACCAAGTGGTGTTAGTACTGCTACTAAACTAGTTGAAAGTAGCATTAAAAACTTACGCATTATTTTTTACTCTCCTTCTAATAATATGCCGGTTTTAATAAAATAAGGTTGAGAAGAATTTTGCTTTTTATCTTGATAATTAATATTGATAATTATTTGATTAAACATATTGTCTCTTGATATTTTAAGATTTATTATTGAAATTGCATCAAAATTTTTAACATGTTTTTGTAAATAATTTAAAAAATCTGATTTAATTGTTTCATCTAATGTATCTTTTGTTCAGTCATACGGATTAAAAGCAGTTTCTTTTTCTAATTTTGCTAGTGTTTCATTTAAAATTGGTATTATTCCAATTTGATTTTCTTCTTGATTATTACAAGCAATTACGGTTGTACTTACTAAAGTTGTTAAACTTAAAGTACTTAAAATACTTAATATTTTTTTCATTAATTAATATACCTGCTTTCTCTTATAATTGTGATAAAAAAATGTCCATCTCTAGGATAATGGACACTATTTAAAAATTATTTGTTTTTTACAAAGTAAAAAAAGCAATAATATTTTAAATATTCAAACCCCAGGAATAATAAATTACTTTTTGAAAATCAGACCGGTCTACTGGCTTAACCTCATTTTACTAGTTGCCCTTCTCAAAATTGGATTTCAATGGATAATTCAACGTTCATTAGTATTACAGTTGCTGGGACAGCAAAGAGTTTTCATCTTTTTCCCGAACATCTAAGTTTCAATTATTTATATTTAGTTGTGAATTTATGTTATTACAATATTTTTTGTTTGTAAAGCAATTTAATTTATCAAAAATATTTTTTTGATTCTATTTTTATTAATAATAATTTTTATTAAAAAAATATGTTAATAGAAACTTTTTTATTGCTTAATTAACTTTTTTCTGCTATAAATAAATTACAATTTATTTTTGCTTTTTTAATATTTTTTGGAAAAATTTTCATTTTATCAAAAAATTATTTGTCTTTATTAGTAAGTAAAAAAAGATAAAATAATTTTTTTATTGAATAATAATTAAAATTTAACTTTTTATTAAAGAATAAAATCTAATGAAAGGAGCAATATTTATAATGGCAGCATTGCTAACTACTCGTGAAAAAAAATTGCGTTATGGAGCCCCATGAAAAGTAATTGCTTATTTTTGTATTCCAACAATTTTAATTATGGTAATTCAAGGTTTTTATAATATTATTGATAAAACTTTAGCTTTACAATTTGCTTCTCGTGACTTAGCTCATGATCCTTGATATATTGATCAATATAATCATCTGACTAATAGTAATGTATCAGTTGTGCCCCTTGATCAAATCAAAATTTATATTAATGTTGCAACACAATATGCATCGCAAACTTATAATTTAATGATTGCTTTTGGTGTTATGGCAGCGATGGGTTGCGCGATGACTTTTTCTTATGCTTTTGGAAAAAGAGATATTAAAAAAATGAGTGAGCTTACAGGTAATGGTTTTTCATTTACTTTGCTTTTTTCAATTTTAATTGCTTTTCTTGTTTTTTGCCTAGTTTTTCCTGACTTTCATTCCGTCCTTATTACGAGTCAAATGGGAAGTCGTTATAATCCGATTACTGAACAATTAGCTTGACAGTACTCTTATCCAATGTTGTTAGCAGCACCACTGGCATTTATTAGTTTTTATTTTACTGCTTTATTAAGAAATGAAGGAAGAGCAAACTGAGTAATTATCATTATGGTTTCTTCTTTATTAATTAATGCTGGAGCAGCAATTTTATTTATGCGAGTTTTACATTTAAAAATGCAAGGTGCAATGTTGGGAACGATAGTTTCTTGATTAGTACAAATAATTTGAGGATTTATTATTGTTTTTGGTTTTAAAAAAAGTTATTCTCGTTTTACTTGACATGATGTTTGATATTTAAAATGAAGTAATATTTGACAATTTCTTAAAGCAGGATTTCCTAATTTTATTTCAGGTGTTTCTTTTGTTGTCTTTTCTTATTTTTCAACGATGCTCGTCGTCCAGTTACCAAATCAACCAGAAACTGGCAATGGCGTTTCGTTATTACAAGAATTAATGTCTGCTTATTCACCTTGAACTACTTTAATTTATTCTGCTGGAATTGGAATTTCACAAGGTTCACGAGCAATTCTTGCTTATAATTATGGTGCTCAAAAGTATCGCCGAATTTGGGAAATTTTATGACGAAGTAGTGTTTTATTAATTACTTGATTCACTCTTGTTTTAATTATTTTAATTGCTTTGGGTGATAAAATGATGTTAGTTTTTGCTTTTCCAAAGCAATATGTTAGCCAATATCGTTGATGATTAGTTTTATCTTTCTGTTCTTATCCTCTTTCTTCACTTAGTTTAATTGCTTTTACTTTTTATCAAGGAATTAATAAATCATTATTAGCATCAATAGCTAATAGTTTACGAGCTTTTATTGTGGCATTGCCAATGATGGGACTAGGATTGCTTGTATCAAAATTAACTGGTAATCCAATTTATTACTTTTTATTCTTTGGCTTAGTTGATTTTGGTTGTGCTTTAGTTTTAATACCAATGTTAGCTTATAGTTGATATAAATATCATAATAAAATAGTTGATATTCCTGATCATTTTGATAAAGAAGCTTCTGTAAAAACTACAGCAAAAAAACCTGAACCTGTTAAAAAATATCAACACTTTTAATATGAAAATTTCAAATAAATTATTATCATTTATGTTATAATTAAAGTCTAGATTATTTAATAATTAACAATACTTTAGTTAAGAATTTTAAATTTAAAGTATAATTAATTAATAATAGTCAATAGGTGAAATAATGCCAAATTTTACAGTTGCAGAAATTGTTAAAGAATTTAATTTAAAAGTTTTATATTGTAATGACGAAGTTGATTTAGAACAAAGATTGATTACTACTTTAGGAATTAATCGTGGTGGTTTAGAATTAAGTGGTTTTAAAAGTAAAAGAATTACTTTAGCAAGAAGAGTTATGTTGCTAAGTAGTAAAGAAAATGAATATCTTGATACTTTAAAAACTGATACTTATCAAGATCATTTTGTTAATATTTTAGAAGAACATATTCCGGCTGTTTTTATTACTGCTAACTTTAACTATGAAAAAGAATTATGTCAAATTGCTAAAAAGTTAAAAAGTAAAGTTCCAATTATTAAATTTCTTGGTAATACTTTTGATTTTTCTAGTACTATTAATTTGTATATTACTGAGAGGTTAGCACCTACTACACAAATTCATGGTACTTTTGTTAATATTTTTGGTTATGGTGTTTTAATTACTGGTCCAAGTGGTATTGGTAAATCAGAAACAACTTTAGATTTAATTCGTAATGGTCATCTTTTTATTGGTGATGATAGTATTAATATTTTAAAAATTAATAATAAGATTATTGGTAAAACTAATGAAATTGTTAAAAACTTAATTGAAATTAGAGGAATTGGCATTTTAGATGTAACAAAAATGTATGGTTATCATATCGTTTTACCTGAAAGTCAAGTTCACTTAGTTATTAAATTAATTCCTGCTAATAGTAGTTCTTGAAGTAAAATTGACCGTGTTGGTGATAGTTTAAAATATTCTGATTTTTTTGGTGTCAAAGTTCCATTAATTCAAATACCTGTTACTTCAGGAAGAAACTTGGCCGATTTAATTGAGTCAGCTGTTATTAGTTTAAAATTAAAAGCAGCAGGACAAGATAGCGCGATAAAATTTCAAGAGGATTTAATTGCAACTTTGAGAAAGCGCGATAAAAAATAAATGAAATAAGGCGATGATTAATAATGTACCTTTTTGATAGTTATAATGATTCAATTGCTAATATCCCAGGAACATCAATTCATATTTATTCAATTTTGATGGGTCTGGCAATTTTAGTAGTTTTTTTTACTTCATGATTTAAAATGCATCGTAGGAATATTCCAACAAGAACGCTTGAATGAGCAGTTTTAATTATTGTTCCAGTTGGTTTAATTGGTGCACGGTTATGATTTGTTTTAAATAATCTGCAATCAATGCACAGTTTTCTTGATGTTATTGCCATTTGAAGAGGTGGTATTGCTATTGAAGGTGGAGTTAGTTTTGGATTAATTGTTGGATTAATTATTTTTTATCGTGCTTCATTAAAATACAAAATTTCAATGTGAGTTTATTTAGATTGTATTATCCCTAATGTTTTATTGGGGCAAGCAATTGGTCGTTGAGGAAACTTTTTTAATCAAGAAGTTTTAGGTTGAAATGTCGGTCATCCATTTGCTGGGTTACCTAGTTGAATTAATAATCATCTTCATTATCCTGATGAAGCAATTGGTATTTATCGTCAACCATTATTTTTATATGAATCAATTATTTCTTTATTTGGGTGAGTTACTTTAACATTTATTGTTCCTAAATTTGGATTTTGAATTAGCAAAAAACCTTGAAAAGTTGCACCAGAAAAATTTCAACCATTATGAATTACTGAACCAATTATCAAAAGTGATTATTATCAACCATGAAAATTAGTTAGCAAAATTTATCGTTATTCTCGTTGAAAAAAAACTTGTTGAAATCAAGCTTATTATGATTTTGAACCAGAAAGAACAATGATTAAAGATGCTATTATTAAGCCTCTAAAATTGCATAAAATTACTCCAGATATGAACTTTAATACTAAATTTCTTTTAAAAAATAAAAATTTTTATCAAAAAACAACTCATAAATTAAAGTTTACTCAAGATGCAACTTTATTAAATAATAGTTATAATCCGAACCATTATCGAGTAACTGCAACAGGAACTACTGGATCATTGTATTTTGCTTTTTATGGTATGATTAGGTTAATAATGGAACCTTTCCGTGATACACGAGATATTATGATGATTGGTAATGTTTCAACTTCGATGGTGGTTTCAGCTTTATGAATTGTTTTAGGTATTACTTTAGTAATTTTTGCTCAAATTGTTGCGAAAAAGAAATTTAGAAAAAAAGGATGATTATATGAACGCCAATACTAAACCAATTAAATATGATTATGATTTAATTATCGTTGGAGCCGGACCAGCTGGCATGACGGCAGCAATTTATGCCCAAAGAGCTAGTTTAAAAACAGTAATTATTGAAAAAGAATTAGTTGGTGGCAAAATGACTAAAACTTCAGAAGTTGAAAATTATCCTGGAATTGATTTTATTATGGGTCAAGAATTAGCTTTAAAAATGCAAGAGCAAGTTGAAAAGTTAAAAGTTGAATTTATTTATGATGAAGTTGTAAAAATTACTGATGGTTTAAAACATCTAAGCAAAACAATTAAATTACTTAGTGGTAAAACAATTACAGCAAAAGCAGTTATTATTGCTACTGGATGTGTTGAAAAGCGAATTGCTGTTCCTGGTGAAGATGAATATTATGGTAAGGGTGTTTCTTATTGTGGTGTTTGTGATGGTTTTTTATATAAAAATAAGATTATTACAGTTGTTGGTGGCGGTTATGCTGCTTGTGAAGAATCATTATTTTTGACAAGAATGACAAATAATTTAAATTTAATTCATCGCAGTGAAAAATTTCGTGCTGATGATATAACTTTGAAAAAAGTAAAAAATAATTCTAATATTCAATTACATCTTAATTGAGAAGTTAAAGAAATTATTGGTGACAAAGAACTTGATAAAGTTGTTGCTATAAAACTTTTTAATAGTAAAACTAAGGAAATTAAAGAAATGAAAACCGATGCTTTATTTCCTTATATTGGTAGTGTTCCAATTACTGGGTTTGTTAAAGACTTAGGAATTTGTGATAAAGACGGTTATATTCTCGTTGATGACATTTGTCAAACAAAAATTCCCGGTTTATTTGCAGCCGGTGATGTTATCAAAAAGAAATTAAGACAAATTGTTACAGCAACCAATGATGGTGCTATTGCTGCACAATATATTATTAATTATATTGATAATATTAACTAATGTCTGTAAAATAAAGAGGTGATAACAATGTCATCATTTACAATGATGATAAAAGATGAAATTTGTCAAAAATCTTTTCAAGATTGTTGCCAAAAATCATTACTATCGGCTTTTATTAGATTAAATTACTTAACTAATAACAACCAAGAACAACAAAAAATTAAATTATATAGTTTTCATGAACCAACAATCAATTTAATTTTTCAATTATTAAATCGTCAAGGTTTAGAAAATTATTCTCAAATACTCACAACAAAATATAAAAAAACTAAAAGATATCTAATTGAAGTAAACCACTTAAGTAATGATTTTTGACTAAAAAGCATTGATTTTGATATTTTAGATCGGAATGTTAAGAAACATTGTCTTAGAGCATATATTGCTGGAATTTTTTTAGGATCAGGAAGTATTAATTCGCCGACAACTTCAAATTATCATTTAGAGTTGCAGTTTAATAGTTATCACTTTGCCAAAATAATTCAAAAATTATTATTAGATAATTTTAATTTAGACTTTAAAGTTATTATTCGCAGAAAAAAATTTATTCTTTATTTGAAAAAATCTAATGATATTTCTGAATTTTTAAAATTATTAGACTGCCCACAAGCAGTGTTTAGTTTTGAAGATCAAAGAATTAAACGAGAATTATTAAATACAATTAACCGGTTTAATAACATTGATATTTCTAATCAGCAAAAAACGCTTATTGCAAGTTTACAACAAGTAAAAATGATTACTAAGATTAAAGAGTTAAATCAATTTAATCAATTATCTAATAAATGTCAAAGTTTAGCTGATTTGAGATTAGAAAATCAAGATGCTTCTTTAACTGAGTTAAGTATCTTTTATTATGAAAAAACTGGTGAAATTATTACTAAATCGGGAGTTAATCACTTAATGCGTGAATTAAGAAAAACATATCGTGAGTTGTTATCAATGTAAATTTCAATTTTGAAATTCAATATAGAGGTGGAAATATGATTAAGGTTACTGAGAATAAAGAAATTATTGAAATTGATGAAGCAGAAGCAAGAAAATTATTATTAGATACTTTTGGTAAACGAATGAAAACATTACGAAATGGTAAAGGGAAAAAGTTTTCACAAGAAAAATTAAGCGAAACAAGTGGTCTTCATCGTAATTATATTTCTGATGCTGAAAGAGGAACAAGAAATGTATCTTTAATTGCAATGTTTAAAATTATTCAAGGTTTAGATATGTCTTTTGCTGATTTTTTTTCTGAAGGGTTTGATGAAGTTTTAAAAAATTTGGGTGAATAAATAAAAAATAGATTAATTTTTTATGATATAAAAAGAATGTCAAAGCGGAAAAAAGCCAAGGCATTTTTTTATTAATTGTTAATTTCTCACTAAGAGAAAGTGTTAAAGTGTTATAATTAAATAGATTAGTCTAACTTTAAAGAGGTGATTCAAGTGGATAATGATAAAGATAAAAAAGATAATTATCTTTTAGATGAAATTATTTCACCTATTTTTGGTCATGAATATAAAGATCGTGTTGTTGAAAATAAAAATTTAGTTCCTCATGTTACTCAAGATATCAAAGAAACTAATTATTTAGAAAAACAAATTGAAGAAGAATTAGAAGCAAAAAATAAAATCGCAAAAGTAAAAGCATATGAAGAAAGTTCTAAAACAAATACTGATGTTTTAAAACAATATCAAAAAGAAAAAGAAGCTAAAGAATTACAAGCTGCTCTACCTTCTAATTATTTAAATTTTCGTGATAGCTTAGAAAAAACAACTGATGATTTATCAATTATTTCTGATTTTACTGCTAATTATACAGAAACAATGAGTAATTCAGTTTTAGAAGTTGTTGATGACATTTTCTCTAATTAAAAAAATCTAAGAACTGGAGTAATGATGACAAATAATATTATTGATGAATTAAGTTGACGAAAACTAATTAAAGATATTAGTAATTCGGAGAAAGTTTTAACTGCGCAAAAATTACAAAAAGCAATTTATTGTGGGTTTGATCCAACTAATGATTCTTTGCATTTAGGAAATTTAATTCAAATTTTGTTATTAAGAAGATTTGCTTTATTTGGTTTTCAATCACTTGCTGTTATTGGTGGTGCTACTGCGATGATTGGTGATCCAAGTGGTAAGAGTCAAGAACGAAATTTATTATCACAGGAACAATTAAAAAATAATATTAAAGGTATTAGTAAACAATTAAGTAGTTTAATTAATCAACAAGAGTTTAGTGATTTGAATCCTTTAGATTTAATTCGTGATTTTAAAATTTTAAATAATCATGATTATCAACATTTAGAAATGGTTTTTAAAAGTATTAATCCTAATGCCCAATATAAAGATTCTTTAATCACAATTTTAAAAGAATTGCCTTTACCATTGCAAGAATTAAATTTGTCAGAACAAGAGTTAACTGAACTTTATCAAGGATTGAACTTAAATGTTAATTATTTAAAACAACAAGCAAAGTTAGCTGATTTAAATTTTCATCAATTATTAAAATACTTGAACACTTGAATTGCAGCTTGAAAAGAATTTTGCCAATTAGCTTGAGGACAAACTAAATCGACAAAAGTTAAGGATATTAAAATTTTAAATAATAGTGATTGACTATCAAACTTTAAACTTTTTGATTTTTTGCGTGATGTTGCTAAAGATTTTAATGTTAATCAAATGCTTAGCAAAGAAATGGTGGCAAAAAGATTAGAAACTGGAATTTCTTATACTGAATTTTCTTATATGGTTTTACAAGGATATGATTTTTACCATTTATATACAAAAGAAAATTGTTATTTACAATCGGGTGGTAGCGATCAGTGAGGTAATATTACTGCTGGTCTTGATTTAATTCATCGTAAAATTGGTGCTGAGTCGCAAGCTGCTGGTTTAACAATTAATTTATTAACAAAATCAAATGGTGAGAAGTTTGGGAAAAGTGAAAAAGGAGCAATCTTTTTATCAGAAGCAAAAACTTCAACATACGAATTGTATCAATTCTTATTTAATCAAGAAGATAAAGATTTAGAAAAATTATTTGCTAGTTTAACTTTTTTTGATCAAAAACAAATTGCTTTTATTAGTCAATTACATCGCAAAAATCCAACCTTGAGAATTGGTCAAAAAATTTTAGCAGCAACGCTAACAATTTTTGTTCATCAATTACCTGGTTATTTTAAGGCTTTAAAAATTACGAATGCGTTATTTAATAATGAAATTCATCAATTAACAACATCAGAAATCTTATCAATTTTTAAAGATGTTCCAACAATTAAACAAACTAGTGATGAAACTTTAATAGCAATTTTAGTTAATCATAAAATTTGTAATTCAAAACGACAAGTTCGTGAATTAATTCATGATCAAGCAATAGTTGTTAATGGTCAAAAAATTACTGATGAAAATCTTGTTATTAGTAAGAAAGCAGCGATTAATCAACAAATAACTTTAATTAAAAAAGGAAAAAGAAATTATTATTTAGTTTTTCATCAATAAAAAATAATAACAAAGTCATTATTAAATTATTTAATAATGACTTTTTTTGTTAAAAAAATATGTCAAATATAAAAACCGTTGAGATAATTTTTTATGGTTAACCAATAGAAAATAAAGTTTTTTTATCAAAAGGAGTTTATTATGAATAATAATCAAAATCAACAAGCAGATTTAAGTCAGGCAATTATTACTGACATTGAATATGCTACTAAAACAGAATTGAATATTGAAGCGGGTATTCGTGCTGAAAATGATGGAGTGTTAACTAATCAAATTAACAATAAGCAAGATCAAACGGATAATACTTTAACTACTACAAGCAAAAATATTGTTGGTGCCATCAATGAAAATCTAATGGCAATCAATACAAAACAAGACACTCTAATAGACAGTGGCGATAATCAAAATATCAAAACAATTAATAGTCAATCAATTTTAGGCGTAGGTGATGTCATTATTAATGATGGGAGTACAGATTTAGATAACAATATTGAAATCTATGACAATGAAGATAACAACTTTGTCCAATACAAAGCAACTGATTTAGACTGAACTGCTGCTAGTGATGAAACACTAACAAGTAAAAGATATGTTGATCAACAAGATACAAAAATCACAAACTCAATCAGTGCAAAAGCTGACACAACTTATGTTGACTCACAAGATGCCCTAAAACAAAACATTATCGAGAATACATTGAATACTACAAGCAAAACGATTGTTGGAGCTATTAATGAATTAGTAACAGCCAAAATAAACAAAGATTATCTTAATGATCAACTATCAATAAAACAAAATACTTTAGTTAATAATGGCAACAATCAAAATATCAAGACAATTAATGGTCATGATATTTTAGGTCAAGGTGATTTAACAATTAAAACACCAGATGTAACTAAATATTATGTTGATAGTCAAAATGAAAATTTACAAAGACAAATTAATAAAGGTTATTATTGAAAGCCAATTAATATTACTGGTGCAAAAACAAGAAATGTTAATGTTATTGGAAATTTACAAGTTAATAAAATTTATAAAATTGCTTATACATGAAGTGGTGATGCTCATAGTAATATTACTTATAAAGAGTATCTTCATCTAAATAATAAAAATGTTGATCTTGAACGATATCTTCATAGTTCACTTATTGGATTATTACCTAATGTTTTAGCATTAGAAAATAATGGAAATACTGGATTTCGAATTTACGAAGCAATTGGTGTTCAAAGTACTGATGGTTTTATTGTTGCTGTTTATATTTTAAGTAAGTTAGATTAAAAAAATTATTTCAATAATTTAGGACGAATAACTTTTTCATAGGTATTCGTCGAAAACAAAAAAATGATGCTAAATCAACAAATAAAAAAATAATGAAAACCAAGTAAAAACTGGGACAGAACAAAGAGAAGCAACAGAAACGGAGTAATAGCTAATGCCAATTGGAACGAAATCAACGGCAATTTTACTTAAACAATATCAAGTAAAAATTACTCGGCAACCAAAAACAACAGCTAAGCATAGTTTTTGAGCAATATTTTTTGAAACTTTGTTAATTACAACTGTAGCTGTTGTTGCTGGTACTTTAACGGAAGGGGTTGCTAGTGGTTTTGTTGCCTCACTTGGTGCTAGCCAATTAACAGTTGATCTTACTGCTTTTGCTGCTAGAACTTTGGTTGAATTTGGTATTAATCAAGCAATTGATGCTGTACAAGATCAAGTAACACCACAATCAACTTTATTAAATTTGGGTTTAACAGCAAGTTTTAATGCTGGCATTGTAACTCGTAGTTTTCGAACGGCAAAAATTCTCCGTTTAGCAAAAAATACTAAAGTCCTAGAAAAATTAGGTGTTGCTGAAGCTCGTAATATTAAAGAAATTATTGATCGCTTAAGTAATACGCAATTATTAACAAAAGAAATTAATGGTAAAAAAGAGTTATTTAATTTTGGCAAATTAAATCGTGAACAAGTACTACGAGATATTGGTTTTGTTGCTCAAGAAGTTTTTAAGTATGATTTTAAAAATTTGACAGCAGCAGAAATTAAAGAAAATTTATTGTTGCAAACTAATTTAGCAAAACTAAGTCCAAACTTGTTACCAAAGCAAAAAATTAAAGACTTTGATAATGTTAATAATTTCTTAGTAAGATTTGGCACCGATTTTGAGACAGTGATTAAAATGAATCAATTTGATTGATTAAATTTAATTAGTACTGTTCAAAAAACTAATACTGGTAAATCATTAATTCTCAGCTTGCAGCAAATTAGAAATAATACTGTTCGTTTTAACTTTAGTAATAAATTCTTAAGCAATTCGTTAAATCGCATTAACCGTTTATTTAAATACTTTGATTTTAATTATTACATCGATAAATCTTTAAATTGGCTTTGAGAAGAATCAGGATTTTCTTCATTATTAAAAGAAAAGTTATTAATTTTAGACGAACGATTTGCCACAACTGAAAGTAAAACTTTAGCAAAAATTAAAAATCTTGTCAGCAAAGGCAAACAAGTTTTTACTCGAGCAGAAAAAGTTGCCGTGCGAAAATTTAATTTAATTCCTTTAGATTCACCAGTTTTTCTTGCTGTTAAAATTGACCCATTAAATTTTGATCAAGCAGCAATTACGATTTTTCACAAAGATGCTAGCTACGATCCGATTCCTATTGTTGATACGATTGAAAAAGCAGAAATTTTTATTAATCAGAATGATCCTTTTTCTTGATATTGAAATGAAAGTGGTTGGCGACTTAGTTATGGGATTGATAAGCATGAGACTCTTAATTTAGTTAACTTCCTACCAGTTGCGCTTAAAAAAATTGTTCAAGAAGGACTAAGAATTAATTTTCAAATTAAGAAATTAAAACAGCAAATTGATCGTGTTGACAGCAATAAATTATTGACGATTAATGTCAAAAAATCACTAGTTAATAGACCAATTAATTTCTTTTTTCGCAAAACTGGAACTAAAGCTTTAAGTCCTTTAATTCGAGAAACAAGTATCAGACAATTAGAACGAATTACAACTAATAATTCACGATATGTTAAACATGCGTTGAAAAGAAAGGTAGCAAAAAAATGATAAAAACATTATGACCTGGTGTTACTCTTGATCAATACAATCAATGATTACCTTTAACTGGTAAAATTGCAACAACACCAGAAAAATACATTAAATACTGACCTACTGCTGATGAATGATTTAAAACTTTTGCTTTACGAGCACAAAATGATATTAATGCTTACTTACAAGATATCTTAAGAAAATTTGATTTTGAAACTTTTATTGATGCCCGAATTAAAGAAACTTTAGTTGATATGGTTTTCCTGATTGTTGAACATTGAGTTTATAATCGAACTCCAATTGAACTTAATACTGAAGGGGCAATGGTTTTTAATAATGGTCAAACGCAAATTAATAATTTTGCAACACCAACAATTAACATTTACGATTTGCATCCTTCAAGAATGAAAATTTGAGCAAATCTTACGGGATTAAAGCAAATTTTTGATACCTACGAAGAAGAAGGATTAGTTGATGCCAACTTAATCGATTTAGATCAATACTATAGCAAAACAGAAACGGATGCAGCAATTGCTGATGCAATTGGTGAAGTTGATTTATCGGTTTATGAAACAAAAGAAGATCATAAATCAGATATTGATAATTTAGATACAAGAATTAATAGTATTGATATTACTCTTGTTGAAAATGTTAATGATATTAATGATTTAAAAGATAATAAACAAGATAAAATTTTAACAACGACTGAAATTAATTTACAAAAAGCATTTCGTTATTCTACTGATGTGTTAACAGAAGATCGCGAATTAACTCCTAAGAATTATGTTGATCAAAGAGATAATGTTTTACAAAATAATATTAATACAAAATTAACTGCTCCTAATGGTGTTCAAAAGTTAGATATGGCTTCATTTGATGCCACTAGTTCAATCTTTGTTCAAGCATTAACAAAAAGAGGTACTAGTGAATATATTACTTTTGATCAAGTTAAAGCAAAACAAGATGGTTTAGTTTCAGGACAAAATATTAAAACAGTTAATAATCAATCGTTATTAGGTAGTGGAAATATTACTATTAATACAACTACTAATAATTGAATTCAAGGGGAATATAAATATGTGCCTACTGCTGGCTTAGACACAAGTGGAAAACCTATTCCTAGTGCAACACTTCCAAGTGGTTGAAAAGTTGTAGGTAATTATGATGACAACACACCAACAATTTTAGCCAATATTCCAGCGGCAGGATTAATAAATGAAGGTATTGTCAATAATCTTGCTGGTGGAAATGATTATAGTTTGGAATTAACTGCTGTTCAAAGTAATAATTGTTTTTCTTTACTTAAAATTACTGATAATAATAATCAAAAAACAGGGCAATTAGGTTTTTTAAATACGATTTTAATTCAATATGACCCACAAGGAACATTTGAAACAGAAAGAAACGCACACTATTTAAAAATGAATAAGCTAGAAGCACTTAAAGCAAAAAGACCAGATACATATACAAATTATTTAGTGCCAAGAAAGGATTTAAAAAATTAATGGCAATTACTGAAGAAGATATTAAATTAACTAAAGTTATTGGTTACAGAATTACGCTGATTCTATTAATTGTAGCTAGTGTTACTTGCCTGATTACAGGAGCGTTTGTTTAAATCAACTAACGGGGAATCTTAATTGGTGTTGGCACTATTATTGACAGGAGTTTTAAGTTTAATTACTTATATTGCTCATAAGGTTTTAGAAACTGCCAAAAAATGAAAAGATAAAAATAAAACGGCAGAAACAAATTAAAAGAGGTAAAAAATTAAAAATACAATTTTAATTATGTTATTAAAAATTTGTAAGGTGATTTTAAACACAGTCACTTTAGGAATTCGACATTTAATTAATTCAATTAATAGAACTATTGTTGCCTTAGGAGACGAAGCAAAAGTACCTATAAATATAAAAAATAAAATTGCTAATAAAGGAGAATAAAAATGGTTAATACTGACAAAAAAGATAATAAAAAAGCAAAAAAAACTGAAACTAAAAATCTTATTAATTCAATTTTAACAATCCTAGGAATTGATCGGTTCAATCATCAAGAAAGATTTCCTGAATGAGTAGCAGAACATAATGCTAATTTATTTAATGTTCCGGTTACTACTGCTTATTCATCGGTTAATAATTACTTAATTACTAGTAATTGGTATGAGAAAAATTGAATGGCATTAAAAATAAAAAGCAAAATCGGTATTACAGCTTATGTTATTTTTGCTAATAATAGTAAATTATTTTTTCAACGGGTAAATTTAAGTAACCGAATTTATGATGTCACAGGAAAATTAGTTGAAGCAACTGCTTTTTATGAGCCTTATACAAAAAATAGCACTGAAGTCTTACTTTATGAAACTTATAAATTAAACGCTGATAATCAGGTTGAAATTTACCGTTATTTTAATGAAACAAAAAATAATCAAAAAATTGAACGAGTTGAGGATGAAAAATTTAAGGATTATATCTTAAATTCACAATTAGAAAATAAACAAGTTTTGAATATCAACTATTTGCCAATTGTGCCCTTTAAAAATAAACCTGACGAAACATCTGATTGTTATCTTGCTGAAGAAAAAATTCAAACTTTAGATATTTTATTTGAACAAATTATTTTAGATGTCGTTATTAACTCACCAAAATTTTTATTTTACAATCAGTATGGTAATCAACAAGCACAAGTTCAAGATACCATTAGAAAATTAGTTGAATGAAATTATTTTTTTACGCAAGAAGAAAAAGACATTCAAATTTTAGATGGAACCTTCAAAGGAAAAACTTTAACGGATGTCGTTGATTGAATGGTAAATGAAATTAGTAAGCGTATATTTTTATACATTCCAAGTCAAAAAAAATCAGCACAACAAACTAAAGATGAATCAGAATCTATTAACATTAGCACAATTACTGCCGTTGAACAAAAAATTTTACAATATAAAAACGATGTTTTTAACTTTTTAAAAACCTTAATTAACTTTGATCGTGATATCTTATCAAGTCAAACATTCAACATTACAGAAGAGATAACTTGAGAAAATCTGAAATTAGCAATGGATATCATTAATCCAGTTACTAATCAGTTAGAAGGTGAAACAAGTGCAATCAGACAAAACAGCATTTCCTAAAGATGAAACTAAAAATAAAAAACAAGTTGAAGCAAATCTTGCTCAAGATTTTAATGTTTTAAACGATGCTGCAGGTGATTTTAAAAATCAATCTAATGCTCAACACGATCCGAATTTAAAACAATTTTTTACTGAGTATCAAACAAAAACCGTTTACTTTTATCAAATTAATCGACTTTTTGCCAATCAAGAAAATAACATTAAATTTTCACCTAATACGATTAAAATTGCTTTTATCGATTCTGATAAAGCAATTGTTTCAACAGCATTTGAAACGAGTGATTATATTACGCAATTAACTTCTCGTAGTATAAATAATGCTAATGATAATCAAACAATTTTTGAACTAGCAGATGTCAAACAATTAATTATTCAAGAAAATGCTTTGCCACATAACAATCAACCATTTGTTATTAGTTTAAATGGACCAGTTACTGAAGCAAATTTAGACGATTTATACATCGTTAATAGTTATGTTGAACCATTAAAAAACCCAAGAGTCAGAAATACCAAAAGCTTATTAATTACTAAAATTAAAGATTTTCGCAGTAACAATGGTTATCCAATTATTGTTAGAATTCAAAAGCAATTAACTTCTGACATTAAAATTACTGGGATTAAAATTAAATATCCACAACCAATGTTGTTTGGCAATATTAAACTAATTGGACAAATTAATGGTATTGAAGGTTACAGTAAATTATTATTAGACGATCAGTATTTTAACTTCCCACTATTATCAATGCCAATCGAAACTGATCCCAAAGTACGCTTACTACAGTGATGATTTAGCAACCAAATTCTTCCTTGAGAACTAGCTAAACAATTCATTACTGAAAAGTCAGTCCTGGACTTAATCAATATTGATCCAGGAACAGAAACGAGAAAAGAAGTAATTCCTAATGCACGTGCAACTAACTTTATGATTGGAACAAATACTCTGAGCAAAAATCCATCATGACCATTTCCTGAAAAAAATAATATACAAATAACAGATAAAAAAGCAATTTTATTAGCGGAAGTTCCTACTGGTATAATTACTTTTTATGTAAATGTGGCAACTGTAGCAACTTTTGGAAATGTAGAATTAGAGATACAAAATGCACCCCCGATTGGCACTTTAGGAAAAGTATTATTAGATATGTTAAGTTACACATACGCTTATTTTAGCAATTTTAATGGAGCAACTGAAATTCCCGATAATAGCGGAAATTATAACGATGTAACTCTTTTAAAACAAAAGTTTAATGGCCAAAAACCTGAAGAGGTAATTACTAACATTTATAAACAATGAGAATTAGATAATCCAAAATATAAAAATAGTAATAAAGTAAAAATTTTCAAAGCAATTATTTTAATGTTATCCAAAAATATTTTATGTAAATTATCAATTAATACTGGTTTAAATGATGATTACAAAATTTTACTACCCTATTATTTTGAACTTGTTTCAACCCCACTACATTCAAATGACGGTGATACTTGGGACTTTAAAGATTGTAAAGTTATCTTAAAGTCTGAATATTTTGACTTTGTTGAAACAGATGGAAAAATTGTTATTACAATTAAAAATAATGATTTGTCACAAAATCAACTATTCCATCTTGACGAAAATCAATTTAACTGATTGCCGATAACTAACGAATTAGAAGCTAATGCCATCCCATCACTGCTACCTCCCGACTGAAAACTTTCTGATGGTGAATTTGCAAAATACTTTACTAATTTATTGATCAAAAAAGAAAACATCAATCAAGCTTTAACATTGTATGGAAAATTACAATCAACTTTATATTCCAAATTTGAACTATTTAATATGTTTAAAGATATTATCAGTAACGAATTGATTTTGAATAATGAAAAACCACTTGATGCAATTACAGGAATTGAAATCAGTGGTATATTTGGAAATGGTAATTATGATTTATCGTTATTAACTAGTGATAAAAAAGAAATTCCAATTAATAATCTTAATTTATTTTCACAAAACGAAAAAATATCATTGATTAAGATTGAAATCTAATTATCTATTAAAATATTCCTTAGGATAAGTTCTATCTCACTTTGTATCATTTTTATCTATTTTTTTGCCAAAATACAAATAAAATCTACCATCTGAAACTTTTCAAATAGTACCTTTCCCTCAAACAGCTTCTCTTGAAGGTTTTAAATAATAATTTAATCCATCATTATGAACAGCAACACTACTGATAATTAATGAAATTGAACCTGTTACTGCTCCTGTTAAAGCTAAGGCAAAAATTAGTTTATTAAAAGGTTTAACTAAAGCTTTTTTAAATCAAGGATTCTTGGGGAAAAGTTCATCAATGTCTTTTCAATCATATTCTGTATCTTGTTCATAATTATTTTCTTCTATCATTTTGTCTCCTTTTGTTCTTTCCTTCAAAGAAATAATACTATAAACCAGGTCTTTATGAAAGACCCAAAATTAACGCATAAAACGGCATATATGCCGTTTTTTTGTTTGTGTGAAGTTTTCAGTATTAATTTTAATTTTTCTTGGTTAATTATATACATTTAACTATTATCGCAATTTTGATGGAGCAACTGATATCCCTTTAATAGATACAAGTGTAAATCCTTCTAAAGAATATTACAATGATATTACTTTATTAAAACAAAAGTTTAGTGGCCAGAAACTTGAAGATATTATAACTAATCTTTATAAGCAATGAGAACTTGATAATCCTGTTTATAAAAACAGCAGTCAAGTGAAAATTTTTAAATGGGTTTAAATGATGATTATAAAATTTTGTTACTTTACTACTTCGAATTAGTTTCTAGTCCATTCCATGCAAATGATGGTGACACATGAGATTTTAAAGATTGTAAAGTAATTTTAAAATTCGAATATTTTAATTTTTCTAAAATAAACGGAATAGTTAAGACCACAATAAAAAACAAATATTTATCACAAAATAAATTATTTCATCTGGATGAAAATCAATTTAACTGATTATCAATCACGAATAAATTAGAAGTTAATGCAATTCCATCACTGCTACCTCCCGACTGGAAACTTTCTGACGGTGAATTTGCAAAATACTTTACTAATTTATTGATCAAAAAAGAAAACATTGATGAAGTTTTATCAATGTACAGAAAATTACAATCAACTTTATATTCCAAATTTGAATTATTTAATATGTTCAAAAATATTATTAGTAATGAATAATTCATTTTGAACAATGAAAAACCACTTGATGCAATTACAGGGATTGAAATCAGTGGCATTTTTGGTAATGGTAACTACGATTTAATTTTATTCACAAACGATAAAAAAGAAATTGCAATTAATAATCTTACTTTATTTTCTCAAAACGAAAAAACTTCATTAATTAAAATTGAAATTTAACTATCAATCAAAATATCCTTTAGGATAATTTCCATCTCATAACTCGTCATTTTTATCTAAAGGTTTTTTAGCAAAATACAATTTGAAATATCAATTTGAATCTTTTCAAATTTTACCTTTCCCAAAAACCGCTTCATGATGTGAATCCAAATAATGATTTAAGTGATCAGTTTTATGAACAGCAACGCTTCCTATAATTAATGAAATTGAAGCTGTCACTAGTCCTCCTAAAGTTAATGCAAATATTAAAATATTGAATGGTTTAAATAGAGCCTTTCTTAATCAAGGATCTTTTATTATTTTTTCTTTTTTAATAGACTTTAGTTCTTCTTGTTTTCATCAATTTTTTGGTTTAGTTTATTCTTCTTGATTTTTCATATCTTTTTCCTACTTTTTTTCTTTGATAAATAGTTTTTAATAAAAAGAATTTAAATGATTATTTAAAAAAACATAAATAAACAATAATTCCAATAATTAAGTCTGCAATTACAAAAGATACAACTCTTATTCATACTTGCTTTCAAAACGAAGGTTCTTTAGTTTGTGGCATTTCAATAACTTCAATGTCATCGTCTAAGTCATCGTCTAATTTATCTTTTTCATTAGCTTCTTTTATCTCATTGGAACTAAATTCCTTTTCTGGTTTTTTTTCTTCTTCCATAATATATCTCCTTTTGTTCTTTCTTTCAAAAAAATAATACTATAAACCAGGTCTTTTATAAAGACCCGAAAATTAACGCATAAAACGGCGTATATGCCGTTTTTTTGTTTCAGTATTGATTTTAATTTTTCTTGGTTAATTATGCTCCTAATAAAAGCGATTTTTTGCTAGATCAATGTTTTTATTGGCAATTAAATTTCGGTAAGGATAAGTATAATAAAAAATTGAATCTAAAGCATCATGTAACATCTTCTTGCCAATTATTTACAATCAGGTAATTAATTTTAGATGACGGCAAAAGGTATCGTGATATCCAAGACACTATACCTAAGACAAATATCTCTTTAATGACAATTGGTCGTTGATTTAAAAATATCGTGTTAAAAATATATTAACTTTAATAACTCGTGGCCCTATGAAAAAGTTAATCGCCTATTGATTTAAACAATAATTAAGGTTAATTAATGAAAAAAATCATTGTTAAACTAACAATGATTTTTATTTTGATTAAGCACGACCATATGATTCAATTACTAAAGCTTCTTGTAGATCAGAATTTAATTCTTCTCTTAATGGTGTTCTTAAATATTTACCTGTAAATGTTTTTTTATCAAATTCAACAAATGGTAATGTTGATGCGTTAATTTGTAATGATTCTAAAATCTTAACATTTTTCTTTGATTTTTCATCAATTGTAATTGTGTCACCAACTTTTACTAGATATGAAGGAATATTAATCTTCTTACCATTAACTAAAACATGACCATGGTTTACTAATTGACGAGACGCATTTCTAGTTGTTGTTAGTCCAAAACGGAAAATAATATTATCTAATCTTGATTCTAAAAGAATTAATAAATTTGTCCCTGTAACACCATGTTGTAATTTTGCTTTGTTGAATAAGTTTTTTAATTGACGGGCATTAATTCCATAAGCAAAACGAATTTTTTGCTTTTCTTGTAGTTGTTGTCCGTAAGTTGAAAGTTTAATTTTTTTTGTTCCGTGTTGACCAGGTGGATAACTTCTCTTTTTTCCTTTAGTAAATTCTTTACCTGATTCTAAAACCGAAAAACTTAATCTTCTTGATTTTTTAAACATTGGTCCTGTATATCTTGCCATAAAAAAACCTCCTTATGTAAGCAATTAAGTGAACAAACACAAAGAAGTTAATAAATCCTTATTAAGAGAGTTTTTCTTTCGCCTGAACAGCTCAGGTTACTTTATAAAATAGACCAAGAAGTTGTGAAAAACTATTTTAAACTTAATAATATTTATTTGCTGCTTTTGTGATTTGCTAGTTAATTATATTAAATGTGTGTTTATTTGTCAAATATCAATAATTAGGTAATTTTATTATTTTAATTTATTGATTTGTAACTTATAATAACTTTATTATTTATTATTTGATTTGAATTTTGTCATTCAAATAATTTAAAGATTAGGGTTATTTTATGTTATCACAGTTAAAAATTAGTAAAAGAACATTACAAAGTAATTTTAAAACTATTCTTCGAATTAATAAAATTGATTATTTAATGTATTTTTGTGTTTTTCTTTTCACAATTTTACCAGCAATTTGAAATTTATTAAGAACTCATATCATTGCCAATTATATTGATTTTAGTGTTGAAACTTATGCTCAATGAACATATCTTGAAACCCTATTGGAAATGTTGCAAGAAGGAATGATTTTACCTTTGTTTTGATGATTTGGTACATCAATGAAAAATAAAAATGAAATAATGGGAAAAATTAAAACTGCTTTTATTTTAGTAGCAATAATATACACATTATCTTTAATTTTAACTTCAATATTTTCTAATAAATTTGTTCTCTTTTTGAATAATGATAGTCATGTTGAAAATTTATCATTTTTTGTTTTGCAATTGTGATCAAAGTTACCAGAAGTTTTATTGTTAATTTGTACAACAGTATTAGTTTTATTTCAAAAATATATTTATACATTAATTTTAGCAATAGTGAAAATTTCAATTGGGATTTTTTGTGATTATATTTTTTCTACTAATTTAGTCATAACTCCAAAGTTATCATTAGTTGGTGTCAGTTCTTTGTTAGCTAATTTTATTGTTTTTATTATTGCTTTAGTTTTAGTTATAAAAATTTTTGGTTTTAAAATTTTTTTTAATAATAAAAATTATGTTAAGCCAAAGAATGTTTTATCAACTTCATTGTGGAGTTTTTTAGATTCTTTTGTTCGAAATGTTTTTTATTTATTTGTTTTTGCAAAATTAATGAATAATATTGATGGCTCACAAGCTTATTATATTGCTAATGCTATTATTTGAAATTGAATGTTAATTCCTTTAATAACATTATCGGATGTTCATAAATCGCAAACAGCTAAAACATTAAAAAATAAAAGTGAGTCAATAATTTTATTTTTTCAATATCAATTGATTTCCCTTTTCGTTTTTTTACTAATGATGAGTATTTTTTTACCATTATGAAAACCTATGGCTTTTTTCATGAGTAATAATCAAACTACGACTTTATTATCATGAAAAATTGCTAAAATCGTTATTGGCTTTTATATTTTATATGCTACTTCTGCAACTGCTGATTCATTTTTCTATGGATCAGGTAAAACAATTAACTTGTTAATTCAAAGTTTAATTGTCAATATATTAGTTTATGTACCAGTAATTATTTATTGACAGATTGCTGATAAAAGTTTAAGTTTAGATGCAATTGTTTTAATTTTTGGGAGTACGATGGCATTGGATAGTTTTATTGGTTATGGTTTAATATTTTTTACTTTTTTGAGATGGAAAGAAAAAGCAACAGATAAATCTTTAATAGTATTTAAGCAAAGTGCAAAAATAAATTAATAACTTTAACTTTGAGTTATTTATTAAGATTTTTATTTTTTTATTTAAAAACTTATGATAATCTTTTATTTAAGAAGTAAATAAACTATCTATTTTGGTTGTAAATGGGGCGGTAGTTTGATTAATGGGTTTTTAATTGAAGAAATAGATATTGAAAATAAAGAAATAATGAAAAAAGTTCAAGATTTCTTAAAACAAGAAGCATTGGCAATCAATGATCAAATTGATTATTGTGCAGTTATTTATAATGATGAAAAAAATCATAAAATTTCTCGAAGCGAACTAAATTATCCATTAAAAAAATGTTATTTATGTTCAAATTCGGCCAAATTATGTGCAAGAACGAAAAATCATCCGCTAGATTTATTACTTTCATATATTAATAAAGTTATAATTCAAATATTTGATATTAAATAAAGTTAAAAAGTTTTTATTAAAAGTAAAAAAATATTGGGAAGGAAATAAAGATGAAAAAAATTGTTTTAGTTGGGTGTGGTGCAGTTGGTAGTAGTTTTATTTATAGTGCAATTAATCAAGGTTTAGCAGAAGAATATATTTTGATTGATAAGTTTAAAAATTTAGCTGAAGGTAATGCTCTTGATCTTGGCGATGTTCAAGCATCATTGGAATACCCTTTCACGGCAATTAAAGTTGGAGATTTTCAAGATTGTCACGATGCTGATTTAATTGTTATTACTGCTGGCAGACCAAGAAAAGTTGGCGAAACGCGATTAGATATGGTTAGTGATAATGCAAAGATAATTAGTGATATTGCTTTAGAAATAAACTTATCAGGTTTTAAAGGTATTACTTTGATTGCTTCAAATCCTGTTGATGTTATGACAGCAGTTTATCAAAAAGTTACTGGTTTTGATGTTCATAAAGTTTTAGGAGCAGGAACAATTCTTGATACTTTGAGATTAAAATATTTACTTGGGCAAAAATTAGAAATTAATCCTGAATCAATTTTTGGTTATGTCCTTGCAGAACATGGTGATTCTGCTTTTATTCCGTGAAGTAATGTTATTGTTGCTAATCAATCGATTTTGGAAGTTATGACAAAAGAAGAATTAGAGTTACTTGAACAAGCAGTAAAAACAAGAGCTGGAGAAATAATAAAACTAAAAAATGCAACTTTTTATGGTATTGCTGCTGGACTAACTTTTTTGATTAAAATGATGATGAAAAATCAAGACACGATGTCAATTGCTGGCGCTTATCTTAATGCTGAATACGATAATCAAGGTTTTTATATTGGTGTTCCAGTAATTTTAAATCAAAATGGTTGAAAAGAAGTTGTTCAATTACCATTAACAAATGAAGAACAATTGAAGTTTAATCATTCTTGTCAGATTATTAAAGAAAATTTAAAAGTTGCTTTATCAGCAATTGCTGATAAAGTTATTAAATCAGATGAAAGAATTGAGAAAAGTAGTTATTAAAGAATAGATATTTTTGTTTTTGAATTTTGCTATTATCGCGTCGCTACTTTTTATTTTTCTGTTAATTTCGCAATTTAAATATTACCGCTTGAAATTTGTTTAAATTGTAGTAAACTTTACCTAAGTGTATAGTTTAAATTCGTCGTATACACCATTAGCCTCACGAGAGGGATGTTTGCCATATCGTGGCCACTCAGCAATGTGATTATATTACAACATTGCTGTTTTATTTTGTTTAAATTTGTGATATCTTTAAATAAGAAAATTTGCGTAAGGAGTTTAAAATATGATTAATGATGATGAAATTAAATATTTTCAAGGTAATTTAGATTCAAATACCGTTTATATTTTTATTGATGAATCGGGTAATTCCTAATAATAAACTTTTTGAACATATAACAATGGATATTCAACAAAATGGTAAAGTTTCAAATGATATTAAAACTTATACATTAACTGCTCTCGTTATTAAGTCAGTTAAACAATATGGTTTTTTAGAAAAAGAGATGAATGATATAAAAAAAGATTTTTTTCCTAATCAAAATCCTGAGTTAATTACTTTACATAGAACTGATTTAAGAAATGATTTATTTAGAAAAGAAAATAATTTATCATTGGAACAAGTTTATTTATTGGAAAATAAAATTTATAAATTAATTAGAGTTCATCGATTAATTACTTTTTCTATTTCATGCAATCGTGAAGTTTTACTAGATAATCCAAATTATCAATATGATGAAAAACTAATTGAAAAGAAGTTCTTTTTCATAATTTATTAATGAAAATTGAAAGAAATATTAAGAGAAAAAATCGTCGTCAAAAACTAGTTTTAGTTATTGAAACAACGCAAAAAAAGAATGACAAAAAAATAGTTAAATTCATTAATGAATTAATTCAAAAAAAAGATTTATGATTATTTAAAAAAGTATTAATAACTAATAAAGTCAACAAAAAACGTGAGTCAATATTGGGAAATGAATTAGTAGATTTTATTTGTTATTCATATTTTTTATGAGCTTGTAATTCTTTATTTCATTATTCAAAATTTTCGTTAAGTGGTTATCCTAATCATTATAAAAAAAGTTTGACATTAATTGATACTTTAAAAATAAAATAATTAAAATTAAATTCACTTATACTTGCTTAAATTGTTAATATTATATATAATTATTAATGCTTTAAGCAATTGTAGCCCCGGTAAAGTTACAAATGCAAGGAGAAAAATATGCGTCAAACAACAATGAAATTCAATAACATTGAAAAGAAATGATATGTTATTGATGCTAGTGGACTTGTTTTGGGACGTTTAGCAACAGAAGTTGCTAAAAAATTGCGTGGTAAAGATAAAGCAATTTTTACACCATATATTGACTGTGGTGATTCTGTTATCATTATTAATGCTAACAAAATCAAATTAACAGGCAAAAAGCTGCAAGATAAGAAGTATTACAACCACTCACAATATCCAGGTGGGTTAAGAGTTCGTAAAGCGCAAGACATGTTAAATAAAAATGCTGCTGAAGTAGTTGAAATTGCTATTAAAGGAATGTTACCAAACACAACTTTAGGACGTAAACAATTTACTCATTTACATGTTTATAATTCTGATCAACATCAACATCAAGCTCAAAATCCTGAAGTTTGAGTATTAAAAGATTAATAAGGAGTAATGACAATGACTAATAAAATTACTAGTTACAGTAGTTCTGGTGGTAGAAAAAGTTCAATTGCTCGAGCACATATAACAAATACTAATGATAAAGGTAGTGTTTTAGTTAATGGTACTGAACCAATGAAATTTTTTGCTCAAGAATTATTAGTTAAAGATATGTTATTACCTTTACAAGTAACTAATACTTTAACAAAATTTGATGTTAGAATTAATGTTGATGGTGGCGGAAAATCAGGTCAAGCAGGAGCAGCTCGTTTAGCAATTGCTAAAACTTTAGTTAAAGTATCAAAAGAATATAAGGAACTATTACGTGCTAATGGTTTATTGACTAGAGATGCTAGAATTAAAGAACGTAAAAAATATGGTTTAAAAGCAGCTAGAAAAGCACCGCAATTCTCAAAACGTTAAAAGGGTTTTATCAAAAAACTCTTTTTTTATTTTCAATTAAATATTGCAATAAAAAAATATTACATATATAATTATTTTGTTGCTTTTTTGGGATTGTAGCTCAGCTGGTTAGAGCGCACGCTTGATAAGCGTGAGGTCGTTGGTTCAAGTCCAATCAGTCCCACCATTAAAATAAATATTTTCTTAAAATAAACTTTTAAAAAGTTTATTTTTTTTATATAAAAAAGTAAAATGAATATATAAGGATACGAGAAAGGATAGAATTAATGGTTCAAAAGATTAATTTTGCTCATCAAAATCAAATTTTTAAAAGTGAAGATACTAATGAAGATAATAAACAGCATCTAGAAGTTCAAAAAAAAGAATTATCAAAATCAAATAAAGTTTCTTTTAAATCACGACTTAATCGAATTTTTAATATTCATAAAGGAAACAAAATTAATCAAGAGTATGCTGATTATGCAATTTATATTAAAGATTTTACGAAGCAATTTAGAAAATTTAAAGCTGTTGATAATGCGACAATTAAAGTAAAAAAAGGCACTATTCATGGTTTTATTGGTCCTAATGGTTCAGGTAAAACGACAACAATTAAATGTTTAATTAGTGCCATGGTTCCAACTAGTGGTCAATTATTAATTCATGGTCAAGATTCTTGAACTGTTGGTGCTAAGAAACATGTTGGTTATATTCCAGAAGCAGCAAGATTTCCAAGAAAAATTTCGGCTTATGATTACTTAATTTCTATGGCTCAAATTAGTGGTATAAGTGTCAAAGATGCTAAACTTAGAGCTGAAAATATTTTAAAAGATTTAGGTTTATGAGAAAAAAGAAAACATAATCCCAATGCCTATTCTTCAGGAATGAAAAAGAAAGTTTTATTGGCGCAATCATTATTAAATGATCCTGATGTTTTAATTTTAGATGAACCAGCAGCAAATTTAGATCCTACTGCGCGAACAGAATTATTTAATGAATTAAGAAAATTACGCGAACAAGGTAAATCAGTATTTATTTCTTCTCATATTTTGTCAGAGTTACAAACATTAGCAGATGAAATTACAATTTTAAATTATAGTAAAGTTGTCTTTCAAGGACCAGTTAATCAAAGTGATTCTAAATATCAAGTTAGTACTAATGATAATAAAAAGTTTAAGAAAATTTTAATAGCAGCGAAGTTTCATGTTGAAACTGATGAAGAATATTTATTAGTTAAAATTAGTGAAAGAACTGACATAGATCTTAATAAAATTATGGCACTAGCTTTAAAAGAAAAAATTACTATTACATTTTTAAAACCATATATTGTTGATTTACAAGAAATGTATGAAAAAATTGTCATGGAAAATCGGCCAGTACCAAAAGAAAGAGAAAGGTAAGTAAGGAAATGCCAATATTTCGTTATACAACTAAAAAAATTTTTATTTCCCCTTCAACTTGAGTTGTCTTATTTCTTAGTATTGTAATTTTAGCTTTAAGTTGAAGTTTACCCTTTGTTTTAGCAAATGCTCAAGCTCCAATTAAAATTTCTTGAACTAAAAATTTAGTTTTATCGACTATGTTAAGCACATGAAAGATATTTACTTTTAGTACTTTTATTAGTTTTACTTTAATCATTTTCATTGGTGTTAAAGCAACACAAATTTTTCGTGATGAAATTGATGATGGGACTTTGTTAATTTTAGTTTCAAAACCAATTAGCAGAAATAAAATTTGAAGAGAAAAATGATTATCTTTTCAAGTTACTTTAATTTTGTATGTATTTTTAACAATTTTAGTCTCAGGTTTGTTTCTTTTAATTCCTAAAATTGGTAATGCGACAATTTATGGTGCACTTGTACCTTATATGGGAATTTTATTTGGAATTGCTTTACTTTTTGATTTAATCATTTCTTCAATTATTTTATTATTATCTTTAGTTCTTAATAGTAAAGCAACAATTGCTATTTCAGTTGGATTCGCTGCTTTAATTGGTATTTTTTCGCAAACATTAGAATTTTTAATTCCGATTTCAGATAACTACTTTAATGCTTCTCATGCTGTGGCAGTTTTACATAATCTTGAAGATCAATTAGATACTACTGAGATTAGTTGGGTAAAAACGCAATTAACCGGAAGTGATTATCGAAGTACGATTAAAGATATGTTGGAGAGAATTTATAACGAAAATATTACTGATGTTGATTATCCAACTTTTTATGATCCTGCAAAAGAACAAACAGTTTTAAATGATATTATTAAAAATCCTAGTAATTATTCAAACTATTCAGCAGATGATGTTACTTTAATTAGTCATATTGTTAAAGTTTCTAATGTTTTTCGCCAATGAAAGCAACAAAGTTATGAAGAATTGATGACTTCAATTCAAGTTGGTATAGGAAATGGATCAACAATAATTATTATTGATAATGGAACTAATGTTGTTAATTATAGTTTTTATAATCTGTATCATGATATTAATCTTCACTTTTCACAATTAGATGTAAATAGTATTAAAACTAAAATTTTTCAAAAACGAATGTTACGATATTTTAATATTTTTTATCATTTTTATTACTTGTGAGTAGGCACTTGAAATGATACTCATAGTTTATATGTTGATGATGCTACTTATATTGGCTACAATGATCCTTATTTAATTTCATTTAAAGAAGTTAGCAGTGACCCAGCGACTAAATATCAAGTTAATGATAGTTCTGGAAATAGTAAGATTCTTAGTTTTCCAATTTTACTTGTTGTTTATTTATTAATTGGTTTTGCATTGCTTGGGACAAGTTGATATATTTTTAATAGTCGTGATTTTACATAATTATTATTTTTTTGAAAAATTATTTTTTTCATGGCAAAATAAATATACAAAATGATTAAAAGAAAGTAGGGGAAATTATGATTATAACTATCCATGGTAAAAATATGGAAATTACTCCAGCAATTAATAAATCAGTTGAAACTAGTTTAAGTAGACTAGAAAAATTTAAAAAATATATTCAACCTAATACACGGGCTAAAGTTGAAATTCGTAGTTATTCTGAAAACTTATATAAAGTTTCTGTTAATATTAATATTCCATTTAATAAACATTTACAATGCGAAGTGAAACATGAAGATTTATATTTAGCAATTAAACAAATAGTTAATCCTTTAACACAACAATTAAATCATATTAAAACTCAAACAGAAAGTAAAAATTTGATTAGAACTGGCGAAGTAATTTTAGAAAATTCTCAATCAATTGATTCTGATTATCAGATTGAGGAGTTATCAGATTCGCAAGAAGAATTTGATGATTTTGAAAATAAATTTTAAATGAATTAGAAATCCTACTAAAAATAAAATAGTAGGTTTTTTTATTTTTTTATCATATTATTTTTCAATTAATTAAAGTTATTATGTTAATATTATGCAGTTTAATGTATAATATTAAATGACTTAGATAGTCTGAAAGCAATTTGAAATTAGTAAAATCAATGATAAAAGCAAATATTTTATTTCTTTTAGAAAATTAGATTTAATAGTGAAAACGAAAATTATAAATTAAAAAAATTATCTTATTTAAAAAAACAAGTTTTAATAATAATAGCAATTATCCTTTTTTCTTAATGTTAATTTTTGAAAAAATTATTAATTTAAAATAAAATAAAGGTATATTGTTTTAAAGGATATTAAAAATAAATTATTTTGAAATTTTATTAATTAAGAAATTATTGATTATAAAGGTGAAAATAGAATGAAAAAAATTGATCTAAAGATCTTAAAAACAATGTTAATTAGTGGTGCTAATAATTTATATAATCATCACTATGAAGTTGATAAATTGAATGTTTTTCCTGTTCCTGATGGTGATACTGGAACAAATATGAATTTGACAATGATGAATGGTGTGAAAGGATTAGATAACAAGGATTTTACAACTTTTAAAGAATTTGGTAAAGAGTTTTCTCGTGGTTTGATTATGGGGGCTAGAGGAAATTCTGGTGTAATTTTGTCACAAATTTTTCGTGGCTTTTTTCATGATTTTGTTCATAATAAAGAATATACTGATATGAAAGTTCTTAAACCACAATATATTTTGAAAGCATTAATGCAAGCTAAAGAGTATGCATATAAAGCAGTAATGAAACCAGTTGAAGGGACAATTTTAACTGTTATAAAAGATGGTGCTAGTAAAGTTAATGAAGAATGTAAAGATGAAAAAGATTCGTTAGTTGTTTTTCAAGCATTATTGAAAGCAATGCAAGATTCACTAACTTTAACTCCAACATTATTACCAATTTTAAAAAAAGTTGGTGTTGTTGATTCTGGTGGTGCTGGTTTAGTTTATATTATTGAAGGTATGGTATATGGTTTAAAACATAATAAACCAATTGCAATAAGTAAGAAATTATCGCCAGAAAATAATAAATTTGATTTTTCAGTTAATAATGATGAAGAATTTGGATATTGTACTGAATTAATTGTTAAATTAAATCATATTGATAGTCCTGATTTTGATTTAAGCAAAACACGAAGTGATTTAGAAGAAATGAAAGGTCAATCCTTAGTTGTTGTTGAAGATCAAAATTTACTTAAAGTTCATGTTCATACTTTGCAACCAGGAGAGATTTTAAATTATTTACAAAAATTTGGAGAATTTTTAGCAGTTAAAGTTGATAATATGACTGAACAAGCTAAAGCACATTCGCAAACAATTATTGCAACAAGAAAATTAGCAAATCCGTATGCTGTTATTGCTTTTGTTCCTGGCAAAGGTATTGATGCTTTTTTTAAAGAACAATTAAATGTAGCAGAAACAATTTTTTATTCTAATAAAATAAACCCTGCTACTGATGATATTTTAAGAACAATTGCGGCAGTTGATGCTAAGGTAGTTTATATTTTACCAAATGATAGTAACTTACTTTTAACTGCAGAACAAGCAAAAAAGTTGGAAAAGAAATCAAAGGTTTTTATTATCCCAACTGTTAATATTGCTCAAGGGATGCGTGCTGCTTTAAGTTTTAATAGTAGTTTATCAGGCAAAGAAAATAGTCGTATTATGACTAATGAAATTAATAATGTTAATTATGGTTATCTTTCAATTGCTGACCGCAATGTTGAAATTGATGATATTGAGATTAAAAAAAATCATTATATCACTGCAGGAATAAGTAAAAATAATCGAAAGTTAAAAATTCTTGCTTCTAGTGAAGATTTTAATATAACAGTGAAAAAATTATTTGATAAAATTTTATGAAAATCAACAGAAATTATTACAATTTTTAAAGGTAAGACTGCTACTGAAGAACAAATTGCTAATCTTACTAAAATTCTTGAAGATAATTATGACATTGAATATGAATTTGTTGATGGTCAACAAAGTATTTATAATTTCTTGTTTGTTGTTGAATAGTTAAAAATAATAATTAAACTAAACATAATGATTGGTTGTTTTATTTTTCTATCAAAAAACAGTTTTAAGGAAATACTTAAAACTGTTTTTTGTTTATCTAGTTAAACTTCTTTGACATTGTTTACATGTTTTCATGTGATTAGGATATTTTTCTTTATTTTTTAAATAACGATTATGTTGCTTCATCTTTAGATGATTATTAAATTTTTTAAAAATATCTGAAAATTGCATTTTTACCCTCCCATTAATAAATTATTCCCTTATTTAATTTTAATGAAATAATGATATCATATTTTGATTTTAAAAAGTTGTTTTTTCTTTTCTTGTTATGATATATAATTATGATATTAATTTTTAACAAAAATTAGAAAGGATGTTAATATGAATTACTTAGGAGTTGGATTTGATTCGGGTAATCCTGAAACTTGAAGTACGGGATTAATAGCTTTTGCTTCTGTTGTTGGATTCATTGGTCTAATTTTAGCGATTGTCACGATAATATGATTTGTTACATGAATTAAATATTCTTTATTTAATCGTACTAATAGTGCTAATTTAACTGGTGGACAACTATCACAAATATATTTACAACGATATGGAGTTAATGCTAAAAGAATTAGATATAAGAATAAAGGTGATGGTTCAATTAATAATATTAATGTTGAATCAAGGTATTTTTATTTAAATCCTTATATTATTAATGGTAATAGTTTAACATTACGATTAGTCCCTTGAACATATCATCGAAGTTCAATTTATACTTTAGCAATGGCAATGGAAAGTACTTGGGCAATTAGTAGTTCAAAAAGTACTCGCTTTAATAGTTTTTGATGAGATTTTACAAGAAAACTTACTTTAATTTTTGTTTTAATACCATTGGTCTTTGCTTTAATTTTTGTTCTTGCACCTTATCTTAATTGATCTGGTTTTGTTAGTTCAAATTCTAATACAATTGCGATTGTTTTATCAATTATTGGAGCAATATTTTTAATTGCCTTTTCACTTTCACAGTTAGTCTTTTATGCTAAGTCAAGAAAAGAGATTGCTGAAAACTTAAAAGGAATATTGCAACCAAAGGAAATTAAAGCTATTAGTTGAATTTTTCAAGTTAAATTTATTTATTATTTAATTAGAATGATTTATGAAGTATTAAGATTTATTTTACAAATTATTATTTTGATTGAAAGTGATCGATAAAAAGAGCAACTAAGTTTTAGTTGCTCTTTTCTTTTGTATTAAATTCAATTATTTCTTTATAAAAACGGTAATTGCGAAAGTTTAAAGTAATTATTGTTAATAATATTAAAAACTTATTCTTAGTTCCTTGATATTTTCAAATAAAAATCATGATAATCAAATTAATAATAAAAACTACAGTTTCAATTAATAAAGTTATTAATAATCAAAATACTTTTTTATTATCATGAATAATAGGATAAAGGCTAAGCAGAGTTGTTAAAGCACAAATAAAAAATCATAATAGCACATAGAACCGTCATTCTTTTAAGACAAGATAGTAACGGTATTTTTTCTTATCAAGTTGATAAAATGTTAAATAAAGCATTAAAAATAAGCCAGCAGTAATTCTAAATCATTTTGGTATTGTTTGATTATTTTTTTGATATTGAGCACATTTTCAGTATAAGGAAAAAAGGATGCAAGAATAAAATAGGAAAAAAGCGCCAAGAACTATTGAAAAAATATTTGGAATTTTAGATAACTTATCAGTCGTTTGAATAGTAGCAATTAATAATAATCCACCAATAATTCCAATTGGAGCAGCAATTTTCATTTCTTTGTATTGTTTACTAAAAGGTTTTTCATATGTTTTTACCATTTTAATTGCTCCCTCATTTTACACCTGGAACAACTCCCATTATACCTAATCAACATCCCTTAACACTATTACTATAAACTAATAAAATAATTATACTTCTTAATATAAATCCAGCAATAATGGCAGCAATAACTGCTGCAAAGCCTGAAGTTATTAAGGTAGCAGCAATTGTACTAGCTGCGGATATAAAGCCAGGAGAACCAGACATTTTAGAACCAATATCGATAATTTTGTCAATTGCATTAATACTTAAATGTAATTTTCAATATATAAATCAATATCAATGTCATTCTTTTCAGAAGTTAGGATTATGTTGTATTGTTATTACAGAATTGTTAAAGTTAATATGATTATTGCTGTCAAAACTAACTAGATTAAGCTGCTGTTGTACTTTTAAATTTTCTAAATATTGTTTGCTTAATATCATTTGATAAACTTCTTTTGAATATAATTTTGGATTTAAAATTTGATAATTAATTGTAATTTGATTATTGATTAAAGTAATACTAGCAACTAAATTATTTTCCATTTCTTGATTTAGTTGATTAGTTCTAGAGTTATATTCTTGATTTAATTTTTCAATTTTAATATCATCTTGATTTAAAGTTGTAGAGATTTCAGTTTGAATCACATTTTCAGTAGTTTTCTTAGAATATTTATTACTTAATAATTGGTTTATTGTAATTGATGTTGCACAAATTGCTAAAGTAGTTAAAATTACTTTTTTCATTATTTATACCCCCTTTTATTAAAGATAATATCATAATTTTATTTTTTATCAATTTATTAAAAATGTTTATTTTTTGATTGCAAAATAAAAAGTAGTAAGTGCTGTTTAAATACTTACTACTTTAGTTGCGTTATAGCTAACTATTCGCTTTTAATTAAAATAATAATTCTGAACCTGGAAATAAAGTTTTATAACCACTAATTCTTTTAACCATTTTTAATAAATTTTGATTATCAAAAGTTTTAGTTAATTGAATAACTTCTTTTCTTAATTTTTCATAACTCATTGTTCAAAGTAATCAACTTAAAACTAAAAAAATTAACACAATAAAACTTAAAATACTTATGACATTTGTATCAATTTGATTAATAGTTTTTTGTGCTAAATTAATATAATAAATTAAACTTAAAGTAATTGTAGCTATAGCACTTAAATAAAAAATTAAGGTACTAATTATTAATATAATATTAGTTTTTCTGTTGGTTTTTTTTCATTTAATTAATAAAATATTAACTAAATTTTGGTAAACATTTCAAGTTGTTTTTTCTTCAAAATTTCGGTTTGATAATTTTAAACAATTATTTTGCTTGTGATAATTTGCAAATTTAACTGCTAGTTTTACTTTTTTTACTTTTACATCTTGATAATCTTGACTTATTAACAAAGTTTCATAGGTTTTATTTGTTAGTTTAATTTTTGTTTTTTTAGCAGTAATAATAATAATACTTCAAAGAATTAATTGAATTATTAACATTACAGAAATTACTGCTAATAAAAATAAACTTACAATGATAAAAACATTATCATTTTCGGAATTTGTTGTCATTAGTTTTTGTTTTTAATTGCTGTAATTCCTGGCAAGTCTTTGCCTTCAAGATACTCTAATGAAGCACCGCCACCAGTTGAAATAAAGCTAACCTTTTTTTCATAATGAAACTTAGTTACAGCAGCAGCACTATCACCACCACCAATTAAACTAAAAGCATTTTTTAAATTTGCAATTGCTTCACAAATTGCTTTTGTTCCATGAGCGAAGTTATTCATTTCAAAAACTCCCATTGGACCATTTCAAACAATTGTTTTAGCTGATTTTAATTTATCTTGGAATAATTTTTCTGTTTTTGTTCCAATATCTAAGCCCATTAAATTATCGGCAATATTTTGGTCAGTAGTATTTGTTCCTTTAATATCTTTAAATTCTGGTGCAGCAATATAATCAACTGGTAAAACTAATTTATCCTTACCTAAATTAATTAATTCTTTTGCTAAATCAACTTTGTCATTTTCTACTAATGACTTACCAATTTTATAACCTAGTGCTTTCATAAATGTATAAGCCATGCCACCACCAATTAAAACTGAATCAGCTTTAGTTAGTAATTGTTTTATAACATCAATTTTATCAGAAACTTTAGCGCCACCTAAAATAGCAACAAATGGTCTTTCAGGATTAATTACAACCTTATTTAACATTGTTAATTCTTTTTCAATTAAAAAACCAATACAACTATCTTTAATATAAGTTGCAATACCAACATTAGAAGCGTGAGCACGATGAGCAGTTCCAAATGCATCGTTAACAAAAACTTCTCCTAGGCTAGCTCAATATTTTCCTAATTCAGGATCATTTTTACTTTCTTTTTTACCATTTAAATCTTCAAATCTAGTATTTTCAATTAATAATAAATCTTTTGCTTTTAATTTATTAACGGCTGTTTCGAGATTTTTACCTCTAGTTTCATTAATAAAAATAACTGGATGATTAATTAGTTCTTGTAATTTTTTGGCAACTAAACTGAGACTACGAGTTTTTTTGTCTGCTTCGGTTTTAATTCTTCCCAAATGAGATAACATGATAATTTTAGCATTATGATTTTGTAAATATTTAATTGTCTCTAAAGCTGCTTTGATTCTTGTGTCATCCGTAATTTTATTATTTTCGATTGGAACATTAAAGTCCAAACGAACAATGACTTTTTTATTTTCAAAATTAATATCTTTTAATGTTTTTTTATTCATTTTTTTCTCCTAGCACTAAACTATTATATTTTATAGTTTATAATTTAATATTTCAATATTTTAAATATTCGGTAATAAAAAAATGCACCTTTGAGATGCATTTTAAATTTTTAGTTTTTACAATTGAGCAAAGTATAAAACAGTTCTAACAAGTTGTGAAACATATGACATTTCATTATCATATCAAGAAAATACTTTAACAATTTGTTTACCATTAATAGTCATTACTTTAGTTAAAGTAGCATCAAAGATTGAGCCAAAACTTGAACCAATAATATCTGTTGAAACAATTGGATCTTCTGTATATCCAAGTGATTCATTTGCATGTTTTTTCATTAATGTATTAATTTCTTCAACTGTGACATTTTTCTTTAATTCAATTGTTAAATCGACGATAGATCCAGTAATAAGCGGCACACGCATTGCTGTTCCATCTAATTTACCTTTAACATCTGGAATAACTAGACCAATTGCAGCAGCAGCACCTGTTGAAGCAGGAACGATATTTGCTAAAGCACTTCTTCCTCTTCTGAAATCAGAGTGCTCAAGGTCTAATAAGCGTTGATCATTTGTTGCAGCATGAATTGTAGTCATTCAACCTTTAACAATTCCGTATTCATTTTCTAAAACATTTACTACTGGTGCTAAACAGTTAGTTGTACATGAAGCAGCTGAAATAATAGTATCATTTTTATTTAAAGTTTTATGATTAACGTTATAAACAATAGTCTTTAAATCACCTTTTGCTGGCGCAGAAATAACAACTTTTTTAGCTCCGGCATCAATGTGAGCTTGAGCCTTATCTTTTTCAGTAAATCTTCCTGTTGATTCAATAACAACATCAACACCTAATTCTTTTCATGGTAATAATTTAGGATCTGTTTCTTTACATACTTTAATTGTTTTACCAGCAACTGTAATTATGTTTTTACTTGCATCTGCTTTAATTTTATCAGCATTTCATGATCTATGTGCTGAATCATATTTTAATAAATAAGCCAAAGCTTCAACCTTACCTAAATCATTGATTGCAACAATTTCAATGTTTTTTTGGTTGAATAATTGGCGAAAAGCTAGTCTACCGATTCTTCCGAATCCATTTATAGCAACTTTTACTGCCATATTGATAATTCTCCTTCTACTATTGAGTTTCAAATAAAATTATAGCAAAATATCAAAACAATAATAAGGGTATTTGGAAATTTTTTTCTATTTTAAATATTTTATAAAAATTAATTTTTATTATTTAAGTCTTGCTTTGTTAATTTTATTGGCAAAGTTAACTTTTTAATTCTTTCAATTAATCTTTTAACTTTAGTTTCTTCAATTTTATTATTTTGTTTACGATAACAATCTGCTAATTCATTAATACTAAAATTTGAATTAATAAATGTTGTTTTTAAAGGTAAGATTCTAGCATTAAGAATCGGAAATAGTAATTCATCACGTTCTCAAGCAGTAACTAATTCACTACCTAAGTCATCAATGAATAAAAAATCACAATTTTTTATTTGATCAATTTTATTACTATTATCATTCTCATTATTAAAATTTTTTTTAATTTCAATAATGAATTCTGGTCAAGAAATAAAACAAACAGTGTGTTTTTTTTGGATTAGTTTATTAGCTAATAAAATAAAAATAAAAGTTTTACCAACTTGAGAATCACCATATAAATATAAACCAGGATAATTTTTTGCTTTTAAAGTTTGTTTTAAGTAATTAACAATTTCTTGACGCTCTCTGCCAACTACTAAAAAATCTTTATTTCAGGAAAGTGATAATAAAGCATCATCATAATGACGAATTAAAAACTTATTCATTACTTGTTTTTGATCTAGATTATTAATTCGATGTAGACAATCAGTTAGAATTGTATTAATTTCTTGATTACTATTAATAATTAGTTTTAAACGATAACCGGGAATTTCTTGTTGACATTTACTAATATTTTCTCGTTTCTTACATAAATTATAACTAGTTAAATATGCTTCAAATAAGTGATAATTATCGTTAAGTAATTTATCAGTAATTTTATTTGTCTCAATAAATTCTATAAATTCTTTATTATTTTCATTTGTTTGAAGTAATTGACTTAAATTTTCTGTCATAGATTTAAACTCCTAATTAAAAATGATTATCTACTATAATTTAATTATATTAGTGATTATCAAATTCTTTTAAAATTTCTCTAATTTCTTCTTCTGACATTAAACTTTGATCTTCGTTCTTTTCTAGTTCTTGAAAATTAATGTTTTTTTTGTGTAAATTAAAATCAAATTGATCATTAGTTCATAAAACATCTTGACGATAAGATTTACTATTAGCAAAAGAATGCTTTTTGCTTTTTAAATAAGCTAATTTTAAATGTTTTAAAGCGTCATTAGCGTTATCAATTTTATTTTCTTGAAATGTTTTAGCAATTTTTAAAATATAATTAGGTTCAATTCGTTTATCATTTTTGAATCAAGTATATTCAAAAAGACAATTAATTACTTCATTATTAAGTTGATATTCAAAACTTAATGATTTTAAAGTATTTTTTAATTTATTATCAATTGGTTTTTTAGTTAAGTATTGAATATAATCTTCAGGACTTTTTTCTTGAATTAGATTTAAAGTTTGATTTAAAACATTTTTGTTATTAATATTAAAAGTTTGTCGCGTTGCTTCTAAATTTGCTCGCATTTGATAAGGTTTGATTGTTTTTTCAGGTTGATTAATGATAATAGTTTCTTCAGTTTTATTTAATTTATTAATTAATTGTTGTAAATTGATTCTTGAAGGGCTAATTTCTTCTTCTTGAGTATGGCTAATATTAATAAAGTCTTCAGTAATCTCTGGTTGAAATTTTAAAAAATAATATTTTTGTCTTTCAAATTGTAAAGCTCCTAATTTATTTGTTAATTTATTTTCTAATTCGGGATTTGCAAAAAATTGTTTTGGTAGCAAAGGTTTTTGTAATTTATAAATATAAATTGATTTTAAAGGAAAATAATAACTAATTAACAATTTATAAGTTTCTAATTTTTGAAATGCCTGTAATAATTCAATTTCATTAAGACCTAGTAATAACATTAATCTTTTATGGTTAAATTCTAAATTAATTCTATTAGTTAAATTTTTTTCTTGAATTAAAGTTAGATATAAATTTATGCTATTAACGCCAACTATTGGTTGATATAACATAAAAAGATATTGGTAGTCTATGATATCAATATTATCATCAAGTATTAACTGAAAAGTATCAGATTCGTTAATTATTCTTTGCATTATTACTCCCTTAGCACTTAAAAAATTGGTCTTAGTATAAACCTATCATTAATTATATTAATAATAAAATATAAATAAAGAAATATGATGACTTCACATCTTTATCCACATTTTATCCACAATGAATTTTTACATTAATTTATATTTGTTAATTATTATTATTTTTTCCACACTAATTAAATTATTTTATCCCGATTTAATTAAATTATTTTTTAGTTTGACAATAAGAGCAGAAATAAGTTCCTCGATTATTAACTTTAATTTTTTTAATAATATTTTGACATATAAAGCAAGGTTGATTTACTCTAGTATGAACTTGTAAATGGTTTTGAAAAGTACCTTTAATACCTAAACTTGAAGTATAAGTAGCAATTGTTGAACCACCTAATTCAATTGATAATTTTAAAATTTTAATTGCATTGCTAATAATTGCATTAAGATCTTCACTAGATAGTTTATTGACAGGTGTTTCAGGGTGAACTTTAGCTGCAAATAAAACTTCATCAGCATAAATATTACCAAGGCCACTAATAATATTTTGATCAAGCAACGCAGTTTTAACTTTTTGTTTTTTATTGTTTCATTTTTCTTTTAAATAATTAACTGTTACTAATTCATTTCATGGTTCTGGACCAATATTAGTATAGGGTTTTAAAGATTGATATGTTTTTTTATTTTGCAAATGAAAAGTTCCAAATCTTCTTGTATCGTGATAGCGTAATTGATAGTCATTATCTAAATCTAAAACCAAAAGAACATGTTTTCAATTAATTTTTTCATCTTTTTTTTGATAATAGTATTTTCCTTCCATTCTTAAATGACTTAATAAAACGTCATCATCCAAAACAAAAATTATTAGTTTTGCTTTTCTTTCAACTTTATGAATTGTTTGACCAACAATTTTGCTTTTAAAAGTTAAAATATCAGGATTTTTAACAATTTTATTAAGAAAAATTCTTATGTTAGTAATTTTATGATTAATTAATAGTGGTTCTAAAGTTTTTCTTACTGTTTCAACTTCTGGTAATTCTGGCATTGTTTTGTTCCTTTATCTTTTTAGTTTTTTTATTATTTTAAATCATATCAGTTATTTCCAGAAACACTATTAACTATTAATGGAACTTTTAATTTAATAACTTCATTCATAATTTGGTCAATTTTTTTTGTTTCACTTGCTACTATTTTTTCATCAACTTCAAAAATTAGTTCATCATGAATTTGAGCAACTAATCTTGCTTTAATATTATTTGTTTTAATTGCAGTATCAATTTCAATCATAGCAATCTTAATAATATCAGCTGCAGTACCTTGAATTGGTGTATTCATGGCAATTCTTTGACCAAATTCTCTAATTAAAGAATTTTGATTATTAATTTCAGGTACATCTCTACGACGATGATAAAGCGTTTCAACATAACCGTGTTCTTGGCAAAATTTAATTGTATCGCTAATATAGTTTTTAATTTTTGGATAAATTGCTAAATATTTATCAATAAATTCTTTTGCTTCTTTTACTGAAATTTTTAGTTGTTGCGCTAAACCAAAGCTAGATATCCCATAAATAATACCAAAATTAACAGTCTTAGCACGGTTTCTTTGTTCTTTTGTTACTTGACTTAATTCAACATTAAAAATTTTACTTGCAGTTTCTAAATGAATATCATGACTTTGTAAAAAAGCATTAATTAAATTTTCATCATTGCTAATGTGAGCTAAAAGTCTTAATTCAATTTGTGAATAATCACAAGAAAGAATTTTTAAATTTTCTTTACTCGGAATAAATATTTTTCTTACTTCTCTTTGCTCAGTATCTTTAACAGTAATATTTTGCATATTAGGATCAGTTGAAGATAATCTGCCGGTACTTGTTTGAACTTGATTGTAAATTGTATGAATTTTATTATCAGGAAAAATATATTTTTCTAAACCATTAAGATAAGTAGTATAAAGTTTTTGTAATTTGCGGTATTCTATTAAAATTTTAATAACGGGATGTTCATCTTTTAGATTAATTAGAACTTCATAAGCAGTGCTGCCTTTTTTTAAATTGGGTAACTTTAATTCATTGAATAAATAGTTGCTAACTTGTTTTGGCGAATTTAGGTTAATTTTTTGGTTAGCAATTTGATTAATTTTATCTTCAATTTTTTCTAAATTAATCTTTGTTTGTTCAGTCATACTTTTTAATTGTTTACGATCAACAGCAATACCATTAATTTCCATAGTAATCAAAGGATAAACTGTTGGCAATTCAATTTCTTGGTATAGATTTCAACTATTAGTATTTTTTAATTTTTCAATTAAGATTGGATAAGATTCAACTAAAAAATTTATTTTTAATTCTAAATATTTAGCAATATCAATTTCTGAATCTGGAATTTTTTTCTTACTTGCCTTACCATAAAATTCAGCATCATTTAATTCACCATAATTTTCTGTTTCTAAAATATGAGCAATATTTTCTAATGTAATATTTTCATTAGCATATAATAAATAACTAGCTAACATATGATCAAAAATAAAACCATTGATAATAATATTAAAATTATTAATAGTAGAAATAATAGTTTTTTTAATGTCTCAAGTAATTTTTTGATATTTTTTATTAGTTAAAAAATTTTGCAGTTCTTTATCTTCGGCAATCATGCTTTTTCGGCAATAAAAAACACCAAATTTATTTTTAATTACAATTGCTAATAAGGGATCACGATGGTAATTATTTCAAAAAATTTCAGTTCATAAATAATTAACTTCATCATTAAATTTTGCATCTCATTTTTCAATAATTTTAATTTTGCTATTTTTAATTGCATTAACTTTTTTTTCGGTTTTAGTTCCGTCAATTAAACTTTTCATATCATATTTTTTATAAAATTCTTGTAATTCTGGTTTTTTTAATAAATTAATATCGTAATCACAGTCTTTTAAAGTTTTTTTTATTGGTGCATCTTTTAAAATTGTTGCTAATTCTTTTGTTAAAAGACCAGTTTTGCTATTTTTTTTAATTAAATTGCTTTCTTTTTCTGATAATTCATCAACATTTTTAATAATTTCTTCCAAAGTATGATATTTTTGTAATAATTTAATTGCAGTTTTTGGTCCAATACCTTTAATACCAGGTAAATTATCGGAATTATCACCAATTAATCCTTTATAATCAGGAATTTGCTTTGGATCAAGCATTAATTCTTTTTTTAATGTTGTTTGATTAAATGTTCTTAGTTCACTTAATCCTTTTTCTGGTAATAAAATTTCAATATTTTGATCTAATAATTGATATAAATCTTTATCGCTACTAATAATATTAATATGATAATCTTTAGCTTTAAAAATAATTGTTCCAATTAAATCATCGGCTTCATAATTAGTTTCTTGTTCTCAAGGAATTTCTGCTAAATTTAAAAATTGCTTTACTAAATCAATTTGCACTAATAATTCGCTTGGTGTTGCTTTACGAGTCCCTTTATATTCTTTATATTTTTCATTACGAAAAGTTGTTTTACCAGCGTCAAAAGCAACAAAAATTGCATCATAATTATTTGCTGTAATAAATTTATTAAGCATTCTAATGAAAGCATATAAAGCATTAGTTGGAACACCATTAAATGAATGTAAATTAGCACCACGATATGCTGTTGCGTAATATGCTTTATAAATTAAATTATTACCATCAATAATTAATGCTTTTTTCATTTTTCACCACAAGCGATTTTTTTCTTTTTAATTATAACAAACAATAATTAAAAGAAGAGTCTTGAAATCAATTTTAAAAAATATTCTTTTTATGAATTTTTATCGTCATACTTTTTTATTTATGTTACAATTTTTTTGTAATAAGAAAAAGGAGGGGATACAATGATTACAAAAATTAATATTAAGGGGTTCAAATCTTTAAAAAATGCTGAAGTTGAATTTTATACTAATAAAAATATTGCTGATAAAAATAAGGAAGTTGTTAGAAAACATAAATTAGCAAATAGTAATTTTGTTTATACTTTTAATCTTGCTGGTATTATTGGTGCTAATGCATCAGGAAAAACTTCTTTTTTTGATGCAATTTATATTTATAAACAAATTGTTATTAATCAATTTGACAACATTAAAGCCAAATTTAAGAATTTTTTTGAGTTTGAAAAAAAATCAAAAAAATTTAGTTTTGAATATTTAATTAATCAGAATATTATTAAGCATGAAATTATTTGTGATGAAAATTTTCAAATTGTTTCCGAAAAATTATATTTTCAAGAAAAAAGAATTAATAATGATTGAAAAATTATTTTTGACAACACATATAAGTACTCCTTATTATGAAGAATTGCTGAGATTTCTAAGTATGAAAAAAATGAAACTTTTGATTTAAATGATTTTGAAATTTCTTTAATTAATCAACTTTTTAATTTTATTAAAAATATTGCTTATTTTAATAATAATTGAGGTGTTGTGGAAGAAAATTATTCTTTGTCTTGAATGAATAGAGAAATTAAAAGATGTTTTCTTGAACAAAAGAATCTTGAAAATCAAAAATTTTTAAGTTTGTTTAAAATTTTAATCCTTGCTGCCGATCCTAATATTGTTGCTTTTGAATATGATCGATTAAGAGATGAAATAATTGTTTTGGTCAGAAGTAATAATAAAATTATTAAAGTTTTTTTAGATAATCTTTCTGATGGAACAAAACGTTTTGTTTTTATTATGTTACCAATACTTTTAAATAAAAGACAACCGTCATTATATTTAATTGATGAAATTGAAAATTCTTTTCATCCAAGAATTGTTGATACTATTTTACGATTATTTTATTTTAATGAAAATAATATTAATAGTTTACAATTACTTTTTACAACTCATAATCCTTATATTTTTGATGAAACTGAAATTCATAATAGTTGTATTAATATTAGCTTATATGATTTTGATAAAAATTTTCAAAAGTTAAGTAATTTTGAAAATTATAATATTAAAAGAAATGATAAATTATTTTCAAAAAACTATATATTGGAGATAATTAATTCTCATCCTGATAACAATAATATAAATGATATTTATGATAATTTTAGTACTAAAAATAATAGTTACGAAAGACTTTAAAAATTATGAAGGGTATAGAGTCTTCAAGTTTATTAGTAATTTGTTGTGAGGGAGATAGTTCATATTTAACAGAAGAAGAATATTTTAAACAATTACATAATTTTATAAGAATTAATAAACCAAAATTTATACATTTTAATGAAATTCAATTAGCAAAAATAAAATTCAATAAAATATTTAAATGTGATAGTTTAATTAATAAATTAAGACATAAAAATAATCACAAATCAAAGTTTTCTTTTATTGCAATTTGAAAAGATAATGATGAACCAAGTAATGTTCAAAAAGAAAATAGTAAACTTTGTTCGAAAAAGAATCAACTTTTTGAATGTTTAAAACAAGTTTTAAGAGAAGATAAACAAAATGAAGCAAATTTTGCTGTTTGACTTTTGCCTAAAGGTTGAAATTTTGAAACATATTATCGACATCATTTTTTAGAGCCTTTAAAGCATTCTAATCAAGAATTAAAACAGAAGTTTAAAGAACATGATCATTTTATTAAGAAAGTATTTAATGAAGAAAACTTTAGAAATATTGATACAAAGTTAAAATCATTAGATTCAAATATTTCTTTATTTGATTTTTTGGATGATAAAGAAAAATAATAAAATATAAAGATAAAAAGAGTTTATTAAATTTAATAAACTCTTTTTTGACATAAAAAAAACAAGAGTCGGGATGACTCTTGTGATACAAGAATATCTAAGGCAATATGAATTATAAAAAAAGGGGGATTAATTTATTTTATAAATAAAACTTAAGGTTATTGGGGTATAGAGTTTAAATTAGGGGTTTTAGATTAATTTTTAATTTAAATTATTATATATTGTTTATATATTCAAGTATTCTTAAAAAGTTACATATTACCTTATTATAAAAGGACTTAAGGAATCTTAAATCCTAATAATAATTCTAACAAATAATCTTAAAAAAGCAAGGAATTTTTTTATTTTTTCTCTTTCTCAGTAAATAAAATCTCTTTTAATTTAAAAGGAAGGTAAAGTTGTTTATATTTTATAAATATCTGTGAATTTAAAGTTATGAGTTCCAGAAAAATCATCGTTATTATCAATTGCAGCACCTTTGATAAAGAAGTGGTATTTATTTGTTCCAATTTCATAGACGAAGTCATAACTAATATTAGTAATTGTTTGACTGTCATTTTTTGTTGTTTGATAGTTAATATTAGATATATTACTTTTTGCATAATTTGAGCTTAAATAATTTGTATAATTTTCTTTAATTCAATTTTCATTTTGATCCATAATAATGTTAGTTACACCTTTATATTGGTCATTTCGATAAATAACTTTAACTATATTACTCAAATCTGATTGATTATTTGCTAATTCAGTTTGTAATTTTCATAGAATTGAGTTTTTTCTAAAAGTAAGTTCTGTTGTATTATTTTTTGGTGTTTGACCACCAATACTTTCATATAAAGCTGCTAATTGTTCATTAGTAATTTCATCTTCTGGATTATTGGGACTAATAATATTAGCAATTGTATCAGCGACATCGCTTAATAGTGTTAATAGACCATTATCTTTGTTAGTTAAAAGATTTTTAATATTTTTTAAGTTTAAGTCAATACCATCTGAACCTTGAAATTGATCATTTAATTTTTCAATAACATTGAAAATATCATTAAAAGTATTGCCAAAATCTGAACCAGTTAAAAGATTAGTTATTGTTGTAATTAATTCATTTTTAGTATCAGGTTTGAAATCTAGTCCTACAGGTAATGGAACATCAAAACTGCCTGAAGGAGGAAGTGAAAGTGAAATTTTTATGTCATAAAGAAATGGTGATGATAAAAGTTTTGTTGCAAGTGCTTCAACTTTTGTTTTATCATTTATAATTGTTTTTAAATCAGTAAAAACTGTTTTTAAATTATAACTATTATTATTTTTATTAGTTGGATGAGTGTTACCAAGTGTTAAATGTTCAACTCCTTGAGTTAAGTCAGGAGCATTAAAAATTAAGTCTTTAATTAAAGGGACAAGCCCTGTAATAAGTTGCAATAAGTATTTTGGATTAGTTAATAATAAATCAAGATAAGGTTGAAAAGCTGCTAATAATTGATCAGTTGGATTATTAAGATTATCACTGATAATAGCGCCAATATATTGTGGATTGGTAATTTTTTCTGAATTTTCAAGTCCCATTTCTTTAAATAGGTGATTAATAATTACTCCGCCACGATAAAGGTTTATGTCATTAGATTTTCAATTTGTAAAACCAGTAAGTTTTCATGCCGCATTAGAATTTACTCATTCACTATATGGTATACCTTGGTCGTCTTTTCAATTTTGAAAAAAGTTTACAAGTTCATCTGGTGTTGTTACTTCACTTCAACCATCAATTAATTCGTTTAGTAATTGTGTAATTGGTTCTAAAACATTTCCTTGATAGTCATTAATTAAATTGTTAAGCAATGAAGATCATGGTTCTGCTAAAGTACCAGTTTTTAAACTAGTAAGAAAATTTTTGACAATTGGCTGTGCAATCGCATTTTGCCCAAATAAAAGACCATAAAGTGTTGAATTATCAATAACATTTAAAGCACTAATATAATCAAAATATGATAATGTTTGATTAGTACTGTTTATACTATTAATTTGTTTTGTTAAACTACCTTGGCCGCTAGCAACAATGAAACTATCTTCTGTAAAACCTTTGGTTTTAATATTATTATTAAGACCTCAATTAGCTTGAAATTGATTTCAATTATTAATTTCAGTTATTTCTGTTTGATTTTTGATAATTGATTTATTTTTTATTGTTGGTTGTAAGGCGGCACTAATTGTTGCTTGAGTATCAGCATCAAGATTTTTGGCAGCAATTAAAGATTTAATTACGTTACTTGTTTCAGATGCTAGATTTGCTGCAACTTTGTTAATAACTTGGTTAGCATAAGAGTTAAATGTGCAGCCTACTAATGGTAAGGCACTGCTACTAAAAGTTAAGATTCCTGTAAGATTTACTAGTAATTTTCTCATTATTTCACCGCCGAATAATTTAACTATTTAAAATCATTTTACTTTATATTACTAAATAATTTTAAAAAAACAATGATTATTATTAAATTATTGATTGCCCTTTCTGATTATGTTATTATCTGAATAAATTAATTTTTATTATTTCAAAGAATAATATTTGAAAAATAAGGAGAAAATATGCATCAAGAAGAATTTGAACAAGAAACAGAATCAATTATTGATGTCCCGTCAATTGTTGAAGAAGAAACTGCTCCACTTCTTAACCAAAATTTTGAAAAAGCAAAGCAAAAAAGAAAGATTAGTTTTGCTTTCTTGAATAATTATTTACTTTTAAAACATACTTTAATATCAGCATGAAAATCAAAATTACAATTGATAATTTTATTATTGTTAACTGCTTTTTCAACTGCGATTGTTACAGGTTCATGAGTTTCATATCAAAGAATTCGTCAGGGAGAAACCTATCTTGAAATGAATAAAGATAATTTTGATGCTGTTTTGCCATTAAGTGTTAGTAAGTCAGTTCAAATTGTTGATCAAGCATTTAGTTTAAAACTTGGTCGGCTTTATTATCAGGAAGACCACAAAGAATCATCATCGGCTGTTTACTTTGATAATTCAATTATTGGTCAACAAATTAATCCTTTAGAATCTACTGATTTAAAAATTGAATACCAGCGAACTAATAATATCATTAATGGTATTACTAGTTTTGAGTGAAGTAATCCTGAAAGACCATTAACTTTTAACATTGAAGATTGCCATGTTAAGCCTAGTCTTTATGGTCAATTAATGACAAAAGCGCAAACAACAAATAATGCAACTTTAGCAAATTATTATCTTTCAGCAGCTCAAGACTTGTATAATAATTTATTTGTTAATTATTCTGCGAAACAAATTTTAGATTCTTTGCAAACTTACTTTGCTCAATGAATAGAAGTTAATAGTAGTAGTTCTAAATTAACATTGTCGTCTGATGATTTTACAAATTGATTAGTAACAAAAAAAGTTAACTATCAAGCTTCTGATTCTGACAAAGATTTTAACATTCCAGATGATGTTAATGTTGCTTCCGATGAAGGTAAGGAAGTTTTGGCAAAAAAAATCTTTTTAAAAGATGATCTTTCAGTTAACCCTAAATATGTTACTACTAATGATGATAGTACTGAAAATTATGGCATGAATGGTCAATGAATGACAATTTATCGTGATTTTGAGTCTACATCAGAAAATTTAAATAATAAGGAAATAATTAGTAATTTTTCACAAAATTATCATTCAGTTTATTCTTTTAATAATGTTGTTGATGGAAACATTAAGACTGATAATGTTACTGAAGGTAATGATGAAGAAGATAACGATAAGAAATATAATGAATTAAATACTTATTCTTATCATTTTGCTGCTGCTGCTGCTGCTTTACAAAATCGTAGTATTAATATTGTTAATCAATTAGTTGGTCCTGCTGGAGCAGATGCAAAAACTGGACAACCAGTTAATGTTAAGCTTGTTGATTTGGGAACAAAAAAAAATCATAATAATGTCAATTTAAAGATTTTTCAAGGTCTTGCTCCTTCAAATAAAAATGAAGTTGTGATTTCGCCACAATATGCAAGACAAAAAAATATTAAGCCTGGTAACTCAATTGTTATTAATAACAAAACTTTTATGGTTAGTGGCATTGGTAGCGATGCTCGCAATATTTATCCAACGCTTAATCTACTTGATCCTGTTCCTAATACAAGAACAGAATTTATTGCTTATGTTTTACCTGATGCTTATCATACGGAAAATTGATTTGGTACTAATACGGTAACTAATAATAGTTTGATGTATTTTCTTCCTTGAGAAAATGTTCAAGTTGACGATTTTGATATTCCTTATTTTAATGATTATTATCAAAGAACAGTTTTTAACAATAATAAAGTCGATGATCGTAATCAGGTTGATTATGACCAATATTTAATTGAAAAGTATAGTAAAAATAATGATAATGTTTCAAGTAAATATCAGATTGAGAATAATTTAGTTGTTACTAAAGATAATAATCAGTTTTCTAATTATAATAGAGGAAATAAAGTGCTTAATGCTACTTTGGGTGGTTTTAAAGCTGGTGTTATTGTTGGTGTTGTTTTTTTAGTAGTAATTATTATTTTTATTACTTATTTAATTATTAAAAAAGCAATTCAAAAAGATCAAGTTTCAGTCGGAATTTTAAAATCAACAGGTTATTCAACAGGAAAAATTCTTAGTTCTTATATTGCTTATCCAATTTTGGTTAGTTTACTAGCAGTGCCAATTGGTTGGTTAATTGGATTAGTATTTCAAATTTACTTTACGGAACTTTTCAATACAATGTTTAGTTTACCTTATAATGTTTTTAGTTTTAATGCTGTTCCTTTAGTTGTTGCTATTGCTTTAATTGCTGGTTTTGTTTTAGTTGCTACTTTACTTAGTGGATATCGTTTGTTAAAGCAACAAGCTTTGCAATTAATTCAAAATAATCTTGATATTTCAATTAGTAATACAAAAGTTCATAGTAATTCACAATCAAATTTAGGTTTTAAAGGTCGTTTTCTTTTATCTTTAACAAAAACTAATTGAAAGAAAATTGCTATTACTTCATTAGTAATATCTATTGCTACTTTAGCAATTACTGCAACAATATCAATTCCAGCAACAATTAGTGGTATGAAAAATAATTATTTTAAAACTCAAAAATATCAAAATTATTATCAGTACCAAGATCCAATTCCTAATATGCCATTAAGTAAGTATGGTCTTTCTGCTTGAAGTAATTTGGATAATTTAAATAATGAAAATTATTATCCGGTTGCTGCAACTATGCCATGGCCAAATGATATTATTATTAATGATTCAGAGGGTAATAAATTAGCATATTACAATCCATTAGATTATCAAGGTGATGAAAATAGTAATAATTTTGCTAATATTATTAAGTTTTATGACTCAAATAATAAAGATCAAAATATGATTGATCGTGTTGGTAAGTATTTATCAACTTTAACTAACGGACCATTAGATTTAAATCTTGTTGCTTGAAATTATAGTTGATTAGGTGGCAGAAGTTTTAGTAATTCGATGATGAAAGATTTAGCAAGTATTGATCAAAGTCGTGATAAGAACTTTTCTTCTAGTGTTATTAATTTTGCTAGTACACTTTTACCGGGAATTTTAAATGTTACTAATCCAGGAGTACCACCAGGTATTGATGCGATTCCAGAAATTTTAAAAGAAACTTTACCAGGCTTTATTAGACAAATTCTAGATAATCAGAGTACAGATGCTTATGATTACTTTAGTATTGGTCATAATAACATTGTTTATAATCCACTCCATAATAATAAAATTGGTGGTGCTGAAGATGAGTTATTAACCCAATTACAATTGGGTTCGGCTGATAGTAATTTAGTTAAAGCTGGTTTTCTTGACGTTTCAGGAATTAATCCTGAAACTAAAATGTTAGTTATTAATTCAGATTTGGTAAAACAATTAAAATATGATAGTTCAAAGAACATTGTTCCAATGGTAATTAATAAGTCTTTTGCTGCTAAATATCATTTATCAGTTGGTGAAACAATTAATGCGGCACCAAATATTAAGACTTTATATTATCGTAATAATCAAGGTGTTTTAAGACCAGTGCCAAAAACAAGTTGATATTATGGTTCAGATCCTTTAACACAAACTAATGATTCAAAAACACTTTGAAATAATAATGCTAATCGTTGAAATTATCGTGGACAAAAACCAATTGGTGATACTGGTTATAATGATGCTTTTGGTTATAATTATGATGGTTTTTATGATTCTCAAGGTAAGGAAATAACAAAAGAAACACCTGAGAATTGAAATGATGTTAATCAGATTTGATTAAAATTACCTGATGATATTGATGCTCAATCTAAAAATGGTATGTTAGCAGACCATGTTTATAAGAATGCTAATTTCTCTTTTGATATTGAAAATATTGCGCTTCATGGCACTGGTGCAACATGAATTAAACCATTTTCATTTGATATTGCTGATGTTTATAAAGGAAAAGAACTTAATCCAGTTAATTTATTAACAGCAAGAATTCCTGAGTGATATGGTGCTATGTTGGAAAAAGGGATTTTAGTTGCTAGTGATTCGTTACAAAGCGATAGTTTAAAAAATGAAGTTGCTAATAAATTTCCTGAATGATGAAGCAGTATTGTTGGTAGTTCCACTCCAATTACTAAATATCATATTATTGGTATGCAAAACTCTTATGATACTCCAAGAGCTTATATTGATCAAAAATGAGCTAATTTACTTAGTGGTTATAGTTATTATAATGATCGCAGTGAGACAAAAGATCCAGTTTATCGTATTGATAGCAAAGATGATAGCAAGGATGTTTATCAATATTTTAGTGGTAAGTTAAGTGCTTCTGATAATATTTATGATCTTGTTGGTCGAATGGCATTTAAACGACAGGCTGATGATTATTCAATGTATGGTTCACCTTTAGGTAATGCTGAAGAACCAATTGTTGCTGATAATGATTTAATAGCAAAAAAACAAGAGATGTTAAATAAAATGACTGATATTGCTACTCTTGCTAGTCTTTTATTTATTATTGTGACAATTATTTGTTCAATTTTAATTGTTATTATGATTACTGATACATTTTTAGAGCAATTTCGCCGATTTATGAATCAAATGAAAGCAGAAGGCTATACTAATACTGAAATTAATTCCTTTACTTTAGGAGTATTTACACCTTGAGTTTTCCTTAGTTATCTAGCGGGATATGGGTTAGGTTATTTAATTGTTTTTGCTTTTATTAAGATTGTTATTAATATTACTGGTTTAGCTTTACCATTTGCCTTTATTTGGTGAATAATTCCGATTAGTTTTGCAATTATTGCTTTGATTTATTTCTCAACATATATTATTAATATTGTCCAATTAAGCAAAATGAATTTAATTTCATTATTACAAACTAACTAAGAACAAAAAATAGTAAGAATTACCTTACTATTTTTTTAAATTAATCAATAATAACTTTTGATCGCATTTTTAAATTCCTTTACTTTATTGTATAATTAATTCTAGTAATATTAAAAATATAAGGTGAAAAAAATGGCATTTTTTGCAAAATTAAAAGCAAAATTACTTCATAATAACGAAAAAAAATCACAAGATAATAATTATCAACAAGGATTAAAGAAGTCTCGTTCATCGTTTACAACAAAATTAAAATTATTAGCAAGTAGACATCGAACAATTAATCAAGAATACTTTGATGAATTAGAAGAAATTTTAATTGCTTCTGATGTTGGACCAAAAGTTTCAGCTAAAATTGTTAAAGAAATTGCTGATGAAACTAGAATGTTGAAAATTACTAAAGCAGAAGATATTAATGACATTATTTTAGATAAAATGTTTATGATTTACACTGATGGTGAAGTACTTTCAACGAAACTTAATTTTAATCAAAAAACTGTAACATGTTTTTTAGTTGTTGGTGTTAATGGCAATGGTAAAACAACAACAATTGCTAAGTTAGCAGCAAAGTTAAAAGTAGAAGGCAAAAAATCTTTGTTAGTTGCTGCTGATACTTTTCGGGCTGGAGCAGTAGAACAATTAAAACTTTGATCAGAAAAAATTGGCGTTGCAATTCAAGAACCAATAAGTCCAAAACAAGATCCAGCAAGTGTCGTGTTTCAAGGTCTTGATCAAGCATTAAAAAATAATTATGATGTTGTTTTAATTGACACAGCAGGAAGATTAGAAAATAAAGTTAATTTAATGCAAGAATTGAATAAAATTAATAAAGTTATTAAACAAAAACTAGGACACGAAGCCGATGAAGTAATTTTAGTTTTAGATGCAACTACGGGACAAAATGGTGTGATTCAAGCTCAAGAATTTGCTAAAATTGTTCCTATTTCGGCAATTGCTTTAACAAAAATGGATGGAACATCAAAAGGTGGAATTATTTTAGCAATTAAAGAATATTTAGATATTCCGGTCAAATTAGTTGGTTTAGGAGAAAAAGTAACTGATTTAGCAGAGTTTGATTTAGAACAATATTTATATAATTTAACTCGTGATTTATTTGCTGGAGAAGCAAATGAGTAGATTAGATTTAGCAAAAATTGAAAGGTATTATAGTCTATTTACTCTTTATCAATCTTTATTAACAATAAAACAACAGGAATATTTTCGGCAATATTTTTTTCAAAATCTTTCATTAAAAGAAATTGCTAATATCTTTCATGTTTCACGAAATGCTGTTTATGATAGTTTAATTAAAACTATGGAAATATTAGATGATTATGAACAAAAATTGCAGTTATTTAAAAAATATCAAGCAAGAAAAAAAATTTATGATCAGCATCAAGAATATCAATTTATATTAAAATTACAAGAAATTGATAAAATATAACTGAAACCTTAAAAGATGGGAGCAAAATAATGAAATTTTTAATAATCGGTGATATTTATAGTCAAGATGGTCGCAGAATGGTTCAAGAATGAATTCCTCAAATTAAGAATTATTTACAAGAACAAAATGAAAACCTTGACTTTATTATTGCTAATGGTGAAAATGTTACTCATGGTAAGTCAATTTCTTTACCACACTATCAAGAATTAAAGCAATTAGGAATTGATGTTATTACTTCAGGTAATCATATTTTTGCTCCAACAACAAATGCAATTAATTATATTAAAAATCATAAAGATCTTTTAAGACCATTAAACTATAGTCCATATCATCCAGGTAATGGGACAATTTTAGTCACGGCAAAGAATAAAAAGAAGGTTCGTGTTACTAATTTAATTGGTCGCACTTTTATGGATAAATCTGATAATCCGTATTTTGCTTTAGAAAATTTATTAAAACTAGAAGCAAGTAGTAAAAAAGAACGTAGTGATATTCATATTATTGATTTTCATGCTGAAGCAACTGCTGAAAAATTATCTTTAGCATGATATTTTGATGGTAAAATTACTGCTCTTGTTGGTACTCATACTCATGTTCAAACAGCAGATAATCGCTTATTACCAAAAAAAACTGCTTATATTAGTGATATTGGTATGTCGGGTGTTTATAATTCAATTATTGGAGCTAATCCAGAAGAAGTTATTTATCGTGAAAGAACTTTGTTACCTGCTAAATTTCAACCAGCAACAGGAGAAGGGCAATTTTGTGCCGTTTTATTAACAACAGATGATAAAACTAATGTTGCTTTAAAATTGGAACGAATTTTTATTACTCCAGAAAATCAACAATTAATTTTGTATTAAAACATTAGGTGATTAAAATGAAAAACTTCTTTAATTTTTTTATTGCTAACAATGGTTTATATGGCATTATTTTTCTTGTCTTGTTAGTTTGCTTATTGTTACTTTTAAGAATAATTAGGATTAAAAAAATTCCCAAAGATAAAGTTAATGTTATTCAAGCATCAGAACTACGAGATGAATTTGTTTTAACAAGAGATCAATATCAATTGAAAATTTATCAAGAAATTAACCAAAAAAGTAATGTTATTATTGTTGGTGTTCATAGTTTGCAAGGGCAAAAAGATGATTTTAAATTGTTAAGTAATCTTTGTCAACAAGAACAATGGTCATTAATTGCTTTTGATCGTCGTGGTGTTGGTAAGAATATTAGTAATGAAAAATTTCGTTCATTAAATACTAATATTAATGATACAAAAGATGTTGTTAGTGCCATTAAATTAAAGTATCCTAATCATAAGATTATTTTATTTGGCGAAGCAATTGGAGCAACAATTGCTAGTTATGCTTGTAAAAATAATTCCCAAGTTGATGGTTTAATTATTAGTAATTTAATTACAAAAAATAGTCTTTATCCTTTTTCTTTATTAGTATTTTTTAAATTGTTTTTTGCTTTTTTCTTTAATCGTAATATTACATTACCACTTTATATTGATCCAAAAGATATTTCAAGTAATGATGCTTATATTACTAATATGAGTCAAAGTTATACTTTAAAACAAGTTTGAAGTTTTAATTTTTTATGACAATTTAAACACCTTAATAAAAAAACTCCAAGAGTTATTCGTAACTTACAACAACCAACTTTAATTTTACAAAGTAGCGATGATATCTTTAGTGATCAACGTCAGTTAAAAGTTTTAAATCGCAAATGAAAAGCAAAGCAAAAATATCATTTTGTTAGTTCTGGTAAACATGCTTTAATTAATGAACCGGAAATAAAAAATCTTTTTACTCAGATAATTCAGCCTTGAGTAACTAATTTGCTTTAATTTTATAAAATATCAAATCTAAGAAAGAGGTCGTCAACATGACAAGTAAAACTTATTCAAATCACCATTTATTTACTAGTGAATCAGTTTCATCAGGCCATCCAGATAAAATTTGTGATCAAATTTCTGATGGCATTTTAGATGCAATTTTATCAATTGATAAAAATGCTAAAGTTGCTTGTGAAGCTTTTATTACAAAAAATTTTCTTTTAATTGGTGGCGAAGTTCATAGTGATAAATTAGCAATGATTAATGTCAAAGAAGTAGCTAAACAAAAAGCAACGAAAATTTTAACTGATTTAGGATATGTTAATGATGAAATTGGGTTCAATATTAATAATTGTGAAATTAAAGTTTTGATTCATGAACAATCACCAGATATTTTTCATGCTGTTGAAAAAAAAGATCACGAAATTGGTGCCGGTGATCAAGGAATGATGTTTGGTTTTGCTTGTCAAGAGACAAAAACTTATATGCCGTTGGCAATTACTTTAGCACATCAATTATTAATTAGAGCTAATGAATTACGAAAAAAAGGTTTATTTAAAGATGCTCGACCTGATATGAAAGCACAAGTAACAATTGATCAAGAAAATCCCAAAGATTTAAAAATTAATACAATTTTAATGAGTATTCAGCATACACCAAATTATAATAAAGCACAATTTGAAAAATTTATTAAAGAAGAAATTATTTTTTATGTTATTAAAAAATACCAATTAAATTCAAATTTTGAAATTTTAATTAATCCAGCGGGGAAATTTGTTATTGGCGGACCAGCTAGCGATACAGGTTTAACAGGTAGAAAAATTATTGTTGATACTTATGGGGGCAAAGCACCACATGGTGGTGGTGCTTTTTCTGGTAAAGATCCAACGAAAGTTGATCGCAGTGGTGCTTACTTTGCTCGTTATATTGCAAAAAATATTGTTGCTGCTAATTTAGCAGAAGTTTGTCAAATTCAAATTGCTTATGCAATTGGTTTGCCGAAACCAGTTTCAATTTTTGTTAATACTTATAATACAATTGCTCAAGGTTTAACAGAATCGCAATTAATTGCAATTATTTATGATAATTTTGATTTAAGCATTAAAGGAATGATTACTAATTTAGATTTATTAAATCAAGAATATCAACCATTAGCAGTTTTTGGTCATTTTGGTCGTGATGATTTGGATTTACCATGAGAAAAATTAGATAAAGTTAGTGAGTTAAAAAAGTATTTACCTAAATAGATTTGAAAAAGAAAATGGAATTTTGATTAAAATTCCATTTTTTATATATTATTTTAATATTTTTTTGTTATTATTAATGTTTATAATGGGTAAAGGAGACATTGAAAATGATTGAGGAATTAATTGATTTTGATAATAATTATAAATCAGATTATGATAAATATTCTTATATTAGAGGAAGACAATTATATTTATTTTTATGTAAATATTTATCTAAAGACAAAGATACTAAAATTAAATATTCTTATGTCAGAGATTTAATTAGATATGATAAAAGATTAAAAGATAAATTATATATCTATTTAGGAACTTTTGAAGATTGATTAAAAACTTTGGTTTATGAACAAACAAATTATTCCAATGATAAAGATTTTTCTAAATCTGATGAAATTGATCATAGTTCATTTATTGAAATTAATACTAAAGAAAATTATGATTTAAATAAATTAATTGAAATTATTCAGAAGAATGATATTGAATCAGAAAATATTTCTGATTTTAATAAAATAAGAGTTTTTCGTAATAAAGTAATGCATCATAACTTTTTATTACTTCAATATAGTAAAGAAAATAAAATTGAATCAAGAATAGATTGATTAAAAGAAAATGTTTTACTTTTAAAAAAATATTTGCCAAAAGATTATCAAACTGGATTTATTAACGATATTAACAAGTGTAAAAATAATCTTAAATTAGAAAAAATTTTTATGGAGGATTTAAAATGGTATTAGAATATTTAAGTAAAGTAAAAGCTAAACCATATAAAAAGGATTTTATTGATAATGCTAATAAAATAATAGAATCAGCAAAAACTAAGGTTTTTCGATTCAATTTAAATTAGTTGGTAGTAGCAAACGCAATATGATTTTAAAAGATAAAGATAATCCAACTGACCATTTTGATTTTGATTATCAACTTTGAATTATCAAAGAAGAAAGCAAGAAAAAATGTAAAGATATAAAAGATTATTTTATTAAGTTATTTCAGGAACATTTTAAAGAAAAAGAATTAAAAGTTCAAAAATCAACTTTTGAGATAATTATTAAAGAAATAGAAAATTATTTTATTAATTTGTTTAAGAAATATTTTCAAGAAATAAAACAAAAAAATGAAGAATCAACTTTTGAGATAATTAGTGAAGAAATAGAAGATTATTTTATTAAGTTGTTTCAGAAATATTTTCCAGAAAAAGAATGAAAAGTTGAAGATTCAACTTCTGTTATAACTATTAAAAATAAAAAAGAAAATTATTCTTATGATGTTGCTATTATTAAAACAATTTTTAAACCTTTAAAAGCAAATATCTTAAAACATTATAAAAAGACTAATGAATCTAAATGAGAAGAAATTCGTGAGTATAAAGATCATCAAGAAAATTTAAAAATAATAATCGGTCCTGAACTTTGAAATGAATTAAGAAACAAATATAAAGATAAAAAAGAAAACAATACAAATAAAACTGAATCATATTTACTTTTTATTGAGGCTGTTCATGATGTTGCTCAAAAACAATAAATACATAAGATAGATAGATAGTTTCTTATTAGGTGATATTGTATTATATAATTAAAAGAAAGTTAGTTTCAGAAAGGAATAATATGAGTTTACCTAAAAATTATCAAATTTGAAAACGACAAGTTTTACCTAAACATCTCCAAGAGCAATTAGCAAAAATGAATCAACAAGAAATTATTGAAGCTTTTAGTAATGAATTAGAATTTGGCACAGCTGGCTTACGAAGTACAGTTGGTCCAGGTTCAAACAAAATTAATGAAGTAACAATTATTAAAACAACAACTGCTGTTGTTAAATATTTGAATGCGGTATTTTCTCGGCAACAGTTAGCAACTCGTGGTGTTGTGATTGCCCATGATAATCGTCATTTTTCAACTGAATTTGCGTTATTAACTGCGAAAGTTTTAGCTCATCATAATATTAATGCTTATTTATTTAAAGATAATAAGTTGCGTCCAACACCGGTTTTATCTTATAGTATTAGAAAAATTAATGCTCTTGCTGGAATTGTCATTACTGCTAGTCATAATCCACCAGAATATAATGGTTATAAAATTTATGATGAAAATGGTTGTCAATTATTACCTGATGTGACAACTGTTATTGCTAAAAATATTCGAGATTTACAAGATCAATTTGATTTTAATTTTCGCTATGATCAAAGTTTAATTAAAGAAATCCCAACTAATGTTGAAGAACAATATCGTAATGATATTAAAAGTTTGCAATTTTATCCTAATGAAAAGCGCAATCTTAAAATTATTTTCTCTAATTTACATGGTACATCAAGAGAATGAGTTGTTCCAATTTTAGAAGCAGCAGGATATCAAGTGATTATTGTTCAAGAGCAAGCAGATTATGATCCTGATTTTAAAGGTGTTGTTTCACCGAATCCAGAAGTTAAGGCTACTTTTAATTTAGCAATTAAATATGCAAAAAAATATCATGCTGATTTAGTAATTTTAAATGATCCTGATGCTGATCGAATTGGAATTGCAGTTAAACATCAAGGTGATTATATTTTATTAAATGGTAATGAAACTGCTCCAATTTTGTTAGAATATCTTTTAAGTCATTATCAAATGAGAAAAATAATGCCAATTAATCCTGTTATGTATAATACTTTTGTTACTGGAACTTTATCAGATCAAGTTGCTAAAAGTTATGGTTGTCAAGTAATTAAAACCTTAACTGGTTTTAAATGAATTGGTGCTGAAATTTTAAAAGAAAGAACTAAAGGAATTAATTTTGTTTTTGGTTTTGAAGAAGCTTATGGTTATGTAATTAAAGATATTACTAGAGATAAAGATGGTATTCAAGCAGCAATGGTTTTAGCAGAAGCTGTGTGATATTACTTAAAACAGCAAAAAACACTCGTTGATGTTTTAACTTGTATTTATCAAAAATTTGGCTATTATTATTGTTATACGGTTAATATTGTTTTAAAGGGACAAACGGGACAAAAGCAAATTATTAATATGATGGATACTTTAAGAAATTCTGAAGTTTCTAGTTTGGCAAATATTGCTTTAGCAAATCAAGAAGATTATTTACATGGTCTTTATGATATGCCAGGGCAAAATTTATTAAAGTTTTATTTTATTGATGGTTCTTGATTTGCGGTACGACCAAGTGGCACTGAACCAAAAATTAAATTTTATTTTGTTTGCATTGATAAAGATCTTAAAACAGCAAAAGCAAAAATGAATAATATGTATCAAGAATTAGCAAAAAAATACTTAAAAATACCAGTAACAAAGGAGCAACTAAAAGATGACTAAAATTAAAGATATTGATGCTAATAATAAATATGAATTAATTACCCTAGTTAAACGAGTTTGACAAGGTGTGGCAAGTAATAGTAATGCTTATCTTAATTTACTATTACAAGATAATTCAGGAACAATTAATGCTCGATTATGAGATGCAAAAGAAGCAGATTTACAAGCATTAAAGATGGGTCAAGCAATTAAAGTTGATGTTAATAGTTTGCTTTATAATAATGATCTACAATTAAAAATTAATAATTATCAAGTTTTATCAGATAAAGAAGCTGAATTATATTATCAAGATTTAATTTTGAGTGCTCCAATTAAAATTGAAAAAGAATGAAAAAATATTATTGAAACAGTTGAAAGTTTTGATGATGCAATTTTAAAAAAAGTTGTTTTATATTTATTAAAAAAATATCAAAAAGACTTTATTACTCGTCCAGCAGCAGTTAGAATTCATCATAGTGTTCGTGGTGGTTTATTATGACATACAACAACAATGTTAAAAGTTGCTAAAGAAATTGTTAAGATTTATGCTGATCGTAATATTAATTCCGATTTGCTTTATGCCGGAATTATTATGCATGATTTTGGTAAGATTTGAGAGTTAAGTTCACAGTTAGTAACTAATTTTACTTTTCAAGGTTCAATGGCAGGTCATATTGTTATTGGCAGCGAACAAGTTAAAGTTGCTTGTCATGATTTGAAAATTAATGATCAAGACCCTAGTATTATTTTATTGCAACATATGATTTTAGCAAGTCATGGTAAATATGAATTTGGTTCACCAACATTACCAAAAACATTAGAAGCTGAAATTGTTCATCATATTGATGATTTGGATGCAAAAATTGCTATTATTGATGAAAATTTAAAAGAAGTTAATCCTGGTGAAACAACAAATCGTATTTTAGTTTTGGAAGGTAGAAATTTTTATAAACCAGCAAAGAAAAATCAAAAATAATTTATTTAATCAAAATAAAAAAGTTAATTATTAGAGTTCACTCAAGGTAGTAAGTATTTAAAAAAACTTACTACTTTTTATTTTTGGGTTCTTGTAGAATTTAATTGTTACTTTAATTCAAACAATAAATACGAATGACCAGCAAATCTTTCTGAAACACAAAAACAAGAATTACAAAATTTAATTCAAAAAATAAAAGATTTACCAAGTATTTATATTAGCCAAGATAATATTTCAATTATTATGAAAAAATATCATTACAATGCCAAAGATAATAATGAATTGCAAACATGAGAACTTCTAAAACAAGAAAATTCTAATAATGAAATTCAATTTAATTATCTAAATAATGCCATTAAAATCTATCATATTTTTAATAAAAATAGTTTTGATTTATAAGTTTCAATAATATGTTTATTAACAATTTTTTGAATCAATTTTGAGTCTTTAATAAATATATTTTTTTGCATAAAAAATGCATCTCCAAAAATATTTTAGCAAAGACTTTTTCTTTACTTACTTTTTGCGATGCATTTGATTTTGACTCATTTTTATTACATCTTTTTAATTTTTTAATTTTATTTACCTTGAATAAATCAAAATACTGTCCCAATTATAATAATAAAATGTGGTAAAGGGTTAAGATAAGTTCAAACTAAACTATAATCAAGGCCACTACGAGTAAAACAATAGACAATGGCAAGAACTGATATCACACAAACAGCAATTGATCAAATTCTTGTTCAAATATCTGGTTTAACTGAATATGGCAAGATAAGATAAAGAATCCCAATTGTTAGCATTACTTGTCAATCAAGAATTCAACCATATTTATTTGGCGTATAAACTTTTGCAACAGCAAGAATACTATAAACAATAAGTCAAATTCCACCAAGAACAATTAAAATTTTACCAACTGTTAATTGATTCTTAATACTTTTTCTCATACTCATTCTCTCTTTCATTTAGATTTTCTTTTAATATTTTTCTTGTCATTTCAAGTTGTTTCATTTCATTTTCATTACGTTTATGAATAATTTCAAATCCTTGATTAGCATTAAATTTGGGAATAACATGAATATGAAAATGGAATACCATTTGATTAGCTATTTTTCCATTATTAATAACAATGTTGAAACCTTGAATTTTGTTAGGGAAAATGTTTAATAATTTTTTGGCTAACTTTTGAGCAGTAACATTAGTTGCAATAAGATCTGCTTTATCAGTTTCCAGTCAAGTATCAGAATGTTTTTTAGGAACAACTAAGATATGAGCTTTTTCAACTGGAAATATATCGAGAAATGCTGCTGTTAATTTATCTTGATAGATAAGATTTTTTTGCTCTTTAATAATTTGACAGAAAAGACAATCAGGTTTTTCTAACACAATTCACCTCATTCATACTTTAATTATAACTTATATAAAAAAAGTAAAGTAAAATATTATTTTATAATAAAAGAAAGATGGAATTAATATTTCATCTTTCTTATTTTTTATTAATTAGTAGTATGAACTTACAGCATTTCAAAAGTCAATGTTGTAAATATTAGTTTTTTTAATAAATTTTGGGAAAAGTACTTTCGCTGCTGTTGTAAAATTATCAGCTGCTTGAGTTTTGTTTGGATTACTGTCTACTTGAGCAGAAAGTCAATAAATCATTTGTCAGAAAATATTTCATTTCATCTCTTGAGTAGTAATATATTGGTCTTGAGTTGGTGTTGAATCACCATTAAGATAATCAGCACGAATATATTGTGAAAAGTTTGTACTTGATATTGTACTATTATCAGGATTGTTATTTCACTTTGTTATTAGTTGATTAGGATCACTAACAAGTCATTGACTAGCTTGGCTTTGATTTTGATAAAAATTAAAGTTAAGATTTTGAACAACATCAATTCAATAAATTGGAGCAGTATAAGCAAAAGTTCCATTATTATTTTGTCCTCAATAATGACTACCATCAAGGTTTCTAGCTCAGCCACTAACAGTAGCATCTTTGACTTGTGTGTTGTAAAGTTTTGAACTAGTATCATTAACAAAACCATTAATTCCAAAAATTGCATCCGCAGAATTTTTTAATGTTTTATCAGTTCCTGCTAATTCATTTAAGAAATTTGTGTTTAAAGTTTGATTATCTGACATTAATTCAGGTAATTTAGTTGGATTTGTCGTTGCATCTCAATTAGCATTAATATTAATTGCTGTTTTTTCATTAGTTGTATAATCTCACACTAAACGATAATTTGATGTTCATTTAGCATTCGGTGCTCATGATTGTAATTGCGTTGCAAAGACACCATTATCAATTGCGATTGTTTTTTTTGCAGCATCAACTTTTAAAATTGAATCTAAAATATTAGCCATAGTAAATAATGTTTGATTTAATTCAGGCAAAATAACTGAATAATAATATTGTTGGTATCGAAAACGTAATCATCACTTGAAACGTTCTAATCTTTTTTGATAGTTTTGAATATCATTATCAGAACCTAATACTGGTACAGGTGCAGCAGGAGTTGTTGGACTATTTCATTTAAGATTATTTGCTGTTAAACTAGAAAGTTCAAGATTGAAGTTTTCATCAGCGTGTTTTGCAACTGCTTTAATTTCTGCATCTTTAGTTGCATCGTCTAAATCTGTATATAAATTTGAATTTGAAAAGATATTATTAGGATTGTGTTCAGAGTAATATGGAACATTACCATAATTAAATCGCGTTGTTCCAAATTGATGTCAATTATCAGTTTGAAAGATTAATTTTGTTGTATCTTTATTATCAAAATTTTGACCATTATTAATTGTATTAAAATATTCTGTTGCTAAGATATTAAGTCCAAGATTATCTTTAATTTCTTCAAAAGTTGCTTTAGCGGTAGCTTCTGAGTAACCTAATTTATCTTGAAAGAAATTCAAGAATTCTTGTTCTGCCATAATTCCTTCAACTTCTTTTTTCAAAAATTCCATACCTTGTTTATAAATATTATTAAAATGTGATTTAGCATCAACATTATAATTAACACCAATAAAATCAAAAAGTAATCGGTCTTGGATGTCTTTTGGCAGAGCAGCATTGTAACGATTAACTTCAGAACTACAAGCACTAACTAAAACAACTGGAGCTGCTAGTAAAGTTAAAGAACCGATTAATGGTAATAGTTTTTTAGTTTTTTTCATTCTTTCATTCTTCCATTCTTCCATTTTTAATTTTGGATATTATTTGGGTCATATCATCAAATAGTTTGACCAGCAACTTGATCTAAATAAGTTCTAATATCTTCAGCATTTAAACGAGCAGGTGGACCATTGTCTTTAGTTTCTTTATCACTATCTCAAGTATTATTTAAGTCATTAATATTTTTAACTAAAGTTTCAATATTTGTTCCTTGTAAACGATTTCATCTAATATTAAAAGTTGTTGTAAATCATTGTTTCATTAAGTCAACAAAATGATAAATTTTATCATCTGATGCTGCAATTGCGCCTGTATTTAATAATTCAGGTAAGTTTCAATGAATATTATCAATATTTTTATTAAAGTATAAAATGTAATCTCATCAAGAATTACTAGAAATATCACTTGAACCACTAGTAAAGTTTTTTAAACTTTCATTTAAATCAAAGTAAGTTGTTAGATTATTAGCATTTCATAATAAATATTGAGTTTGTAAAAAATCAAGATAAGGTGTATTAGTTAATCCACCAGAACGATCACTTAAATTTTTAACATCATCTCAAGTTACTTCTTGGTTTTCATTAGAAACTAATTGAGTATATTTAGTAATAGTTTCTTGAATTGGTTCAGTGCTTACTGTTGAAGTATAGGCAATACCTGGGGTTTGAACAAAGTGAATGCCATCAGCATCAATAAAAATTGATACTTTATTTTCATCGGTACCACTATATCTTGCTACTGAATCATTGTCGCTCATTCATACTAAATCATTATATTGACTTGTTTGTGTCGTAGTATTAGTAACTCTTGTTCGATTAATACTTGTAATTAAACTTGTTAAACCAGAAGTAGTATTTGCTTCAGATAATTGGTAAGGGGTAGTCGTACTAATATTTTGTCCAACTCCTTCAGTACTTGTTACATAACGATATAAATAATATAAAAATGAAGATTTAATATTGCTAGGTTCACTATTTAAAGTTACTAATCCCAAATCACCAGTTTCTGATGAAGTAGTAACATTTTTAATACTTCCTGGAGATTGATTTTTTAAAGCTGTTTCAAAACCATTGGTTTTAATATCATTAATAATATTATTTAATTCTGGTGCATGTTCACTAAAACTATCAGCAGTAATTGCTGTTTTTAGTGCTCTACTTTTAATATTATCATTAAAAGGAACAACAATTTGACGAGTTCAAATTGGTCCTTGATTTTTCATTCATACTTGAGCAATTTTTGCTTGTTGATTACTTAATAATCCTTTAATAGTATCTGAAGGATCAATTAAATAGTCATCACCAGATTGTAATTCTTGATCATCTTTTGTTTTAGCTACTCGATTTACTAATTGAATATTACTTGCACTTGAAGCATTGTGAATTGCAGTTTCTAAATCTTTCTCAGCATCAGCAATTGCTGTGGCACTTGAAACACTTCTTGCAACAATTCAAACTCGGTCTTTGTAAATTCCATTTTGAAGGTAATCTGCTATTGTTCCACTTGGAGACATTTTATTGTACATATCATTCAATCAAATACTAATTTCAGTACTATTATAATATTGGTAATTATGATAATTATCATTAACATAATATTGAGTAACAATTGTGTTCGCTTTTGATTTTAATAGAATGTCAAAATAACGTTGATAACTACCTGTGTCACCATCGCCACCTTGTGCTGGATCTTTTAAAAATTTATTTCATTGTTTTTCTCAACCATGACCATATTTTGCTTTTAATGAATCTTGGGTATTAGTAATTTGGTTTTCAACTGATAATCGAGCAAATTGATAATCACTTTCAAAAATTGCATTAGTTTTTAAAATTGAAAGACTAATATAATCAACAATATCTTTATATAAAGTTTGACCAACGCCAGTATCAGGATTTTTTAATAAATCTTCAAAAAAATCACTTGCTGTTTTACCGTTTTTACCATTAATTGCATCGATTCATTTAAAGATCGTTGGTGTTGTATGACTTGTTGAACTTCCACAAGCAACAACAGAAGCTCCTGCCGATGTTGATAATGTAAAAGCTGCTAGTAAAGCCAACATATTACGCATTTGTTCACTTCCATTCAAATTAAATATTTACTTAAATAGATTTATTAAAATTATATTATCATAAAACTTTAATTAATTAACTCAAATTTTCTGATTTAATAAATATTTTAACAATATTTTTTTCTTTTAAAAACTGTCCTATTTATTAGTTTTTTATCATAATTAGCTTAATAATGTTTTATAATTTTATTATATAAATAAATGGAGTAAAAATGGCAACTAAAAATTTGAATGATTTTAAAATAAAAAATGATTTTCCTTGGTTTAAAAATCATCCTGATTTAGTTTTTTTTGATAGTGCTGCAACAACTTTGAAGCCAAAAGTAGTTATTGATGCGGTGACTAATTATTATCAAAACTATGGTACTAATAGTCATAGTAGTGATTTTCCTTTAGGATATGAAACAAATAAGATTTATCAAGATACTCGTGAAACTGTTGCTCAATTAATTAAGTGCCAACCGAATGAAGTTGTTTTTTGTGCTTCAACAACATTTGCTTTAAATCAAATTGCTTATAGTTTAAGTTTTTATTTAAAACCAGGAGATGAAATTTTATTAACAGTTTCTGAACATAGTTCTTTATTACTACCATTTTATCGTTTAGCTCAAGAAAAAAAGATTATTTTAAAGTTTATTGAAGTAACAGATGATGGTTTAATTACAATTGAAAATTTAAAAAAAGCACTAACTAATAAAACACGAATTGTTGCTTTTGCCAATGTTAATAATTCTTTTGCTACTGTTAATGATGTTAAAGCAATAACTAAAGTAATTAATAATTATCAATTAAAAAATTTAAGTGAAGTCGAGTGACCATTTGAAAAAATTTTAGTTGTAATTGATGGTGCACAGGCAGTTAGTCATATTGAAACAAATGTTAAAGATTGAGCAATTGATTTTTTTGCTTTTTCCGGTCATAAAATTTTTGGTCCAACTGGAATTGCTGTCTGATGAATAAAAGCAGAATGATTGCCATTATTAAAACCATTAATTTTAGGTGGTGGCATGAGTGGTCGTATTGATAAAGATGGACATTTTACATTATTAGAACCACCTGATGTTTTTGAAGCTGGAACACCAAATTTAGCAGGTGTTTTTGGGCTTAAGTTAGCAATTGAATATTTATTAAAAGTTGGTGTAACAACTATTGCCCAACATCAAAAACAATTAAAACAATATGCACTTAGTCAATTTAAAAAGAATTTAGCTGATAAAGTTACAATTTATAATGAAAGACAAGGTGCTGCAACTTTATTATTTAATGTTAATAATGTTTTTGCTGAAGATGTTGCTAATTATTTAGGACATAAAAATATTTGTTTGCGAAGTGGTAATTTTTGTGCCCGATTATTATCAGATGTAATTAAATCTGCTTCAAGTTTAAGAGTTAGTTTTTTTATTTATAATACTGAAAAAGATGTTGATAAACTAGTTTTAGCGTTACAACAAGGTTTTAAAGATGGTGGTGATTTTTTAAATGACTTCTTTAAATAATGAAAATGAGCATTATCGTAAATTAATTGTTAGTCATTATAGTAATCCTATTAGTAAAGGATTATTAAAAACAAAAGATAGTTTAGTTTTTCACCATAATCGTAATGCTTGTGTTGATGATTTTTATATTGAATTAACTTTTGATCAAGATATAGTTGTTAATGCTCGTTTTGAAGGAATTGGTTGTGCAATATCAACATCATCAATTGATATTTTTAATGCTTTGATTATTAGTCAAAAAGTTAATCAAATAAAAGTTATTAATAATAATTACCAAGCAATGTTACAAGCTAAGAGTTATCAAGAAAAATTACTAAAAGACTTAGTTGCTTTTAAAAATGTCTTAAAACAACCAAACCGAATTAAGTGTGCTCTAATTATTAGTGAAGCAATTACTGAAATTTTCTTAATGAAAAATAAGGTAAAAAATAATGAATAGAAATATTAAACAACAATTGCGAAACAAATATTTACAAATTTTAAAAAATATTAGTGCGAATGATAAAAGACAATGAGATGAAGAAATTTATCAACAGTTTATTAATAGTAAGTATTTTGCTAATAATCAAGTTTTTGCTTTATATTATTCATTGTCTTATGAAGTTAATACAATTAAAATTATTACCACATTATTAGCAGCAAAGAAAAAAGTTGCTTTGCCGAGAATGAATGGTAATAATCTTGATTTTTTTTATATTGATAGTCTTTCTGATTTAGTAGTTGATAATCAGTGAAAAATTTATCAACCAAAAGTTAATAGTCAAAAAGTTAATATTACTAATATTGATGTACTAATTTTACCTTTAGTTGCTTTTAATGAAGATTACTATCGAATTGGACACGGTAAAGGTTATTATGATCGATTTTTAAGTAAAAGTAATTTTAAAGGTTTAAAATTGGTTTTAGCATATAAGGTTCAAAAAGTTACTGAAAAGATTAAATTTGTTAATGATTGAGATATTGCTTTTAATGTTTTAATTACTAATACTTAAATTAAGGCAATAAAAAATCAAATTTTTTGAAAATTAATAAATAATTCTTAAAATTAGGACTTGTTAAAATTAATAAGATGGTATAATTAATTTTGTAATTAAAAATATTAAATTAATAAAAATAAATTTTTTATTAAAGAAAGAGGAAAGTAATTATTATGATTAGTAACGATAAATCTGTTGATTTTAATAATGCAACAGATAATCAAGTAAGTGATGATACTTCAAAACAATTAGTTTTTGCAGTTAATCAAGATATCCAAGTAACACCAACAGGATTTAAAGAATACGGTGTTTTTGTTGACTGCGGAAATGGATATACTGGATTAGTTCATATTAGTAGAATTACTCCAAAGTTTGTTCGTAATGTTTCTGATTATTTCACTATTGGTCAGCCATTTACTGCTAGGGTTATTGAAATTAATGAAGCAAACAAAAAGTTGAGTTTAAGTACTAAAGAATTTAACTTAGAATCAAAAAGAGCGTAAACTTAATTATTAATTAAAAGTATAAACTTGTAAAAGTTAAATTCTTTAAATGGGTAAACAGCAACTTTATAAGTTGCTGTTTCTTATTAATTATGTTAAAGGAGACAAATAATAAATAATGATAAATGTTGATTTAAAAAATGCTCAAATTAAAATTGAAGACTTATTAAAATATCAAGATCAAGTAACAACAATTCATCAAAAATTAGAAGCAAATATTGCAAATGAAGATGAATTTTGTGGTTGAATTGATATGCCATTGCGTTATGAACGCGATTTAGATTATCAAGCATCATGACAAAAAATGAATACCCTAGCTTTAAAATTACAAGAAGAAGTTGATATTTTATTAGTAATTGGGATTGGTGGTTCATATTTAGGATCACGAGCCGCAATTGAAATGGTACAAGGTTTATATAATCAAAAAGCACCAGTTAAAGTTATTTATTGTGGTAATACCTTAAGTTCAACTTATGTATCACAATTATTAGAGTATTTGACAGATAAAGAATTTGCGATTAATGTTATTTCAAAATCTGGAACAACGACTGAACCAGCAATTGCTTTTCGCTTATTTTATGATTTGATGGTTAATATCCAAAAGAAAGCAAAAGATGTTGTTAGAAATCGAATCATTGTTACTACTGATAAAGAAACAGGAATTTTACATCAATTAGCAAAAGATAAAGGTTATCAAACATTTGTTGTACCAAATGACATTGGTGGTAGATATTCAGTTTTAACACCAGTTGGTATTTTTCCAATGTTAGTAGCTGGACTTGATGTTGAAAGAGTGATGATTGGTGCTCAAAAGGCCTATCAAGAATGTAAAAATGATAAAATTCTAGCTAATCCAGCTTATAAATATGCTGTTAGTCGTTATTATTTATATCAAGAAAGAAATAAAAGTGTTGAAATTTTAGCAACTTATGAAACACAATTACAAATGTTTGCTGAATGATGAAAACAATTATTTGGTGAATCAGAAGGTAAAGAAAATAAGGGGTTATTTCCTGCTAGTGTGCTTTTTACAACTGATTTACATTCTTTGGGACAATTTATTCAAGAAGGCTCAAAAATTTTCTTTGAAACTGTTATTACACTTAAAGAACCAACTTTAGATGTTAATATTCCTAAATTTGAAAACGATGAAGATCAATTAAATTATCTAACAAAATATTCATTAAATGAAATTAACTATAAGGCATGTCAAGCAACAATTGCTGCTCATAGTGGTTATCAATTTGGTAATGTTCCTAATATTATTCTTGAATGAGAAAAAATAGATAGTGAAATGTTTGGTTTTGCTGCTTACTTCTTTATGCGTGCTTGTGCAATGAGTGCTAGTTTATTACAAGTAAATCCTTTCAACCAACCAGGTGTTGAAGTTTATAAGAAAAATATGTTTGAATTATTAGGAAAAAATAAATAAAAGATTATAATTGATAAAATAAGGAGGAAATTATTATGGCTAAAAATTTAAATGATGTTGTTGTAATTAATCAAGATACATCAAAAGCTGAAATTGACAATTTATTAAATCAAGGAAAAACATTGTTATTAACAGCAAGTAAAGGACCAATGGTTGAAGCGTCATTAGCAAAAGGTTATTCTGATTATTTTACAGCAAATATTGAAGTAGCTTCTGAAGGGTTATATCAAGGGGTTTGCAGTTGTGGTGAACCAAATAATATAAAGTTATATTTCTGAAGAGATTAGACAGGATAATATTTTAAATGAGTTCTTTTTAAGAACTCATTTTTTATGTAAATATTTTTACGATTTAAGATTTTTTTAAATATAATATAAAATATCAATTTAAAGGGAGATTAATTTTATGATTAATTTTAAATTTTTAAAAATTCAAATAAAAAATACAATTTGAATTACAGTAATTTTTGCCATTATTTTTGCTTTAATTTCAATTCTTAGTATGAGTTTTACTAAGTATTTTTGAGATACAACTTTTTATCATAATGGTGAAACTAGTTATGAAGGTGCTATAGATCTTTTACATATGATAAGTTTCTTTGGGCCACTTGGTGAGGGATTAGCTGTTGTTTTTGCCATTGCTTTGACAATGAAATTAATTAGTACTGAAATTAATCGGAATTATATTAGTTCTTGATTGAGTTTGCCAATGTCAAGAAAGACTATTTTTTTAACAAAACTTTTTACAATATTTATCTCAAGTTTTATTATTGTTTTATTTAACTTAATCATTCAATTGTTAATTGCTGTGATTAAACCATATTCTGATTTTGCTGGTGCTGAAGTGGCAATATTAATAAAATTAAATTTTGGTTTATTGTTATCATTTTTATTTATTAGTTCAATGATTGTTTTATTTGCCGTTTTTTTCAATAAAATTTCTCATGTTCTTACTTTAAGTGCTTTGGTACCAACTTTTTTTATTGTTTTATTTTTACTTGGTGATTTTGCTAATACTTTTGATGTAAAATTTTTACATTATTTAAAATATCTTACTTTTTTTTCTTTGTTTGACAATAATCAATTAATTAAAAACGCTAATTTACAATTTATTTGAAAGTTTATTTTATTGATATTTCTTACTGGTACTTTATTTTATGGTTCATTTTATTTATTTAAGAGAAAAAATTTGGATGTTTAAATTTAATAATTAAATGGAGGTTTAGATGAATCTAATTGAATTAGAAGCAATAACTAAAAAATATCGTGAAAATATTGGTTGTTTTGAAATTAATTTAGCAGTTAAAGCTGGCGAAGTTTATGGTTTTATTGGTCCTAATGGCGCTGGAAAAACAACAGTTATTCGACAAATGATGGGATTTATTCAACCTGATAATGGACAAGGGAAGATTTTTGGATTAGATATTTGAAAAGATTCAGCCAAAATTATGAAAGATTTAGGGTATGTTGCTGGTGAAGTGGCAATTCCTGAGTATATGACAGGAATTAGTTATTTAAAAGTTCTTGCTAATATCCGAAAGAATGTTGATTGAAATTATACTAAAAAATTAATTAATTATTTTGATTTAGATGCAACAAGAAAAATTAAAAAAATGTCGAAAGGAATGAAACAAAAAGTTGCTTTAATTGCAGCTTTTATGCATAAACCAAAAGTTTTGATTATGGATGAACCAACATCAGGTTTAGATCCATTAATGCAAGAAAAATTTAATAAATTAGTTAAAACTTTTGAAAAAGAAGGAACTACTATTTTTATCAGTTCTCATATTTTTAGTGAAATAGAAAATGTTTGTAATCGCGTAGCAATAATTAAGAAAGGTAAAATTATTTCAGAAATTCTTATTGATGAAATGAAAAAAGATTTTAATAAAGTTTATCAAGTTAAATTTGCTAATATTCTTGATTATCAATCTTTTCTTAAAAAGAAATGAAATATTCTTAAGAAAGATGATGTGCTTAATCAAATTGAAGTTAAGATTAAAGATGAAGATATTAATGATTTTTTAAAAGCAATTTCACAATTTAATGTTAATAATTTTAAATTGATACCTTTTAGTTTAGAAAAGCATTTTTTAAAGTATTATCAAGATGAAATAAATTTTGAAGATTAATTTCATCATTTTAAAAATAGATGTATAATTTAGTTAATAAAAAAAATAATTGCAAAGGGGATGCAAATATGAAAAAAATATGAGCGACATTAGGACTTGCAGGTGTTTTATCTAGTTCAGCAGCTGTTGGAGTATTAGGTATTAATCATCACACAAATGTATCAACAAAGTTAGTAAATACAAATATTGACAATCCTATTCATAGTTCTGAAGCAATTTATGACTGAGCAGATGTTAACATTAATCATCGTGTTGAAACTAAATCAGAAGGAATAGATATTGTACAATGAACTAATTATGCTAATAAGACAACAAAAGATTCTTGAAATGATTTTTTTGCTAATTCTAAGTTATTAGTTATTACTGGTACTTTTGATTTACATACTTATACAAATCCTGAATCTTTGTCAGCTATTAATGCTCAGCTTAATGAGGCAAAATCTGGAGAATTTGAAAAAGTTTGAGAAGTTACAGAAAAAAATGATCAATGAGAAAATTCTGACCATCATACTGTGACATTAATAACTTTAACTGTTACTGCTAAGTATGATGAAAAAGAAGGTGTGACTTCTTTAACAGTTAGTTCTTATATTTATGCTAGAACAGATGGTGTTGGTCATGATTCTTTCACCAGTTCTCAAATTAATGATATTCAATTTATTGCTGATTAATTTAATGAATTAGTTTTTAATAAAAGGTGACTGTGTTAATCATTTATTATCAGTCACCATTTTTATTTTGTATAATCTAATTATTAAGAATATGTTCTATGTAAAGTTTTAAATGAGTTCTTAAAAAGAACTTATTTTTTATTTTAATAAATTCAAAAATAGAGATATAATTTAATTAGTAAAAAAGCAATTGCAAAGGGGAGGCAATTATGAAAAAAATATGAGCAACATTAGGCCTTGCAGGTGTTCTATCTAGTTCAGCAGCTGTCGGAGTATTAGATATTAATCATCAAACAAATGTATCAACAAAGTTAGTAAATACAAATATTGATAATCCTATTCATAGTTCTGAAGCAATTTATGACTGAGCAGATGTTAATATTAATCATCGTGTTGAAACTAAAGCAACAGGAACAAATACAGTAGATAATACTGCTTATGCTAATAAAGCATCATCAAAATCTTGAAATGATTTTTTTGCTAATTCTAAGTTATTAGTTATTACTGGTACTTTTGATTTACATACTTATACAAATCCTAAAACTTTATCTACTATTACTGCTAATATTAATGAAGCAAAGTCTAGTAAACTAGAAAAAGTTTGAGAAGTAACAGAAACAAACGATAACTGAAAAGGTACAGGTCATCATACAGCAACAATAACTTTAACTGTTACTGCTAAATATGATGAAAAAGAAGCAACAACATTATTATCAGTAAGTTCTTATATTTATGCTCGAACAGCAGGGGCTTTTCATAGTTGTTGAACAAGTTCTCAAGTTAATATTGTTAGATTTATTGTTGATTATGTTTAGTAAATTAATAATTACAAAATTTAATTAGTATTAAAAAAATAGTGACTAATGTAAAAAATTAGTTACTATTTTTATTTAATATTAAACAAATTAAAAATATAGGATGTATAATTTAGTTATTAAAATAATTCTTAAATTATTAGAGTTTATATTATTAATATATTGTATATATTATTGCAAGCAAGCAATTGATGTTCGCTATAGCATATAAAGTACACTAGTAATGTATTCTAATAATTTAAGAATTATTTTTCTTTTTAAAAGAATAAGCGATTAATAATAAATCATAAAATACTTATGCCACCAAAAATTGGCATGATAAAAATTGTCAGAACGATCCCAATTTTTAAAAATACTAAATTAACAAGATTATGTGCTTCATAATATTGGAAACTGTCAATTACACCAAGGTTATGTACTAAGTTAAAACCATTAAAAATTCCTTGATTAAGATTGACACTTAATAGCATTATTATTCCTGCGATTAAAGAAACTAGAGCTACTAAAAATAAAATAATAATAGTTTTATCACTTGTTGGAAATTTTTGTCATTTATTTTTCAAATTTATTTTTTTCATCATAATATTAATTATAACATTATCAATTTTATTTAAAACTAGGATTTAAAGTTGTTTCAATTTTTAAAAATCTTATTAAAAAATAATTGTAAATATTAAAAATATCTATTATAATAAATAAGGTTTTTAAACTATAAATAGATAAAAACACTTTTGGAGCATTAATTTAATGGTAAAATGTTTGGCTTACAACCAAGTCACAGTGGTTCGATTCCGCTATGCTCCACCATTTAAATTTTAATTGCTGGCGTGGCTCAATAGGCAGAGCACTTGATTTGTAATCAAGGGGTTGCAGGTTCGATTCCTGTCGCCAGCACCATGGAAGGGTAGCGAAGTGGTTAAACGCGTCTGCCTGTAGATTAGATCTCAATGAGTTCGGGGGTTCGAATCCCTCCCCTTCCACCATTTTATCTTGGGATGTCGCCAAGCTCGGTTAAGGCACAGGTTTTTGATACCTGCATGCGATGGTTCGAATCCATCCATCCCAGCCAGTAAATTGCCCTCGTAGCTCAGTGGTAGAGCACCCGGCTTTTAATCGGGGTGTCGCAAGTTCGAACCTTGCCGGGGGCACCATTTATTTAATTTGTTATTACTGCCCAGATGGTGAAATGGTAGACACGCCGGGCTTAAGATCCGGTGGCTTTTAAAGGCTGTGCGAGTTCGAGTCTCGCTCTGGGCACCATAAATTATTTAAATTACAAAATTAAGAAAGATTTTAACTAACTCTTTCTTTTTTATTTCATACCCAGATGGCGAAATGGTAGACGCAGCAGATTCAAAACCTGCCGAGAAATCGTGTGGGTTCAAGTCCCACTCTGGGTACCATTAAAAAATTAAATTTCAAAAACACATTATAAAACAAATAATGTGTTTTATATTTTATTAAGATTTTTTATTAGACAAAAATAATTAAAATATAGTATTATTAACAAATAAATAAATTAGAAAGTCTAGGAAATAATTTATGGCAGTTAAAAAACGAAAAACCATTAGTAAATTTGGTTTTCTTTTATCAGTAATTGGCGCCACAGTTGGGCTTGGTGGCATTTGAGGATTTCCAACTCAAATGTATTTACATCGTGGAGCATTTTTTATTCCATTTATTATTTGTATGGTTATTTGTGCCATTCCAGTATTATTTTTAGAAATGACAATAGGTAATAAATCAAGAAAAAATCATATTGAGTTTTTTACTGAAAATGCTGGAAAAAAGGGAGCATTATTTGGTTGATTACAATCAGCTACTGTTTTAGTTTTAAGTAGTTATTATAGTGTTTTGATTGGTTGAACTTTAATTAATATTGTCATTGCTTTTACTTCAAGTTTAAATCATCAAGATTTTTTCTATCATAATATTTTAAATATTAGTAATGATAATCCAACTAGTTTTAGTGCTTTAGGTAACTTAAATTGAAAAGTTTTAGTAGCAGTATTAGTTGTTTGAGCAATTTTAATTGTGATTTTAATTGGTGGTGTTGATAAAGGAATTAATAAAGTTAATCAAGTATTTATTCCATCACTATTTATTATGATTCTTTTCTTAGTAATTTATACCTCAACTTTAAAAGGTGCTGGTAAAGGACTAAGTGTTATGCTGGAATTTAAACCGAAAGAATTGTTAAACCCAACTTTATGAAAAGATGCTTTTGGTCAAGCTTTCTTTATGTTGTCAACAGGAACAGGAACAATTTATATTTATTCAGCTCATGCGCCAAAGCATCAAGATAATACTAATCATGCGTTTGTTGTTGGGATTGGAACAAGTTTAGTTGGTTTTTTAACTGCAATGATTGTTTTCAGTGCCATTGGAAATATTGCTAATGTTCAAGGTAAAGCATTTGATGATGTCTTTGGTAGTGGTGGTCCTGCTTTAATTTTTCAAGTTTTTCCACAATTATTTGCCATTATTAATCAATCGGTACCAATTTTTGGTAATGTCGTTGCTGTTATTTTCTTTTTAACCTTAGCCTTTGCGGGAATCTCGTCGTTAATTGGTCAGGTTGAATCAATGGTTAACGGTTTGGAATATGAAGTTAAAATGTCACGTTTTAAAGCTTTATTATTTTCATCACTCTTTGCTATGATTCTTTCAATTTTATTTACTTTTAATAATTCTCCTGCTTTAATTAGTGCCGTCGGAACTTGAATTGCTCAAATGTGATTATTAATTTTTGGTTTAATTTTATTAATTGGTATTGGTCCATTAGGTTGAAAACTTTTCCCAAGTTTGAAAAAATTTAATGATCAGCACTCGTGAATTAAATGGAATAAATTTTATAGTTTATTAATTTTATTAGTTGCACCACTGATTGTTTTAGCTAATATTGGTGCCGGAGTATATGATGTTGTTAAAGGAATTGAAGCAAATGCCTTTACTAATGGTTTAATTGGCTTAATTGTTGGAATTGTTATTCCATTACTTCTAGCTTTAGGTTGAGTATTTCATAAAGAAATTGCTCGTTTCTTTGGCAAAAAACAAAAAGTCGAGGTAAAGTAAATTATGTCAACTGGTGCAATTATTTATTTAGTCGTTTTATTAGTTATTCACGTTGGTGGTTTTGGTTTCTTTATTTTTATGGATTTAAAAAAACATAAGGGTTCAAATAATAAGAAACCAAAAGAAGATGAAGCCGAATAAAAAAATAATGAAAATTGAAGGGTTTTTCAATCGGATATTGACTTTATTATTAATAATTGATATAACTATTTATGGCTTGCGGGTGTCGTATAATGGCTATTATTCTAGTCTTCCAAACTAGCGATATGGGTTCGATCCCCATTACCCGCTCCATTCTATATTTTTATTAATTGATGTTTTTAAACATCTTTTTTTATTTTAAAATGATGTTATAATCAAAAATAAAAAGGAATTAATATGAGTAATAATGACGAATTAAATTTGAATAAACAAACAATCGAACATTCGCCTTTAAAAAGAACAAGATTTATTATTAGTTTTGCTTATTTGGTTATTCAAGTTTTGATTCCAGGATTAGTATTATATTTTTTAACATCAAGAGATTTTACTTTTAGTTTTCATTTACCTTTATGATTAATGTTTGTTTTATCTTTTGCTTTAATTTTCTTTGTAATTATTGCTACTTTAATAACTTATAAATTAAAGTTACACCAATTAGATCAATTTACTTATGTAACTCCGTTTACTTTTTTTATTCTTGGCTTATATTTATCTAGTTATTGATTGGGAACCAATTATTTTCTAGTTCGCTTTATTATTGCTTTTGTTTTGGCAATTGTTGGTGTTTTCTTAGCTAGTCTTATTTTGATGTTCGTTGTTAGAAAAAAGAATTTAAAATCAGTTGTTAAAAATTAATTATTTTTAAAAAATGACTATTAATTAATATTAAGAGTACTATAATTAATTTAGGAAAAGTGAAAGGGGTAATAATTATGGGATACAATAATAACAAAGCCAACCAAAAAAATAATAACAATACAAATCAAAGTCATAATAACAGTCAATACAATAGTACAAATAATAACAGAGCTAATCAAAAAAATCCAAATAACTCAAATTATAAAGGATAAATATTTTAATAAATGGTATTAATGAAAAAGAAGGGTAATATTATCCTTCTTTTTCATTAGTTTGTAAAAATTCTTTAAGAACTTGATTATTAGATAGCATGGTTTTTAAATTATAGATTTGATGATGGCCTGGATAAACATTTAGTTTTTTATCTAATTGACTTAATTCAATTAATGATTTTTTAAAGTATTTATTATCACAATAATCAATATCATGAAAGCCAATTTTATCGTAAAAAATTGTATCACCAATAAAAACAGCATTATATTCTTTAATTAAAATATATTGACTGCCTGGAGTATGACCTGGAATATGAACAATATCAATTGTTAATCCGATTAAATTAATTGTAATATCACCTTTTAAAGTAATTAAATTTTTAATTGGATTTTTAACTGTAATATTTAAATCACGTTTTGATGAAAAATTGCGTTTCGCACTAAATAAACAATCTTCATCTCATTGATTAATATAAATTGTCACATTTGAGAAAGCAATTAATAGTTGATCAATACCTAAAATGTGGTCAAAATGACCGTGGGTAATTATTAAATTAGTAATAGTAATTTTATTTTCTTTAGCATACTTAATTGCTTCTTCAACAGCATGAGAAGCATCAATTAAAATTGCTTCTTTATCTTTTATTACTAAATATGTTCCTTGATTATTAATATTAGGATCAATAAATTGTTTGATATTTTGATTGAAATTACTCATTCTTAAACTCCTTTTATTTATCTTAATAATTAGTATAAAGGCAATAAATAAAATTAAAAGTAAAAGTTAGAAAATAATTAAATCTTTTGTTTTAAAACTTGATTTTAAGCAATATAATTAGTTTAAAACAAACTTATCATTTTTTAGAAAGGGGTTGAAGATGATATGGAAAATTTAAATATTGATATAAAAAAATTTAGCGAATATATAGTTAATCTTATTTATGATGTTAGTACTTTTGATATTAATAATACTGAAGAACAAAAAGTTTCACCTTTAAAATTACAAAATCTACTTTATTGTGCTTATGCTTGAGCTTTAGCAGCATGAGATAAAAAATTATGAATTAATAATTTTGAGAAATGAACAATTGGACCAATAATACCAGAAATTTATCATGATTACTCAAAAAATGGAGTTCAGTTATATGATAGAATAAAAAAATTTGTCAAATTTTCTGAAATAACAAATCTTGAAAGATTAAATTTAGAATTATTAATAATAGATTTAATTGAAAAATATACTGATACTGAATTAGCAAAATTAGTTTGTGATAATATTTGAAAAAATACAGATATAAGTTCAATCATGAAAGATGAAGATATTGCAAAATATTATTCAAAAAATGATGATACTTTTCTTGATAAAATAATGTATAACCAAGCATTAGAAAATAATGTTAAGTTTTCTTAAATATGGCAAAAAAAGATAATTATATTGCTAATGCTAGTATAATTCATATTGGTTTATCTTTTAAAAGTTATGATGGTAAAAAATTAAATAATCGATTTATGTGTGTATTTTCAATTGAAAATAATGATTTAATATTAATGCCAATGTCTTCTTTCCATAGTGAAGAAGCAAAAAAGCAAAAGTTGAGAATATCAGCAAATTTTGAATATTTAAAAATTCATGGTAATACTCGTGATGGTTATATTAAATGTGATCAATTGTATTATTTAAATAAAGAAGAATTTAATAATTTTGATGAATTACAAGCATATCGTAGAATGAATGAAAAACATTTTGAAAAATTACAAAATCATGTTAAAAATTTACAAAAAAATCATATAAAATTTTTGAAGAAAAGAATTGTTTTTGAAGATTTATTTGTTTTTAATGAAAAAGAACAATGCTCTGATAGTATTCTTACTAAAGAAAAATTATTAATAATGCAAAAAAATATGCAAAAAATAAGAAAATATGAAAAAGCATTGAAAAAATCACAGCAAGTAGCACAAGAACTAGATGAAGATAATAATGAATTTGATGACTATGAGCGCTAAAATTATTTAAAAGAAATATATTTAATTAAATATATTTCTTTTAATTTTTATTTATAATTTAATTTTAAGATTATATAATTAATTTATTCAAAATTTATTATTTGCAGAAGGGGGTCAAAAATAATATGAAAAATTTAAATATTGATATCAAAAAATTTAGTGAATATGTAGTCAACTTTTCTTATAATACAAGTAATTTTGAAAATAAAAAAAAGATTTCTTCTTTACGATTACAAAATCTACTTTATCTTACTTATGTTTACGCTTTACTAGCATGAGACAAAAAATTATGAACAAATAGTTTTGAAAAATGAACAATTGGACCAGTGATTCCAGAAATGCATCACTATTATTCAAAAAATAACTTTCAGATAATTGATGATGAAAATCATTTTTTTAAAATTACTGAATTAAAAAATCTTGAAAAATTAGAATTAGAATCTTTAATATTAGATTTAAATCAAGAATATAGTGATTCTGATTTAGCTAAACTTGCTTGTGATGATATTTGAAAAAATACTATAGTAAATTCAAAAATTAAAGACCAAGAAATGATTAAATATTATTCAGAAAATGAGACATTTTTAGATAATTTAAATGACCCATCATTAGAAAGTAATATTAGGTTTTAAACTATGAAAAAGATTAAAAAATCACTTGTAGGCACTGTGCTTCATATTGGTAAACCTTTTGAAAGTCATGATGGTGTTTCTTTAAATAATCGATTTATGTGTATATTTTCAGTTGAATCTGATCATTTGATGTTAATGCCAATGTCTGCCTTTCATAGTAAAGAACAAAAAAATCAAAGATTAAATGGCATAGTAAATTTTGAATATTCAAAAAAACATGGTAATACTTGTGATGCTTACATTAAATGTAATCAAATATATGTTTTAAGAAACGAAGATTTTAATAATTTTGATGAAATAAAATTATCTCGAAAAATAAATAAAGAACATTTTGAAAAATTACAAAATCATGTTAAAAATTTACAAAAAGATAGTAAAAATAAATTTTTTAAAACAGTGGTTAATTTTAAAGATTTACCTAGAACAATTAAAAAAGAACAAATTAATAAAAGAAAATTTGATGATTATGAACGCTAAATTAGAGAAAAAGTAACTAAAAATGAACCGAAAGGTTCATTTATTATATTCTATTTAATTTATTGTTATAAGTCATATTCTTATTAGTTAATAATCAAGGCTTAACTTCTTTATATATATCTATATCTTTTTCAATTAAAATATTTTCTTTTGTTTCGTATCATTGATATAAATTATTAAATTAATGGCAATGCTTGAGGAACTTATACTGATTTAAGACTAAAGCAAAATTTTAACTTAAATAAAATTAAAAAAGTAATTTCAGTTCGCAAGTTATTAAATAATTTTTGTGTACCAAATCAAACAAGTTATTGCTTTCATAGTCAAGATTATAAAAATATTATTAATGCTTATGGCCATGATGAAAATATTATTTGATATCTCGATCCACCATATTTTTATAATCAAGGAAAACCTTATAAACATTCAAAAATAAACTTTCATGAATTAAAAGCATATATTTTGAAAATTAAAGGTAAATGAATTTTGAGTATTGATAATTCTTTAGCAATTAAAGAATTATTCAAAGAATTTAATATTTATCAATTTGAATGATTTTATACTTCAACTAATTGTCATAGTAAAAAATTAAAATTAGGAAAGGAACTAATCATAACCAATTTTAAGAACTAATTAAAAAACGCTTTCATAAAACCCTAATTTGCCATGATAAAAGTTTTTTCCATAAAAATTATATTGATGATTAATTTCGTTGCTCTATTAACTTTAAATTGTGCTTATTTTACTTTATCAGGATGTTATAATTAAATTATTATTAAACTGGTAAAAGGAGAATACAAATTATGAATGATAATGGTTTTAAAAGAATATTTTTAAACAAACAAAACTGCTTAAAATTTTGATATGAACATTATAAAAATGGTACTGAAAAAAATGGTTTTGAAGAAATTCATAATTGAATTCATAAGAATAGAATATACCAAATGGTCTTACCTATAGGGGATGATCGATATTGACTAAATAAAAGTGAAGAATGTAAATTATTTTTAGAAACATTGAGAGATTCATCAATTTTAAAAAATAATAAATTTCAAAATAAATTAAATTTTGCTAATTTAAATTTCAATAATTTTGAAACAATTGAATGGAATGATAGTAATGACATTCCAACATTTAAAATTAAAGCAATAAATGATGAAAATAAAGAAATTAAAATTGGAATAATTGTTAAGAAAATTACAAATATGAATGTTGATTTTTATAATATTAATAAAGTTAGTGATGAAATAGATAATCTTATGACAGAAAATTGTAAACTTCATTCAAAAGAATATAATTCTTTGTATTTAATTCTTATGAATGGCATTGATCCAAACTCTTTACCTGATAATCAGTATGGGAACTATGCTATAAACTTATTTGATCGAATTATATATCAAAAGCAATTTTTACCTTTTACTTCTGTATTTGAAATTCCAGAATGATGAGTAATTGAGTAGTTTAATGACTATCTTTATTTTAGAAAGAAAAATTAATGATAAAATTACTACTCTCAATAATGAAAAAATGAAATCTGAGACTGTTCTTGTGAAATATGTCATGAAATAGAAGAATAGTAATAAATAAAAATTTAATAAACATCAAAGATTGTATTGATAAACTTTACAATCTTTTTTATTTTAGAAAGGAGAATTAATGATAAAAGTATTAGAACTTTTTGGTGGCATTGGTGCACCACGACAAGCATTGGAAAATCTTAAAGTTAACTATAAAATCATTGACTATGTTGAATGGTGACCGTGAGCTGTTAAAGCATATAATCAAATGTTTGAAAATAACTACCAGACACAAGATGTTAGAGATTGAAATTTAAATGTTGATCTTTTATTTCATGGTTCACCTTGTCAAGATTGAAGTAATGCTGGTACTAAAGATTTAACAAAAGGCAGAAGTTTATTATATTTAAGAACTTTAGAAATTATTGAAAAGGAGTTACATCCAAGACCAAAATATATTGTTTGAGAAAATGTTCCTGGTTTAATTAGTAAAAAGTTTAAATCTTATTTTCAATACTATTTAGATAAACTAACAGAATTGGGTTACAACAATTATTGAAAGATACTAAATGCTAAAGACTTTGGTTTACCTCAAAGTCGAAGATGGGTCTTTGTTGTTTCAATTAGAAAAAATATTAAGCAAGAATTTAATTGAGATAATTTACAAACTAAAGCAATGCAACCTCTATTAGATTTCATTGATATTAATGAAAGAAATCCAAATTACTTTATTAAAGCACCTTCTTTAATTAAAGGTATTGAGTTAGGAAAAATTAAAATTATTAATGATGTTGTTGGTTGTATTACAGTAAAACAAGAAAGATGATACAATTCTGGTGCTCTTGCTTTACCTTTGCATATTAATCATTTAGAAAATGGCAAAATCAAAATTGATAACTTAACTAGTTTTAATAGTGATAATTATGTTACTTTATCTAGTAAAAATAATGCGATAATTAAAACAATTCAAGGTAACAATCGTTGTAAGATTGCTGTATTAAAAATGATTATTTAGAAGTTAAAGAATCACAAGCATTTAATAATTATCTTGTTTTACCAAGAAACAGTGATGGACAAGTAATTAGTGGTGCTTGAAATCGCTATTGAAAGATTAATCGTCCTAATTCGTATCTTGGAACAGTTGCTGCAACTAATCCTTTAAAATTAGCAATTCCAGTTTTAGAAGTTAATAAAGATTTTGATTATCGCTTATCAGATGGTTCAAAAAGACCAATTGGCATAATTAACAAAGAAGAAAAAATAACTATTCCTATTACGAATAATCACACAGCAAATAAATTTGGTGTTTCTGTCGTACCAAAGATAACCACAAGTGGTACAACTAAAGTAGCAATTCCTGCGATTAATCGAATTCCATGAATTCCAATTTTTATTATTGATGGTAAATTATATCATTTAAGGATTCTCACAGAACGAGAATCTTTTTTATTACAAGGGTTTCCAATAGCAACTTATTTAAAAATTAAAAACATTTCAAAAATAAATTTATATACGATGGCAGGTAATACGATTCCTGTTCCGGTATTAGAAGAATTATTTATTGAATTATTGCAATTAAGAAAGAAAAATAAAGGAGCATAAAAATGAAAGATTATATTAGCGCAAAAAGATTATTAAGATTTCTAACTTGAGCATAAAGATGTGTTTTTAATAGTGACCAAGAACTAGCAATGTTTAATGAAGAATTCAAAAATCGTGAAGACTATGAAAAATACACCTTAGTTTTCGGGTTTGGTAATAAAGATGAAAATGGTGAAGTAACAATGCTTGAATATGGTCAACATTTAGATACTAGTGATATTTTTGGTTCTTTACTTTAAATCAATGTCTTGATTACTATAAGAATAATGGCATTTACGGTTCATATTTAAATGATGAATCAAAGATTGTTATTGATATTTTTAATCGTGAAGAAGAAGATTGTGTAACTATGATTGGGTGAAATTCAGTAATGAATTTAAAGAAAAATATCAAGATAGTGAACAATCACAACTTGATATTGAACGATAATATGAAATTAGTATTTGAAAAACTATTATTTGTAATGTTAAAATAATAATTAAATATAAGGTTATATGATAAGAGGATAAAAAATTAATATGTCTCAAGATAAAGAAAAAATTCAAGAAATAAATTTTGATTTCATTACTAATTTTTTAAATGAATTAACAACAAAAGTATGAGAAGGAAGTTTTTCTGGTAAGAATTATTATAATAAAAATCAGATATGAAATATTATGTATTTATATGATAATGGATATTTAAAATCATCTTATCAAGATGATAATATTCCTGTTGTTTAAGTGCTATGGCACAGCATCCTACTGTTGCTTCTGTTATGGCATTTAGTGGAGTTATGTATAATCATGAAACTATGGCTAAATTAGATTTTAATAGTACACAATTAATGTCAAATTACTCTAATTCAAGAAAATATGTTAGAGGGTATTATTTTAAATTTGAAAAAAATTCTGAAAATATAAAAGAGTTTAAATTTTATCATCCACAAATAACTGAAAGAGGGATAGAATTATTAAAATTTTTAAATGAAAAAGAATTAACAAAAAGAAAGAAAATGTGAGAAAATTTATTAAAAGCTGGTGCTGAAGTTATCAAATTTATTGCACCCTTAATTTTACAATTATTAAATTAAATATTACTTAATTGAGTACTCTTAGATTTAAGAGTACTTTTTATTTTCTTTAAAGAAAGAGGTATAAAATGAAAAACTTAATTCCAAAATCAATTAATAAAAGTAAGCTAACAATTTGAAGAACTCTTGGTCTGATTGATATTTTAATTATTGGATCATGATTTGCTTTAAGTGGCATGTTTGTTTTTGGTTTGCCATTAACAAATTGACAAAAGATTTTAGCTGTCTTTTTATTATCTATTTTTGCTATTCCTTTAATTATGCCAATTCAACCAGGAATTAAAGGTTGAAATGCAATTATTTTATGATTTAAACATTTATCAATGATTAAGAAATATCAAAAAGATACTAACAATGATACTAGTTTATTAGTTCCTTATGATAAAGTTATTAGCGAATATTTTGTGCAAACTCAAAAGATTAATGGTAAGAAGAACTTAGTTGCTGTTATTAGTGTTAAGGGTTTTGATATTACTTTAATTTAGTAAAATTTTAAAAAGATAATTATTATTAACTATTAATATAATGCTATAATTATATTAATAATGATACTTAAATCTAAAAAAAGAAGGTCAATAATATGAATAATAATATTTCTTCAAATTTAGATTCTATGATAATTGCAAAATATTTATTTTATAATGGAACTGATATGAGTAATTTAAAATTACAAAAATTATTATTTTTTGTTTACAAAGAATATTATATAAAATATGAATTAGAGTTATTTAAAGATGACTTTCAAGCTTGAGTTTATGGACCAGTTTTACCAGAAATATATAAAAATTTTTATAAAATTTTAGGCGATAACGATTTAAATGATGTTAAAAATTATTTTAAAGGAAAAGAAAAAATTATAGTTTTCTTAGATAAAATTATTGAAAAATATGATAGTTTTTCAGCTTTTGAATTAGTTGAAAAAACACATGAAGAAAATTCATGAAAAAATGCTAGAAAAAATAAGGGTCCTTTTGAATCATCAACAAATAAAATGAATATAAAAGATAATCTATAAGTTTGGCAAAAAAATTATTATGTGCAGGGGTAGTTGAAAAATTTGAATAAAATTTAATCCTATTTTTTTTACATCAATTATTTTTTTTGGTTTAACTTTAATTGTAGCAATAATTAGGATTGTAATTAAAGTATATCCTAAAATAGATCAAAAAATTAATGGTGAAGTTTTTACTCTTATAATAGATACATTATTAACAATCAGTACGTTAATTTTTGGTTTTTATTGAGCTAATTATAAAGTTAAAAATGATACGAGAGTATATGATATATATAATTATATTAAAGACTTTACAAACTCACATAAGTGAATTAAAAATATTCTTGAAGAATTTGAATATATAAAATTTGAATCTATAGAAGAAATTAGATTAATTGTAAAAAATATTGATAAATATTTTGGATTACATTATTTTAATATCTTTATAGGAAATAATAAATTAGCTTCTGTATATATATCTGATCAAATAGGCAAATTTATGATTGACATTAATAAACAAATGAAAAAAATAGAAGTTTTTTATTCTAAAGCAAAATTTCAATTTGAAGCAACTGAAGAAAAAATAACTGAAATAATAAATGATTATATTAAAAATGTGACTAAAAAATCTAAAAGTAAAGAAGAATGTATGACTAAATTTGGTAAAAATGTTATAGACCTTTCGCCAAGAAATAAACAATTAACTTTTGATGTTTTAATTTCTTCATTAGAAGCTATAGAAAGTATTAATACTTTTTTAACAAAAGCTTATGTTAATGAAGTTATAGCAAAGTTAAAAATTATTAATGAATCTATTCGAAACAAATCAATTGTTTTACAAAGAGTAATTAATAATTGTAAAAATCATAATCAAAATAAAATTAAAAGAAATAATAGTAATTTTTGCTTAAAATCTCAGAATTTAATTATGATTAAGTGTATAAATAAATCTTGAAATAAAAATTAATTATATACTCAATGAAATTAAATAATAAAATATTATTTGAAAATAAAAAAGTTAGTAAATTGCTTACTAACTTTTTTATTTTCAAATGAATGTAATGAAATTTGACTTTTTTCGTGTTAGCGGAAAAAAACACAATAAATAACTTTCTAATAGCAATTTATTGCGGTTAGAAAGGTGCAAAGGAAAGGAAGGATTTATGGAATTTCGTGAAGGTGCTGGGTTATTAAGTTTTCGTGATAAAGCAACAAAACGAACTTTAACTGAAGCAATTAATAAATCAATTTATCATAATTTTCGGCAGTCAATTCCCGAAAATGTTGATCCTCAATTAACACACCTTAATCTTTATTTTGTTAATGGTCAAAAGCAAGAATTAGATAAAGATGATGGTTATCAAAAAGCAAAAGAGTATCGACAATCTTTAATGGATTTGGTTCATAAAAGTTGAGATGATCAACAAGCAAATTATTCGCCAAGTAAAAGAACTAGTTTTGATAGTTTTTGTCAGAAGCATGTTATTTACTTAGAAGGTGTTTTACCTAATACCAGACAAGAATGATTTGAAGCGATGGGAATATGTCAGTTTACTAATGAGTTTATTGATGATGCCAAAACTGGAACAAGAAAAATGGGAAAATTAATTCTTGAAAGTATTGATTGAAAAAGATTAGAAGCTTGAGCAAAAGCAGAAATTAACTTTATGAAACAATGACTAAAAAATAATTTAGGCGATGATAAAGGTTTTGTTTATGGTGCTGTTCATATTGATGAGACAACACCTCATGTCCATGTTGGATTAGTGCCAATTACCAAAACATTTTCAAAAACTTTAAATCAAGAGCGATATGTTTTAAGTAACAATCATAATTTTGGTGGTCCACAAGAAATGCGTAAATTTCATATTTATCATGCTAATTATTTAACGAAGTCAGGTTTTGAGATTTTACCAGGAGAAAAAGGTGGCAAAGGGTCTTACAATACCGCAAGTTTTAGAGAAGTTAAAGCAATTGAAAAAAGACGAATTGAACAAGAACTTGAAAGTTTATTATTTCAATTAAGATTAGGAGGTGAAGATTATCAAAAATATCAAGTTGCTAAACAGTATCAAGATTATTATGAACAAAGAATTCAAGAAGTGAAATCATATTTGTTACTAGCTGAATTTAATGATTTTGAAAAAAATCAATTAACACAATATTTACAATTATTAGAGAAAGTTAAATATTACAAAATTATTAATAGTAGTTCTCAAGCGAATAAACAAAATGCTGATTTATTAGAACATTACCAAAATGAATTAGATATTATGACAATTAGATTAGAAAATTTATTAACTAAAGATTATAGTTTAACAATTTAAAAAACTTATGTAATTTCTAAGTTATTAGTTTTATAATTTATTTAATAGGAAGGGAGTAGATAATATGCAATTAAGCAATAAAGTTATAAATGCTTGAAATAAAGCTAAATTTTGTAATTGTAGTGATCAAGATTGTGAAGAAAATCATAGATTATGTGGAATTTGTGGTGGCACAATTGTTTATACAGCACACATAAGTAATCAACCAAATAGTCAATATGCCTGAAATTTAGATCATAATCAACCAGATTCAAAAGGTGGGACTAGTCGTATTAGTAATTTACAAGCTGTTCATGTAACATGCAATCAAAATAAAGGAAATTATTATTAATTTTTTGTTATTTAGTATTAAAATAGTCTTATATTTAAGACTCATACAGCAACCTCTAAGGTTTCATTTATTAATTTAATGGAACCTTTTATTTTGATTGATAGCGTTTAGCAATTCAAAAAGAACCTTTATTAACTGTGTTCTTTAGTTTATAATTTAATTAAATAAAAGTTTAAAAGAAGATTAAAAATTATTGGATAAAGAAAATATGAGAAATACAATAATTGTAAGTATAATAGCTTTAATAATATTGGTGCTTGAATTAAAAATCAAAAATATGAAAAAGAAAAACAAATAATTTTTTTATTAAATAATATTTATGATTATTATAGGAAAAATGAATATATGACTATGGCTCATTTAGATCATAAATCTATACAAGTAAGATTTAATTGGATTTTTTTTAGTTATATTTTAGAAATAAAGATGTTAATGAAAAATTTTAATTATCTTTAAGATAATTTTATTTGTTTAAGTTGTTTTAAAGAATATAAATTTATTTTAGTAAAAGAAAAGCCAAAACAAATAAATTTTAAAAATAATAAGATGTCCTGAATGTATATTAAAAACTCCATATGTAATAGAAAAAAACTAAAGGTTTCATTTATTAATTTAAATGAAGCCTTTTTTATTTTGTCTAATTAAAGATAAAGAAAGTAATGAAAAATGAATAAAGTTAAAAATAATAAATGAAAATTATTAATTGGATTATTAATTATTCCTATTATATTTCTTTTGTTAATCACAATTATTGGTATGGTTATTACTATTATCAAAGATAGTAGTTTTAGTTTTAATTTGTTAAGTTACTGAAAAAATATTTTTAAGATTTTTTATTGTTGAATGTTACCATTTTTATTAAGTATTAGTGTTTATTTTTATTTTGCTTATAAGATTTGCTTTAGTAAAAAGAAAGAAGCAACTTTAAAAGCAACAAAACAAAACGATTATGGTAATGCTAATTGATTATCGGAAAAAGAATTGAATCAAAATTATCCTTCAGTTAATAGTACTAGTGTTTATAATCAACATGGTTTTGTTGTTAATAGTAAAATGAAAAAGCAACAATTAATATATAATGTTCGTACTGATACTCATAATTTGATTATTGGTGGTACCGGTAGTGGTAAAAGTCAAGTTAAACCTAGTATGATAATTACTGATCCAAAAGGTGAACTGTATCAATATCAAAAAGATAGTTTAGAAAAGGTTGGTTATAATGTTCAAGTTATCAATTTGCGAACGGTAACTGAAAGTATTGCTTGAAATCCATCCCTTACAAGTAATTTATGATCAATTTGTTACCATGTTATTAAGTACTAATGAGCAAGAAAAGTTAGAGAAAAGAGTAGCAATTCAATCTGATATTCAAAACTTAACTAAAACCCTGTTTGCTAATGATAATCAAGTTGAATCATTTTGAAATGATAGTGGTGCTTTAGTTACTGAAGCAATTATTTTAGCAATGTTAGAAGATGTTGAAGTAATTATTAAAAATGAAAATGCTGTTAGTCAAGAACAAATCAAACAATTATTAGAAATTCATTTACCTGCAACTAAATTTAATTTAGCATCTGTGACAGTAATTGCCACAATGGGACAAGATTTAGTTAATTGATTTAAACAACGCAGTGATACCAGTTTAGTTAAGATTACCGCTAACCAATTATTACATCGTGAGTCGAAAACATTAGCTAGTATTTTAATGACAATGTCAAATAATTTAGCAATTTTTAAAAATGATTTTATCCGTAATCTTACTTGTAATAATGATTTAAATTTATCTGATTTCATTACAAAACCAACTGCTTTATTTATTGTTGTTCCTGATGAAAATCATAATTTTTATGTTTTTATTTCGTTATTAATTTCACAAATTTATAAATTTTTAACGAATGTAGCAAGTAAAACTGCTTCGGGAAAGTTAGATTGTCCAATTTATTTTTTATGCGATGAGTTTGGTAATATTCCAGCGATTCCTAATATTGAAGGAATGATTACTATTGCCCGTAGTAGAAATATCTTTTTTCAATTAATTATCCAGGAATTGAAACAATTAGAAAATAAATATAATAAAGCGATTGCTGATATTATTTTTGCTAATTGTAACTTACATATTTTTTTACAAACAATGAATTTAGAAACTGCCCGATACTATTCAGATATTATTGGTGATGCAACAGTATTACAAATTTCAACTAGCGGTAAAGGTAAATCAAAATCGGAATCAGAAACTTTAAAAGGTCATCCATTAATTTTAGCTAGTGATGCGATGTGCTTAACAAAAAATCATGCTATAGTATTTTATGCTAAAGAAAATCCCGTGAAAACTATTTTCATTCCTTGACATCAAAATCATAATTTTCCAGTAATTAAAGTAAGTAATAAAGGATTAACTTTAATTAATTTTAATCAAGATTATTATTATGATATTAAAACTAAAGTTGCTAAAAAACCTTCTTTTGTTAAAAAGCATCCAGAAGTTAAAGAAAAACTTAATTCAAAAGAGCAAATTACTAAAGAGATTGCTTATTTTAAAAATAAATTGCAAACAATTGAACATGAAACTTCAATTCTTTATCAAGAATTAAAATTAGCACTTCAAAGAAGAATCAAGTATTTAGAAAACCAATTAAAAACATAATTAAATTAAAATCCCTATGGTGAATTTTAAAAGTTCACTGTAGGAATTTTTTTGTGTTTTTAGAAAAAATAATTAAAGTAATAACAATTTCACTTTAATTATTTGTATAACTTTTAATTCTTTCTTTTTTATGATATAGGTGTGCTAAATCAGAAAAAAGTTCAAGATAATCATCTTTTATTTTACTCTTAATAAAAGAAAATCAATCTTAATTTTAAAAAATTTTTCTTTTCTATATTCAATAAAGTGTTATTTTCATTTATCTAGTTTAGAGTTATAATTTTTCTCAAGAAAGTGGGACGGGAATGAACTTACTAGAATCAGGTGGCAGTCAATTTAAGAGTCAATATTTGTTTTTTGAAGATTATCAACAAATTAATCTAAATAGAATTAGAAATGAATTAAGAAAATATTTTCTTATCGTCATGGAGAAAAAATAAAGATTATATTCTTGATGGTTTTAAGTCAAGAACGATTTTAACAATTTATGGTTCGGTTACTTATAAAAGACAGATTTATAAGTATTGAAATAAATATCGGTATCAATATGTCTTTTTAGCTGATAAAAAATTGGAAATTGAAAGATATAGTCGGATTACAAAGCATTTAAAATTTTAGAACAAATTGCTACAGGTAAACGACAACGAGATATTTGTGATATGTTTTTTCATGCAAAACTTACTAGAGTTATTGTTAGCAAAATTATTAATTTTTTTGAGATAACTAAGAGTTTTTTGTTTTAAAAATATGTTAGTATATTTTTATCGAGGTTTAATTGTGGAAAATATTACTAAAAAACAACATTGAATTCCAAAATTTATTATTAAAAAATGAACTAATAATAAAAATGAATATAAATTTTATGATACTCATATTAAAAGATATGGTTTAGCAAATTTAAAATATTCTAATAATGATATTTTTTATCGTGATTTTTTATATGAAAATGAAAAATTATTTAAAATTAATGCAATTGAAAAGAGATTATCAAAAATTGAGAGTGAATTTGCTAGTATTATAAAACAGAAAATAATAGATAAGAGTCATGAAGTAATTATAAATCGATCAGAGTTAAAAATAATAAAGTTATATTGATTAATAGAGAGTTATCGTACATGAGTTACTACTCAAAGAGCTTATAACTTACAAGGTGATTGTTGATTTAATAATTTTTATAAAGATAAATCTAAAGAAGAAATTGATCAAGAATTTTTAGAAACCTTACATTATTTAGCTTTTGATGTTTTTGATTATATGAAGTCTAATGTTGGTTTTTTCCCTATGAAATTACAAAAAGAACGACAAGAACAAATGCAAGAAATCTTAAAATTAGAGGAGTTTCAAGGAAAGTCGGTAATTGAAAGGCAGCTTTTAATTAGTCAAAATCCACTTAAATTTAGCAAACTTGCATCTTATAAAATGTTAAATACTTCTATTTCTGTTTATGAAAAGTCATGTTTAAAAATTATTAAAATAAGTGATGATATTGATTATAATTTTTTATTAACAGATACCAGAAATGTTCAATTTTTTGGTATATTTAGTCAATTTCTTGGTTTAACAATTTTAGAAGTTATGCCAATTACTCCAAAATATATTATTGCTTTGTTGAAATTAGATGATGAAAATAACCGACAACCTAGTATGCATGCTAAAAATAGTTTTTGGGATAAAAAGTTCCCAGGTCTTTTTATAGTAAACCATAAATCAAAATTATATAAACAACAGGATTTATTATTTGAATTTAAAAAAATAATTAATGAGAACCCAATAATAAAAGAGAATAAGAAGGATATTTATTTATTAGAAAAAAAATTAACTCTTAAATATTATTCTAATGAAGATTTATACTATTATCCAATATATGAATTAAAAACTAAAGAACAAGTACATTTAATTAATGCAATGCTCCATTCTCAAACATATAAATATGTTGCATATTCAAAAGGTAAAGATTTATTAAAGGCTATTGAGACAATTAAATTATATAATATTTATAGAGTTGAAGAAGGATGAAAAAATAGAAAATAGATGACAAAAATTATAGAAAAATGAAGAAAATCAGAAAAGTTTAAGGTATAAATAATGATTAATAAAAATAAAGATAATAAGGTAGGTATCAATGATTCAAAAATGGGGAAAAACGATAATTTAGATACAGGCAATAATAAAAATAACAAAGACCAAGAAAAAAAATATAATTAAAAATTCTCAATTAACTAATTCTAATAACACACAAAGTTTTGAAAATAATCAAAGTATTAATAATGCTGAAACCATTAATAATTATTATTCGACTAAAGCAAAAGAAGATTCAAAATATGAACTTTTATTAAAAGTTATTGATTTAAAAGTTGAGACAAATGAGAAACTTGCAAATATAGAAAAACAATTTCCTGGATGTGAGGAATGTATCAATATTTATAAAAAAGGAAAGAAAGATATGATGGAAAAATGAGTAAAACAATTTGCTACAGTAGATGAAGATGGAGTTATAAGAACAGAAACAATTTCCTACTCTATAATTCCCTATACACATTTACAAATTTTGCCACTTGATACAGCATTGAATCAAACAAATAATTTTTTTGCACAACAAAAGCATTATATTGCACAGTATGAAAATCTTAGACCTCAATATTTTTTTCCTTGTAAAGAACATTCTTATTTACAATTAGAACATGTTAATTTAATCAATAAAATCGCAGATTATGATAAGATTTTAAGTAATTTAAAGTAATTTTAATATAAAAAATTTCTTGAAAATATGAATTTATATCTATTAGTATTATTTTCTAGATTAAAGTCTTTTTATAAGACTTTTTTATTTTCTATATTCAATAAAGTGCTATTTTCATTTTTCTAGTTTAGAGTTATAATTTTCCCAAGAAAGTGGGACGGGGATGAACTTACTAGAATCAGATGGCAGTCAATTTCGGAGTCAGTATTTATTTTTTGAAGATTATCAACAAATTAATTTAAATCGAATTAGAAATGAATTAAGAAAATATTTTGAAGGTGTTGATCAAAATATTTTTTTATCTTCATGAAGAAAAAAATAAAGGTTATATTCCTGATGGTTTTAAATCAAGAACGATTTTAACAGTTTATAGTCCAGTTACTTATAAACGACGAATTTATAAATATTGAGATGAGTTTTGGTATCGATATGTCTTTTTAGCTGATAAAAAATTACAAGTCGAAAGATATAGTCGGATTACAAAACATTTAAAATTTAAAATTCTTAATCAAAATCTTAAATATAATGATTCTAATGATATTAAGAAAGTTAAAATACCTCAAACGCTTTATATTAATATGGATGAAACATTTGTTAAATTACGAAAAAACAAAAAATTAAGAAAATATCGAATTCGCTTAGTTACTTTTCATACCGGTTATCACAAATTTTATTCCACTATTAAAAGAAAAGCATTAGCTAATAAAAGAGTTTATTATCAACTTTTGCCAATATCAAGAAAAATTGATACTGCAGATTTTATTGCTGATGTTGAAAAAATGGCAAAGAAATTTTATAGCAATGTTGAAAATGTAAAGATTATTATTGGTGGTGACGGTGCTCCATGAATTAGAAATGCTAGTCAATATTGACCTAATACTAATTATGTTTTAGATAAATTTCATGCGCTAAGATATTTAAAACAATTATTTCCAACAAGATTTAATCTTTTAAATCAACAACAATATCAAACTAGTAAATCATTATTTGAATCAGGTACTTATTCAGAATTAACTAATCATTTAAAACAAGTTATCATCAAAAATGAAAAAACTACAAAATTAAAGGAAGTAGTAACTTATTTTAGAAATAATAGTGTTGGTATTATTAATCAAAGTTTAGATTATAATATTGGTACTAGTGCTGAAGGTGATATTTCTCATATTGTTAAGTGATTATTAGGTTATGGATCAAAAGCATTTCATTATCAAACTTTTAAAAATATGTTATTATTACGAACTGCAGAAATTAATCAACTAGATATTATTAAATATTTAAAAAATGAATATCACGAGGAAAAAGTAAGAGAACAACATTTTTATTGAAAGAGTTATTGAAGTTTTAAAAATAACGAAGAATATGTTGCTAAAGGTAGCATTGTTATTGCTGAAACTAAAAACTATTTTTCTTGATTGAATCATTCTTAGAATATTAGTTAAATTTAATAAAGTATTAAACAACTATTAAAGTTGATTTTTTGTGTTATTCATAATAATTATTTTTTATGATTTTAATTTTGATTGATGTTATAATTCTAAAGAATTGAAAAGACGTTGCTTTTAATTAAATAAAGAAAAATAATATTTATTTAATTAATGCTCTTAATCCGTAAAATAAATAATACAGCCAAATCATTGATTTTACTTGCTTTTACTAGCAATTATCTTTATAATTAATAATGCTGTGAAAACAGTTGCAACCGCACTTTTTTAGGTTTTAAGTGATAATAATTTGGTTATCCACCTTATAAGGCGAGTCTAAGCTGGAGGTGCAAAATGTTTGCAATAATTAAGACCGGTGGCAAACAAATTAATGTTGAAGTTGGTCAAGAATATTTTATTGAAAAATTACAAGGTAATCCTGAAGATAAAATTGTTTTTGATCAAGTATTAATGATTGATGGAACAGTAGGTAATCCAATAATTAAGGGTGCTTCAGTTCATGGAATCATTATCAAGCAAGATAAAGCGAAAAAGATTGTTGTTTTTAAATATAAACCAAAGAAAAACTCAAAAACTAAATATGGTCATCGTCAGCCATATACAAAGGTAAAAATTACTGATATTTTGTTAAGTGGTAAACCAACTGCAAAAGCAAAAACAACAGAAAACAAAACAACAACTAAAGCGACAACAAGTAAAACAACAAAATCAGAACAAACTGAAACTACTAAAAAAGTAACTAATAATAAAGTAGTGAAAGCACCAACAAAAGTTGCTGCAACTAAAAAAGCAACTACTGGTGAAAAGAAAGTAGTTAACAAAGAACCATCAACTGTAAAAAAAGCAAAAGTAAACAGTCCTACTAAAAAAGTAGCAAAAAAATAGTTAATTAATATGGTAAAAACTAATTTTTATTATCAAAAAGATCAGATTGTTAAAGTTGAAGTTAGTGGTCATAGTAATTTTGATCAAGTTGGGAAAGATATTGTTTGTGCAGGAATCTCTGCTATTGTCTTTGGTACTTTAAATGCTCTTGATAATTTAGTTTCACAACAAGAAGTAAAAATTGTTGAACCTGAAACAAAAGTTATCATTGAAGTTTTAAAACCATCGGATAACAATCAAATGATTTTACAAACAATGTTTTGACAATTAAAAACTATTAGTAATCAATATCGTAAAAACATTATTATTAAGGAGGTTTACTAAAATGCGTTTTCAATTAAATTTACAATTCTTTGCTTCTAAAAAAGGAGTTGGATCAACTCGTAATGGAAGAGATTCTCATTCTAAACGTTTAGGAGCGAAAGCAAGTGATGGGCAGTTAATTCACGAAGGATCAATTATTTATCGCCAAAGAGGAACTAAAATTCACCCAGGAGTAAATGTTGGTCGTGGTGGTGATGATACTTTGTTTGCTTTAAAAACTGGTATTGTTAAATATGTTAAGTTTGCTAAAAATAAAACTAAAGTTAATATTTTAGAAGCAAAATAATAATATTAACAATTGTTAATAAAAGTTCTATTTTAAATAGAACTTTTTTATTAGTTAAAAAATCAAAACAAATAAATAATATCTATTTAATTATTGTTATTTTCAAGGTATCATTTATTTTGAAGATAGTTTAATAAAAAAATAAGAAAATTTTAGGAAAAATAATTATGAAGTTTATTGATTTAATCAAATTAAAAGTTAAAGCAGGTAAAGGTGGTGATGGAATCATCGCTTTTCGTCGTGAATTGTATGTTCCTAAAGGTGGTCCAAGTGGTGGCGACGGTGGCAATGGTGGTAGTGTTATTTTTGTTGGTGATGAAGGTTTAAATACTTTATTAGACTTAAGAAAAACAAGAGAAATTAAAGCCTTAGCTGGTGAAAATGGTAAACCAAAAAATATGCATGGTAAGAATGGTACTAATACGATTGTTCGAGTACCATTAGGAACAATTGTTAAGGATATTAAAACTGGCACAATTATTGCTGATATTACTAAAAATAAAGCAACTGCAGTAATCGCTAAAGGTGGAATTGGTGGCCGTGGTAATGCAAAATTTGCTTCGTCAACCAATCGTGTGCCAAAAATTTCAGAAAATGGCACACCAGGTCAAGAATTTGAAATAATTTGTGAATTAAAACTTTTAGCTAATGCTGGTTTGATTGGTTTGCCAAATGCTGGAAAATCAACTTTCTTAAAAGTAGTTTCAGCAGCAAAACCATTAATTGCTGATTATCCATTTACAACTTTAGATCCGCAACTGGCAGTAGTAACAAATAATAATGATAGTTTTGTTATTGCTGATTTACCTGGTTTAATTGCTGGTGCTAGTGATGGCAAAGGATTGGGTTTACAATTTTTGAAACATATTGAACGTTGTCAAGTTTTAGTGCATATGATTGATATTAGTGACGAAAAAAGTGATCATTTTTTAACTTATCAATTAATTAAACAAGAGTTAAGTAAATATAATAAAAAGATTTTAGAAAAGCCAGAAATTGTTGTTGCTAATAAAATTGATTTATTAGCAGATTTATCAGCAGTTAAGAAATTAGCAGATGCAATTAAAAAACCAGTTTTTGCTATTTCAGCTTTAAAAAAAGAGAATCTTAAACCTTTAATTACTGAGATTGCAAAATTTGTTAAAACTGTTGCAAAAGAAGAAACAGAAGAAGTTAAAGAAGAACATGTTTTATATAAATATCAACCAAAACCTAATGCTGAACCGGAAGTAATTGTTACAAAGATTAAAGACCATCAATGAGAAGTTACAGGTAGTGCTATCAATAGAATTGCCCAAAAAAATCCTTTGAATACTTATCAAAATATTTTGTTGTTTAGAATTAAACTACAAGATTTAGGTGTCTTTGAACAATTAAGAAAAAAAGGTGTTAAAAAAGGTGACAGTGTTAAGATTTATAATTATGATATGATTTGAGAAACAGAATAAAATTAGCCAGAAAGATTAAAAGAAAGTGAATAATAATGAAATTAGAACAATATTTGGAACAAATTGTTAAATTTTTACAAGATGAAGTTAAGAAAGCTCATGCCAAAGGAGTAATTGTTGGTTTAAGTGGCGGTGTTGATTCAGCTGTTGCTGCTTTATTAATGAAAAAAGCATTTCCTAATAATCATTTAGTCTTGCTTATGCCTTGTCAATCACCAGAGATTGATTTAGATTATGCTAATAATTTAGTTAAAAAACATAAATTAATATCGCAATTAGTTAATTTAGATGAAGTTTTTCTTAGTTTTAAAAATAATTTACCAAAAAATATTCCATCAGAACAAGAAAAAACAATTTTTGGTAATTTAAAGTCACGATTAAGAATGAGTACTCTTTATACTTATGCTCAAATTAATAATTATTTAGTTGTTGGAACAAGTAATGCTGATGAATGACATACTGGTTATTTTACTAAGTATGGTGATAGTGGTGTTGATTTATTACCACTTGTTAATTTAGTAAAGCAAGATATTTTTCAAGCAGCAAAAATTCTAAATGTCACTAAAGAAATTATTGCTAGAAAACCGAGCGCTAGTTTATGAGCAGGTCAAACCGATGAAGCAGAAATGGGTCTTACTTATCAAGAATTAGATCAATTTTTATTAGGTGATATTAAAAAATTATCTGATCAAGTTCAGATAAAAATTACAACTATGCATGAACGAACACAACATAAACGCAAAGCAATTCCGCAAGCGCCAAAATGATGAAGTCGTAATTAAAAATTAAGAAAGAGTAAGAAATTATGTCAGGTCACTCACAATTTGCTAATATTAAACATCGTAAAGATGCTCAAGATATTAAACGTGGTAAAATTTTTCAAAAAATTAATCGTGAAATTTATACTGCTGTTAAATTACACGGTCCTAATATTGAAAATAATCCCAAGTTACGGACAATTTTAGAAAAAGCTCGTAGTTTAAATATGCCAAAAGATAATATTAATCGGGCAATTGCTAAAGCTAATAATCAAAATGATCAAGATAATTATCAAGAAGTAATTTATGAGGGATTTGGTCCAGGAACAATTGCTTTAATTATTCATTGTTTAACTGATAATAAAAATCGTACTACTGCTAATATTCGTGGTTATTTTAATAAATATCAAGCAAAATTAGGTGTTAGCAATTCAGTTCAACATTTATTTTTTAAAGCCGGTGTCATTGAATTTATTAGTCCTTTGGATTTAGATGATATTTTAGATTTAGTAATTAATTTTGAGATTTTAGATTTTAGTAAAGATGAAGAGATTGTCCAATTAATTGTTGCTCAAGAAGATTTAGCAATCATTGTTCAGGCATTAAGAAATGCAAAAATTGAAAATTTTGTTACTAATGAAGTTAGAAATGTACCATTTGAACCAATCAATGTTAGTGATGAAGATTTAGTTAGTTATCAAAAACTTTTTGATTTATTGGAAAATGATGATGATGTCCAATTTATTGAAAGTAATTTAAAAAAATAAGACTGATTTTGAATTAAACAACTAAAAAATTAATTGTCTTTTAATACTTTTGTTGGTATTCTTATATAGTATTATTAAGATATTTAATAAATCATTTTTTGATTTTATCTTAAAGATTTAGGAAGTGATTTTGCTTTATGAAAAAAAAATCATTAATGAAAGCAAAACGAGAAAAGAAACTTAGAGGTTTTTCTTTTTTTACGAGAATGACTTCTTTAATAATTATCGCTGCTGCAATTATTGTTAGTGCAGTTTTTAGTATTTTTTATTTAGACAGTAATCGTAATTTAAGTATTGAATTTGCTGGTGGCTATCAAACTCAAGTTAGATATGAGGGAGTTCATGAAGAAGATAGTAATAGTCGAAAAGTTATTACTTTATTAGAAAATCGAATTGATCCTTTAGGAACAAGTAATATTAATATTGAAAAAAGTACTAGCAATGGTGGTGATTTTTATAATTTATCAATTAGTAAAGATGCTGGGATTGATATTGCTAGTTTTATTAATAATGTTTCTCGTCGTGGTTATATTTATTTATTAGATGATCAAGGACACGATTTGTTAGCTAATAAATATGATGAAAATAGTAAAGCATGAAGTGCCAGAGAAGAAAGAATTACTACTAGTGATGCTTTTAGTAGCATTTCAGAAACAACTAATCAAAATTCTCATCAGCCAGAAGTAGTTTTTAATGTTAATTCGCAATCAGACTTAGTTAGTACTATTCAAGCAATTACTAAAGATGGGTCTAATAAAGTTTATTTTTATTCTGATATTGGTAGTTTACTAAATTATATTCGTAATACTTTAACTGGTTTAGAAGATTTAGCATCAGTAATTGAAAGTGAAACTAGTCAAACTAAACAAGATGCTTTAAAAGTTTTATTAGCAAATGAAACAGTTGGTTTAGATGATGCTACTGGACAAAAAATGTATAATGCGATTAGAAATCCAAATTCATCGGCTGGTAAACAATTAAGAAATCTATTAGATCAAAGTAAAAATGGTCTTTATATGATTAATTGAATTTATTCTGATACTTCAACAACAACGCCATTATTAGTTGATACTAATAATAAAGATAATGTTTTTGACCCTAATAATCCTTTTGATCCATCAGAACCCAAAGGTTCACCAATGAATGCTTGATTGCCACATATTAAGGATTTAATTGTTTTACCTGACATTTCACAATTTCTTGATACATCAATTATTAGTTATAAATATGCACCATATTATATTGGTGAAATTGCTAGTCTTGCAAATTCTAATAGTAATCAAATTACTATTAATGATAATACTTTTAATAAAGCCAAAGTTCGTCAAATTGTTAATCTTTTAACTGCTGGTAAAGAACAAAATGATTTTATTGTTGAAGCGTTTTTAACAATTGATGCAACTTTAGGAGCACAAGCTTTAAAAATTGCGATAATTGCTTTAGCTGTTGCTTTGGCAGTTTTAGCAATTGTGATTATTTTTAATTATCGGTTCCTTGGTTTTATTGCTATTTTTACAATTATTTTATTTTTAGTTATAACTTTAGTAGCATTTACTTTCTTAAATAATGTTGTTGCTCCAGAAACTGGTATTGCTTTAATTATTGGTCTTGCTTTATTGCTAGATTTAATTGTTGGTTTATTTAATAATCTTAAAAAAGAATATCGTTCAGGAAAAAGTGTTTATGAGGCTTTTAAAGCAGCAAATAAAAAATCATTAGTTTCAGCTTTTGATTGTAGTTTGATTGTTTTAATTGTTAGTTTAACAATTTTCTGATTTGGTGCTCGTTCAATTCGTGGTTTTGCAATTATGACTTCAATTTCAACTTTTGGTGTAATTGTTTTAGGAGTATTAATTTTAAGGTTAGTCTTATATTTACTATTAAAAAATAATGTCTTTGAAAAAAGAGCTGCTTTGTTAGGCTTAACACCAAGAACTCGTCGAAATCCTAAGAAAAGTAAGAATTCTCGTTATAATCAAGCTAAAGTTAAATTAGCAGTTTTAGTTGCTCAAACTAAGAGCAAAACAACTAGTTTAAATGCTAGCAAATGAAATTATCATAAATTAACAAAATGAATTATTACTGGTTTTGCTGTAATTTTAGTTACTTCAGGAATTGTCTTTTTCACTGCTGGTGCTAATTTTAGTCAAGGTTTTGATAGTAGAATTGATTTTACTGGTGAAGTTGCAACCCAACAAGATCCAACTAACTCTAATAATTCTGATGGTTTTAATTTAATTAGTGAAGCAAATAGTCGTCGTAATGAAGTTATTAAGATTTTAAATGATAATGATTATTCATATCAAAAAGTTTATTATGCATTAATGACTAATTCATTAACTCCAGGTAGAAATGTGATTAGAATTATTATTGAAACTAGTGTTAAAGATAGTGCTGCCAGTGATTTTCGCCAGTTTTTACAAAGTGAAGTAACTTGAGCAAATTGAAACTATACAACTAATAATGCTTTATCAGGTAATCAGTTATTTAAAAGTATGCTAATTACAATTGCTATTGCTTTAATTACAATTTTTATTTATATTATTATTAGATTTCAATTTAGTTTTTCAATTCCATTGATTATTGCTTTAGTTTTTGCAGTTTTTGTTACACTAGCAACATTAGTAACATTACAAATTACAATTTCGACAATGACAATTGGTGTGATTTTAGCAGTAGTAATTTTAGTTTTAATTAATAGTGTCATTATTTTTGATAATATTAAAGAAATTAAATTAAACTTAACAAAAACAAAAAATGATAAGTTAACAAAAGATGAAATTATTGCTATTAGTAATGAAGGTGTTAAACGATCATTAACAAGAACAATGCTAGCGAACGGTATTATAATTGTAACAGCATTAATCGTGTTATGTTTCCTACCAAGTTTCTGAGCAGTTAGTCTTGCTTTGATTCTTGGAAGTGTTGTTACCTTTCTTGTTAGCCATTTTCTTGCTCCTTGATTATGAACTTACTTTGAAAGATGAAGAATTAGAAGATTTCAAAAACGAGCAGAAAAAATTAAAAAACATTTTGTTGGACCTGATGAATATATTGTTTCTGGTATTAACGATTAATGGTTTTTTGAAAATATAAAGATTTAAAGGAAAAAAAATGAATTTAGATACAATAAAAAAAATGATTCGCAATGTTCCTAATTTCCCAAAATCAGGAATTCAATTTAAAGATATTACTCCTGTGCTTGCTAATCCTGAAGCGTTTTCGTTTGTTATTAAAACTTTTGCTGATTTAGTTAAAAAAGATCAAATAACAGCGATTGCAGCTCCAGAAGCGCGTGGCTTTATTTTTGGTAGTGCTTTAGCACTTGCTTTGAAAGTTAAATTTGTTCCAATTAGAAAAAGTGGTAAGTTACCTGCTAAAACTTATCATGTTGAATATCAATTAGAATATGGAACTGATAAGTTAGAAATTCATCAAGATGCTTTAACAAAAAATGATCGAGTTTTAATTATTGATGATTTAATTGCAACTTCAGGAACAATTCATGCTTGTATTGAATTAGTACAATTATCACAAGCACAAGTTGCAGCAATTGCGACTTTAATTACTTTAAAAGAATTTGAAGATCAACAAAAATTTGGTAAGATTCCTTTTCATAGTTTAATTGAGTTTTAAAAATATGAATAACATTACTTGTAAAGATTTTAATGAAGTATTAGCGCAAGCAAAAAGCTATATTAAAAATGAAAAACTTTTGGTTCAAATTGAAAAAGCATATCAATATGCTGAGTTGAAACATCAAGGGCAATTAAGAAAAAATGGTGATCCTTACTTATATCATGTTTTATCAACTGCATATACTTTAACTTTATGACACTTAGATCCTGCAACAATTCAAGCAGGTCTTTTGCATGATATTTTAGAAGATACACCAACTAGTGTTGATGATTTAGTAACAGAATTTGGTCAGGAAGTTGCTGCATTAGTTTCAGCAGTAACAAAAGTTAGTCATTTTGCGAAAGAAAAGCGAGCAGAAATTAAATCTGATTATTTAAGAAAATTATATTTAAGTTTAGCTGATGATATTAGAGTAATTATTATTAAGATGGCTGATCGTTTACATAATATTAGAACAATTGAATTTTTAGATTTAACAAAGCAAAAAGTTGTCGCTAAAGAAACATTAGAAGTTTATGCTTCAATTGCTCATCGTTTAGGAATGCGAGAATTGCAAGCAGAATTAGAAGATCGTTCTTTTGCCGTTTTATTACCAGAAGAATATCAAAAAATTAGTAATCTAGTTAAAAAAGATGAAGAAAATCGAAAACAATTAGTTGATAATACAATTAAAGAAATTAGAAAAACTTTAGTTAAACATGAAAAGTTAAAGTTTGATATTTATGGGCGAAGTAAAAATCTATTTTCAATTTATCGAAAAATGTATTATTTTGCTAAAGATTTTAACCAAATTCATGATATTTTAGCAATTAGAATTATTAGTAATTCCGTTGATAATTGTTATGCAATTCTTGGTTATTTACATCAAAAATTCACACCATTACCAGGTAAATTTAAAGATTATATTGCGACACCAAAAAATAATATGTATCAATCATTACATACTTCAATTGTTAATAAAAATGAAATTTATGAATTACAAATTAGAACTGAAGAAATGGAATATTATGCCATGGTCGGTGCTGCTGCTCATTGACGTTATAAAGATGGTGAAGAAATAAGTCCTAAGAAAAAACAAGCAGAAATTGATGAAAAATTAAATATTTTTCAAACAATTTTGGATTTAAATACAGTTAAAAGTGAAGAAGCAAATGCCGATTTAGAAACTGAGATTAAGCAAGATTTATTTAGTGAATTAATTTATGTTTTAACACCTAATGGTAAAGTTGTAACATTACCACTTGGGGCAACAATTTTAGATTTTGCTTATAAAATTCATACTGAAATTGGTGAAACTGCCATGGGTGCTCGAATCAATGGTGCTTATTCTGCTTTAAATACAGTTTTAAAAACTGGTGATGTTGTTGAAATTAAAACTTCAAAAACAGTAAAACCAAATTATGACTGGTTGACAATTGCCAAGACAAATTTTGCTCGTCATAAAATCAAAAAATATCTAATTCAAACAACTCCTTTAAAACCTGAAACAAAAACTAAAGGAGTGGCTGATAATGATAAAAGAATTGTTAATGTTAAAGAGCAAATTGATAAATATCTTCAAGATCATAAATTACGCTGAAGAATTGCAAGTAGCTCAGTTATTTATAAACGCTTAAAGTTTTTAAAATATCCAACTTATGATGATTTTTGTTTAGCGATTGCTAATGGGACTTATACAATTGAAGATGCTGTTAAAGAAGTTTTATTTAAAGATTCATTAAAATTTAAAGATTTTAAAACCAGAAAGAGTGTTAATTTAAGTAAATCTAATAAGATTAATGATGTAATTGTTGAAAATGCACCGACAATTAAAACGCAATTAGCTCGTTGTTGTTTACCAATTCCTAATGAAATGATTATTGGTTATATTAGTAAAGGTCAAGGAATTAAAGTTCATCGTCCCGATTGTCCAAATATTATTAATGAAACAAAAGGTGACAAAAAAGCACGAACTTTACCAACAGTTTGAAATTTACCAGCAACAATTATGAGAACTTATGATGCTGGGATTAAAATTTATTATTTGGACCGACCAGGATTATTAGCCGATATTATTAATTTATTAAATCTTTTGAAAGTATCAATTCAAAATGTTGATGCTAATAATCAATTAATTAATCATAAGGGAGTTTTGAAATTAACAATCAAAGTCCCAGATATTGATCGGTTACAACAAATTACTTCTTCATTAAAGAAGGTACCTGATATCATTGATATAACAAGAATAATTTTGTAAAATTTTAAGTATATCAAACTCTTTTATTAAAAATCTTTGTAAAATATAATTAAGCAATATAAATTTAAGGTGAAAAAATGAAGTTTCAGCGTCCGAAGGGAACAGAAGATTTATATAATCAACAAGTAATTATTTTTAGTAACATTATTAGTGAGTTAGTAACTGTTGCTAAAAATTTTAATTATCAAGAAATTATTACTCCGGTAATTGAATCAGCAGATTTATTTTTACGCTCAATTGGTTCAACAACTAATATTGTTGAAAAAGAAATTTATCAATTTTTAGATAAAGGCAAAAGAAATCTTGCTTTAAGACCTGAAGGAACAGCTGGTGTTATTCGTGCTGTTGTTGAAAATAAACTTTATAATAATCAAAAACAAACATTAAAATATTTTTATTATGGTAATATGTATCGTTATGAAAATCCGCAAAAGGGTCGTAACCGTGAATTTCACCAATTTGGTGTTGAAGTTTTAGGAACAAAAGATCCGTTATTAGATGTTGAAGTAATTGTTTTAGCAGCAAAAATGTTAGAAGCATTAAATATTAATGATTATCAATTAGCAATTAATTTTTTTGGTTCTGAAACAACAAAAACTAAATTTAATCATGCTTTGTCAAAAGCTTTAATGAAAGTAAAATCAAAATTACCACTTGAATTACAAACAAAAATTAAAACTAATCCGTTACGAATTTTAGATGCTCAAGAATTTCAAACTTTAAATTTAGCGGTACCAGAAATTGCTCAATTTTATTCGCCAGAAGAAAAAGCATATTTTGCTACGATTACTAAGATGTTAACAACTTTAAAAATTAATTTTAATGTTAATCAAACTTTAGTTCGTGGTTTAGATTATTATAATGGTGTTATTTTTGAATTTGTTAGTAATAATGATGCTTTGGGTAAAAGTCAAAATACTTTAATTGGTGGTGGCAGATATGATAATTTGGCACAAGAGTTGGGAGTACCCTATCTTTATCCAGCAATTGGTTTTGCTTTTGGAATTGAAAGATTAATGTTATTATTAGCAAATAAACCAAAGTTCACTGAAACTAAAAAATTAGATTTATTTATTATTAGTCAATTTCAAACAGGATTAAGTGTGTCGTTACTTTTGTTAAATGATTTACGAAAAATAAGGTATTTTGTTGATGGTAATTTTAGTTTATTTAATGATAAACAAAAAAGTAATTTAATTAAAAGTATTCAAACAACTAATAATCTTTTAGTATTAGAAAAAGTTAATCAAGCAACTTGTTATCAGTTAACAAAAAAAACAAAAGTAGTAATTAAATTTGAAAATCAAGAACAATTATTAACAAAAATTATTGATTTACTGAAAATAAGTGAGGTTAAATAATGAATACTGGATATCGTACTAATAATTGTGGCAGTTTGACAAAAAATGATTTGAAACAAAATGTTATTTTAAGTGGTTGAATTCATGCCATTAGAGTTAAAAAAAATGCAATCTTTTTAGACTTACGAGATCGATATGGTTTGACACAAATTGTTATTAAAAGTGATGAACCTAATTTTGATAATTTAAAAAAAATGAAAGTTGAATCAGTAATTCAAGTTACCGGTCAAGTTGTTGCTCGACAAGTTGCTAATCCTAAATTAACAACCGGTGCAATTGAAGTAGTTGCTGAAAAAGTTAAAATTTTAAGTGAAGCTAAAGCACTGCCTTTTGTCATTAATGATGCCAATAATTTTACTGCTTTAGAAGATTTACGCTTAAAGTATCGTTATTTAGATTTAAGACGAAAAGAAATGTTCCAACAATTAAAATTTAAACATCAATTTCTTAATATTATTCGTAATTTTTTAAATGCTGAAGGTTTTTTAGAAGTTGATACACCAGTTTTGACTAAATCAACACCGGAAGGAGCGAGAGACTTTTTAGTTCCGGCACGGATTAAGAAAAATGCTTTTTATGCTTTACCACAATCACCACAGTTATATAAACAATTATTAATGATTAGTGGCATTGATAAATATTATCAAATTGCTAAGTGTTTTCGTGATGAAGATTTTCGTGCTGATCGGCAACCAGAATTTCAACAATTAGATTTAGAAATGGCTTTTGTTAAACAAGCAGATGTCATTGAGTTAGTTGAAAAATTAATGACAAATTTATGAAAGCAATTAAATTTACCAGATTTAGTTTTTCCTTTACCTTGATTAAGTTATCAAGAGGCGATTGATTTATATGGTAGTGATAAACCTGATTTACGATGTGTTTGTAAAATTGTTAATTTACCATCAACAGTGAAAGCTTTATCTTTAAAAGGTTTTTGAGTTAATGATAAATTTACTGATGCAACAAAAAAAGCAATCTTACGAATTGTTGATCAACATCAAGGTAAGAACTTTTTAGTATATTCAAGAACAAAAGCTCGAATTATTTTTAGTACTAATAATAAAATTATTTTAAATGAAACACAACTTACAACTTTAGGAACAACAAATGCTGAAAAAGAAAAAGACCTTTGTTATTTAACTTATGAATCTGATAATACTGGTGCGATGGTTTTAGGTGCAATTAGAACTTTTTATTGTTTAGATCACGAACGACAAGCAAAGCATCCAGATTTCTTAGCAAATATTAATACTTATCGTTTATTATGAATTGTTGATTGACCAATGTTTGAAAAAATTGATAATAAAATTTCTGCTTGTCATCATCCATTTACTAGTCCTTTATTACCAGAACAAGTTTTAGATTTAAAACAAAAAGATTTTGATCAATTACTAAAAATTAAAGCATCAGCTTATGATTTAGTTTTAAATGGTAATGAAATTGCTGGTGGCAGTGTGCGAATTTTTGACAAGCAATTACAAGCAAAGATTTTTGAAATTTTACAATTAAAACCAGAAATTGTTAAAGAACAATTTGGTTTCTTTTTAGATGCTTTTGATTATGGGGTGCCACCTCATGCTGGGATTGCTTTTGGTATTGATCGTTTATTGATGATTTTAGCTAAGAACAATTCAATTAGAGATACGATTGCCTTTCCAAAAAATAGTAGTGGTATTGATTTATTAACTAATAGTCCAAGTGCGATTGATGTTAAACAATTACAAGTATTGGGATTAAAAATTTTGAATGATAAAAAATAAATGATATTAACTTTATTTTTTTGAAAAAAATCATTAAGATTATAAAGGAAAATGGTTAAAGTTGGAGGAAGTAAAAAAATGCCAAATAATATTGATCAATTAACAATTAATTCAATTCGAGTTTTAGGAGTTGAAGCAGTTAATAATGCTAAAAGTGGTCATCCAGGAATTGTTTTAGGTGCGGCACCAATGGTGTATGCTTTATTTAAAGATCATTTAAAATTTAATCCAAAGAATCCTTATTGATTTAATCGTGATCGTTTTATTTTATCTGCCGGTCATGGTAGTGCTTTATTGTATTCAATGCTATATCATGCTGGTTATAATTATAAAATTGATGATTTAAAGAATTTTCGTAAGTTAGATAGTAAAACTCCAGGTCATCCAGAATATGATTTAGATTTAGGAATTGAAATGGCAACTGGACCTTTAGGTCAAGGTTTAGCAACAGCTGTTGGTATGGCGATTGCTGAAAGTTTTTTAGGAGCAAAATATAATCAAGATAATCATAAATTAATTGATCATTATACTTATGTCTTATGTGGTGATGGTGATTTACAAGAAGGGATTACTCAAGAAGCTTTAAGTTTTGCAGGCCACTTTAAATTACATAAGTTAATTGTTTTATACGATTCAAATGATGTGCAATTAGATTCAGCAACTGATGCCGTTATTTCTGAAAATACTGAAAAAAGAATGAAAGCCTTAAACTGAAATTATTTAAAAGTTACTGAGGGTAATGATTATCAAGCAATTAGTAAAGCAATTGCAAGTGCTAAAGAAAGTGAATTACCAACTTTAATTGAAGTTAAAACAGTAATTGGTTTTGGGGCAACAAAGCAAGGAACTCCAGCAGTTCATGGTGCACCATTAATGGATGATATTGCAACAGTAAAGAAAAATTTACAATGAAATACTAAAGAAACATTTTCAGTTCCCCAAGAAGTAATCAATAATTTTCAAAAAGCAAAAATTAATCAAGGTCAAGATGCAGAACGAAAATGAAATAAACTATTAAATGATTATCAAAAAAATTATTCTGATTTATATCAAGAAATTAGTTTTGCTATCAAAGGACAGTTATTTAATAATCCCTTTTTATTTAATAAAATTGACTGACAAAGTATCATTAATAATGAATCTGTTGCAACAAGAGTTGTTTCAGGAAAAATTTTAAAACTTTTATCACAACATTATCCAACATTAATTGGTGGTAGTGCTGATTTATCTAGTTCAACGAAAGCAATGGTTTCAGATCAAGATTATGACAGTAAAAATTATCGTGGTCGTCATCTTCATTTTGGTGTTCGAGAATTTGCGATGTCTGCAATTGTTAATGGTTTAACTTTACATCAAGGTTTAATTGCTTTTGGTTCAACTTTTTTAGTATTTAGTGATTATCAAAAAGCTGCTTTAAGATTAGCAGCATTAATGAAAATTCCTTCATTATTTATTTTTACTCATGATTCAATTGCTGTTGGTGAAGATGGACCAACACATCAACCAGTTGAACAATTATTAATGTTAAGAACAATTCCTAATTTTAATGTTATGCGTCCAGCAGATGTTAGAGAAACAATTGGAGCTTATAAAGTTGCTTTAATGGCAAAAACTTTTCCTAGTGCGATTGCTTTAACAAGACAAGATTTACCACAAATGACTAATAGTAATATTGATGCTGTTGCCAAAGGTGCTTATATTATTAGTGATGAAGATAAAACAAAAGCATTAGATTTAGTTTTTATTGCTACAGGTAGTGAAGTTCATTTAGCTGTTGAAGTACAAAAGATGTTAGTTAAAAATAAAATTAATGCTCGAGTTGTTTCGATGCCATCCACTTATTTATTTGATCGACAGGAACAAGAATATAAAAATAAAATCTTGCCAATAACAATTAAAAAGGTGGCGATTGAAATGGGTGTTAATGACTCATGATATAAATATGTTGGACTTGCTGGTTTAGTAATTGGTATAAATCAATTTGGTACATCAGGTGAAATATCAGCAGTTTTAGATAAATATGGTTTTACAAGTAATAAAATTTATCAAAAAGTTATCAAGTATTTAACAAATAAGGAGGCAAAATAATATGATTCCGTGATGAGCAGGATTAATAATTGGCATTGTTGGTGCTTTAATTGGTGGTGGAATTGGTTTTTTAATTACTAAAAGAATTTTTGAAAAACAATTGGAAAAAAATCCGCCAATTAATGAAAATATGATTCGTGCAATGTATTCCCAAATGGGTCGTAAACCAAGTGAAGCGCAAATTAAATCAGTAATGCAAGCAATGAAACGACAACAAAGAATGACAAAGAAAAAATAATTATGAAAAAAGAGTTTTTATCATTTTATTTTTGCTAGTAATGATAAAACTCTTTTTTATTTTAATTAAATAGAATCTATTAGAATTAACATAGAAATTATTAGAGGATATATATGGTTGATTTTTTTAATATCAAAAATAATCTTAATATTAAGACCCGTGAAAGTGGTGTTGAATTATTAAGAATTTTATCAATGTTTTTTGTTATTATTATTCATGAAATTTTTTATTTTTTACCTAGTGATAATTTGTTTGTTGTAATTGGCAGAGTTATTAGTTGACCAGCAATCTTTTGTTTTGCTTTTATTACCGGATATTTTTTGATTTTAAAAAATGATCAAGGTAGTAAAATTAAAAGATTTTTATTTTTAACTTTAGAAATTGTTATTTGAAGAATATTAATTTCTTTAATTTATTTAATTGCTGCTTCATTTATTGCCCATGATTCTGTTGCAAATTTTTTTTATGATTTTTTTGTTAATGTTATTATTGATTTGATTTCACCTAATTTTTGATATTTTTGAGCAATTATTTTTGTTTATTTAATCTTTCCATTTTTTGCTAGTTTTTTAGATAAAAATTATAAGAACGGAAAGCAATTATTAAAATGAATTTTATGATTTTTCTTTATGATTACTATTATAGCAACTCTTGGTCATGCTTTAATTAAGGTTATTCACTATAATTTTTCAGCTTATACTGACTGAGCTACATTTGGCATTGTTATGTTTCCTGCAGTTTTAGGTGGTTATTGACATTTAATTGAGCAAGAGAAAAGATGAGAATATAATTGAAAAATGCAGTTATATGGAGTTTTAGGATTAGTTATTGTTTATTTAATTAATTTTTCATGAGAATGATGAATGAAAGATGGTGCAACTGCTCGGACATATTTAAATCCTTTATGAACTTTAGCAGGATGATTTTATTTTTTAATATTTAAAGGATTTAAATTTCATAATAAATTTATTAATTGGTGATCAGATTTAAGTTGATGAATTTATGTTCTTCATCAAGGTTTTATTTATCTCTGAGCATCAACATTAATGTCATATACTAATTTGGATAATTATAGTCGTACTATTTTAACAATTTTAATTTGTTATTTTTTAACAATTATTTTAGTTTTAGCAACACAAAATTTTGATCGTTTTATTTTTAAACCTTTTATCTGAGAAAAATGAAAAAAATGATTTAAAACTATTAATGAAAAACGAAAACAACAATCAAAATTACAAGAAGAAAAATAAATCTTAATAATGAGTCAATTATTATCTAATTGAACTCATTTTTTTAATTTTAATAAATATTAGGATTATTAAAGATTAATTTTAAGATAACAAAATGCTATTTTTTTCTCATTATTTTGATGAATTTTTATCTTCAAATTTTTTATCATTGTTGAATAATAAATTCTTGATAGTTTTCATCAAGTTTTAAGATATTAAAAAAAACAGCCATATAATAATCATTTAAAATAAATCCTCAAAAACGAATAATTGTTAATAATAGATAATAATTATCATCAATTAATAAATTCTTAAGCATTTTTTGAACAATTATTATTCCAGTAATTTTTAGTAATGATCAAATTTGCAAAAAAGTAAAAGTTAGAACAATAATGCATGCACAAATTCATTTAATAATATTAACTGAGACAAAATATCCAATTGGAATTGCTAATATTATTAATATTAAATTAAATAATAAAATCAATAATTCAATTTTAGAAAAATCTTTAATTGCTTTGAAATTTAAATTAGAATGTTTAATTTCTTGTTGCTTTGGATTTATATTTGTTATAGACTTTTTATTTTTCAAAAAAATTAAACTGGCAATAATATTAAAAAAATTTAAAGTAATTGTATCTAATCATAATAACTTTAAATAATTATTACGATATTTGTCTCTTAATGATAGTTTATAACAGTCACTGATTCAGTGAATAAAAAATAAGATTACTAAAAGATTAATAATTAAAATTCCAATTCAAGGAATTCTAATAGGAGTTTCAGGAGCACCAGATATTTTAATTTTAAAAGCTTCAAGAACTAAAAAAAGTCCAATATAAAACATGTTGGCTGTAATACTAAGTACCAAAAAAATGCCATCAATTCAATAAGCTAAAAATAATAATCTTAATATTGCTGGTTTAAGATCAAAATTATTTTTAATTACAGTTTTTGTACTACGTAATTTATGAATAGCATCTAACTTTTTTCTTGTTGTTTCAATTTCTATTGTTGTAATTGATTTTTTTTTAGCAATTGTTAGTACGATGGTTCTTGCTAATCATATTGAAAATCAACCCATTGTAAACCTACTTTCCCTAAATATTGTTTTGATTATATGTTATTCAGTGGAAATTTTTCTTCAAATAATAAACCAAGGTCATTGTCATTTCACTCCTTGCCATTATCGGCATTAATCATTTGTCTTGTTATGGTAGCAAAAAGACCAGAAATTAGTTTAAGAAGCGGTGTAAGTCATCCAGTTGCAGAAGTTAAAGCTAAAATAAAACTTACTAAAGTACTAAAACCTTTTTCATATCTCCTCCAGTTTTTAATAAAAATATTTATTAATATCAACTAGAAAAAATTAATCTCCTCTTACCCAATTGATTACATATGTTATTATATGAAAAGTTTATTTTTTTACAATATTAATTTTAAAAATTTGCAAAAAAATAACCCAGAATTAATATTCTGAGTTATTGATTTTTTTATATTTTTTTAAATTACTTTGTTTTATTATTTTGTTTTTCTTCTGTAATTTTTTTATTTTTGCGATCAAACATTGTTACTTTTCGTTCAGTTTTATTGAAAATTCGCATTAAATTAGATCAATGGCGCATGATAACAACAATTCAAGTTAACAAAATAATTCAACTAATCATATTGTATTGTGTATCATGGGGTCATACATAAGCATTGACTGGCATATGAGGAATTCAAGAAATCGCAAAGGCAATTCCGACCATTAATACTGATGATAATGAAACCATTTTTCAAATATAAAGAATTGCTCATCAAGCAGCAACAGCAACAACAAAATAAATTGGATTAATTATTAGTAATAATCCTAATGATGAAGCAGCACCTTTACCACCACGAAAACCAAAATAAAGTGGTCAACAATGACCAATGATTGAACCAAATCCAGCATAATAAACAAAAGCATCATTAAATAAAGGTGTTCATTTAGCATTTGCAATGTGAATGAATGTTAATCCTCAAGCAACTAAAACAGCAATCATTGGTTTAAATCCATCGGCAAATAAAATTATTATTCCTCATTTTTTACCTAAAACTCTTGTTGAATTGGTTGCTCCAGCATTATGTGAGTGATATTCTCGTACATCTCTTTTAAACTTTTTTTTACTAACAATAATTGAAAGCGAAAATGATCCAATTAAATAACCAATAATCATGAAAATGAAGGTTCCCAAAATATTAATATGTTGCATTTATTTTCTCCTTTTTTATTCTCGTTTAGATTATAACAAATTAAAATATTAAGACAAAATACAATAAAAAAAAACAAAGTAAAAGCTAGTAAATTACTAGCTAAAATTTTGTTTAATTATTATTATTTTCATTATTATTTGCTTTATTTAGTTTTTTAACTTTGTAAATGTTATAAAAAATTAAACCTAATAAAATCGCATTAACAATTCAACCAAAAGCATTTGCTGCTAGTAAAGCTCAGTTTTCTTGAAAACTAGCATAGACAATGAAAAAAGTTAAACCAAGATGGTAAATTACATAAGAAATTCATGATAAACCTTTGGTATTTTTTGTTTTTATTAGTTTATATGTTTGTGGTAAAAAGGCAACTGAAATAAGAAATGCACCAATGTAATTAATTATTTGAATGGCGATAGGCATTATTTTTGCTCTCCTTCTTTATGTTCTTCTTGTGGATTATTTCGTGCCTTAATAATATTAATTGTTGCGATGATTAAAATTATAATTGTGAAAAATCCAGTAATTGCTTCACAAATAATGATTGGAATATCTTTAGCATAAATTCCAAAGATTAAAAAACCAATACAACCTAGTAAAAAAATACTATAGGAAATAATTGAAATTCCTTTGGTTTCTTTTTTAATAATAGTTTTAAGAGTTTGTGGTAAAAAAGCTAATGGGATACAAATACTAGCTAAGTAACCGAGTACTTTAATAGCAATTTCTGTTGATGACAAAATGTTCCTCCTTGATTTTTCAAAAAACTCGTGCTAGTTGAAAATCTTAACACGAGTTTATTTTAATTGATTTTATATTATTTTTCTATTTTCTTGATTTTCATCGTTACTATCTTCTATTAATGAATTAGATGATTCATTAATAGTATTATTATCTTTTTTCTTTAATTCTTCTAATAGTTCTTGATTTTGTTTTAATAAATCTTTAATAACTTCTTTATCTTCTTTATTTGCTTCTTCTCTTTTAATGTCTTGTGCTTTTCGGACTGCTTGTTCTACTTGGGTTTGTTTTTCTTTTTCAGCTTCTCTTGCTTTACTTAAAAGAACTCAACCAATTAGTAATCCAAGTAATCCTGTACCAAGAAAACATAAAATCATGCCGGCAGCATTATTTTTCTTACACATTACCGCGCCACCCCATGTAAAGCCAATTGCTCATCCAAAAACAATTATTAAAATGATAATTAATGTTACTGCGTACATTGTTTATTTCCTTTTTTATTATTGTTGATTGTCTTCTTGTTCTTCGTCTTCATTTTCTTCTATAGCTTCTTGCTCTTCAGATTCTTTTTCTTCTTGACTTTCGTCTTTTGAAGCATTGTCATCTTTATTTTTCTTTCATTTTTTTCAAAATTTTCAGTTCATTTTTTCCTTTGCCTTTCTTTAATTAATAGTTATTACTTATTTTTATTATAGCAAATAAGTTTAATTAAGTTAATTATTCTTTGAAATAATTCTTACTAAGAGTTTATGATAAAATTATTAAGAATTAAAATTTACTTTGAAGCAAAGATTGAAAGGATACTATGCCACAAAATAATATTTATAATGAATCATCAATTCAAATTTTGGAAGGTTTAGATGCTGTTAGAAAACGTCCAGCAATGTATATTGGTTCAACTGATGTTCATGGTTTACACCATTTAGCGTGAGAAATTGTTGATAACGCAATTGATGAAGCACTTGCTGGTTATTGCACTAATATTAATGTGACAATTAATCAAGATCATTCAGTGACAGTTGAAGATAATGGTCGCGGAGTTCCAACAGGAAAACATAAATCTGGGAAATCAACACCAGAAGTAATTTTTACAATCTTGCATGCTGGTGGAAAATTTGATGATCATAGTTACAAGAGTTCTGGTGGACTTCATGGTGTTGGTGCTTCGGTTGTTAATGCATTAAGTAAATCTTTAAATGTAACAATTTATCGTGATAAAAAAATTAGTGAAATTAAATTTACTAATGGTGGTCGTGTTGCTAAATCGTTAAAAACAATTGGTAAAACTAATAAAACCGGAACAATCGTTAAATTTTTACCTGATTTTGAAAAAATCTTTTCAGGTTGCGATTGAAATTATCATTTATTTGAGCAACACTTAAGAGAAAGTGCTTTTTTAATTAATAACTTAGCAATTAAATTAGTTGATAAAAGAACAAAGAAAGAAGCAACATTTCAATATAATAATGGTTTATCTTCTTTTATTGAATATTTAAATGTTAATAAAAACAAAATTTCACCAATTTTAACCTTAAAAGGTAAACAAAATAATATTGAAGTTGATATTGTTATGCAATATTGTCAAGATAATAATGACACAATTCTTGGCTTTGCTAATAATGTTAAAACAATTGATGGTGGTAGTCACTTAATTGGTTTTAAAAGTGGTTTAACAAAAGCAATTAATGAATATGCTCGTAGTAAAGAAATCTTAAAAGCTAAAGATAAAAATTTAGAAGGAAATGATTTACGCGAAGGATTAGTAGCGATTGTTTCATTACGAATTCCAGAAAGTTTAATTCAATATGAAGGACAAACGAAGACAAAATTAGGAACACCAGAAGCAAGAGTTGCTGTTGAAACTATTGTGAATGAACGACTATCATTTTGATTACACGAACAACCTGAAGTTGCGCAACAAATTATTAATAAGGCAATTAAAGCACGAGACATTAGAAATGCTTTAAGAAAAGCACGAGAAAAATTAACAAAGCAAGATAAAGAAAATCAAAGATTTTTAATTACGAAATTAATTCCACCACAAAAACATAATCCTGAAGCAAATGAACTATTTTTGGTTGAAGGTACTTCTGCTGGCGGTAGTGCTAAAACAGCACGAAATCGTGCCAATCAAGCAATTTTGTCATTAAAAGGAAAAGTTATTAATGCATTAAAAACTAATGTTGCTTATTTATTTAATAATGATGAAATTAATATGATTATTGCTGCTGTTGGTGCTGGAGTTGGAAAAGACTTTGATTTAGATGAAGTTAATTATCATAAAGTTATTATTATGACCGATGCTGATAGTGATGGTGCTCATATTCAACTTTTATTATTAACATTCTTTTATCGGTTTATGCGCGATTTAATTACTTCGGGAATGCTTTATTTGGCTTTACCACCATTGTTTAAACTTACTTATGCTAATAATAGTTATGAATATTTATGAACTGAAAATGATTTAAAAATTGGTTTAGAAAATGTTAAAGGTAAGTATGATATTCAACGTTATAAAGGATTAGGAGAAATGAACTCTGATCAATTATGAGAAACAACAATGAATCCTGAGACAAGAAAGTTAATTAAAGTTCAAATTGAAGATGCCAAAATTGCTGAAGAACAATTTAAAATTTTAATGGGTGATGATGTTGATTTAAGAAAAGCTTGAATTGAAAAAAATATTTCTTTTGAAGTTGAAGATCTTAATTAAATAAGAAGAAAGGAAAAGAAAAGTAATGCCTACTAATAATCAAGATTTAGTTAATGAAAGCAATCATGATGAACAATTATTAGTTTATTCAATTTCTTATTTATTAGGAAATCTTTTTAGTCGTTATTCAAAATATATTATTTTAGATCGTGCTTTACCTGATGTTCGTGATGGTTTAAAGCCAGTACAACGGCGAATTCTTTATGCAATGAATGACTTAGATTTAAGTGCTGATAAACCTTATAAAAAGTCTGCTCGTGTTGTTGGTGAAGTAATTGGTAAATATCATCCACACGGTGATGCTCCAGTTTACGGTGCAGTTGTTAGAATGGCGCAACCATGAAAATTATATTTACCATTAGTTGATATGCAAGGTAATAAAGGATCAATTGATGGTGATAGCCCTGCTGCGATGCGTTATACTGAATTACGTTTAAGCCCAATTGCTCATTTATTATTACAAGATTTGAAAAAAAATGTTGTTGATTTTATTCCTAACTTTGATGCATCAGAAACAGAACCAGTAGTTTTACCTTCATATTTTCCTAATTTATTAGTTAATGGTGCGACAGGAATTGCCGTTGGTATGGCAACGAATATTCCACCACATAATTTAGCAGAAGTAATTAATGCTATTATTTATCGGATTAATAATCCGGAAGCAACTTTGTCAGAAATTATGAGAAATGGTATTAAGGGACCTGACTTTCCAACTGGAGGAATTATTCAAGGTCTTTCTCATATTAAAACAGCTTATAAAACTGGTAAAGGTAAAATTGCTATTCGTTCAAAAACAACGATTGAAACAAAGGCAAAAAATAATAAAGATCATCGAATTGTCATTCATGAATTACCTTTTGAAGTTGTGAAACAAGATTTAATTAAGAAAATTGATGATATTCGTGCTTTAAATAAAATTCATGGTATTAAAGAAGTAAGAGATGAAACTGATCGTCAAGGTTTAAGAATTGTTATTGATTTAACTCATGATGCTCATGCTGAAGAGATTTTAAATTATTTATTTAAAAATACTAATTTACAAGTTTATTATAATTTTAACTTAGTTGCAATTGCTAATAATAAGCCACAAATTTTATCATTAATTCAATTATTAGATTTTTATATTAATCATCAAGTTGAAGTTGTGACAAGAAAAAGTAAATATGATTTAAAACAACTAAAAAAACGTTTAGAAATTATTGAAGGTTTAATTATTGCTTTAAATTCAATTGATAAAGTTGTTAAAGTAATTAGAACAGCTAAGAATAAAAGTCTAGCTTGTGCTTCATTAATCAAAGAATTTGATTTAACAGAACGACAAGCAGAAGCAATTGTTTCTTTACGTTTATATCGTTTAACGGTTGCTGATGTTAATACTTTGTTAGAAGAAAAGGCATCAATTGAAAAAGCGATTATTAATTTAACTAACATTTTAAAAAGTAAAAAAGTTTTAAATAGTACAATTATTGAGCATTTTAACCAAGTTAAAGGTAAGTATTCAGTACCAAGAAGATCAGTTATTGCTGGTGAAATTAAAGAAATTGTCATTGATGAAAAAGCAACATTAAAAGAATTAGAGTTATTTGTTACAGTTAGTTATGATGGTTGAATTAAAGCAATTAATAATCGTTCAATTGCCCAAACCGATATTGATTATAAGGAGTTTGGTCGTAAGCCAACTGATATTATTGTTAGTCAAGGTAAAATTGATAATTTAGATAATTTGTTATTAATTACTAATCGTGGTAATTATGTTATTATTCCGGGTTATAAATTAACTGAAAGTAAATGAAAAGATGTTGGAATTCATATTAATACTTTAGTGAAATTAATGCCATCAGAAAAAATTGTTGCTAGTGCTATTGTTAATAATTTTAAACAAGAAAATTGTTATTTAGTTTTAGTATCACAATTAGGATTAATTAAACGAGTAATGATTAATAATTTTGCTGATAAAAGTTTTAATCGCGCCATGAAATGTATTGGTTTAAAACCTAATGATCAGTTAGTTAGTGCTAATTTTACTAATGGCAAAGAATGAATTGTTTTAAGCACTAAAGATGGTTTTACATTAAAATATTTAGAAAATAATATTAATGTTTTAGGTTTAAGTGCTCGAGGAATTAAAGCTTTGAATTTAGGATTAAATGATAAAGTTATTGGCGCTGCAACAGGAAATAGTAATGATGTTTATGGAATTTTAACTGCAACCGGTCATTTTAAGAGAATTAGTTTTAGTAGTTTAGAACAGACAGTAAGAACAACAAAAGGACAAAAAGTTCTTAATCTTCCAAAAAGAAAAATTGTTAATTTAATTTCAAGTTTTAAAGCCAATGACAAGATTAATATTAATTTATTAACTAATAAAGAAAAGTGAACAATTTTTCCTGCTAATAAAGTTGGTGTTACTCGTGTTAATGAAGGTCAAGGAAAGGCAATTGCTGAAGGAATTATTAGTGCTAATAATATTTGTTTATGAGACTTAAGAGTTACGAAAGAAAATAAAGCATCAAATCAATCAGATTTGATTACAAAAGATGTAGATAATCACCAAAGTCAAAGTGATGAAGCAGCTAATTTAATTCAATCAGAAGTTGAAGACAATCTTGAACTAACAAAACCACAAATAATAAAATCAAATAAAAAGTAAATCATAGTGTGTTCTAATTTCGATTAGAATACATTTTTAAATTAATTTTTAAAGTTTAATTATTTTATAATAAACATGATATATTTAAGTAAATGAGGGAAGTAAAGAGGGTTAATAATGTCAAATCGTTTAGAAGAAATTAATGATCAATTAAATATTGCTAATGATCAATTTAAGAATGATTTTTTGGTAATTGAAAATTTTAATAAACAAAAAAAACATTTTTTGAAATCATTATCTAATGATCGGAAACAAAAGAAAATTAGCAATGAAGATTATGCTTTTTACAAAAAAACAGCAATTCAAATTTTCAAGCAAGATTTATCTTACTTAAATAATAATTTAAATGCTGATTTAGTTAAGTTACAAGCAAAATATCAAGAGTGTCTAACAGCAAATAATCAAGCAGTAAAACAAAAACAAAGAAAATTTTATCAAATTACACCAAAAACTTTTACAATTATTGCTTTGATTTTAATTCCAATTTGTATGGTAATTGGTTTATTATTAAATTATTTATTAGTTGCACCAATTAATTTTTCTGACAAAAATTCAATTATTGGATTTTCAATTTCAATGTTTATTATTGCAGTTGATTTGATTTTTTTATTTTATATTTGTCGTAATTCAACAAAAAAAATGATGCTAGATAGTTATAATAATGCAGCAAAAATTATGCCAATTGGTTTTATTGCTAACTTTTGTGATGTTTTAGGGATTGGTTCTTTTGCAACAAATACTAATTTATTAAAGGTAACGAAATCAATTAAAGATGATAAAACAATTCCAGGAACTTTAAATACTGGTATGGCAATTAGTAACTTATTTACCGGTTGTTTATTTATTGGAGCAGTACAGGTAGAAGTGACAACTTTAGTTCCTTTTATTGTTTGTGCTGTTATTGGTTCTTTTATTGGTTCAAGAATTGTTAATAAAGTTAATACTAGAGTAGTGCAATTAATTATGGGTGTTATCTTAGCAGGTACTGCAATTATTATGTTAATGACAGTTAAAGGAATTGCTTTATTGCCTTCAGGAGATTTAAAAGGTGTTTTTGCTATTTGATGAAAATTTATTATTGGTTGTTTAGGATTTATTATTTTGGGTATTTTTATGAGTTTTGGTGTTGGTTTATATGCTCCAGCAATGGCGATTATTTCGTTATTAGGAATTGATTTTTTAGTAGTATTTCCAATTATGACAGTTAGTGCTGGTTTAACAATGCATGTTAACGGTTATCGTTATTCTAAGAATAATAATTATTTACCAAAGACAAGTTTTTGTATGACTTTGGGTGGAATAATTGGTGTTATTGCTTCTTTTAGTTTAATTTTTGTTGGTTTAGGAAAAGGATTGGGAGTAAGTACATCTGATATTAAAGCAATATTTCAGTGAATATCAGTTCCTGTTATTTCTTATGCTTCTTTCTTATTATTAAGAGGTTATTTTAAAGCACATAAAAAACTTAAAAATCAACCGAAACCAAAGGTTGTTTCGAATCCAATTTTAAACATTGATTATAATAATTTTAATAATTTTGTTACTAATTGATCGACTAATTTACTAAAATAATTATATAATGTTTAGAATATCAATTAATTTTAACGAGGTGAATAATGCAAATTAAAGGTCATAACTTTTTTCAACATTCAATTTTTTCAGCATTAATGTCAGGCGATGTATCTGGGTCAATTAAAACAATGGAATTATTAAAACATGGTAATTTTGGACTTGGAACTTTTAATGCTACTGATGGTGAATTAATTATTTTAGATGGAAAAGGGTATCAAATTTTAGCTTCAGGTGATGTTAATATCATTAATAATCAAATGACTAGTCCTTTCGCTTCAGTAACTAATTTTGTTGCTGATTTGAAATTAACTTTTAATAATATTGGATTTTCAGAATTAAAAAAACAATTGGAACAAAAATTTCCATCATCGAATATCTTTTATGCTGTGAAAATGAAAGGATCATTTGAAAAGATTAGTACCCGAACTTTAACAAAACAAAAAGAACCATTTGTTGCTTTAAAAGAAGCAGCAAAGAATCAAAGTGAATTAGTTTTAGAAAATCTTTCTGGTGATTTAGTAGCTTTTTGAGGACCGAACTTTGCAAATATGATGCTTGTTCCAGGATTTCATGCTCATTTTATTAGTTCTGATAAAAAAACTGGTGGTCATGTTCTTGATTTCAAAGCTAAAGCAATTACTGTTGAAATTTGTTATTTAACTAGTTTCAATTTGAATTTACCTATAACAGAATCTTATTTAAAACATAAAGTTGATGAAATGAGTATTCATGCCGATATTAAAAAAGTGGAATCAGAGAGTCAAAAATAGTTACATTTTAAAAAGTAGCAATTAGCTTTGCTACTTTTTAATATATTTGATTAATTTGCTCATGACATTCTTTTTCTAAACAAACTACGCAAACTTGAAACTTTTTTGGAAAATGCTCATTATTATAAATTACATGATTAACATCTAAAAATAATGGTTTTAGGATAATTGTTTTATCATTCTTAGGTAATTTTAAAGTTTCAATTATATAAAAAAGTCTTCGTTCACCTTTAGTTTTGGTTTGATAAATGGAATTACTACCAATATATTGATCAATGTATTCATCTTTAAAGCCAAAACTTTTAAATATTTTTAAAATAATATCTCTTTGTTTTGCTTCTCTAACTTCATGGTTATTTCTTTTACCAAAAAGGTCATTTAAGATATTTTCTGATGCATTTAGTTTTTTAAAAGTATCAAAAAGTTCATGATTAATTTTTTTAGCTGTATTTTCATCGGTTTTGTAAGTAAAAGTTTCGTTACCTTGATTAATTTCTATCCATTTATATTGAAATAAACTGAAATCAATTAAGGTTTTCATACTTTAACAAAATTCTCGATATCTTTAAATTTGATTTTTTCTGTTGATATTTGATTGCTAAGTAATCCTTTTCTTGCTTTAATTCAAGGTTTAGTTTTATGTGCTTCGTCTACTAAATCAAATGTATTTTTATTTTTATATTTTTTTATTTTACTATCAATAAAATTAAATATTTTTTCATCAGTTAATGGCATAATTTTAGTAATAACATATTCATCTTTTTCTGAATCAAAAGTTTCATATTCGTTAAAATTCAAGCCAACATATTTTAAATGATTATAAACGCGTTTTAAAACAGGTCCATAAACTCAAGCTTCAAATTCTTCTTCAAAAAGTTTATTATTATTTTCTTTTAAGTATTCTAAGTATAAAAAATATAAGATTTTTTGAAGTTTGACAGGTTCTGTGATTTTATGTTTTTGAATTAAGTAATTTGTGATAGAAAATAGATTATCTTGTTTCTCTATTTTTGTTACTTTCATAATATCACTTCCTTTATATTGTTAATTATAATGGATTTTAATTAATACTTAAAAATAAAAGCATTAATTTTTTTTACTTCTTAATGATTATTTTAAAGTAAAATGATTAAAAAATCATAGAAAATTTATTAAAAGAATATTTTTATTTGATGCGATTAATAAGATAAAAAAAGATATTTAATTATTTTTTTCTATATAATATAAATTATTAAAAGAAATTAGTGGAGCAAGTTAGATGCCAAAGAAATTTACTTTCAATTTTAATTTTTTCAAAAGAAAAAAAGATGCTTCTAATAAATTGTCTTTAGGAGAACTTGTTTGATTTGGTTTTAATTATACTGCAGGAATTAGTTTCACTGCTGTTTTTGCTACGCTATTATATGGTAAAACTGGTGTAACTTTGGGAACTCATATGATTTGAATTTTCCTAGTTGAAGGTTTAATTGCTGGAACTTGTGCTTGAGCTTTTGCTCGTTTGTCTCGAGTTCATCCAGGAACGAATGGTGCAGCATATATTTATACTAGAAGTAGTTATGGTCGTTTTTGAGGTTGATTAATTGCTTTTGTTCAGTACTCAACTTTACCAGTAATTGTTACTTCACAAATTATTTCAATGATTCGAATTAATTTTACTGATCCTAGTTCTTTTTTATATGCTAATTGAGGTGTATGAAGTAATTTTGCTTTAGATTTAATTGGAATTGCCATTTATGGTTTAGTATCTTGTGTCTTATTTTTTGGGATGAAAGTTTTTAAATATTTTGTTAATATTTCAGCTTATATTAAATGAATTACAACCTTTTTATTAATTGCAGCAGTAATTACTTTATTTGTTAAATCAGGATTTAGTAATTATGAAACTGTAATTGACCATCAAAACTTAACAGCTAATTCTTTTTCTGAAGCTTTTACATCTTGTTTCTTTTTCTTTTTAGGTTTTGAAACTTATTCTACAATTGGAAAAAATGTTAAAAATCCACAAAGAAATATTAGTCTTTCAATTATTATTGTTATGTTTTTAGCAACTTTATTTTATGTTTTAGTAACAGTTTTAATGATTGGCGCTGTTGTCGGAAATTTCTCTGATAATCCAAATTTACAAGTCTTTGATTTATTGGGCAAAAAATTTAATGCCAAATGATTAGGACAAACTGGTATTTTAATTATGTTAATTTGCACCATTTCTTTGAAAGCAAATGCTGGAATGCAAAATGCTTTATATAGTGGTGGGATTTTAGAACCTTTAGCAGTTGAAGGTTATTTGCCTGACAAATTTAAAGATTTAAATAAAGATGGAATTGCTTATCGTGCTTCTCGCTTAAATTTAATTATTACTTTTATTTTTGCTCTTGTTTTTTTGGTCATTCCTGATTTAGTTCAAGCAATTACTGATACCTTTAATAAGGTTGATAAACCGAGTACGGTTCTTAACTATGGAACTATTACTGGTGAAGCTTCTTTTATTATGATTATTATTTATAGTTTTGTTATTAGTATTGCTTTAAAATTGTCATGGCAAAAGAAATTGCGACATAATAAATTTGAATTTGGAATTTGAACTTTTGCCCTTTTATTTTTACTTTGACAATTGGTTATGTGATTTCTTAATTTAGCTAATAGTTTTATTGATGGAGTTAATAATCTACATTCAGTAGATGCTATTTCTCATTCCGCTGGTATTGTTGCACTTGTTTCAAATAGTTTACAAATTTTCTATATTGTTTTGGTTTTCACTTTTGCAATTATTTGATATTTCACATACTATAAACCAAAATTGTTAATTAGAATTGAAACTAATCAGCAAGAACAATACGATCAAGAATTCCTACTTAAAGATGATTGAGCCTTTGTTGCTAAAAATCTACAAAGTGAAATTGAAAATTATTTAGATCGTAATACAAGAATTTATAATAATGAAACTAATAAAAATTATCAATTAGCGCAAAAAGTTCGAAAAGAATTAATTGATTCTGAAGGTGAATGAAAAGAAGACGACGAAAATAAAGAAAAAGTAACTGGCGAGACATAATTGAATAATAAAAAATAGCTTTAAGATATATTTACTTAAAGCTATTTATTTTTCGATAGTATTGACAATACCTGAACCCAAGCAAACATCATTTAAATAAAATGCAGCAATTTGACCTGGAGTAATTGCTCTTACTGCTTGTAAAGATTTTACTTTAATTTCATTGTCATTAATGAAGGTAAGTTTTACAGGAATGTCAGATTGACGATAACGGAATTTAGCAAAACACTTAATGGTTTTTGGTTTATCTTTACTAATTCAATTAATATTATTAACTAAGCAATTATTATGCATTAATCAACCATTTTCATTTTCATTGGCAACATACAAAATATTATTTTTGACATCTTTATCAACAACGAAGTAAGGATTTTTAAAACCTGATAAGTTTAAACCTTTTCTTTGACCAAGTGTATAATAGTAAACACCATCATGAGTTCCAATTTCTTTTTTCGTCTTAATATCAACGGTTTTACCTGGTTTCGCTGGTAAATAGTTATCTAAAAAGTTTTTAAAGTTTCTTTCGCCAATAAAACAAATTCCTGTTGAATCTTTTTTATTAGCAACACTAAGATTTAAATCTTTAGCAATTATTCTAACTTCTGGTTTAGTTAAATTACCAATTGGAAAGATTGTATATTTTAATTGCTCTTGCGATAATTGTGATAAGAAATAACTTTGATCTTTGTTAACATCAATCCCTTTTAATAATTGATATTCTTTTGTTGCTTCATCAAAATTAATTTGAGCGTAATGACCCATAGCAATATAGTCTGCTTTTAATTCTTTAATAGCATAGTCAAGGAATGCTGAAAATTTTATGTACTTGTTACAAAAAATATCAGGGTTAGGTGTTCTGCTATTTTTAAATTCATCTAAAAAATAACTAAAAACATAATCTCAATATTCTTTAATAAAATCTTTTCGGATTAATTCAATTCCTAATTCTTGGCAAATTTTTTGAGCATCTAAATAATCTTGTTCTTGTGGACAAATATTAGCTAGATTTTCATTATTTAATTCATTGTTTAGAAGCGAATCTCAATTACGCATAAAAAGACCAATCACTTCGTGGCCTTGTTTTTTTAATAGATAAGCACTAACAGCAGAATCAACGCCACCGCTAATACCAACAACAATTCTTTTTTTGTTATGCATAATTATTGCTCCTTATTAATTAATAAAATGCTTACTAATTATAAGGGTTTTTGTTTAAATAAGCAAATATAAAAAGAGAATTTTAATTCTCTTTTAAGCATAATAGTAATTAAAATGATTATTTAAATTATTGTTAGGCATTAATAATTTAATTTTATCTTTTGTATTTTCATATAAATTATTGATATTAATGAAATTATTATTTTTTTCGATTGTTTCTGTTTTTAATTCATTGAAATAATCTAATAAATTTAAAAATAAAGTATCTTGAGCTTCTTTTGAAACTATTAAAAATAATAAGAAATTAAGTCTTTCACATAATGATTTAATATTTTTTTGTTTTGAAAAAGCTTTTTTAAGTTTTTCAATTTTTTTTACATTCATTTTAAATATTTTATCTTTAATAGAAAATTTATCATCAAGTTTTTTTAATTCAACTAAATTATCTAAGTATTCAAAGATTATTTCATAATTACATTGGTTAAGATTATTTAAATATTCATCTAATAATACATTTATATTGATTGAAATAAAATTATTTAGAATTTTTAATTGAAGTTCTTGATCAATGTAAATTGTTTTAGAATCTAACATTTTGGTAAGTTCCTCAAACTTTCTGATTTATTATATTTCATTATATATCTCTTTCATAATAACATGACTTAAATTGGATTTATTGCTTGGCATTTTGAGCATAAGTTAGATATTATTTGGCATTGTTTTTTGATTGTTGGATAGCAATTGCACGCAATTTTTTTATGAATTGTCTCAAAAAATAAATCAATATCGGTATCTCAAATTTTTTGTGAACCAATGATAATTCGACACATAGAAGAAGTTAAACCAGCGTAATAATCAGCATATCTTATTAAAGCTGATTTTGCAGAATTTAATTGTGTTACTGTTAATTTTATTTTTTCAAAATTAGTATCAAGATATAGTGATGTATTAATATAGCCTTCAAGCGATTCAAGATGATTTTTATCATTTATTTTCGGTGTATATTTTCTTTGATCAATAAATATTTTAATTGAAATTTCTTCATCAAAATTAATCTTTAATTGCTTTAAATTATTTTTAATTAAGTGATAAACCATCATGTTATAAATTGCATCAATATTTATAATATGATTATTTTCTGTCATTCATTTTTTTAAATTAAAATGGATACTTGTATTTTGTTGATTAAAATTTTGAATATTTTTAATTAAAAATTTTTTATTATCATATGATAATTTATATCATTTTACTTCTTTGTGAAATTCATTTTTTCTTGAAGTAAAGATAAATTGGTTCAAATTTGGTTCATTATGTTTTCGATATAGTTTTATTGAATTTTCTGTTTTTAAGATGTTAGTTTTAATTTTATTTTCTATCATTTGAATTTGATTAGGATTGTTAGAAATAATATAAAATCCGCCAATAGTAAAAAATTCTGATAAATTATTGCCACTTTCATCTAGATAAAAATGAATAAATCATTTCAAAATATCTAACCCCCAATTTAGTAAAAAAGAGAGTTACCTCTCTTCTGCATAAAGTTGTCCGTACTTAGATTACGGTTAAGCTTTGCTACATTTACTCTATGTCTTACAAATAAATATTAACATTAAGTTTTAAAAAATAAAAGTAATTAGATTATAAAATATAAAAAATAACCCTTTCGGGTTATTAATTAGTTATATCGTTTACTACGATAGTTTTTAGAACTGTCAAAATTGTTTTTAGAATGATTATAATTGTTTTTTGAACGACTAAAGTTATTTTTTGAACGGTCAAAGTTTCTTGGGCGATCAAAATCGTTTTTAGAACGATCAAAGCTGTTTCTAGAATGATTAGAATTGTTTTTTGAACGATTAAAGTTATTTTTTGAACGGTCAAAGTTTCTTGGACGATCAAAATCATTTTTATAATCATCATTTTTTTTGAAATCTAATAGTTCTGAATTAATTTCTAATTTATTAATTGGTTGGTTTTGAAATTTTTCAATATCTTTCAGATCAAAATAATTATTTCTGTTATTAACTAAAGTAATAGCAGTACCTGTAGCACCAGCACGAGCGGTTCTACCAATTCGGTGAATATAATATTCTTTTTCTTTTGGAATATCAAAGTTAAAGACATAATCAATGCCATCAACGTGAATACCACGAGCCATTAAGTCAGTAGCAATTAAAACGTTAACTTGTCCAGTTTTAAATAATTTTATTGCTTGTTCTCTTTCTCTTTGTCTTTTATCACCAGTAATTGTTACAGCTTCAATACCATTTTGCTTTAATAATTCTTGTAATTTAGTTGTATATGCTTTTGTATTAGAAAAAATAATACTTAATTTTGGATTTAATTCTTTATATAAAGCAATTAAAGCTTTTTCTTTATTAAGATGTTTAGTGTCAAAATAAAATTGTTTTAGATTTTTGTGTTCTTCTGTTTTTAATTCGTTATTAAGGTTGATTGCAATTGGATTAGTTTGATAATCAGCAGTAATTTTTAAAATTGTTTTTGAAATTGTCGCAGAAAATAAAAGTGTTTGAATATTTTCTGGTGCATAAGCAAAGATTTCATCAATCTTTTCTTTAAATCCCATTTTTACCATTTCATCAGTTTCATCTAAAACAATAGTTTTTAAAAATCCTAGTTTTAAACTTCTACGATTTAAATGATCAACAATTCTTCCAGGGGTTCCAATAACAATATTACTGTATTTTAAATCAGTAATTTGTCGTCTCATATTAGAACCACCAATTAATAAAGCAACTTTAACATTTTTTAAATACATTGCATATTTTTTTACTTCTTGTGAAATTTGTAATGCTAAATCTCTTGTTGGACAAACAATTAAAGTTTGATTTTTAAATAAGTTAGTGTCTAAGTTATTTAAAATTGGTAAGAGAAAAGCAGCAGTTTTACCAGTTCCAGTGTGACTTTTTCCAAGAATATCTTTATTTTGTAATATTTCTGGAATTGAAATCTTTTGAATTGGTGTTGGTTTAAGATAACCTAATTTAGCAACAGCTAAGTTTAGTTCATTTTTTAAGTTTAGTTCATTAAAATTCATATGTTCTCCTTTTTCTTTAATAAAATAAAATTTAGTTTAAAGAAAATTTAGCATATGAAAAATCATTATAAATTATATTTGGATTTTTAAGTCTTAAGATTTTATTTAATTAAGATAATTTTCTTTAAAATGGTCGTAAAATAATTTTTGTTTGTAAACAGTTTTTATTTACAAACTTAATCGATACTGTTAAATAAAGAAAATTGTAAATTAAAAAACAACTTATATATTATATTTTAATTAAAGGTTAAAGTCAAATAAAAGTGGTACTAGGATAGAAAGAATTATTTGATAGATTGTGTTGTATAAAATATTATTCAGTTTAAATAACTGAATTTAACGAACTTTAAATTCTTTTAAATTATAACATTAGTTAAATTAAATATCTAAATTTAACTAATATTTGCATAACAAAAATTGGAATGTATGCTAAAAAGTAGGCACGAAAATAAAAAGTTATGTGAAACTATTTATGGATGTGCATTTTTTATGCATATATATATATTAAAGACTCAAAGTTAATCAAAGAAATTGTTAATAAACATATTCTTGATGGAATAACTTATTATGAGTTATCTCAAGAATATCAAATTAAATGACAAACGATAGCTCAATGAGTTTATCAACATAAAAATTTTCAATGAAGTTTTGAAAACAAAACTAGAAAATCAAAAAATAAAAGTATTGATAAATTAAGAATGGAGAATGAAATTTTAAAAAAGTTCTTATCATTCCAAAGGGAGTGAAAGCAAGAATAACTTTTATTAAACCTAATAGAAAACAATATCCCATTAATTTCATGTGCAAAGTTTTACAAATTAATCGTTCAACAATATATAAAAAGCATAAAGGGTAAACTCAATGAAGATAATTTATTAAGTGAAATTGATAATATTTTCATAAAACACAAATCATGTTATGGTTATTTAAGATTAAAGATTGCAATAGAAAAAGAAAGTGGATTAATTATTAATCACAAAAAATTGCTAAAAATTATGAGAAATAATCATATTTTTAGCAATTGATCTAAATGACTTCATGTCAAAAACCTGAAGAAATAATTACCAATCTTCATTTAATTTATTAAAAAGAAATTCTAGAAGCAATAATTCAAATGAAAAATGAGCAATTGATATTACTTATATTAGAATTCCTTATCAAAGAAAATATCTTTATTTAAGTACAATTATTGACTTGTATACTAAAAATAGTTGCTTATAAAATTAGTGAAGAAAATAATCTTAAACTTGTTATTGAAACATTAAAAACTGCATTAACAAACTAACTATAAAGAAAAATTGAATGGACTAATACTACATTCTGACCAAGGATTCTAGTATACTTCGATTCAATATAAAAACTTATGCAAAGTTAATGGTATAAACCCTTCTTATTCAAGAAAAGACACACCATTAGATAATGCAGTAATAAAAAGTTTCCATGCAATTTTTAAGAAAGAATATATCTATAATAAGTTTATCAAAACAAAAAACGATATGATTAATTTAATTCATGAATGAATAAACTTTTATCAATCATATCGTGTTAGACTATAGTTAACTTTTTTATTTTAGTTGTCTACTTTATAGGTACCATTCCATTATATTTCCTTTACTTTTAAGTTTCTTCTGTTCTTTTAAGAAAATTTTATAGTCAGAAGGGCATTTTTTTAAAAAATTAATTAAAAGTTTAATTATAGATTTGTTATATATAATACTCTTAGTAAGATCCATTTTATAGCAATATTTTTGAAATTCTAAAGATATAATTACTTTTTCATAATTTTTAGAAATGTTTAATGGTTCTCAATTATTTTTTTGAGTTTGTAAAGACAAAACAGAAAAATATTTAATTATATTTGTAAAATCCGTTTGATTAAATTTTGGATCAAATTGTTTTTGTATTCTTTCAATTATTTTTGAAGGTTTGAAATGATTTTTATTAATTTCATTAGGGTTTATATACTCATTAGCAAAAATTTTAATATCTTCTTTTTTTATATCATCATTTGCTATGATAACATTTTTAGCATATTTTTCAAAGAAATTTTTTAGATCTTCTTTATTAATTATTTCTTTTATCTTTATCATATAAGTATTTTCTACTGGTATAGAAGTATTAATATTCTTATCATTCTTAAAATATATTATGTTTTCATATAAATTAAATTCAGGACAAATTTCAAAAATTATTCTTTTATACAAATTTATTATACTAGTTAAAAATTTTGCATTTTCTATTGAATTTATTGTATTATTTTCTATTTTTTTATAAATATTGTGATGTATATCATTTCTTATGTCGTTAAACATACTTATTATTTTATTTTCATCAAAAGTTATAATAGATTCTTTTTTTAATATGTTAGATAATTGCTTAAATTCTATTATTTTATTTTTGTTATCTTTATATTTTTTATTATTTTTTACGCAAAATGCTATAAATATTCTATTAAAAGCTATATGTAAAAAAATATAAAAATTTTCCAATCTATCATCTTCTAAAAAATTATTGTAAGAAATTATTGCTTTTTTCACTTTTAGTATAGAAGAATTAAAAAATTCTTCTCATTTTTCATTCATATGTAAATTCCCTATTGTTTAAGTTAATTAATTTTATATCTTAATTTTATAAAACTAATCTATAAAGAGCAACAAAATTATTAGTAATTTACTTTATTTACTAATTTAATGCGCTAGTTAGCTGCAAATCTTTGGCCTTGTTTTGCCATAAAACGACTTGCTCTTGATAGTTAATCTTTTGTTGATTTTTAGCTAAAGATAACAATAAATGATAATGTTGAGTTTTATCTAAAGCATTTAATAGTGATTGTAGCAACATCCTCCGTTCTTCATGAGTAAGAACCATAGCAAGATATTTTAAAACTTGTTCTTTTTGTTGTTGTAAATTATCATAAATTCCTTTATTAACAAGATTTTGATTTTATAATTTTAAAGTTTCAAGATTCATTAAAGTTTTTGTTACTAATACCAGTTTTTATTTTAGGTTTATATTTCTCAATTGTTTCATCAATATTATCGTTTGATCACTGTCAAAAAGATTTTTGGCGATTACTTAAATCAGTATCAAAATATCAGAAACAATGCAAAATGATATTCATTATTTTTTACCTGCTGCAGGAATTTGGAATTCAGAAGCGGGTGAAATTATTATCAAAAGAACTGAACTTAAATCAATAAAGACTTATCCTAGTGTGTTACTTCATGAAGCGATTCAGGCTAAAAGTGGTCATGAAGATGTTACAAGAAAGTTTGAAATTGTTCTTACTAGTGTTATAGGTTTAATTGTTTCAAAAATTATAAATTAAAGGAATTTTAGTTATGAAATTTTATTATAATTTATCAAATTCTCCTTAAAAAAGTGGGAAACATTAATAAAAATGTTTCCCACTTTGAATATATTCTATTTCATAGAAAATTTCATCCCTTTTTAATATTTAAATAATTTAAATAAATCTTTTTCTCTTTCAGGGATTTTTTTAATATTATTTTCTTCGTCATTAATGATATAAATATTTGAATTCATATTAAAACTCCTTCAATCTTTTTAAATTAGTATAACATTATTTAGAAAAAAATGCTGTTATTTTGAATATTTTTTAGAATTTCATTTGAATTATAAATTTTGGGACATCAATTTTGATTTAAATAAGAAAAACAATTTGATGTAATTTTCTTTTTTAGTTTACGGTCATCACTAAAAATAATTTTTACGTAATATTTATATGAAATATATATAATTCCAGAATCTTGGCCTCGTTTGTTTAATTTTTCTTTAATAGCAAATTTTTCAATTTCAAGATTTATTTTTACATCATCTTTAATATCTATTTTAGGTGAATTTTCATAACTTGTAAAAAAAATTAATAAATCCAATAAACTTGTATTTTGTTTAACAAATGAAAGTTCTTTAATCATAGTTTCACCAGCAAAAATGATGTTATGATGAGAACCTCCAAATTGCAAAAAATCTTTTATTTTTTTAGTTATTAATTCATTTTTGTTGTTTTCTAAGTAATATATTAGAATATTTGTATCAAATATTAAATTTGATTTGTCAGTTTTTTCCATGATATTCTTTTATTATTTCATTTTTAAAATTTTTAAAGATTCTTCTATAAAAAAGTCATTAATTTTATTTGATTTTCCAATATATTTTCCAGATTCATTTATGAATATATTATAAATTTTTGTTTTTTCGTTTAAATTGTCAAAAAATCAAATTACAGGAGAATCATAGTTTTTTGTTTTTTTTGAATTTGCAAAAATATTATATCTGAAATTGTTTATTAAAAACATTGAATGAGTTTCTATAAAAGCTTGTTTTAAGCATCTTAATTCTTTTAAATTTCTTTTTAAAGAATAATCAAAATGTTCAAAAAAAGTCTCGCCTAAAAGAGATTGTGCTCTAGGATGTAAGTGTATTTCAGGTTGTTCTATAAAAATTTTATCAATTTTTCTATCAAATATATCTATTAGTATGGGTAAAACTTGAGATACTCCAGTTCCTGAAATATAAAGATTCATTTGATTTTTATTTTTTATATATTTTGGAAAAATAATTTTAGTATCATCAATTTCTTTAGTTTTTATTATAATTTCATCTAGCATTTTTGATTTTTTAAAAAAGTTGCTTATATTTTTAGCTAAATTAGTATCTTCTTCAAATATTTTTTCAAGATTTTCTTTTAAAATTTCTTCGGTTCCGGTATAAAATTTTTGGAATAATTTTCGTATAGGATTAACATATTTTATTTCATAAGGATAATCAAAAGCTCTTTTATTATAATGTTTTGTATAATTTTGTATATTATTGATTTCTTTTTCATCCATAGATATATATATAATAAAGTATTCATATAATAAACTAATATCTAATTTACTTGCATTTCTAGATAAGAAATTATAATCTAATAATAATTTGTTATTTTTTATTTGAAATTCTTCAATTTCTTTTTCCATATTTTGATTTTGTATTAATTGTTGTAATTCTTTATTTAAATTTAATATTTTCTCGGGCAAAGAATTTATATACTCTTGAGAAAATTTAATTGTTTCATATTTTTTTATTATATTGCTTTGATTATTAATGTAATTATTTAACTCATCGCATAGATTCATATTTTCTTTGAAATTAGTTATATTATTAAAAATGTTTTTTGTAATATATGTTTCAATTGCTGTTAAAAATTTTCTTTTTGAATTTTTATTTTTCTCATATTTTAAATTAAAAACACAAATATTTTGTTTAGGATCAAAAGTTACAATTTTTGTAATTAAAGGATCGCCATCATCTTTTAAGTTTTTAGTTTTATCTATTTCAATATATTCGAACATTAATTCATTTTTCATTATTTTTTCATTATGATTATGTGGATATCAACCTGCTATGAAAACTTGTATTGGCTTATCTTTGTTCAATTTTAATTCATTAATAGAATAATCTGCTATATATGTTTTTTTAAAATCAAGGGTTTCATTTTTATAAATAGTTTCAATAAATTTTAGTATAGAAGTTTTACCTGTATTATTATCGCCTACTAATAAATTAATATTACTAAAGAGAAATTCTGAATTTTCTATTGATCTATAATTTTTTAAATGCATATATCGCATAATTTTCCCTCCTTTTTAGATCTTAATTAATTGTAATCTTTAAGCGAGAATAGTACAATAACTTTATCATTTAAAATTTTAAATAATTTTATAAAAATTAGCAGTTAATGATTGAAACTGCTAATTTTTTTTGATATCATATAACCAAGTTAGCAAATGGACTTAATAATTGCTAGAAAGAGGTTAAATACATGTTTAATTTTCAAGAACTTCCAAATTATAGCAACGATCCAAAAATTTTAGATAAGTTTGGTCGGAATTTAATTGCTGAAGCCAAGTCTGGTCGAATGGACCCAATTATTGGACGCGATGAAGACATTCGCAAAGTTGAAGAAATTTTATCAAGAAAAACAAAAAATAATCCAGTTTTAATTGGTTTACCTGGAGTTGGTAAAACAGCGATTATTGAAGGTTTAGCACAACGAATTGTTCGTGGTGATGTTCCTAGTAATTTAAAAGATAAAATTATTTATGAAATTGATATGGGAGCTTTAATTGCTGGAGCCAAATTTCAAGGTGAATTTGAAGAAAGATTAAAGGCTGTGATTAATAAAGTTAAAGAATCTAAAGGTCAAATTATAATTTTTATTGATGAGTTACATTTAATTGTTGGTGCAGGCCGAACACAAGGAGCAATTGATGCTTCAAACTTGTTAAAACCAATGTTGGCTCGTGGCGAATTACATTGTATTGGTGCAACAACTTTAGATGAGTATCGTCAATATATTGAAAAAGATGCCGCATTAGAACGCCGTTTCCGTAAAATGATTATTAAAGAACCAACAGTCGAAGATACTTTGGCAATTTTACGAGGATTAAAAGAACGATTTGAAACTTATCACGGAGTAAAGATTCATGATAATGCTTTAAGATCTGCGGCTTATTTATCTGATAAATATATTACTGATCGCTTTTTACCTGATAAAGCTATTGATTTAGTTGATGAAGCGTGTGCAGGAATTAAAATTGCGATTGATTCATTACCAGCATCATTGGATGAGTTAAGAAGAAAAGTAATGCAATTAGAAATTGAAAAAGCTGCTTTAAACAAAGAACAAGATCAAACATCAGTTAATCGTTTACAAGAAGTAAATAAAGAATTAGCTGAAAAAAAGGTAACACTTGAAAATTTAGAAAGCGAGTGAATGCAAGAAAAACAAGCAATTAATCATCTTAAAACTTTAAAAACAAAATTGGAACAAGCAAAAACTCAATTAGAACAATGTCAGTTAACTGGTGACTTTGGTAAAGCTGGAGAACTACAATATAGTATTATTCCAAAATTAGAAAAAGCTTTGAAAGACAATGAGAAGGTTACTAAAGCTGAAAGATTGTTAAAAGAAGATGTCACAAATGATGATATTGCTACTGTTGTTGCGAAATGAACTGGAATTCCTGTTACTCGTTTATTAACTAGTGAACGCGATAAATTATTAAATTTATCATTGATTTTAAGTAATCGTGTTAAGGGACAACCAACGGCATTGAAATTAGTTAGTGATGCTTTAATTCGTTCACGCAGTGGCATTAAAGATCCTAATCGACCAATTGGTTCTTTTATCTTTATGGGTCCAACTGGAGTTGGAAAAACTGAAGTAGCAAAGACTTTAGCAGATGCTTTATTTGATTCTGATAAAAATATTGTTCGTATGGATATGTCAGAATTTATGGAAAAGAGTGCTGTGAGCAAATTAGTTGGTTCACCTCCTGGTTATGTTGGTTTTGAATTAGGTGGTCAATTAACAGAAAAGGTTCGCCGTCAACCTTATAGTATTGTTTTATTTGATGAAATTGAAAAAGCTCATCCTGATGTCTTAAATATTTTATTACAAATATTAGATGATGGCAGATTAACTGATAGTCAAGGACATTTAGTTGATTTTAGAAATACAATTATTATTATGACTTCAAATTTAGGTTCAGAGGCATTATTGGAAAATAAAGCAAGTAGTCAACAACAAGCTTTAAATATTTTAAAAACTCGTTTCCGTCCGGAATTTATTAATCGAGTTGATGAAGTTGTTATTTTTAATCCATTAAATCAAAATGTTATTCAAGAAATTATTCGTAAAGAATTAAATGATTTAGTAATGCGAGTTAATTCTGAAAAAGAATATCAAATTACTTATCAAGAAGACATTGTGCAACAAATTTTAAAAGATGCTTATGATCAAGAATATGGTGCAAGACCAATTAAAAGATATATTCAACAAAATATTGAAACTTTATTAGCACAGGCAATTTTAAAAGATCAGATAGTTCCTGAAAAACGATTTGCGATTGCTCTTGATAGTAAAACTAATGATTTTATTTTATCAACGAAATTAAAATTAAATTAGCACTTGATAATAATGAGTGCTTAAAGTTATAATTAAATTACTAAAGTTTTATTAGATTGGAGGTGTTAAATTGTTAACAAAAAGACAAGAACAAATTCTAAAAATTATTGTTGAGCAATATATTAAAACAGGCGTCCCTGTTAGTAGTAAAGCAATTTTAACTAATGAAAATCTTAATTGCTCAAGTGCTACGATTCGTAATGAATGTGTTATGTTAGAAGAACAAGAATTATTAGAAAAAGCTCATAGCTCTAGTGGCCGAATTCCAGCAACAAAAGGTTATCGTTATTATGTTGATAAATTAATGTCTCAAAGCGAAGAAACTGATATTTTAATTTTGAAACAACGAATTGATCAAATTTTTAATAATCGTGATTTGGCAATTAGTGAAGTAATTAATCAAACTAGTACAATTTTAAGTGAAATGACAAAACTAATTAGTATTGTTATTGGACCAAATGTTAAAGAAGATACTTTAAAAAGAATTGAACTACTGCCACTTAGTGAAGAAAATATTTTGGCGATTATTATTACTAATAATGGTCATGTTGAAAATAAAATTTTTAATATTAAAGAAATTTCTTTAAATGACTTAACATTGGCAATTAATATTTTTAATAACCGATTAGTGGGAACAAAAATTAGTGAAATGAAGGAAAAAGTTTCATTATTGCAACCAATCTTAGCAAAACAAATTAAACAAGCAGAATATGTTATTCAAGGCTTTATTAATGCTTTACTTAATTTTTCAAAACCTTTGTCATCAACTCATGGTGTTCAATATATGTTAGAAAATCCTGAGTTTAATGATTTAAAAAAAGTAAAAACTTTAGTTAAATTTATTGAATCGCAATCACCTTGAAGTTATTTTGATAAGTTAAACGAAGAGCCAGTTCAAGTAAAAATTGGTGAAGAATTAGGTAAAAGTAATAAAGATATGGCAATGATTACAACAACTTTTAAAATTAATGATAATGATCAAGGCCAAATTGCTGTTGTTGGTCCAAAACGATTAGAATATGAAAAAATTACAGAAATTCTTAATTGGATTAATGACACAATTAAAAATAAGTTTGGTTAGAAAATAATGAGGTGAAAGATAATGCCAGATAAAAAGGAAAAAAAAGTGCAAGAAAATATTTCTGAACAAGCAACAGAGCAAGAAACTAAAGTAGTTAAAGAAAAATCAATTGAGGAATTAACAAAAGAAAATCAAGACTTGTTAAATCAAGTTGCAGATTTACAAAAAACTTTAACTAAACTAAAAGATGAACAAAAAAAATTAATTTTAGCAACGAAAGTAAATACTTTAAAAGAACAAGAACTTCGTAATGAAGACTTTAGAAAATATGCTAATCAAAAAGTTATTAAAGAAACAATTTTACCTTTATTATTAGAATTTGAGCGGGCATTAAAGTTCAAAACTGATAATAAGGATGTGCAAAACTTTTTAATTGGTTTTAAATATATTTTTGATAATTTTAAAAATAATTTAAAATCAGAAGGGTTAGTTGCAATTACTGAAACGATTGGTAATCAGTTTGATAGCACAAAAGCTAATGCAATTGAAAAAATTGAAATTTTAGCAGAAACAAAAGAACAAAAAGATAACACAATTGCTGAAGTTTTATTAACTGGTTATCAATTAAATGATTGAGTTATTAGTCCAGTTCAAGTAAAAATTTATAAATTAAAAACTAATAACAAAGAAATAAAAGAAGAAAATAAATAAAAGAGGTGTAATGATGAAAGAAGTAATAATCGGAATTGATTTAGGAACAACAAACTCTTGTGTTGCCATTATGGAAGGTGACAAACCAAAAGTTATTGAAAATGAAAGTGGAGGAAGAACTACTCCTTCTGTTGTAACTTACAAAGGAAAAGAAATCTTAGTTGGTGAAGCAGCTAAAAGACAAGCTATTACTAACCCAGATCATACAATTATTTCTGTAAAAAGAGAAATTGGAACAAGTAAAAAGTTTCAAATTGAAAACAAAAATGTAACTCCAGAACAAGTTTCTGCTGAAGTATTACGATTTATTAAAAATTTTGTTGAATCAAAGTTAGGACAAAAAGTTAAAAAGGCAGTTATTACTGTTCCTGCTTACTTTAATGATCAACAAAGAAAAGCAACTAAAGATGCAGGAATTATTGCTGGATTAGAAGTTGAAAGAATTATTAATGAACCAACTGCTGCTGCAATTGCTTATGGTTTAGATAAAACTGATAAAGAACACAAAATCTTAGTATTTGACTTAGGTGGTGGTACTTTTGATGTTTCAATTTTAGAATTAGCAGATGGTACATTTGAAGTTTTATCAACTAATGGTGATAATCATCTTGGTGGTGATGACTTTGACCAAAAAATTATTGATCATTTAGTTAATAAATTTCAAAAATCAACAGGAATTAATTTAGCAAAAGATAAAATGGCTTTACAAAGATTGAAAGAAGCAGCAGAAAAAGCAAAAAAAGACTTATCAGGGTCTAATGAAACAACAATTTCATTACCATTTATTTCAATGGATGCTAATGGACCAGTTCACTTAGAAGAAAAATTAACTCGTGCTGAATTTGACCGTTTAACAGAAGACTTAGTAACAAGAACAGTTGAACCAGTTCGTAAAGCTTTAGCAGATGCAAAATTAACTAAAGAAGGAATTGATGAAGTATTATTAGTTGGTGGATCAACAAGAATTCCAGCAGTCCAAAAAGTAATTAAAGATTTATTAGGAAAAGAACCAAACAAAACAGTTAATCCTGATGAAGTAGTGGCTTGTGGAGCAGCAATTCAAGGTGGAATTTTATCTGGTGATGTTAAAGACTTATTATTATTAGATGTAACACCATTATCTTTAGGAATTGAAACTTTAGGTGGTGTTATGACACCATTAATTAAAAGAAATACAACAATTCCAACTCACAAATCACAAGTATTTTCAACTGCTGAAGACAATCAACCTGCAGTAGATATTCATGTTTTACAAGGTGAAAGAGCTATGGCTAATGATAATCATAGTTTAGGAAGATTCCAATTATCAGGAATTGATCCAGCACCAAAAGGTGTACCACAAATTGAAGTTGGTTTTGATATTGATGCAAATGGGATTGTTTCAGTTACTGCAAAAGATTTAAAAACTAATAAAGAACAAAAAATTACAATTTCAGGAAATAGTAATTTAGACAAAGATCAAATTGACAAAATGGTGCAAGAAGCAGCAGCAAATCAAAGTGCAGATGAAAAACGTAAAGAAGAAGTTGATTTAACAAATCAAGCTCAAACTTATATTTATGACATTGACAAAATGTTAACAGAAACACAAAAAGATGAAAATGCTCAAGCAGCACCTCAAATTGCTGAAATGCAAAAAATGCGTGATGATTTACAAAAATCATTAGAAGCAAAGAATTTTACTGAATTAAAAGCAAAATTGGAACAATTACAACAAGCATTTGCTGCAGCACAACAATTTATGCAACAACAAGGACAATCTGGAGTTCAATCAGAAGATAAGTCTGATGCAACTGATTTTCCAAAAAATTCTGATGATGTAATTGATGTTGAAGCAGAAAAGAAATAATATCTTAAAAGTAAAGTATTAAAATAAAGGAGAATAATCGATGGCAACAGCCCGCGGAAAAAAAGAAGATTATTATCAAGTTTTAGGTGTTAATAAAAATAGTAGTCAAGACGAAATTAAACGTGCTTTTCGTGCCCTTGCTAAACAAAAACATCCTGATATAACTAAAAATCCAGCTGATGGTGAAGAATTTAAGAAAATTTCTGAAGCATATGAAGTATTAAGTGATCCAGAAAAAAGAAAAATGTATGATAATTTTGGTCACGATGGTATTAATGGTACAGCAGGTGGATTTAATGGCTTTAATTCGGGTGCTTATACTGATTTAGGTGATTTGTTTGGTGATTTATTCGGTGATTTGTTTGGTGGTGGCGGTCAAAGAAGACAGCATCAAAGTCAACCACGACATAATCGTAATGCACCTGGAGCAAACTATTTAAAAAATATTGTTATTAGTTTAGCTGATGCAGTTTTAGCAAAAAAACAAATAATTAATATTAATATTGAAGTTCCTTGTGATGCTTGTAATCACACGGGTGCAAAAACACCAAAAGATAATGTCACTTGTCAACAATGTCATGGCCAAGGTGTAGAAATTCGAACAGGAAATTCAATTTTTGGTGGTTCATTCCGGCAAGAAGTAATTTGTAATACTTGTCAAGGCATTGGTAAAGTTGTTTTAGATAAATGTTTAAAATGTAAAGGTAATGGCTTCTTTTTAGATAATCAAAAACTAGAATTTAATTTACCTCATTTAGTTCAAACTGGAGATAGTTTAAGAATTAAAGGTAAAGGTGGAGTTAGCAAGTATAATGGACCACAAGGTGATTTGATTATTAGAGTTACAGTTCAACAAGATAAATACTTTACTAGAAGAGGATATGATTTATTAATTGATGTTCCGGTTTCTTATCTTGATATTTTATTAGGAAATACAATTGTAATTCCGACAATTGAAGGATATGCAATTAAACAACAATTAAAACCTGGTGTTCAAAATGGTAGTCAAATTATTGTTTCACAACAAGGTTCTTATTATGGTAAAAACAGTCGTGGAAAATTAATTGCGACACTTAAAATTAAAATGCCAAATAAAATTGGTAAGAATGAACGCGAAAAATTATGAAGTATTAACAATGAAAATGGTTTTACGCCAAATGATGAGTTTATTAAGAAGTTTAATAAAGATCAAAAATAATTTTAGAGAAAGAATAACAAAATGTTATTCTTTTTTTTAATTTTCTGATGATAAAGTAAGGTTAAAGGTTTATAATAATTTTGAAAATAAATAAAAATAAGGGAGATTAAAAATGACTAGAAAATTAAAGTTTATTACAATTTTAGCTGCAGGAACTAGTGTTACTGCTACTGGTTTAGGAGTAGGATTAGGTGTTGGTTTAAAAGATTCATCATCAACAAATGTTGAATGATATGAAAATGGTTCATTAATTAAAGAACAAAGCCATTTTAAAAAACAAAATTTAATTAAAATTATTGAAACAGTTTTTAAATATGATCAAAATAATCAAACTTGATTATATAAAAATCAAAAAACTATTCCTTTTGTTTATATTGATGATAGTGTTTATACAATAGTAACACCAAAAAAAATTATGGATAATACAGGAAAATCAATTTCTATGCCATCAGTAAAAAATAAAAATATTAAAATTATGTTTAGTCTTGTAACTGATGTACCAGAACCTCCTGCAACAGAACATATTTATACATTAAATATTGATAATAAACAAGTAAAAGAAACAAGCGAAGAAGATATAACTTATTTGGAATTATTTCAAAGAGTTGGTATTACTTATGATTGATAATTGAATAAAGTCTGATAATGGTCAAATTACTTATTATAGTATTAGTAATGGCAAGAAGTTTATTACCATCTCAAAGAAATGAAATTGCATCAAATGGTATATATTTGATTACTTCTCACTCTGAACAAGTTCATAATGCTACTATGATTATGATGGATGTAGAACAATTGCCGCAAACAACAATATGATATGGTGACGAAACCTATGAAGAACTTTTTAAAAATGCTATCTCATTTTTTGGTATTCATATTGTTGCAGAAGATGGAAAATGAGTTTCACATGACCAAGGAATAGATATGACATGAGCTATTAAATTCAATGATGAAGATAATGGTCCAGAAATATTAGCAACTAATAAAGATGATAATGCTCAGAACGGAACTTATTATTTTGATATGGTGTTATAAACAATACTTATAATTAAAATTAGTTATTTAACACTTGCCATAAAGTAAGATTAAGGTTTTATAATACTTTTATATATTAATAAAAATAAAAGGAGAATAAAATATGGAAATAGCAGTTGCAAGTTCAAAAGCAAATGAAATAATTGAATTAGTGAAAGTTCCAGATCTTAAGAAAATTAAAGATGATGAAGTTCTTGTAAAAACTTTATTTTGCAGTTTATGTCATAGTGATTTACATGTTGCTTTAGATTTTAAAGCAGAAAAAAACTATAAGATTAGTGTTGGTCATGAAACAGTTGCTCAAGTTGTTGAAGTTGGTAAAGATGTTACAAATGTTAAAGTTGGTGATGCTGTTGCCTTTCCTGCTGGTTTGCATAATGCTTGTGGTAAGTGTAAAAATTGTTTAAAAGGTGAAGAAGTATTTTGTGATAATGCTGAGTTTGTAATGTCAGAAACAAAATCAGGAACTATGCAAGATTATTCAATTGAAAAAGGATCATTTTGTACAGTAGTACCTAAAAATATTGACTTAGCAAAAGCTTGTGTTATTACTTGTGCTGGACTAACTGTTTATAAAGCTTTGAAAGTTGCGAATGTGCAAGAAAATGATTATCTAGCAATTTATGGTATTGGCGGTTTAGGTCAAGTTGCAATTGAATATGCTAAAAATGTTTTTAAAGCAAAAGTAATTGCCATTGGTTCAAATCTTGATAGTTTAAAAATTGCCAAAGATAAAGGTGCTGACTTTATTATTAATTGAAAATCAGAAAATGTTGATGAAAGAATCAAAGAAATTACTAATAATAAAGGATTTGATCAAGTTTTATTTACTTCATCATCAGCACAATTATTAGAAAATTCAATTAAAAATTTAGCTAAATTAGGTAAAATTACTGTTGTTGGTTTGGATCGTGCTGACTTTAATGTTAATATTGCTGACTTAGTTTTGAATGGTAAACAAATTTTAGGTTCATTAGTTGGAACAAGACAAGACTTAGTTGAAGCATTAGATGCCTTTGAAAAAGGTCTAGTTAATCCAGAAATTAGTATTGAACCAATTGCTAAAGCACCAGAATACTTTAAATTAATGAATCAAGGAAAGTTATTTAAAAGAATTGTTTTTAAGTATGATAATTAGATAAAAAGATTAAATGCAAACTCAATTTGTTTGCATTTTTTATTTACAGACCTATTTTTTTATAATTTTGAGTGATAAAATAAATTATAAAAGTGGAGTTTAAAATTAAAAGGAGCAATAATGCACTTTAGTTCACTATGAATTTGAATTAAATTAGGTCTTACTGTCGGTTTTATGATTATTTTTGTTCCTTTATATAGTATTATGTTATGGCAATATTTTCATGATAAAGAAAAGTACAAGTCAAAACTAAAATATATGTATAACAGTATGTTTATATTAATATTTGGAATTGGCATGTTATGATTTATCTAAGAAGAATTTAGCCAGTATCGCACTTTTTTATTTAAAGTATTAAAATAAATTTAGAATAGTTTATTTAGCAAAAGGGGAAATAAAATGAAGCAAATTTTAAGTGTTTTAAGTACTTTGACTTTAACAAGCAGTGCTGCATTAGTATTAACTAGTACTGTTGATAATCATATGCAACAAGTTAAAAATGATATTAACTGAAGTGATGTTAAAAAAAGTAATAGTGATTATTTTAAAAATTTAAGACAATCACAAGCAAAACAAAAAGTATTTTATACAACAAGTAATGGTGAAGTTGATATTAATCAAGTAATTGATTATGCAGAACAGAAATCAAACCAATATTTTGATCAGATGGTAGTACAAAATTTAGATTTAAATCAAATAATTAATTTTTTGTCACAAGAAAATAGTGATTTTAAAACAACATATGAAAATGCTCTAGCAGAACAAAGTCAAAAGAATCATCAAATTACTTTAGATTTTAAAGCAGCAAATTATTACACTGTTCAATCTTCAAATAGAGCTATTGCTGCAGATTTATCAAAAGGAATGGAATCTGTTAAAATTGCTGAACCAATCTTTAAAACAATATCTGCTGGTGCTGCAATTGCAGCTGCCGGATTTTGAGCAGCAGCATGATGATTTGGAATTACTATTCCTTGAGCTGTTGGATGTAGTATTTTAAGTGTTTCGGCAGGTTTAATTGCTGCTGCTCTTAATGAAGCAATATTATTTTTTGATCCAGCAATGAATCAAATTTTAAGAGAAATTGAATTAGAAGAAAATACTCGTAAACTTTATGAATTAGGAGCTAGACTTTATCAAATGTTATATGAAGTATTGATTGCTGGTCAAATATCAGTAACTTCAGAAATTTGAGCCTTTCCACCTGCTGCAATCGCAACTGCAGTTATTGGAGTAATTATTGATTGAGTAATGTTATATTGATAAAGTACTAATTTAATTAATTGAATAATTTTTTATATATTAAGTTTTAATTTTTTAAGGATAAACTATGATTATTGTTCGTCAATTTATTATTTTAATAATATTTGGTTTTACTTTTATTTGAGGTCCTTATTATTGTGCAAGAATTGCTTGAATTGATTATTCAAAAAATTGTCTTGAGTTTTTTTCTCAAGAAGTAGATTTTAAAAATATTCCTTTGTTCATTAAAGAACATAAATGAAAATATTTAAGTCCATTTATATTCTTTGTGTTTTTCTTTACTGGTTGTTATTATTTTATCTTTTATGCAACTTGAATTTTATCAATAAAAATGTTTGTTTATAATATTATTATTATGGTATTTTCTTATATTGGATTTTTTGCTTTGCTTTTCTTATATTGAAAAAAGATTAAAGCACTTTCTGTGCAAACAAAAACTAAAGCAGAAGCAATAATTAATTTTGATAAATATCAAAATGAAAATAAAGAAAAACAAATTAAAACTTTTAAAATCTTTAAAGACGGACAAATTAATATTAATAATAGTCGTTTTCAATTAAATCAAAGATTATATAAATGAAGAATTAAACGATTATTAAAACAAAAAATCAGTCAAGAAAAATATAATTTCAAATTATTAAAACTTTATATTAAGTATTTAAAGGTGTATGGTGTTTTTTTCAAAAGAATGAAATATTTTTTATTCTTTAATCAAAAAATCAGGTCTGATTTTTATAATTATTATCTTGTTCTTGAAAATAATTACAACGAATCTTTAGAAACTTTACCTAAAATTTTAATTAACAACTTTTTTGCTTTTATTGCAATAGCAGAACAAGAACTAAACTTAGTTAAATAGAATAATATCTTGTTGTATTTGTTATTTAAAGTGCTAAAATTTTTTAATCAAGGTTATTATTAGGAACTATATTTGCTCGAATTGCTTGACAATTATTGGTTACGGCAACTGCATTAATTTGAGCTTTTCCAGCGGTTTTAGCTTTAATTCCAATTTTTTCTGTTGCAATGGAATGAATTAAATTATATAAGGAGTAATATGTCACAGATATCGCTTTTCTTTTTAGAATTTTTCATTTTTTTAGTTGCTATAGTTTCGATTCCAATATTTTTTTATGATATTGCGAAAACATTAATTGATAATATTAGTAATTGTTTTCTAATATTTGATCAAGAGAAAATTAAAGATATTGCTTTTTTTATTGAAGAAAAGAAATATAAATATTTATTAGGTTATTTTTTGCTTTATCAATTTTTTAATTGTATTGTTTTTATATCTTTTTTGACAATCTGATTTATTTTGGAAAATAAAGGAAGTGGAATATATTTAAGTATTCCATTTATTATTGTTTTTTTATTGATTTCACTTTGACTTTTTTTCTTATTAAGAAAATATTGAAGAAAAATTAATAAAATTGGTTTTCAGTCTAAAAAGGTAGCACTTGTAAATTTTGAAAGATTTCAAAATGAATGAAAAAGTGAAAAAATTAATCTTTTCACTTTATTTGAAAATGATAAAATTGCTCTCAGAAATTTTCCATTTCAATTTCAACAAAAAAAATATCAGAAAAAAAATTTTAAATTAAATCAAAAATTTAATAATAAAAAAATTAGTCAAGAAAAGTATCAAATGAAATTGTTATTATTTTTTACTAAATATTTAAAAGTATACGCACGGTTTCTTATTTGAATGAAAAATGAAAATGAGAAAAAAAGTAAAAAAACTATTATTATAATTGAAGACCAAAAATATGAAGATGTAATAAATATTTTAAATAAAGTATTAATTAACAACTTCTTTGCTTTTGTTGAGCAAGCAAAAAAAGAATTTAAAAGCAATCAGAAAGTGGATTAATGCCACTTTTTATTTTTAAATTAAATAAATTATTTATTAAAAAAATAAAAATTAACTTTATTAAAGAAAATAAGTAAGTATAATAAAATTATTAAATTAATAGCGAATAATCGGAGGTATGGATTTTAATGTGAATTGAAAAATTTGATAATCCACAAAAAGAAGTTTTTCAAATTTTAAATGAAAAGCAAGTAATTAACCCTGAATATGTTAATTATGTCAAAAAAATTGATGATAAAGTTTTAATTGAGGCTTATCGTTTTATGACTTTATCAAGATTGCAAGAAAAAATGCAATTGGAAATGAATTACGAAAAAGATGCTAAAGGTAATGTTGTTTTAGTTAATGGTCAACCAAAAGTAAAAGCAAAGATAATTAATTTTTTAGCTTCATCTGGTCAAGAAGCAACTGAAGTAGGTTATGCAATTAATATTAGAAAGTCAATTGATTGATTAGTTCCCGCGTATCGTAATAATGCTGCTTGAATTACTGCTGGTTATCCAATGGAAAAAATTATTCAATATTGATTAGGAAATGAAGCAGGAAGTCAAATCCCTGAAGGAATTAATATTTTACCAGTCAATATTCCGATTGCTACTCAATATTCTCATGCAGCAGGACTTGCTTTAGCAGAAAAATATAAAAAAGGTAACGGAGTTATTTTCACAACAATTGGTGATGGTGGAACTAGTGAAGGTGAATTTTATGAAGCACTTAATTTTGCAGCAATTCAAAAATTACCAGTAGTATTTTTTGTTGAAAATAATCATTGATCATTAGATACGCCAACAAGTAAAGCGACAATGAGTCCAACTTTTGCCCAAAAAGCAAGTGCTGTTGGTATTCCTAATATTCGTGTTGATGGTAATGATTTTTTTGCTGTTTATCACGCAACTAATGTTGCAATTGAACGAGCAAAGAAAGGTCAAGGACCTTCTTTAATTGAAGCAATTACTTATCGTCAATATGCTCATTCAGCTTTTGATATTAAAAAAGATTATTTTACTGAAAAAGATTATGAAATTGAAAAAGCATGATTGAAAAAAGATCCAATTATTAGAATGAAAGATTATTTAGTAAAAAATAAATTATGAGATGAAAAAAAAGAACAAGCATTACACGATAATAATTTAAAAACTATTACTAATGCAATTGCTTGAGCGCAAAAACACGCTGCTGTTAGTATTGATGAGATTTTTGATTATACTTATGAGAAGTTACCACCAAATTTAGAAGCACAAAAAAATCAAGCAAAAGAATTTTTTAATGAAACAGAAAAGGAAGTGAGTAATCTATGAAACGAAACAACACACAAGCAATTAGCTTAGCATTAGAATTAGCGATGAAAAAGCATAATAATGTTATTGTATATGGTGAAGATGTTGGTAATGTTGGTGGTGTTTTCCGTGCGACAAGAGGTTTACAAAAGAAATTTGGTGTTGAAAGATGTTTTGATGCTCCAATTGCTGAAGCAGTAATTGCTGGTAGTGCTGTTGGTGCTAGTATTAATGGTTTAAGACCAGTTATTGAAATGCAATTTTCAGGCTTTGCCTTTCTTGCTTTTAATCAGTTGTTAGCTCACGCAGCAAGAATGCGTAATCGTTCTCGTGGTCGTTATTATTGTCCATTAGTTGTGAGAATGCCTTCTTATGATTGAAATAATGGTGCCAATGGTGCTTTAGAACATCACTCTGAAGCAATTGAAGCTTTATTATGTCATATTCCTGGTTTAAAAGTTGTTATGACTTCAAAACCAAGTGATACTAAAAAATTATTATTAGCAGCGATTGAAGATAATGATCCAGTGATATTTTTAGAATGTTTAGGAACTTATTTTAATACTTATGTAAGTAATAAGTATCGTTATAATGTTCAAGAAGAAGTTAGTGATGATTATGAAGTAGCACAATTAGGTAAGGCAAAAGTGTTGAAATCATACGATGAAACCTCAGATCCTGATTTAACAATTGTTACTTATGGTTCAAAAGTTTATGATTGTGAATATGCTGTAAAGATGTTAGAAGCAAAGAACTTTAAAGTTGAGTTAATTGATTTACAAACTTTACATCCATGAGATCAAGAAACTGTTGTTGCTTCAGTTAAGAGAACTGGTCGCCTTCTAGTTGTTCAAGAAGCAGTAAAATCGTTCTCTGTTGCTTCAGAAATTATTACTACAATTAATGAAAAATGTTTTGAGTATTTAAAATGTCCACCTGCTCGTGTTGCTGGTTATGACGTTACTGTTCCTTTGTCTCAAGGAGAAAAGTGATTTATTGTTGATCCAGATAAAATTATTACTCAAGCAAAAACAATGTTGGAATATCCAATTTAATATAGAAAATGGGGAGAAAAAAACTATGACAGAATTTAAATTTGCTGGAATGGACGGGGTTGATGAAGTTACTCTTAGTTCACTTCATGTTAAAGTTGGTCAAGCCTTAAAAAAAGGTGATAATCTTTTTGATATTGAAGCTGACAAAGCTGCTGATACAATTACTTCACCGTATGATGGAATAATTTCCAAAATTAATTTTGCAGCAGGTGATGCAATTAAAACAGGAGATATTATTATTGAATTTTCTAATGATTTAGAAGTTCAAACTAAGCACCACTCTGAATTATTGAAAGTAGCAAAAGATGTAGTTACAAAACTGGACAAAAAAGTAGAAGCTCATCAAGAGGCAGGTGAAGTTTTAGCACAAAAATTTAATAAGATTGTTCTAGCATCACCAGTTGCAAGAAAGGTTGCTCGTGATTTGGGTATTGATATTGCAACAATTAGAGGAACGGGACCAAATGGTCGAGTTCTAAGAGTAAATATTGAAGATGCTCATCTTACTGCAAATAAACAAACAACAAATGTTAATCAAGCAGTAAATAAAGGCAATGTTACATCTGGTGCTGATGCCATCAATGTTGCAAAACTTGAAAGTTTTGGAGCAATTGATCATTTACCTTTATCACCAATTCGTAAAGCAATTGCTAATCATATGGCGGTTTCAAAATATACTGCTCCTCATGTTAGTTTAATGATTGATGTTGATGCAACTAATTTGATTAATTTACGAGCAATTTTAAAAGATGAAGCAATTAAACCAGAAAATGGTGCAATTAAATTAACATTTATGCCATTTTTTATTAAAGCTGTTGCTAAAGCTTTAAGCGAAGATCGTTTTAAATTTTTAAACTCAACGCTTAATTTAAAAGATAATGAACTGCTAATTAAGAAATACTATAACATTGGAATGGCTGCTGATACTGATAAAGGATTACTTGTTCCTGTTATTAAGAATGCTGATAACTTATCAGTTCTTGAAATTGCGAAACAAGTTAATGATTTAGCACAAAAAGCTCGTACAGGTACTTTGAATGCTTCAGAAATGCAAGGTGGGACTTTTACAATTACTAACTTTGGTTCAGCAGGTTTAAAATATGGTACACCAATTATTAATTATCCTGAAGTTGCAATTTTAGGAATTGGTATTCTTGAAGCAAAAGCAGTGCTTATTAATGATAATATTGTTTTTCATAATTTTTTCCCATTTTCAATTTCAATTGATCATCGTGTTGTTGATGGCGCTCCAGCAGGAAACTTTATGCAAAGAATTAAATATTTATTAGAAAATCCTGCTTTACTATTATTATCATAAAGATTTAATCATCAAAGGAGATTATTAATATGGCTAATTATAATTATGATTTAATCATCATTGGAGCAGGTCCTGGTGGTTATGTAACTGCTGAAAGAGCAGCAAAATTAGGTCTTAAAACAGCAATTGTTGAAAGAGGAATGTGAGGCGGAGTTTGTTTAAATATTGGTTGTATTCCAACAAAAACTTTACTAAAAAATGCCAAGATATTTCATGTTTTAAAAGATAGTAATAAATATGGGATTAATTTAAATCAAGATGCAATCACAATTGATTGAAGTCAAGCGCAAGCAAGAAAAGAAAAAGTAGTTAAACAATTAACTAATGGTGTGCAATTTTTAATGAAAACTAATAAAGTTGATTCATTAATTGGTACTGCTAGTGCAGTTGATCAACATACAATTAAAGTAACTGATAATGAAAATCATAGTAAAATTTATACAACAAAATATTTAATTATTGCTACTGGTAGTGAAGTTAAGATGTTTAATAATCCGAAAGGACCGAAGGGTTTAAGTAGTGAAGATTTAAAAACTAATAAAGCATTGTTAACTTCAACTGAAATTTTGTCTTTAAAAGAAATTCCAAAATCTTTAACAATTATTGGTGGCGGTGTCATTGGAATTGAATTTGCTTGTTTATTTAGTAGTTTAGGAACAAAAGTAACAATTATTGAGTATTTAGATCGCATTTTAGCATTATTAGATCATGATACTAGTACTGAATTAACAAAAATTTTAACGAATAATAATGTTGATATTATTACTGAACATAGTGTTACTAAATTAGAAAAAAATACTTTAACTTATGTTCATGCGAATGATAAAGAACAAAAAAATCTGAAGACAATTAAGAGTGATTATTTTCTTTTAAGTGCTGGAAGAATGCCAATTACTAAGGGATTTGAAAATTTAGGAGTTTTAATTAAACCTAATGGTGCTTTTGCTGTTAATAATAAATTAGAAGCATTAGATCAAAACCAGCAAGTAATTGAAAATATTTATGTTATTGGTGATGCTAATGGCGAAAAAATGTTAGCACATGTTGCTTCAAGTCAAGGGTTAACTGCTATTAATAATATTATGGTGAAAGAAAAACCAGGAATTTATCAAGTAAAAGTAGTTGATTATTCTCGTATGCCAAGTTGTGTTTATTCTTTTCCTGAAATTGCTAGTGTTGGATTAACGGAAACTGAAGCAAAAGCAAAATACCCTGATTGTTTAATAAAAAAAATACCATACAACATTAATGGTAAAGCTCTAGCAGATGGCGAAACAAATGGTTTTGTTAAATTAATTGTTAGCAAAAAGTATGGTGAAATTTTAGGTGCACATATTGTTAGTGCCACAGCAACTGATATGATTGGCGGAATTGTTGATCTTATGGAAAGTGAAGCAACAGTATTTGAATTAGCTGATGCTTGTTATCCCCATCCAACTTTTTCTGAGTTGATTATGGAAGCAGCCCAAAATGTTGCCTTACAAATTAATCGATAATTTCATTTTTACTTTTATATTGATGAAGAATAGTTCAATACTTATCTTCATCAATAATTTTTTTTAAAACTAAATCTTCATAAATTTGATGATGATTATGTCCTTGAAGAAAGTAAGTTTCATATGCAAAAAGATGCATTAATAACTTACTTTTTTTTTCATCAATTAAATTATTTTTTCAAATTTCATCATATAATTTAATATTATTTTCTGTTAGTACATTATTCATACTAATTTTCAGTTTCTTTGGTTGATTGAAAATTAATTGCTTAATTTTTGAATTAAGGAGCTTACTTTGTTGTGTAGTTTCAAAAATTTCTTCAAGTTGAAAAATGAAATTTATTAATTGAATTTCTTGAATTTCATTAAAAAAAATTTCATTTTCTTTTAGAATTAAGTTAAATAATGTAATTGGTTTTTGATTTTGTGCTATTAATACTTTTTTTTGTAAAATGTCAATTAGAGTTGTCACAGTTGGATTTAATTGATCTGAAAAAAGATAACTTAAATGATAATGAGTGGTATAAATTAATATTTGAAAATTCTCACTGAAGTTATTTGTTAGCTTAACTTTGTATTTTTGAAATGAGTCAAGAAAAATTTTAATAAAATCATTAATATTTTTAATTGTTGTTTGATTTGAATAATTAATAAATAATGATGTTAATTCTTTAAAATCATTAATTTTACAATAAAATAAATTACAATTTTTAAATTCTTGTAAAGCATTTTGATAATAAATCGGAAGTGAATTTAAATTTAGTTTTTGTTCTAAAAAAATAATTTTCGCTTGATTGTTTATGTTAATTGCATCTTGATAATCAAGAAATCAACTAATTCATTTAGTATATTTTTGTTTTTCTTGTAGTGAAAGACTTGAGTCAGTACAACATTTTAATAAAGTTTTTGCATTTTCAACAATTGTTTCGTCAACAGTTTTGTTAATATTCATAAATCTACCCCCTAAGTAAGAATTTGAATTATTAAATTTTCAAAAAATAAACATAAATATTTTTTATTTATTTAGATTGCAATTTGAAATAAAAATATCATTAGAAATTTTATAATATTATTACTTTTTATTAAAGTCTTTTTACATAAAAAGTGTTTTTATTCCACTATTTATTTAAAGACTGGTAATTATTTTTAATTAATTATTAGTAAGCAAAAACATCTTTTTATTAAATCAATTTATTAGTTAATGTTAAGTAAAATACCTTGACATTATGATTGTTTTTAGTTAATATTTTATTATATTCATTTTAACAATGTTAATGATGAAATATTATATTATTTAATATATGAGGAGGAACTATGGTTAAATTAAGATTGATACCAACAGGAAAATCAGTACAACCAAGTTTTCGAGTTGTTGCAATTGATGCTAGAACAAAACTAAACGGTAAGTATATTGATATTCTTGGATTTTATGATCCAATTAAAAAGATTGTAAAAATCAATGAAGAATTAACTTTAAAGTTTTTATTAACAGGAGCTCAACCTACTGATACTGTTCGAAGTCTTTTATCAAAACAAGGAATTCTTGAAAAGTTTAATAATCTAAAAATTGAGCAAAAAAAAGCAGCAAGTAAAACAGCAACAAAAAAACCAAGTAAAAAAAGTGCTACTAAAACTGAAGCAACTAAAAAAGTTTCAGCAAAACCAAAAGCAGTAGCTGCAACTACTAAATCAACAAAAGATACTAAAGCAGATAAACCAAAAACAACTGCAAAAGCCAAAACAAAATAAGTAAACCATAGGTGAGATATGTATACTAAAATTGTTGAAGAACTAATTGCCCCAATTTTATTAGAAGAAATAAATCAAATTGAAATTCGTCAACTTGATAAAACTGAAAATGAGATTGAAATAATAATTTTAGCACCAAAAAAATTCTTTAAACAATTAGTTGGTAAGAACGGTAAGATTATTCAAGCTTTAACAACATTAGTTAATCTTAAAGCAGAAATGAATGATCAAAAAGTTAAAATTACCATTAATGAATTGGATTAAATGCAATATTTAGAAATTGCTAAGATTATTAATACTCATGGTCTTTTAGGTGAAGTTAAGGTTTTATGTAATTATTATGGTCAAAATTTTACGAAATGAAAATCAAATCAAATAGTATATTTAAAAAATAATGATGACTATCAAGCTTTAACAATTAGTAAAGTAAGACAACATAAAAACTTTCTTTTAGTAACTTTTGCAACTTATAATAAGATTGACTCAGTGTTATTTATGAAAAATAAATCATTAGTAATTATTGATGAAGAAAATTTGAGTGACCCTAATTTTTCATTTCAAAATCTTATTGGTTATCAAGCTATTAATAATGCAGATAAAAAAGTATTAGGTGAAATTGTGGCTTTAATTGATAATAATCATACTGGTTTATGACAAGTTCAAAATCAAGCAGGTAAAACTTTTTATGTGCCGAATAATCAGTTTTTTATTACTAAAGTTGATCAAACAAAAAAGATTGCTTATCTTAATTTAATTTCTGGAATGTTTAATTATGAGTAAAAAATTTACAATTTTAACTTTATTCCCAGAAGCATTTAATGATTTTGTTAATACTTCAATTATCAAAAAAGCAATTAAAGAAGAAAAAATTGTGATTGAACTTATTGATATTCGTGATTTCAGTACTGATAAAAATAAACAAGTTGATGATTATCCTTATGGTGGCGGACCTGGTATGGTTTTAAAGGCTTTGCCAGTAATTAAAGCAATTGAAAATGCTAAAAGCAAAACTCCAAATGCTAAAGTTATTTTATTAACACCACAAGGTCAATTATGAACTCAAGAACAAGCATTCAATTATGCTCAAGTTGATAACAATTATATTTTTATTTGTGGTCACTATGAGGGTATTGATGAACGAATTAGTAAGTTTGTTGATCAAGAAATTTCAATTGGTAATTATGTTCTTACTGGTGGTGAAGTGCCAGTGATGATTTTAGTTGATAGTATTGCAAGATTAGTTAAAGGTGTTCTTAATAGTGAATCAATTACTAGTGAGTCACATACCGATAACTTATTAGATTATCCAACATATACTAGACCTGAAGTTGTCTATGATATGAAAGTACCAGAAGTACTACTTAGTGGTAATCATAAAGAAATTGCTTTATATCGTAAAAAACAAGCATTAATTAATACATATAAAAAAAGAATTGATTTGTTTAATCAACATCAATTAACAAAAGAAGAAGCAAAAATTATTGAAGAATATCTCGCTGAAACAAAGCAAGAAAATAAAGAAAGGAGAATTGAAAATGGAAAATCAAATTATGGCAAAAGTAAATCAAAGCCAACTAAATCTTAATATCCCAAAATTCCGTACTGGAGATACAGTTAAAATTACTTGAGTTATTAGTAATGAAAAAGAAAAAGAAAGAATACAAGTTTTTCAAGGAATTGTTATTAGTATCAAAGGTTCAACAATTAATAAAAATATTATTGTTAGAAAAGGAGTTAAGGGAAAAGGTGTAGAAAAGACATTTCCTTTACATTCACCATTAATTAAAAATATTGAAGTAGTTGCAACAGGACAAATAAGACAATCAAAACCTTTTTATTTACGTAATTTAGGAACAAAAGCGTTAAAGAAAAAGATTAAAGCTAATCTTAATACTAAGAATAGTTAAAAGTGATATAATAATTAGCACCGATTAAGGTGCTAATTACATTTATCAAAGGATAGATAGAAATGGAACAAGAAAAACAGTTACAATGATTCCCAGGCCATATGATGAAGGCTATGAGAGCAATTGAAACAAAATTACCAGTAATTGATGTTGTAGTAGAAGTATTGGACGCTAGAGCACCAATTGCTTGTCAAAGCAAAACATTAGAAAATTTAATTAAAAATAAAAAAAGAATTGTTGTTTTAAATAAAGCAGATTTGGCTGATCCAGTAGTTACTGAAAGTTGAGTTAAATATTTCCAAGCAAATAATATTAATGTTTTATTAACAGAATCATTAACAAAAAAGATTAAACCACAATTAATTGATGAAATTAATTTAGTTTATGGTGATAAAATTAAGCAACAAATTGCTAAAGGAATTAAAAATCCTCAAATTAGAGTTTTAATTTTAGGTTTACCAAATGTTGGTAAATCAACTATTATTAATAATTTATTACAAAGAAAAGTAGTAAAAGCAGCTGATTGTCCTGGTGTTACTCGTGGTCAACAATGAATTAGATTAAATCATATGATTGATTTATTAGATAGTCCTGGAATTTTAGCTCCAAAAATTGCTAATGATGATACAAAATTAGTTTTATCATTAATTAAATCATTACCAGCAAAACATTTATTTTTAGAAGAAATTGCTAGTTATCTTTTAAAATTTCTAATGATAAATTATCCTAATAATTTATTAAACTTTTATCAAATTCCTTTTGATAATAAAAATATTTCTAATGAAACTTTGTTAAACTACTATCAAAAATTAGCAGAAAAATATCATTTAAAGTTAATGGATGATCAATGTAATATTCATCGTGCAATGAATTTATTAATTCATGATTTACAAGTTGGTAAGTTAGGATTAATTTCCTTTGAAAAACCAAATTAATGCCATCTCAGTATAATTAGACACAAACATCAAAAATTTGTGTAAACTAAAACTGAGATGTTTTTTATTATCAAGAGTTTTTATAAATATTTCATTCGCTCGCCCGAAAATGCTATAATAATTTAAAAATGAAAGAGGTAAAAGGAAATGGCTGAAGATTTAACAAAAGAAGAAATACCTTTACCAGGAACAAAAGCAAGAACAACCAAAAAACAATATATAAAAAACTGAAAACTTTATGCTACTGCCTTGGGAATTGTCACAATTGGATTAAGTGTTGGATTAGGAGTAGGTTTAGGAACAATAGAGCATCATCAAAATGTTCTTGTTGCAAAGAAAAATTTAAGCGATCTTGGACTTAAGACGACAATTGATTTATCACCCGATACGACAATTTCAGATGTAAATCAATTAATTGATCAATTTTTACAAGATAATCAAGATGCTGCTAGTGATTTAAGAAATGGTAAAGATATTAAAATTAATTCATATGTTTTACCAGATTGAGGAAGTTCTGGTTGAGTTGAAATTAGTGGTACTGGAAAATATCAAGGAACATTAAGAATTAATTTCCCTGCTTGACAACAAATAGCTTTAACTACTCTTGATACTACTGCTATTAATGGTGTTATTGGGATGACACAAGATGCTGCTTTTAATGCTTTTTTAGCAAATAATCAAAATATTAAAGATTTAGCAAAAAATGTTGATTTATTATTTATTAAACCAAGTTATACAATGTCAGGTTCATTAACGATTATTGCTAAGGCAAATGCTAAATATACCGGAAATATATCAATAACTATTGATAATATTAAAGGAACAGATTTGAGTACTCTTGATGATTCAATTATTTTAGGTACTGAAAATATGAAAGCAAGCGATGCATTGGCTGCTTTTATCAGTAATAATCAAAATCTAGATCTTTCTGATTTAGCAAAAAATGTTGATTTATCATTTATTCCACCAAAGTATGAAAGAACGGGTTTATTAACAATTAATGTTAACAAAACTGGTAAGTATTTTGGAACAATTGAATTAGTTATTAGTAGATGAGGACAAAAAAATATTGATGAATTAAATTTAAATACAGATAGTATTAATGGTTTTGAAAATATGTCAGAAGCTGATGCATGAAATGCTTTTATGGCAAATAATCAAGATCAAGATGCTAGTGATTTAAGAGCAAATGTTTCATTAATAATTACAGCACCAGGTTATACAAAAACTGGTTCGTTAACAATTGCTGCAACAGCAACTGGTAAATATAGTGGTAAAGTAATCATAGTAATTAATTCTCTTGGCCAAACAAATTTAAATACTCTTGACCTTAATCTTATGATTACAGATTCTGTTACAAATCAAGATGATGCCTTTGCTGCTTTTCTAGCAAATAATCAAACATCAAATTTAAGCGATTATGTTCAAGTTGGTTTATTCACTTTGCCAACTTATAATACGGCTGGTAAGTTAGTAATCATTGCTCGAACAGACATTGATAATAAGTATGTTGGTAGCGTTGGAGTAACTATTAATAAAATTCCACAGCAAAATTTAGTAGATTTAGATTTAGTTGCTTCATATAATTTTGACAAAGCAGTAAAACAAAGCGATATTTTTGATCAATTTATTAAGCTTAATCAAGAAAAATATCCTGATTTGAAAGATAATGTTGAAATTGGTACTATTACTAAAAATAATAATGGTGGAACATTAGTAATTAAAGCTAAAACTAATGGTAAATATTATGGTAGTGTAAATTTTAATTTCACAGGGGAAATGATTAAGACCGATTTAAATGATCTTAATCTTGTAACTTCTTTAAATGATATCTTTATTGTTGAAGATAAGGCATTTGAAGCATTTTTAAGTGCAAATTCAAACATTCCTGATTTAAGAAATAGTGTTGAAGTTACTAATTTCATTAATTCAAAATATCAAAAAGATGGCTCATTAACAATTAGTGCTAAGCCTGATAGTGAATATCAAGGTTCAATTACAATTAGTTTAGGACAAATTGCTATTCCGCTTGATTTGAAAAAATTTGATGGTTATGATGCCGGTGATCTTGAAGTTACTGAAGATACTATAAGTGTAATTCAAGCTGCTATTGTTAATAAAATTGTTGATCTTGCTGGTCCATTGCCAGTTGATTCTGGAACGATAGCTAGTGCGATAAGTATTGAAATCAATCCTAGCCATACTAGTGCTTTAATTAAGCCACAAGGAATCATAGGTGGTATTGCTGTTCGCAATCAAGCAACAGTTTACTTTACAATCAAAATAAAATAGTAATTTTCTTATTTAAAAATTGAAAGGTGGAAATAAGTAAATGGCAAAAGATTTAACAAAAGAAGTGCTTCCAATCGAAGAATCAAAACAAGAACAAAAGAAACAATTATATAAAAACTGAAAACTTTATGCTACTACTTTGGGAGTTGTGACAATTGGTTTAAGTGTTGGTTTAGGAGTAGGATTAGGAACAACGGGACATCATCAAAATGTTGTTGTTACAAAGAAAAATTTAAGCGATCTTGGACTTAAGACAATAATTGATTTATCACCTGATACGACAATTTCAGATGTGAATGAATTAATTGATCAATTTTTACAAGATAATCAAGATGCTGCTAGTGATTTAAGAAATGGTAAAGATATTAAAATTAATTCATATGTTTTACCAGACTGAGGAAGTTCTGGTTGAGTTGAAATTAGTGGTACTGGAAAATACCAAGGAACATTAAGAATTAATTTCCCTGCTTGACAACAAGTAGATTTAAGTACTCTTAATGCCACTACAATTACTGGTAGTGAAAACATGCAAGAAACAGATGCTTTCAACCTTTTCTTGGCAAACAACAAAGAAAACAATCTTACTGACCTAAAAGATAATGTTAATTTGTTGTTTACAGCGCCAGATTATAAAAATCTTGGTTCATTAGTAATAATGGCGAAACCGAATACTAAATATAGTGAAACAATTAAAATTGCAATTAGTATTTTAGAAAAAAAAGATATTAATCAATTAAATTTAAATACCGATAATATTAATGGTCTTGAAAATATGTCAAAAGAAACTGCCTTTGCTGCTTTTATGGCAAATAATCAAGATCAAGATGCTAGTGATTTAAGAGCAAATGTTAATTTAATGTTTACAGCGCCAGATTATAAAAATTTTGGTTCATTGATAATTACACCAACAGAATATGGTAAATATAGTGGCGATGAAATTGTCGTATCTATTAATCCGATTAGTGACCAAAAAGACTTATCAAGTTTAGATTTAGTTCTTAATTTTCCGAGTTCATTTCTGACTAAAGAAACTGCCTTTGCTGCTTTTTTAAAATTAAATCAAGACAAGTATCCTGATTTAAGCGATAATGTTACAATCGGTTCATTTAATATTGGTTATATGCAAGATAGTGTTTTAGAAATTAAAGGGATAGCAGATGATAGCAAATATATTGGTACTGTTAAATTTATTTTTAATGGTTTAGGCTCAATTGCTCAAGTTGCTTTAGATACAATTATTGATAGTAACTTTACAATTGATAGCACAGAAAATATGACATCAGAAATGGCATTACAAGCTTTTTTAGATAGTACTAAGAAAGAACATCCTGATTTCAATAATAATATTGAAATTACTAATTTTACTGCTCCAACATATGATAATTCTGGTTTCTTAACAATTACTGCTCGAACAGATATTGATAATAAGTATACAGGAAGCATTACAGTAACTATTAATAAAATGTCACAGCAACCATTATCAGAATTGAACTTAATTGATAACATTGAATTTGATGAACAATGACGAACAGAAAAAGATATTTTTGACCAATTTATTAAACTTAATGAAAATTTATATCCTGATTTAAGCGATAATATCACAATGGGAGCTTTTGATCGCGATAATGGAACATTAGAAATTCAAGCTAAGCCAGGGACAAAATATAGTGGCAGTGTTAATATTACTTTCACTGCGAATATTAAAACCAACTTAAATGAACTTGGTTTGCAAACCTCTTTAGTAAATTCAGAAGTTAATACGTTTTATGTTGATCAAACGATGGCGTTTGAAGCATTTTTGGCAGCAAATTCAAGTATTAATGATTTAAGAGATAATGTTGAAATTATTAATTTTGTTAATTCAGAATATAATGGCAAACATGGTTCTTTAACAATTGCTGCTAAAGCAAATACTAAGTATGCAGGTGAAATTACAATTGATTTAGATGCAGTTACAACGCCACTTAATTTAGATTCATTTAATGGTTGAAATGTTGGTGAACTTGAAGTTGCTGATACTGATAGTGCAATTACAGATGCTATTATGAACAAAATTGATCAACTTATTAAACCAACACTGAGTGATGGTGGTGGGATTACTTTCATAAGATGGGCATTAAGTATTAGTGTTGATGCTAGTCATACTTCAATTACCCTTACTCCAGGTTGACTGTCAGTTGGTAAAATAATTGGTTCAGGAACAATTTATTTCACAGTTAAAGTTGCAAGTTAACAAATTAGAAATTAATAATTAGTAAAAGTGATATTTAAAAAAATATATCACTTTTTTATTTATATAAGATTGTTTAGATAATTCTTATAAGTTATTAAACATACGATATAAAGTATTAATAATTAAGAATTTCTTCATGTCTACTTTAAAGTAACATTTAAAAACAAAACCTAAGTTGTTTTTTCTATCAAGAATTTTTATAAATATTCTACTTTGCTTCATTTTTAAAAATGTTATAATACCTTAAAAGTAAAAGAGGTAAAAACAATGGCTAAAGATTTAACAAAAGAAAATTTACCTTTAGGAGCAAATAAAGAGAAAAAACAATTATATAAAAATTGAAAACTTTATGCTATTGCTTTAGGAATCGTTACAATAGGTTTAAGTGTTGGACTTGGAGTAGGTTTAGGAGTAGGGCAACATGATTCACTTGTTGCAAAGAAAGATTTAAACGAACTTGGTTTTAAGACAACAATTGCTTTAACACCTGGTACGACAATTTCAGATGTAAATCAATTATTTGATCATTTTTTACAAAATAATCAAGATGTTACTAGTGATTTAAAAAATGGTAAGAATATTAAAATTAGTTCACATGGATTACCAAGTTGAGGAAATTCTGGATGAATTGAAATTACTGGTACTGGTAATTATAAAGGAACATTAACAATTAATTTTCCCACTTGAACCCAAATCGATTTAGATACTTTTGATATAAGTGCGATTGAGGGTGTGATTGGCATGTCACAAGATGATGCCTTTAATGCTTTTTTACCAAATAATCAAGATATTAAAGATTGAGAAGAAAATCTTGATTTATCATTTGTTGCACCAAATTATGGTAAAGTTGGTTCTTTGTCCATTGCTGCTAAGTCGAATACTAAGTATACAGGAAATATTAAAGTAGCTATTCATGCAATTCAACAAAAAGCTTTAAATACTCTTAATCTTGATGTAAGTGCGATTGAGGGTGTGATTGGCATGTCACAAGATGATGCCTTTAATGCTTTTTTGGAAAAAAATAATGCTGTTACTGATTTGGCATCTAATGTTGATTTATCATTTGTTGCACCAAATGATGATAAAGTTGGTTCTTTGGCAATTATTGCTAAACCAAATACTAAATATACAGGAACGATTACAATAACTATTAGTAGATTAGGGCAAATAAAATTAGAAACATTAAATCTTAATACATCAGCAATTTCAGGTGTTGAAAATATGACAGCAGATGATGCTTTTAATGTTTTTATAGCAAATAATGCTAATATTGAAAATATTTCTGATTTAAAGAATAATATTGCTTTAGCATTTATTGCACCAAAATATACAAGCACAGGTTTATTATTAATTGACACTACAGTAGATGGTCAATATAGTGGAAATATTAAAATAACTATTAATGCAATTGAACAAAAAAAATTATTAGAGTTAGATAATCTTGTTACAAAATTACCATGAAATGGAATTTTTAAAAATCAAGATGATGCTTTTGATGCCTTTTTATCCTTAAATTTTGAATATCCTGACTTAAAAGATAATGTTACAGCTGGTTTATTTTTACTAGGTTATGGTCTTGATAATGGTTCATTAGTAATTGATGCTACAGTTGATGGTAAATATAGTGGTAATGTTACATTTCATTTTAATGGATTGCCACAAACAAATTTAAGTCAACTTAATACAACAATTCAAGGTACAGAAACCATGACACAAGATGATGCAATGCAAGCATTTATCAATGAAAATCCAAATTATCTGTCTTTAGATACTAGTCTTGAAATTAATTCATTCACTGCTCCAACTCATGATAATTCAGGTTCAATAACTATAATTGCTAAACCAAATACTGGTTATACTGGAAGTGTTACAGTAACTATTAATAAGATTGAACGAATAAGTTTAGAACAATTAGATTTTGTTGATTCATTTACTTTTCAAAGATGAATTACCGATCAAAATGATATTTTTGATCAATTTATCAAAATTAATGAAAATTTATATCCTGAATTAAGAAATAATGTTGAAATTGGTTCATTAACAGTACCAACTGCTGATAGTGTTGGTTCTTTAACAATTAATGCTAAAGCAGATGGTAAATATACTGGTAGTGTGATATTTACTTTTTCAGGACAAATCCAAACAAATTTAAATACTCTTAATACAAGTGCTATTAATGGCAATGAAAATATGACAGCAGATGATGCTTTTACTGCTTTTTTAGCAAATAATGCTATTACTGATTTGAAAGATAATGTTGATTTAAGATTTACAACTCCAACTGCTGATAGTGCTGGCTCTTTAGTAATTACTGCTAAGCCAAATACTAAGTATACTGGAACGATTACGATAACTATTAATAAATTATTTACTGCAAAAAATTTAAATCAGCTTGGACTTAATAAAAGATTAAATGATGTATATATCATCCAAGAAAAAGCATTTCAAGCATTTTTGAATGCGAATTCAAATATTAGTGATTTGAAAGATAATGTTGAAATTACTAGCTTTATTAATTCAAAATATGATCAATCAGGTTCACTAGTAATTACTGGTAAAGGTAATTATACTGGTAGTGTTACAATTGAATTAGGAAAAATTTCGCTGCCACTTGTTTTTGACCAATTTAATGGTTATGATGCTGGCAAGATTTCAGTTAATGGAACTAGTGATAGTGATATCAAAAATGCTATTGTTCAAACAATTGTTGATTTAGCAGCACCTCCTGTTGGAGCAGGGATAATAAACAGTTTTATAAATATTTCTTTAAATTCTAATCGTACTGCGGCAACAATTACATCAAGTTTTCTTGGTAGTTTAACTGGTCAAATAAAAGGTAAAGCAACAATTTATTTCACTGTTGCAAATTAATAAATTAAAATTTTATCATTAAAAAGTGATATAGAAACATTAATATATCACTTTTTTATTGCCAATATTTTTTATTTTAAATATTAAATGATTGCTTTTAATAATGTATAATTATAGTGCAAATAAGTCTTTAGAAGTTGGAGAATTAAGATTGTGACAGAATCAGAAACAAAAATAATTGAAGTTGAAAAAATTAATCAAGAAATCAAAAATCTCGAAGCATCTTTGAGAGATTTTCAGTATGAGCAAAAAAAATATTCATTTAAGAAAACTGATTTTCAAGAAAATCCAAGTAATTTATGATTAAGATTCTTTTTGGGGTTTTTTACTTGCTTTCTTTCTTTTCTTGGGTTTGTTAGTAAAGAAGAAGCTTTAATACATAAGGAAAAAAATAAAAACAATTTAGAATGAAATCAAGAACATAAGATTGATATTGATCAACAAAATGAAAAAATCTTAAAAGAAATTAAAGCATTTAATAAAAAAGTGCAATTAAAAATTAATCGCTTAAAAGGTAAGTTAAATCAAATGGAAAGTAGCGAGGAAAATGATACCAATAATACATAAGTTGGCAAAAGAACTGGAAAATGATCATGTTATGGCATCATATGTTATTGTAATTGCAGCTGGTGTCATGATAACAGGTCTTTTAATATGATTAGTTGTTATGATGATAAAAAAAATCATAAGCATCCATCATAAGAAACAAAAAGCACTAACTAATAAAAAGCAGAAATCAGAGAAAACTAAAAATATAATCAAAAATTATAAAAAGATTGATTCCGATGGAACAAGTAATTTATCATTATAATTATGAATTAATTAATTATCCAAATTGTGATTTAATTGCTGGTTTTGATGAAGCAGGAAGAGGTGCTATTGCTGGGCCAATTGTTGTTGCTGCGGTAATTTTACCTTTAGGTTTTAAATCTAATTTAATTAAAGATTCAAAACAATTAACGGCTAAACAACGCGAACAAGCATATCAAATTGTGCTTGAAAATGCTTTAGATTATGCGATTACAATTATTGGTTTGGATGTAATTGAAAATATTAACCCAAAACAAGCTTCAGTTAAAGGAATGGAAATTGCTTTTGCTAATCTTAATTTACAACCAAATGTTTGCTTAATTGACTTTGAACAACCAAATTTTAATAATTTTCAAGGCATTACTGAGTCATTAGTTAAAGGTGATCAAAAATCACTTAATATTGCTGCTGCTTCAATTCTTGCTAAAGTTTTTCGTGATTGAATGATGAGTAATTATCATCAATTTTATCCTAATTATTGTTTTATAAATCATAAAGGTTATTACACGAAATTACATGCTGATAATTTAAAAAAATATGGTGTTTCTTTAATTCATCGTAAAACTTATCAGCCAGTTAAAGATATAATTAATCATAATAAATCATAGTAATCTATGATTTTTTTGTTACAATAATTAAGCAAAAGTTATAAAATTCCTTTGAAAATGGAAATTTTCATATTATACTTTATAAATGATAAAAAATATAAACTTAAAAAGAGGTTAATTAAATGAGTACAAAGTTAGTAATTATGGAGTCACCAACAAAATCTAAAACAGTTGCTAGTTATTTAGGTAAAGACTATTTGGTTTTATCATCTGATGGCCATATTAGAGATTTAGCAAATCGAGGTCAATATCGTTTAGGAATTAATTTTGATGATTATACACCAATTTACAAAACGCCAAGAAAGAAAATGCCTAAAATTAAAGAATTAAAAAGTGCTGCAAAAAAAGCAGATCATATTTATTTGGCAACTGACCATGATCGTGAAGGTGAAGCAATTGCTTATCATTTAGATACAGTCTTAGAAACAAACAATAGATCTTCTCGAGTAACTTTTAATGAAATTACTAAAGATGCAATTTTAACAGCAATAAAAAACGATCATCAATTAGATTTAAATTTAGTTAATAGTCAAAAAGCACGACAAATGCTTGATCAGATGATTGGTTTTCGTTTAAGTAATTTATTACAAAAGAAAATTGGTTCACGAAGTGCTGGTCGAGTACAATCAGTTGCTTTAAAATTAATTTCAATGCGAGAACGAGAAATTAATGATTTTCTTCCTGAAGAATATTGAATAATTACTAGTGATTATCAAAAGTTTATTTTAACATTAGATAAATATCGTAACGAAGCAATTAAAATTACTAATGAAAAACAAGCAAATGAAATCAAAAATGCTTTAAGTGATAAGTATAAAGTTATTAGTATTACTAAGCAAAATCGAAAACGAAATTCTTTAAATCCTTTAACAACAAGTACAATGTTGCAAGCAGCAACTAGATTAAATTTTAGTACTGGAAAAACAACTTTTGTTGCACAACAATTATATGAAGGAATTGATATTAAAGGAAAGCTACAAGGATTTATTAGTTATCCAAGAACTGATTCAATTCGTTTAAATGCAAATTTTGTTGAAGTAGCAAAAAAATTAATTGTTGATACTTATGGTCAAGAATATTTAGGTCAAGAAAAAAGTCAAACGAATAAAAAAAATGTTCAAGACGCTCACGAAGCAATTCGTCCAACTGATTTAGCAATGACACCAAAACTTGCTAGTCAATTTTTGAGTAAAGATCAATTAAAACTATATCAATTAATTTATAATCGTACTTTGTCATCATTGATGGCACCTGCGAAATTATGAACAACAACAATTTGATTTGATAATAATGAATATCAATTTAGATTATCTGGTCAGGAAATTGAATTTAAAGGATTTTTAATTATTGACGATAATAGTGTTGAAAAAGAAGAAGTAATTAATTTACCTAATTTGAAAGAAAACCAAGTAATTACTACTGATAAAATTAATTTACAACAAAACTTTACTAAACCAAAAGCTCGCTATAGTGAAGCAAGATTAATTAAAACTTTAGAAGATTTAGGAGTTGGAAGACCTTCAACTTATAGTCCAATTTTAAATACAATTCAAGTTCGTGGTTATGTTATTTTAGAAAACAAAGCTTTTAAACCAACTGAAAAGGGGTTATTAACTAATGACAAACTTCAAGAGTTTTTTTATGATATTATTAACGAGAACTATACATCACAAGTTGAAGAGGAATTAGATAGCATTGCTCAAGGTAAATTGGTAATGAACGAAGTTGTAAAAGATTTTTGATTAAAGTTTGAGCCAAGAGTTGAAGATGCTTTTGAAAATATGCAAGAAGCAAAGCCAGTACCAAAATTTTTAGATGAAATTTGTCCAAGATGTCAGGAACATTTATTAGTTGAAAGAGTTGGTCGTTATGGTAAATTTGTTGCTTGTTCTGGTTTTCCAAAGTGTACTTATATTAAAAAAGAAATTAAGGTTGTTAAACCTTGCCCAGTTTGTCAAACAGGAAATTTAGTTGTTAAATCAGCAAAAGGAAAAAGACAATTTCTTGGGTGTACTAATTATCCTGATTGTAAACACATTGAAAAATATCAAGAATCAGACGAAAAAAAAGCAATTAAAACAATGCAATTAGAAGATTAAGTTTTAGGTCGGTGAATTTTGTTGAAAGATTATATTTTATTAATTGATAAACCAGCTTATATGACATCACAAGATTGTTTAACAATTCTTAAACGCAAGTTAAAAGTTAAAAAAATTGGTCATACAGGAACATTAGATCCAATTGCTACGGGTTTAATGGTTGTTTTAGTTAATGAAGCAACAAAATTAAGTAATTTTATTTTAAATGCTAATAAAACTTATTTTGCAACAATGCAATTATTTATTCGTACTGATACGGATGATATTAGTGGTAAAGTATTAGAAACTAGAGCACCATTTGTCATTTCACAAGAAAGTTTAAATCGTGTTTTTAATTTTTATGATAATTCTGAATATGAACAAGTAGTACCACTTTATTCTGCAGTTAAAAAAGATGGCTTAAAACTTTATCAATATGCAAGACAAAATAAACCAGTTGAATTACCAAAACGACTTGTTACTATTAAACGATTAAGAATCGTTTCTGTTAAAGAAAATTTAATTCAATTTCAACTTACATGCTCTAAAGGTACTTATGTTCGTTCATTAATTAGAGATATTGCTCAAGATTTAAAAACAATTGGCACAATGGTAGCTTTAAGACGAGTAGAACAAGGTGATTTTAGAATTCAAGATGCTATTTTATTAGATGACATTGTTGATGAAAAAAGTATTAAAAATAAAATGATTCCAATTGTTAAGGGATTGAAAAATTCTTTAAAAATTGTTACGATTAGTAATAAAAATATGATTACAAAAATTAAAAATGGTCAAGAAATTAACTTACCAGATCTTGAAATTAAAAAAGAAATCTTATTAGTTAATAATAATAAACAACCTTTGGCAATATATGCTAATAATAAGGGTACAACTTATATTAGTAAAAAAGGATTCAATATCGATGAGAGTGATAAAAACTAATAATTTAAGCAGTAAAGTTAATCAAGAAAATAAACCTTTAATTGCGATTTGAGGTTTTTTTGATGGCTGACATTTAGGTCATCAAGCGTTATTAACTAAAATGATTAAAATTGCAAAAGATAATCATTATCAAACACTGGTAATTAGTTTTGATGTAAAACCACAAAATATTTTATTGCAAAAAGAATTTCCAATTATTTTAAATAATCAAGATAAAATTGCTTTTTTAACAAATAAAAATATTAATTATTATTGTCAATTAACATTTAGTCAAGAATTAGCACAAACTTCTGCTGAAAATTTTATTAAATGATTATTAAATAATGATGTTAGAGCAGTTGTTGTTAATAAAGATGTTCACTTTGGTGCTAAAGGACAAGGTGATTTAAAAACTTTACAAGATTCACAATTACAAGTTTTTCTTAGCCAAGATGTCTATGATCAAAATCAACAAAAAATTTCTTCAAGTTATATTAAAGGATTGCTAGAAAAGAAAGAAATAGTACATGCTAATAGTTTATTAGCTACTAAATATACATTAACGGGTAAAGTTGTTGATGGCATTAAAGAAGCGCGAACTTTAGGCTTTCCAACAGCAAATTTAGAATTAACTAATAATTATGTTATTCCTGGTGTTGCTACTTATATTAGTAGAACTGAAGTTGATAATAAATGGTATCAATCAATGACAGTAGTTATTATTCGTAATAATAAACCTTTGGTTGAATCATATTTATTAGATTTTAAGCAAAATATTTATGGTAAAACAATTAAAACGCAATTTTTGAATTATTTACGAGATAATATTAATTTTTCTAGTAAAGAGGTTTTAATTGAGCAAATTAAAAGTGATTTAAAAAATACAATTGCTTATTTTAAAAAAACTAAAATTAGTTAACTTGTTTATTTAAGTTAGCTAATTTTATTTTTGCAATTGTTTGATAGGTTTTATTATTAGTTTTTTGATATAAATATTCTGCTCAATGATATCAAATTAAATTTTGATATTTAATTCAATTATTGATTATTTCTAATTCTGATTCAGATATTTTAAATAATTGATATCAATAATTAATATCTTCCGATTTAGTTAAAGTTTCTGAAACAAAAGAAGCAATATCAAATAGGCGATCATTTAAAGTAGCAAAGTCTCAATCAATTAAATATCATTTTTTATCTTGATAAACAAAATTATCAATTATTAAATCATTATGTGCCAAAACTATTTGTTGGGGCTGATAAATTTTTAATCATTGGATTAATTCATTTTTAATTGTTTGAAAATTATCTTTTGATTTAATTAAATTACAATACAAATTTAATTGTTTAATTGCATCTCATTGCTTAATATTATTTTTAATTTTTACTTGATGAAGTTGTTGCACTAGTTTTGCTAGTATTTTTAAAGTTTCTTGATTAATTGTTTGTTTTGCTAAAGCAGATAGGTTTTGATAATAAGGCATTAGAATTCATAATTTGTCATCTGCAATTGTTGTTTCCAAAATTGGCAAAGTAAATTTTGCATTTTTAATTTCATTAATAACATTAATTTGATTTTTTCAATTAAGAAATGCTTTAGTAATTGGTTTCGAACGTTTGACAAAATATTTATTGTTTAAAATTAATAAATCATTAGTTAATCCTTGTGCTTTACTTGGTTGAAAATTATAAGGTAATGCAACTTGTTTAAATTTCATCAAAATCTCCTTTATTGTTTCTTAACTAATAAAATTATACAATTTATTTAGTAAAAGATAGAAAGTAGTTGATTATTAAATGCTAGAAAAAGGTTATATTCATATTTATAAAGGTGAAGGTAGAGGTAAAACTTCAATTTTAAATGGCATGGTAATTCGAGCTTTAGGTAATAATTTACGAGTTTATTATTTGCGATTTTTGAAAAATCGCCCTTCTGGTGAAATTGATTTTCTTGAAGCGACTGGTAAATTAGAAATAAAAAGTTTTTATCAATCTTCACAAAAATTTTTTTGAGAAATGAATAATGAAGAAAAAAATAATTTAAAAATTGAAACTCAACAAGGTTTACAATATTTAAAAAATTTAACACAACGCAGTGATGTTGATTTGATTGTTGTTGATGAAATTTTAGGTTGTATTCAAAATGGTTTAATTAAAGAACAAGACTTAATTGAAATTTTAGTAACAAGAAAAGCAACAATTGAAGTTGCACTTTCTGGTCGCTATCTTTCTCCTAGTTTAGAAGCGGTTGCAGATTTAGTTAGCGAAATTAATAATAAAAAGCATTATTTTGAAACAGGACAAATTGCTAGAAAAGGAATTGATTATTAATGGATAAAATACTTTGATTTGCTTCAAGTAATCGTAATAAGGTAATTGAAGTTGAAAAATTTTTTCAACCTTATGGTTATAAAATTAAAAGTTTATTAGATTTAGATGATAATTTAACAATTGTTGAAAGTGGCAAAACATATCAAGAAAATGCTTTGATTAAAGCACGAACTTTAGCAAATTATTTAAATCATGATGCGATTGTTATTGCTGATGATACGGGATTAGAAATTACTGCTTTAGATGATTTCCCAGGGATTTATTCAGAAAGATGAAGAGGCGATATGAATTTTCATCAAGCAATGGAAGTTATTTTACAAAAATTATCTGATAAAACTAATCGTCAAGCAAGAATGATTACTGTTGTTGCTTATATTGATAATAAAAAGCGAATTACAAAAACTTTTACTGGTGTTCTTAATGGTGAAATTGCTAAAGAAATTACTAGCGATGAAAAAGGTTTTGGCTATGATGGGTTTTTTTATTTACCAAAACAAAAAGTAACTTTGTATCAAATGTCGAAAACAGAAAAAAATCAAATTTCCCATCGGGCACAAGCATTAAAACAATTATTAGATTACTTAAATCATCAATAAAAAATCACCTTGTGGTGATTTTTTAATTAGTATATGAAATTAAATTACTTAAAACGAATTCTTCAACTGCTGCAATTTGTTCAGATCTAGTACTACTTTTTCCAAGTCAGTTTTCACCAGCTGTAATTAGTTTGCCATTTTTAACAATGAAAACAATTGGTAAAGTTTCAAACATATCATTATCATCAGTATCTTTTTTTGGTTTAATTTCTACGACACTGCTTTTTCCTGATGAGGGGGTATGAAAATTTGAATCTTGTGCTTTAGCACGACTATAAACTCAATTGAAAATACCTTTTTGTCAGTTGATGCTTTTATCTGTTCAAAATGCATCAATTGGATCACTTGGTGCAGGATTGTGTGGTGATCCTTGATAGGCATTAAGAGTAATATTAGTTATTCCAGCAGCAGTTATTTCTGTTTGATATTGTTCAGTTCAATTTGCTCAACTATCTTTACTTGTTGTTGTATTAAGATAATCAAAAATATCGTATAAAGCAACAGATTCTTCATTATCAGCTGAACCTAAAAAACCAAAAAAAGCACTTTGATATTTTTCAGTGTTTGCAACATCAGTAGTGAAATTTTTGTAATAAGAATTATCTTGGCAAGCAACTACTTGTGCAGCTGTAATTGCTGTAATTGCTGTAATTGACATTAATTTCATTAATTTTCGCATTCTGATCATCCTTAATATTTTTTGTGTTTCCGCTTTTAAATATTATTAATTATATAATGTTTTTTTTTTTTTTGTAATAGTTCTTAATTATTTTTTTGTTAAACAAGAAAGCATTAATTTATTGAATTGTTTATGATATAATTAATTAACAAAAAGAAATTAGAATTAAAAGCAAAGGAATAAAAATTAAATAAATTATGGAACCCAGTTGGTATATTTATATAATCATTATTTTATTATTGACAGTTTGTAGTGGCTTTTCTTCGGCAGCTGAAACTGCCATTACTTCTTTAAATTTTGTTCGGATTAAATCGCTAGCTAAAGTAAAAAATAATAAGAAAAAGAAACGAGCAAGAATAGTTTTTAAATTAGTTAAAAACTATAATTCAATTTTAACAACAATTTTAATTTTTAATACAGTCGTTAACTTAGTAATTGGGACTTTGAGTACGATGTTATTTGTTAATGGTTTTAAATTAGGTCACATTGCTCCAATTATTGCAACGATTGTTTCAACTATTCTTGTGTTGATTTTTGGTGAAATTTTGCCAAAAAGTATTGCTAAACTTTATCCAGAAAAAATTGCTTTAAGACTTGCTTATTTACTTTATGGAGTGATGATTTTATTTTATCCTTTAACAATGGTTTTTAAATTATTGCAAGTGAAAAGTAAAACTCCAACAAGTTCAGAACAAGAATTAATTGAATTGATTTCAATTATTGAACGAGAAGGAGTATTAGAAAAAGGTGAACGAGATTTAATTGAATCAGCGATTAAATTTGATGAAAAATCAGTTTATCAGGCAATGCAACCAAAGCAACGAATTAGATATATTTATAATGATAGTCCTGCTACTGTTATTAAAGATATTTATTTAAAAGAAAAGTATAGTAGAATTCCTGTTTTAGATAGTAAAACAGAACAAGTAATTGGAATTTTAAATATTAAAGATTATATTGCTGAAATGTTAAAAAATCAAAAACCTGATTTGAATACTTTAATTTCTGAACCAATTTATTTATCAAGAAGAACAAAATTAAATCAAGCTTTAGAAATTTTACAAAGTGAAAGAACCCATATTGCAATTGTTTGTACTAATAAAGAAAAGAAAGATTTCAATGGCATTGTCACTATGGAAGATATTTTAGAAGAGTTGGTCGGCGAAATTTATGATGAAACTGATAAGATCGGTTTAGTACAAGAAGTTGGAACTTATAAGTTCTTAGTTGATGGCCGAACTAATTTAGATGTTTTATTTAAACGCTATTTAAAATCGTCACCACCTGCTATAAAGCAAACTATGACAGTTGAAGAATGATATCGGTTAAAGACAAAAAATAAAACTAAAGCAATTAAGAAAAATAGTCCGATGATTAAATATCGACATTATACTTTTCAAGTTGATAGGATTAGAAAATTAAAAAAGCAAAATCAACAAATAATTATTTTTAAAGTTGAAATTTTGACAAATAAGAAATTGAAAAATGAATGAGATTAAATTAATCTTTTAATCTCATTTTTTATTACATAATTATTAATATTATTAATTTAATAGTTTATAATTGCCAATCTTTATTTTTTAAAGTAAAATCATAATCATTTTATAATTAAAATATATTTTATTTATTAAATGCATATTAATTATTTATCAAGTTATTTTTATTATATACTTATAATATAAATAAAAGGAGTTCATTATGGAAAATAAAAATTTAAATTTAAATGATTTTGTTTTATTTTTATTAAAAACTAATGAAGAAATTCAAGGAAGAATTAATATTTTACCAGAAGATAGAGAAGGTTTAAGTAATTTAAAAATTCAAAAGTTAATTTATTTTATTGAAGCGAGTTTTTTAGTTAGATTTAATAGAAAATTATTTTCTCAAAATTTTGAAGCTTGAGAATATGGTCCTGTTATTCCTTCTCTTTATCATGTATTGAAAAAATTTGAAAGAAAACCAATTTTTTATGAAGAATTTAAAAAGAATGGTAATTATAAAAATATAACAACTTCTTTAAATAAAGAAGAATTGAGTTTTTTAGAAGAAACTTTTATAAGATTTAATAAATTTAGTTCATTTGAATTAGTAACTTTGTCACATATTTATGGACCTTGAAAAGAAGTAGCAAAAAATGAAGAAATAACAAAAGAAGCTATGAAGAATTTTTTTCATAACATCAATAATTAAAGGTATTAATTTATAATGAATAATCTTTTTAATGATAGTAAAAAAACACAATTAGATAATTATTTATTATTTCAATTTAGATTTATAAATAAAAGTAAAAAAGTTAGTGATGATTTTATTAATCATTTAAGAGAAGTTTCTATTCAAAATATTGGTCAAATGTTACAAGGTTCTAAACAACAAACTGGTTTTTGTACTATTGAAGTAGCAAATACAAACTTACCAAATCAACTCTCTGAAGATTTTATTAATTATATTTATCAAAAACATAATAATAAGTTAGATAAAAAAGTTAAAAAGTATGAGTATTTAAGAGTTGGCAAAGTTCAAAGGCTTTATGGAAAAATGTATGATGGAATTTTTTATGCTCTCTGATATCAACATGATAAAAATAAGCAGTAATTTTTAAAAACTAATAATTAAATTATCAAAAAAACATTCTAACAAGAACAATTATTAATCATGTATTCAGATAATAGAGATAAATATAATTGAATTAAAAACAAAAAATACACCATTCTTAATTGAAATGGTGCACTTTATAAATTGTTTTATAATAAATATTTATTCTATATTTGATGGAATTCATACAAATTTAATTTGTATGTTTTTTTATTAATTAATAATTATTTTAAATTTAATAGTTCCATTAAATGATAACCAACTCCACCTTCATCATTAGTTTTCGTTGTAATATCATTAGCAATACTTTTAATATCAGCATGACCATTTTTCATTGCTACACCATAACCAACAGTTAGTAACATTTCTTTATCATTAACTTCATCACCATAAGCAATTACATCACGAATGTCAACATTATAATACTGTGCTAAAATTTTTGCTGTCATTCCTTTATCAATAAAACGACTTGAGATATCAAAAATTAAACTATTTTTCTTAATTGGTTTTCATGTTGTAACTTTGATTGAATTAGAGTATTTTTCTAAATCACGACGAATTTGATCTAAATTAGTATTCTTCTTAAATTCAATTAAAATGGCATTGGCATTACCTTTTCATTCACGAATTCATTTGGAAATTGTAAAAGTATCGTTAGCAATTGAATCAAGATGAAAATAAGTTTCAAAGAATTCATCATGTTTTAAACAAATAGCTTTATTGTAATATTCAATAATAGCATTATTAATATTTTTATAAAGATAATCTTCGTTAAGAATTTTTTGAATAATTGTTTCAGAAATTGGAAAAATTAATCTTTTAAATTTTTGAACAACTGGATCATGGATATGAGCACCATTAAAATTACATAATAATGTTTGTAAACCTAAATCTTGATAAAACTTTAATGAACCACGATGGGGTCTGCCAGTAACAATACATACAATGTGTCCAGCTTCTGTTGCTTTTTTTAATGCTTTAATTGTGACAGGATGCATTTCTTTACCATTGCTTTTTAAAGTTGTTCCATCTAAATCAACTAAAATTAGTCTTTTTTGATTAATATTACCATTATAAAGTTTACTCATTTTTTATACCTTCCTTTTAACTAACGATAATCAACACCAACTACTGCTTCAATTGCTTTAAGTTTTGCTGCAGCAATTTTTCTTGCATTATTAGCACCTTGTTCTAATAATTTTAATAATAGTGTTTTATCATTAATATATTGTTGATATTTTTTTTGAATTGGTATTAATAAATCTGCAACTGCTTTAGTTACTTCTTTTTTTAAAATGTTATAATTTTGTTTTGAAAAATATTTTTCTGCTTGAGCAATTGTTTTATTTGTCAAACTACAATAAATTATTAATAAATTGCTAACCCCAGGTTTTCTTTCTGGATCGTATTTAATAATATTTTCTGAATCAGTAACTGCTTTACTAATTTTTTCAGTGATTGTTGCTAAATCATCTGATAAGAAAATCACATTTTTTTGATTTTCATCTGATTTTGACATTTTTTTCATTGGATCTTGTAAAGCCATAATCTTACTTGTATATTGGTTTTGATATGGAGTTGGGAATTTTTTAAAAATTTCAGTTTGATATTTAGCATTGATTCTTAAAGCTAATGTTCTTGTTAATTCTAAATGTTGAGTTTGATCTTTGCCAACAGGAACAAAATCAGGATCATATAATAAAATGTCAGCTGCCATTAAAGTTGGATAAACTAATAATCCCGTTGGAATACTAATAGTTTTATTTGGTGATTTGATTTTTTGACTTTTATCTTTAAATTGTGTCATTCTTTCTAATTCACCAAGATAACTATGACATAATAAAATATAACTTAATTGTGTATGTTCTAAAACATCACTTTGAACAAAAACATTTGCTGTTTTGGGATTAATGCCACAAGCAAAATATCATGCAGCAATTTCCAAAGTATTTTCTTGTAAAGATTTTTTTGTTGTTGGAGTTGTAAGAGCATGAAGATTGGCAATAAAAATAAATAATTCATGTTCATTTTGTAATTTAACAAAATTATTAATGGCTCCTAAGTAATTACCTAATGTTAATTTCCCTGTACTAGTAATACCAGAAAGGACACGGTTTTTCATTTAATGTCAACTCCTATAGTTTTTATATAAGTAATTTTAACTTATTTATTAGGAAAATCAGTAATTTTCTCTTGAAAAATTAGTTAAAGTTGTCAATAAAGCATAAAAATTAAGTTAATTAAAAACTATTATATAATTTTTATGTATTTAATAAATATAAATGTTATAGCTAAGGATGAAATTAAAGAGGGGGGCAATAATTAGATTTTTTTGCTATTTAATTTTGTAATTTTATCTTAGAAAATAATAAAACTTTTTGAAAAAGTAGGGGTGTGAAAGAGCATGATAAAAATTTATGTTTCGCCGAGTTGCTTATCATCAAAGAAAGTAATTCAATTTTTTGATAAACATAAGATTCCTTATGTTAAACGAAACATTATTCAAAATCCATTAACTGAAAGTGAAATTAAATCATTATTACAATTTGTTCCAAATGGAATTAATGATATTGTTTCAAATCGAGCAAAGTTTATTAAAACTCATGCAATTAATATTGAAAATTTAAGAATGGAAGAAATTTATAATTTAATTAAAACTTCTCCAACAGTATTAAAACGACCAATAATTTTACAAGAAAATAAGAAAAGAATTCAAATTGGGTATAATGAAGATGAAATTGAAATCTTTTTACGCGGTAATTTAGAAAATGAATTAGATGATTATTGTAAAATATTCTAATATAATTAATTTATATTAAAAAGAATAGGGTATTTACAAATGAACAATAATTATCAATTTGCCATTATAACAAGCAATTATCAGGAACCAAAAAAGTTTGGTTTGCTTTTAAAAGAAAAATTATTACAAAGAAAAGTAAAGGAAAATAACTTATCTCCTGATATTGTTTTTATTATTGGTGGTGATGGAACTTTTTTGAAAGCTGTTAATAAATATAATCAACAATTGAATAAAATTAAATTTGTGACTTTTAATCAAGGTAATATTGGTTTCTATCATAATTTTTCTGTTGATCAAATTGACCAAGTTCTTGAATCTTTAGCTAAAAAAGATCAGAATTTAATTATTAAAGAACTTGATTTATTAGAAGTTGTTATTAATAAAAAAGTTATTTATGGAATAAATGAGTTTCGTTTAGTTAATTTAAGTCAAACTTTAAGTTGCGATGTTTACATTAATGATCAATTTTTAGAATTTTTCCGTGGCAGTGGTCTTATTATTGCTACTAAAACTGGTGCTACTGGTTTAATGAAAACCGCAGGTGGTGCAATTATTTTTGCTCAAACAAAATTAATGCAATATCAAGAATTATTTCCTGTTAATAATAGTAGTTATCGAACAATTAATAGTCCAATTATCTTTGATCAAGAGCAGAGTATTACTTTAAAAATAAAAAGTATTGAAGAAGATCAAAAAGAAGCAAAAGAAAGACAAAGTAATACCCAGATAGTTGTTGATACTTTTAATTTTTATGATAAACTAATTAAAGAAATTAAGATTAAACTTTCTAATCAAACATTAAAAGTTTTCTCTTATAAAGAAAATATTGAAACGTTAACGAATAAAATTAATAAATATTTTATTAAATCGTAAGTTTAAAAAGGTGATAAATATGCCAGTTTGACAAATTATTTTATTAGCAATTGCTTTGCTTTTTGCTGTATTTAGTGTTTTTATGTGAATTTGAAATGTAACACGAGCAAAAAAATTACGAAATGAAACTTTTGTTGATCAACAAAAAGATTCTGAAAAAGTAAAAATTCCATTTAAAGTGGATAAATTTATTGATGCATTAGGTGGTATTAATAACATTTCTAATACTTCAGTTAAAAATACTAAACTTAAAATTGAAATTTTAAGTCATGATAAAGTTGATTTTAGTCAATTAAAAAAAATTAAGAATAATGGAATTCTTGTTCAAAGCGATAATATTACAATTGTTTTAGGAGACTATGCAAGTAATGTTAGTGTTATGATTAATGATTTAATTAATTTGAATAATAATCCTGTTTCAACTGAGATTAAATAAGAGTTAAAATAAGCAAAAATATTCATTATTAATAATCTTGTGTTATTATCATATTAGCACAAAGGTGTGTATCTTATATTTATGATTTCGCCCTTATATAGGCCTAGTTTACTGTTAATTCAGTAAACAATAGAAAAAAGACCAGTTATGGTCTTTTTATATTATTCAGTAAATAATTTGTTTAAATTATTTATTATTTCTAATTTTTTATTTTTATTTAGGTAAATTATTTTTTTTGTTACTAAATTTTGATAAGGAGCAATAATATCTTTTTGATTGATTGATTGAATATTTCCAACTTTAATTAGACTTGGTAGATTTAAATTAATTTCTAAATCAAATTGATATTTTTTTTCAATATGACTAGTTATTGGTAAAATAATTACATCTCCACCGTGTTTTCTTATGACAATTACTGGTCGTGTTTCCCTTTTGCTAAAGTTTTCAGTATATGGTACTCATGCCAAGTATATATTCCATTGTCTAATGTTTATTTTCATCACTGCCCCTAATTTAAAGTTTTAATCATTAAATATTTTAAAACTTTTTATTTTTAGAAGGGTGAGATATGCTTATTTAGTGATAATAGCCATAAATTCCCATTGTTAGGACAAAAGCATTTTCATAGCCTTGTTCTCGTAATGATTGTGCTGCTGCTGTTGAACGATGACCTGCATTGCAAATGGTAATAACAATTTTATCTTTTGTTGCAATAAATTTTTCTGGATTAGCAATTAATTCTCGGTAAGGAACATTAATAGCATTGGGAAGTCTTTTTAATAATTGAAACTCTTCACGATCACGAACATCAATAATTAAGGCTTTGTTTTTAATTTTTTCAAATTCTTTTTTATCAATTTCGTAATCATTTTTTGTTCTTGCCATATTTTAATCCTCTTTTTTTTCTTTTTTCCTAATTTTACCAGTTTTTGTTTATGTTATAATTTAATATAAAGTATTTTTTAAATTTTTAAGGAGCGTAAAAAAATATAATGTCAGAAAATATTTTTAATTTTTCTTTTGCTAATGAAAAACTAGTAATTGAATTAGGAACAATGGCCAATTTATCAGCTTCGGCTGTAACAATTAGATATGGTGATACCGTTGTTTTGACAACAGTTAATTATAATAATACTGCTAGTTCTTATGACTTTTTTCCTTTAACAGTTGTTTTTCAAGAAAAATTATATTCAATTGGTAAAATTCCTGGTGGTTTTTTAAAACGAGAAGGTTTTCCAGGTGAATATGCAACTTTATGTGCCAGATTAATTGATCGATCAATTCGTCCTTTATTTCCTAAAGGGTTTTATTATGATGTTCAAGTCGTTAATAATATCTTAGCTTTAAGTGAAAATCATGATGTTCGTTTTGTTTGTGCTTTTGCTACTAGTTTAGCGTTAGCATTAAGTGGTTTACCATTTCAAGGACCAACAGCGACAGTAGTTATTGGACGAATTAATGAGCAATGAATTATTAATCCAACAAAAGAACAACTAAACAATTCACAATTGGAATTAGTAGTTGGTGGTACTTGTGATGCTGTTAATATGATTGAAGCGCAAGCTTTAGAAGTGTCAGAAACAGATTTATTAGCAGCAGTAGCATTAGCTCATAAAGAAATCAAAAAGTTAATTGAAATTCAAACAAAGTTAATTAAAGAGTTTAAAAAGTCAGACCTTGACCTGCCTTTATCAATTACACCAGATGTAATTAATAACTTTTTACAACAATATCAACCAGCAATTAAAGAACTAACAGCAATTAAAGAAAAAAATAGTCGTAATCAACAATTTAAAATAATAATTGAACAAGCTAAAACTAATTTTTTTGAGCAAAATCTTACTGAAAGTTTAGACTTTCCTGAAGAAAAGATTATTAATTTTATTACTAATGGTTTAGAAAAATTATTAAAAATTGAAATGCGAACAATGATTTTAACAACAAACCAAAGAATTGATGGAAGAAATTTGACAGAAATTCGTCCTTTGTCAAATAAAATTGATTTATTGCCAATTGTTCATGGTAGTGCAATGTTTAATCGTGGTGAAACGCAAGTTTTATCAATTGTAACTTTAGGTGCTTTAGGTGAACAACAAATCATTGATGATTTAGGAAAAGATGATTATAAACGTTTTATGCATCATTATAATTTTCCACCATTTTCTGTTGGTGAAACTGGCAGAATTGGAAAACCATCAAGAAGAGAAATTGGACATGGTGCTTTAGGAGAAAAAGCATTATTGCAAATTATTCCTAGTGAACAAGATTTTCCTTATACAATTAGAATTGTTTCAGAAGTTTTAGCTTCAAATGGTTCAACATCACAAGCAGCAATTTGTGCTTCTAGTTTAGCTTTAATGGCAGCAGGAGTACCAATTAAATCAGCAATTGCTGGAATTGCTATGGGATTAATTAAAGAACAAGATCAATATGCAATTTTAACTGATATTCAAGGTTTAGAAGATCATTTAGGAGATATGGACTTTAAAGTTGCTGGAACTGATAAAGGAATTTGTGCTTTACAAATGGATATTAAAATTTCTGGACTTGATTTTAATATCTTAACTAAAGCTTTAAATCAAGCAAAAACAGCTAGAATGCAAATTTTAGCAAGTATGAATCAAACAATTGCCAAACCAAAAGCTAATTTGGCTCCAAATGCGCCAAAAATTTTACAAAAGCAAGTACCAGTTGATAAAATTCGCGATATTATTGGTTCAGGTGGTAAAGTTATTAATAAAATAATTAGTGAATCAAATAATGTTAAAATTGATATTGAAGATGATGGAAAGATTGTAATTTATCATTATGACCAAGTAGCAATTAATAAAGCATGATCTTTAATTGAAGATATTATTGATTTAAAACCAGTGGTAGTTGGTGATCAATTTCAAGGTAAAGTTGTTAAAGTTTTAAACTTTGGTGCTTTTATTAATTTAAAAAATGGCACTGATGGTTTACTTCATGTTTCACAATTTGCTAATCACTTTAATAAAAAAAATATTACTTTAGCTGATTTTGTTAAAGTAAATGATGTTTTTAATGTTAAAGTTGCAAAAATTAATGAAAAAGATAAGATTGAATTAGAAATTATTAAATAGTTAAAAACTAGTAAAATTGAAAGGATATTAAAATTCAGATGAATAAAATAATAAATGGAGAAAATAATGGCAAAAATTAAATTTGTAGCATTAGGTGGTTTAGATGAACGGGGAAAAAATTTATATTTAATTGAAATTAATAATAATATTTTTATTTTTGATGTTGGCTTAAAATTTCCAGAACGAGAAATGTTAGGAGTTGATGTAATTATTCCTGATTTTTCTTACTTAAGAGAAAATCGTCAACGAATTAAAGCAATTTTTATTAGTAAACCTTCTGATGATAACTTTGGCGCTTTGCCTTATTTATTAAGAGATTTAACAAAAGATGGAAAAACTAAAATTGCAATTTATAGTAGTGATTTAACAAAATTTATGATTGAACAAAAATTAAAATATTTTCGTCTTATTAATAGTAATAATGTTCAATTTAAAGTTATTAATGTTAATGAACGAGTTTTTTTCAATGATATTAATGTTTTTGTTGATGCTTTTAATACCACAAGTTCAATTCCTGGTAGTTTAGGTTATGCAATTCACAGTCGTAACCATCCGTTAAAAGCAAATCAGGAAAATTATGCTGATGAAACAATTTTTTATTTAAGTGACTATATTCTTGTTGGAAATGAAAATAATGATTTCACAACAAAAATGGATCAAATTGCTAAAATTAGAGCAACTAATAAAACAAATCAAGTTTTATTGTTGATTTCTGAAGCTCAAATGGCTTTAAGAAAAAATTTTACAGCACCAAATCATAAAATTCAAAACTTACTTGAACCAATAATTAAAGAAGCACCGGGTAGAATTATTTTAGCTTGTTATGATCAAGATTTATTCCGAATTAATGAAATTTTTCAAGCAATGTATGAAACAAGTTCAACAAGAAAAGTTGCTGTTCATGGGCGAACTTTAAGCGAAGTTTTACAAGCAATGGCATTGAATAATGATAAAACACAAACAAAAATAAATCTTAAAGGATTTAATGTTACTTTTAATCTTAATGATCCTGATAAAAATAAAATTAGAATTATTCCTTTACAAGCAGCAACAAAAAGCAAAGATAATGTCATTATTGTCACAGGTAGTGGTGAACGATTATTTGCCAAAATGAATAAAATTGCTACAAATAGTGATGATGAATTAAATTTATTGCCTGATGATACTGTTATTTTGGCAACACCACCAATTCCGGGAAATGAATTAGCACATGCTGGAGTTTTAGATGAATTGGCACGAACTGATGTTAAAGTAATTAGTATTTCTGAGAAACAAGCTTGAAGTTTACAAGCATCTTATGAAGACATTAAGTTATTAACTAATATGTTAGAACCAAAATATTTCTTACCAGTTAAAGGTTTATATAAAGATTTAAATAGTGCTAGAAATGCTGCAATTGAAGCTGGAGTAATTCATAATAATGCTCTAATTCAAGATAATGGTGAGATTGTGACATTTAATAATGGCGTTTTATCTGATGTTAGTCATCACAATTCTAATCGTAATAAAGATAATCCAAATGTTGTTAATACTGGTGATATTTATGTTGATGGTATTGGTGTTGGTGATATTGGAGCAATTGTTATTGAAGAAAGACGAAGATTAATGAGTGATGGTGTTTTAATTACTGGTTTAACAATTGACCGAAAAACAAAACAAATTACTTCATTGATTGATGCACAAATGCGTGGTGTTGTTTATTTGGTAAATAATGAAGCAATGTTAAAAAATATTCAAAATATTATTATCAATATAGTCGAAAAAGCACAAAAGAGTAATAATTTTAGTACAATAGAAATAAAGAATCGAATCAAGATTGAGTTGCAAGACTTTATGAAAAAAGAGACTGGCAAGATTCCAATGATTTTACCAGTTATTAATGAGATTTAATCTTTAGGGTGAGTTATGAAAAAGTCGAAAAAGTTAGAACCAATTAAAATTAAAAAACTTAAAATTCGTGGTGATGAAATTGCGGTATTATTTTTTAGTTTATTGTTTCTAATTTTTTTATTTGTTAGTTTTTTCCGTTTATTTGCTGTTGGTAAATTATTTGATGATTTTATTTTCCTATTTTTATTTGGTTGAAGTAAGTATTTAGTTTACTTAATCTTGTTTGGTTTGACAATTCCAATTTGTTTTAATTATTATTTTAAGATTAGATTTTCATTTGTTTTTGCAATGATTTTTAGTTTAATTGCGGTTTCTTGACTTGTTAATAATATTAATTTAATTGCGATATCAAATCATAAAATTTGACTTAGTTTTCATTCTTATAATTTTACTAGTTTTAATAATTACTTTAATAATTGATGACAAAGTACTATTATTAAAAATTATCATGGGTTTTTTGGTCGGCCAATTGCTTTTAATGATTGAACTAGTGTTAATAGTTTTTTTCCTAGTTTTGCAGCGGGAGGAATTATTAGTAATTGTTTACTTGTAATTACTAGTTATGGAACTTTTATTACTAATTTAATTTTAAATTTCTTGTTACTTGTAATTAGTTTTTCATGATTATTTTTTAATAAACCTTGATTTTTCTTTACAACAATTTTATTCTTTTTTGTTAAACCATTAGTTAATTATTTCCAAAAACAAAAAGTTGAAAAAATTAGCCAAAAATCATTACCACAAGAGCGAGTAGCACAAAAGCCTAGTCCTAAAGTAACAAAAACTCAAGTACAAAAGACAACTGAAATTAAAGTTAAAGAAATTAAAGATGAGCCACCAATTAAAAGCTCCACTTCATCATCGAAAAAATCAGAAAATCAACAACTATTAATCCAAAATGTTTTAAAGGAAAGTGGTAATTTAACACCATTTGGTCAAGTTCAAAAAGATGTCACACAAAAGGTTGAAATAACATCAGATGAAGTGGAATAAGAAATTTAATAAGAGTTAAAAACATGATTGAAACTAAAAAAATAATTAAAGCCTTCTAGATTATTCTTAGAAGACTTTTAAATAGTTTCTTTGTTTTGATTAAGTGTAATTATTTCTTTGTAAAAACGATAATTGCGATAATTTAGTGTCAAGATTGTTAAGAAAATAAAAAGTTTATTATTAGTTCCTTGATACTTTCAAATTGAAATCATTAGACTTAAATTAATAATAAAAATTATCGTTTCAATTAATAAAGATATTAACATTCAAAATATTTTTCCATTATGAATGGTATTATAAAGATTAGCTAAGACAATAATAGCACCACAAAATAATCATAATAAAATATGAAATTTTCATTCTTTTAAAATAAGATAGAAACGATATTTTTTTTGATCAAGTTGATAAAAAGTTAAATAAAGGATTAAAAGTAAGCCAGTAATAATGCGAAATGATTTTGGAATTTCTTGTTGCTTTTTTTGGTATTGAGCACATTTTCAATATAAAAGGGATAAAATTGAACTATAAAATAAGAACAAAATACCAAAAACTAAGTAAACGATACTGGGAGGATCAATTGCATTGGTAGTCATTTGAGTTATTGCAATTAAAAGAAATACAATTCCAGCACCAATTCCAATTCGACTAGCAATTCTAACTTCTTTATATTGTTTACTAAAAGGTTTTTGAAATTTTTCTGTCACTTTTAATTGCTCCCTCACTTTACACCAGGAATAATTCCCATTATACCTAATCAACACCCTTTTACACTATTACTATAAGCTAATAATATAATAGAACTTGCTATTAAACATAATGCAATAGTAAGAACAATAGCAGTACCAATTATTATTGACATTAATCCTGCAATTGCTGCTAAAGCATTAGGTGAAAGATTACATATTTTTGGTTCAATAAAATCAATAATTTCTCCAATTGCATAATTACTTAAATGTAATTTTCAATATATAAATCAATATTAATGTCATTCTTTTCAGAAGTTAGGATTATGTTGCGCTGTTATTACAGAATTGTTAAAGTTAATATGATTATTACTATCAAAATTAACTAGATTAAGTTGCTGTTGCACTTTTAAATTTTCTAAATATTGTTTGCTTAATATCATTTGATAAACTTCTTTTGAATATAATTTTGGATTTAAAGTTTGATAATTAATCGTAATTTGATTATTGGTTAAAGTAATACTAGCAACTAAATTATTTTCCATTTCTTGATTTAGTTCTTCTGTTCTTGTGTTATATTCTTGATCTAATTTATTAATTTCTTTATTATCTTGTTTTGAAGATGAAACAATTTCAGTTTTGATATTATTTTCAATTGATTTTTTATTACTTAATAATTGATTTATTGTTATTGATGCAACACAAGTTGCTAAAGCAATTAAAATTCCTTTTTTCATATTTATACCCCCTGTTAATTTAAATACTATCATTTTATTGTTGAAATACAATTGTTTTTTGCTTTTTATTCGGTTATTTTGAGAAAATTATATAATATAATTATTAAAAGAATCAAAATTAATTGCTTGGTGAATAATGGAAAAAAAACAAATGTTGCTTGAACAAGTTAAGAATTTACCAAATGTTTCTGGTTGTTATTTGTATAAAGATAAAAATCAGCAATTAATTTATGTTGGAAAAGCAAAATCATTAAAAAAAAGAGTTAATAGTTATTTTACTAAAGTAGGTAATTTTAAAACAATGCAATTAGTAAATGACATTGCTGATATTGATTTTATTGCAACAAACAATGAAAAAGAAGCTTTGATTTTAGAACAAACTTTAATTAAAAAATATCATCCAAAATATAATATTTTGTTAGCTGATGATAAAAGATATCCTTATATTCAAATTACAAATGAAAAAGATCCACAATATCGTTATGTTCGTCGAGCAAGTAAAGATCAAGGGATTTATTACGGACCATTTCCTGATGGCACAGGAGCAAGGGAAGTTTTAAAATTATTAGAAAGAATTTTTCCATTGCGAAGATGTGCTGGTAATTTAGGTAAACCTTGTTTGTATTATCATTTAGGACAATGTTCGGGTGCTTGTTTTAAAGAAGTTCCTTGAAGTTATTATCAAAATCAAATTAATAAAATCAATCAATTTTTCAAAGGTAATGTTACTGATATTAAAAAACAATTACAAAATAGTATGAATATTAGTTCAGAAAACTTACAATATGAAGCAGCTAATCGGATTAAGATTTTATTAGAAAAGATTGATTTATTTTTATCACAACAAGTAGTTGAGTTCCAAGATTTTGGTGATCGTGATTTTATTAATTATTTAAAAGAAGATGATTTAATTAGTATTGTTACTTTATTTTATCGTAATGGTAAATTGCAAGCAAAAGATGAAAATGTTAGTGTTAATAATTTTTTGGATATTCAAGATTTTGTCCGAAATTATTGTACTCAACTTTATAATAAAAATACTTTACCAAAAGAAATTTACTTGCCTAAAGAAATAGAAATTACTGATTTAAAATTATTATTTCCAACGGTTAAATTTTTACATCCAGTTAAAGGAAAAAAAGAAAACATTTTAAATATTGCTAAGACTAATGCTGTTTATGCTTGAAAAAATTATTTGGATAAAGCAAAGACTTCCGAAGTAAATATGATGAAAGTCTTAAGTCAATGATTAAAATTACCAGAAATTAATCATTTAGAAGTATTTGATGTTTCTAATTTATATAAAAATGCTAGTGTTGGCGCGATGATTGTTTATAAAGATGGTAAGCCAAGTTTTAATGATTATCGCCGATTCTTATTAAATCCAAAGTTAAATGATGATTTTCATCGTTTTGAGGAAATGATTTATCGCCGTTATTATAATTTATTAGTTAATAAGTTACCATTACCAGATTTGATTATTGTTGATGGTGGTAAACCACAAATTCAAGCAACTTTAAATCCTTTAAAATTATTGAATTTAGAAATTCCAATAATTGGCTTGGCAAAAAATAAAAAACATCAAACAGATCGTGTAATTAATAGTAACTTTCAAGTTGTTCATATTCCTAAAAATGATATTTGCTTTTTGTTTTTAGCAAATTTACAAGATCAAGTTCACAATTATGCGATTAAATATCATAAATTAAAACGAAGTCAATCAATGATTAATAGTTTTTTAGCAGCAATTCCAGGAATTGGTCCGAAATTACAAAAAGATATTTTAGTTAAGTTTCCTACTTTTAATGATTTACAAAATGCTAGTTTTGATGAATTGAAACAAGTTGTGAAATCAAAGACTGTTTTAAATAAGTTATGATCAGAACTTCATAGTTTTGAAAAATAAAAATCACTTTATTATCTAATAAAGTGATTTCTTTAATTTATTTTTTTAAATTTAATGCTTTGATGAATTCTTCATAAGTGTATTTTTCTAACTTTTGAGTTTTTAAATACTTTAAGTAAGTCTTTCTTGTTGCAACTATTTTTAATAAAGTTCTTTTGGCAGGTACATCTTTTTTTTGAACTTTTAAATGTTCTGTTAACTCCAAAATTCTTTTTGTTAAATTAATAATTTGCACAGGTGTTGATCCTGTATCTTTATCATTTAAACGAAACTTTTTAATTAAACTTTCGTAATGTTTTTGATCCATATCTTGTTCTCTCCTTGATGATAAAATTCGGCTTATTAAAGCGATTATTTGAGAGATAAATAATAACAATAATAAGTCACTAACAATATAATAATACTTGAAAATAAGAGAAAAAGCAAGAGTGTATGAACTTTAGATTGAGTTAATTATTTTACGGATTAAGAGCATTAATGAAGTATTAATTTAATTGTTAAGGCAAGTGTTGCACTTACAATTATAATTTTTATTTATTTTAAAATAAGAGTTTTTTATTTTGCTAATTAATTAAATCTATTTTTTCTTTAAATCTTTACGAAAATTTTTTTCTAGTTTTAATGAAATATGATAAAATCAAAAAGGACAACATAAATACTACGGAGTGCGAACCTTTGCTGTCCATTATTAAAGGGTGTGCACTCCTTAATTTCAATAAAATATCCCGCTTTTTTTACAATAGTATTGCATTGCGGGTTTTTTTATGTAACAATATCTCTTGACAGCAAAGGTAGAGACTTTTTTAAAAAGTCTCTACACCCTAAAAAAGTTTAATCAATTTTTATTGGTTGAATTTGAGTAAGGTTTTATACACTTTATTTTTTATTAAGTTTTAATGAGATTAGAAATCTGAATTCCAATTTATGGTAATAGTTTTTTTGCTCGTTTTATAAAAAAAGTAGAACAATTAATAAAAAAATCCTTGAACTTAGTTAATAAAAATTCTCACATAATAAATAATATTGATCTTTTTTCTGCCAATTTTTATTCACTGATTCACTCTACTTTTTTATTAATCATCCAAATAGAACAGAGGTATAGAAATGCAATTAAACTTAATGTTTGATTTTAATCATACAAATCAAAATAATCAAAAATATGAAGATTTTTTATTAGGAAAACGTTTTTTAAGTAAACTTAGCACTAATAAATTAAATATTAAACAAGACCGCAAGGATCCTCGTTATCCATCAACTATTTATAATGTCAAAATGCCCATCAAGCTAGAAAATGGAACATTAATTCTAAGTGGAAATTTAACTTGTAACTTTCAATATTTTAAAGCTAATTTTTGAGTTAAAAAAGTTATTCAAAGCATTGGTGCTAATTTTGATGAAATGCAAGGAAGTGAATGTGAGATTTATTCTTGTCGGAGAACTGATGAAGCTGATTCAATTGAAACCTTTCAAGAAGCAATGCGAAACCTATCTTTAGACAACAAGTTTGTCTACAACATGGGGCAATATAAAGACTTTATTGAAATTTTTGAGTTTTATAAAAAACTTTCAAATGATTTAAATAATGAAATGAGTTTTGAAATTGAAGAAATTTCTAACCCATACTATTTCTGACCAATTGAAGTTAAAGATATTGATTTGGATTATAATTTTGCTGAAGAAATCCTTAACGCTGATGGTATTACAATTGGTTATAAAATTGATCAAAGCAGTTATAAAAGTTTAAAAGTAGAAGATAAAAAAAAGATTCTTGTCGTTGCTGATTTTGTAATATCAGCCAATAAAAACGATTTACTAAAGATTAATTCATTTGCTAAAAATAATTCACTTTATCTTAGTGATTATCAAAAAATTGAAGATTCTAATGATAAAAAAGCACAATCATTTCATTTATTAAAAAGTGAAACAAAAGTTGTTGATATTAAATATTATGAAATTGAAAAATATTTTGTAGATGTTGATGATTATGAAGAACAAGATTACTTTGTTGATAAAAATGGTCAAGAGTATGATTATTATTCTAATCAAAGTCAAAACTTAATTTTAAATTTAGAAAAACGTATCCGAAATATCAAGATTGGGTCTCATAAAGAAGAAAAAGAAAGAAAAGTTTGAAAAACTAAAAAAGAAATTCGTACGTTTTTAATTGGTGAAGTTAACGACAGTAATCAAAATAAATATCAATATCTAAATCTTTATGATTTTGGTCAAAAAATTAAGATTCAGTCAATTGAAGAATCATTAAAATTGATTCATCAAGGAAAAACTGGTGAAGCACAGCATTTATTAGAACTATTGATTGGTGATAAAGTACTTCCTAATGACAATCACATTGAAAAAATGCAGAATATTAATTATGAAAAATATATTAATAATTTAAATTTGTCACAACGACAAGCTTTTAAAATAGCAGTTGATGGTAACCCGGTTAGTTTAATTAAGGGACCTCCAGGAACAGGAAAAACGCAAGTAATTAGCTCAATTGTGCAATATATCGTAAAAGAAAGAAAAGAAAAAGTTTTAATCTCCTCACAAACTCATATTGCTATTGATAATGTTTTAGACCGAGTTTGTTTTGGTCCAGACATGCTTGTTCCTAAAAGAATTTCTCGAAGAAAAAATAAGTACAGTCTTGAAAATATTGATCAAACTTTATACGAAATTTGAACCAAAAATATCAATGAATTCTTAACAACGACATTAAAGAATAATATGCTATGCAATAAAATGGTTGCAGACTTAAAAAACTTTAAAGGAAAGAATACTTTTAATTTTTCAGTTGATTTTGATGATTACTCTGTAATTGGAGCTACTACTACCACTGCAGCAACGGCAGGAAAGAAGGGATATGATGTTTTAAAAGGTGTGGATTGATTAATTATTGATGAAGTATCAAAATCACCTATTACTGAAGTGTTGCGTTATCTTCCTTATGTCAAACGAATTATTATGGTGGGAGATGATTATCAATTAGCACCATTATTAGAATTTACAAAAGATATAGTAAAAGATATGCCTTCTTATGATGAGGAATTATTTGATCGTTTAGAATCAACTTACCAAAAATCAGTTTTTGCTGATATTTATGACAAAGCTATAAAATCTGGTCGTGTAGTGCAACTAAATGAAAACTATCGCTCTTTAGCTCCCATTTTAGAAATTTATAACATTTTTTACCAAAGTAAATTGAAAAATTTACGAGAAACAACCAATCCTAAAAAAATTGGCTTTAATAACAGTTTATGACACGAATCTGATATCTTTTTTGTTGAAGTGTTAAACGGAAGTGAAGTTAACAAAGGGACATCACGCTATAACGTTGAAGAAATTGAAGCAATAAGAATGGTTTTAGAAGAATTGATTGCTTCTGCTGTTAATTCTAATCAAATTAAAGTTGCTGCAATTTTCCCTTATGCTGCTCAAATTAGTAACTTTACTAAAGAAGCAAGAAAACTAATTAATCAGGCTAAAAAAACTTTTGCTTCTTTTGAATATGATACAGTCGATGCTTTTCAAGGACGAGAAGCAGATGTTGTTTTAGTTAGCACCGTGGTAACAGACCAATCTAAACGGAATTTTTTAAATGATTTTCGTCGAATTAATGTTTCAGTTTCTCGAGCACGAGATAAACTAATTATTTTTGGTAATAGTGTCACTCTTGGCAAAATTGAAATGAGAACTGGCCAAGGTACAAAAAATAAATATTTCAATGACATTATTAGAACTATTAAAACTTCTGGAAAAATAATCAAATTTAATAAAGGAGAACTGACAGATGAATTTAAGAACGAAAATAACTTTAAACTTGCCTAGTCAAGAAAATAAAACAGTTTTAGAATACAGTACTTATGAACTTGCGAAATGAGATCAATATTTTATTGCTACTTTAGTAAATAATACAAACTCAAAAACTGAAGCATCAGATTATATTGATAGATTGACTAATAAAGGTGTTTTTAATAGTTATTTTAAATCTCTATTAGATGAAGTAATTGTTACTAAAGAAAAAAGTCCAGAAGTTTTTCAACGTTTATTAGATAGTTCACTTTATCCAACTAGTAATTTAGATACTTATCAGTGATTTTATATACCATTACTTAAAATTAGCTTACTGAAAAAAAAGAACAAAATCATTGATGTTTTTTCAGATAAATTAAGTGATGATGAAGATAAAATCACCAAAAATAACCAAGTTTTTAAAGATTTATTAAGTTCAGATGAAACCTTTATTTCTGTGAAAAATTCACTAAATAATAAAAATAGCTTAACTATGTATGATCTTTATGAAGTAGATTTACAAGATGACAGGGTTAAAGTTAAATTATTAGATGATTGATACCCGTTAGATTTAGAAACTTTTAGTGAAATTTTGGAAAGTGAAAAAGTTGATTTTGATAATTTTCAAGGGAAAATTATTAGTGAACCAACAGGTGAAAATTGAAGAATTCTTGATAATCAAATTTTTAGCGATTTTTTCAAGCAAAAAAAACATTTCTATGATCAAGAACAAGATGAAAATCTTTATTTGATTGAAGACAATGGTTTAGTTAAAATTGAAATTTATAATTATTCTGGAAAACTATATTTATATAGAAGAACATTTAGCAAATATGATACAGAAAAAGCTTTAAAAACTATTAATTTTCTTTTAACAAGCAAGCAGATTTACGAAGTTAAAACTAAAATGCTTTTATTACTATTAAACTTAGTGAATGATAAATTAGCCCATAAAGTTATTAATGAAATTCTTGCTAATAGAGATTCAAGAGAATTAGCTGAATATGGATTAAAGTTAATTGAAAATAATTTAACTAGTGATTGAAAGCAAACGGTTCTGAAGAAAATTAAACAAGCAACTTCAACTAATAAAATGTTATTAATTTATAAAATTGATTCATCAATCTTTGATTTTGACAAGGAATATTCAATAATTATGAATTTCCCCGATAACATTTTAAATGAAGAGCATCATATGAAGAAAAAACAATACATAAATAACAAAAATAAGTTAGAGCATGAAATTAATTTATTGATTGGAAAAATTACCAATTCTGGTGTCCGAGAAAAGATAAAAGATTTAAAATCAAATGATCTTGTTAAAAGATTTAAGAAATTTTTGAATTCTTATATTGGTCATACTAAAAATAACTATTCAAAAATGTCGCTTGAAGAAATAACAAAAGAATATAAGAAAATTCTATATTCTTATAACAATGATTATCCTCAAATAATGAAGATGATTGAAAATAAAACTAAAATAAAAAAACAAGTTGATCAAGAAAACAGTGATGATAATACTGATGATGGTAGTGAAACAATTTCAGTTAAACCAAAGAAAAAGAAAAAGGGGAAATAAAATATGGAAAAACAATTTGAAAAAAATCATTATTTTCCAAAATATAATTTAAAATATTGAAAAGAAATAGATAGTAAGTTGTATGATAAAAAAACAAAAAAAGATAGAAATTTTAACCCAGGAAATAATTTTCAATTGCATAAATTCTATTATTTTGATGGAACTCCTCAAATTGAAAAAAGGTTGGGAAAAATAGAAAATTATATGTCTCAAATTCTAAAGAAAATATCTGATTCAATTAATGAAAATAGTATAGAATTATCAAAATATGAAATTTCTTTTATCCAGTTGTTTTTATTTTTACAGGCTTCTAGACAATTAAATACAACAGAAGTTATAAAAAGCGATGAATCAGGAATATATCAAAGTAATAATTTTCTTTTTGGAGTACGTAACTTAAAAGATAAAGAAGAAATGAAATATAGTATGTCTTCATTAATAAATGCATTAGAAAGTTTTATAGAAGAAAAAACTTCAGAATACTTAGAACTTTGATTACATATGCAAGTACATAGCACACATTTAGTTATTGCAAAAAACAATAGTAATTACATATGTCAATCTGATGTTTGCTGTATTATTGAAAATGATATTGATAGTAATCATATGTATACATATTTTCCACAAACTCCTAAAATAGCATTCTTTTTAGTAAAATCAAAATATTTTTATAGAGCTTGACATAGAAGCAAATATTTAAATAGATATAATGACGAAGTAATTTCTCCAATTTTAACAAATTTAGAAACAGGATTAATTTGTCAGTATAATAAAGAAGGATTTTTTGAAGACAGTGCAACTTATTTCTTTCCTTCAGGACCAATTAATTTTTCTAAATTAAAAAAAGAGAAAATAAAATTGAATTTTTTTGAATTATCAAAACTTATTGTAGATAAATATAATAAAATCCTTTTTGATGATGGTGAAATTTTTATTCATAATCAAAAAACTGATTATATTTCAAATTTAAAATGAATAGATGATAATTATCGCGATATAATTTTGATATAATTAAATCAATATTTTTTCTTGTAATTGTTGATATTTATTAGTTAAAATAAAAAAATCCCTACAGTGAACTTTTGAAATTCACGATAGGATTTTAATTTACTTACAATTTTAATTAAATTAATTTGTTGATAATCTTCATTTAATAGTTTTATTTTTCTTCGATTGTTGCTTCAAGCACTGAAATAGTTTCTTCTTTGTTACCTTTTTTATGATTGCAATGAACATGAGTTGCTTGTAAATTATTAAGTTCGGTTTTTCCACCTTTTGAAAGTGGCAAGATATGATCACGATTTCAGGCGTAAGCACTATGTGGTTGATTGCTTTCATGGGCGGTATAAACAATTGTTTTATTACAAATACCACATAATTTATGGTTTGATTCGCAATCAGCTAAGCCACATTTACAATCTTGTGCTTTATCTCAAACTTGTTTTGTTAAATCATCTAAATGCATATTTATTAGTCCCCTATTTTTTAAATCAATTTACTTTTATTATATAAATAATATGAGACTTATGTAAGAATTTTACTTTTGCAGATGTTAATTTAATTTTGCAATAAAAAAATCAATCATTTTACTGATTGATTTTATAGCTCAATATTTATTTTCTTTAAATCTTTTCTAAAGATTAGATAATAGAATCCCATTAAGAAGATTGCTCCACCAATGAAGTTACCAAATAATGTTGGTAGTTGAACACTATAACCAAATTTTCCTCAATCACCAAATGTTGTATGATACCCTTTGAAGAGATTAAAGATTGGTAGTAATGTTCAAGGATAGCTATTAGCAACAACATGAGAAAATCCTGATAAAGCAAATGGGAAAATTAACATTGCCATTAATGCAAATTTAGCAATTGAACTTTTTGTTGCACAAGTAATATAAAGACTTCCAGCAACTAGAATATTACAAATAATCGCACTAAAGAAATTATTATATCAACTTGTCTCTAATTTATGCTCTGCTATTGAATAAGCATTACTTAAAAATGCTGGATCTTTTAAAAATCCTGCACCTCAAGTTAGCAAACCAAATAAAGCGCCACCAATGAAATTACCCATTAAAACCACAAATAAATTAGCAAACATTCTGCGTCATTTAACATGTTTTTTAATTACAGGAATAAACATTAATGAATTGGATGTGAACATTTCTCCACCCATAAAAATAATCATTGTAATAGCAACTAAGAATACTAAACCAAAAATAACATTATACATTGCTTGCCCTTGCATATTTCTTGTTGCTCAAATTGAGGCAATATAAGCAATGCCAATAAATGCTCCCGCTACTATTCCTAATAAAAAGGTTTTAATTAATGGATTGTGTGCTTTGTGTACTGATGCTTTATAAACTTCAATAAAAGTATCTAATGGACTGCGAGTTTCTTCTGAAACTTTTTTATGCTCATTATTTGAATTAGGGTTTATGTCACTCATAATTTTTCTTTCCTTGTTAAATAATTATTTGAATAATATTAATAAATTATTAATAACTATAAAGAATAATAACATAAAAATTAATAATTGATTTCAGGTTTTTCAAAAAAAATTTTAATATTTAGTTGTTTTATTTTAAAAATTAGTTTTTATTAAACACCTTTTGTGTTATATATAATACAAACTTAAAAATGGGTCTTTTAAATGTTAATAAAAATAAGCAAATCTTTTGTATTTTTTTACTATTAAAGTATAATTAGGGTAGTAGTGGGAAAGTATGGGTGGAACATCAATGCTACTAGGTCAAGTTACAACATCAATTGATAATAAGAAACGGATGATTATTCCGGCCAAATTTCGCGGATATTTTCAAGATACTCAAAACCTTATTGTTTCTCGTGGTTTTGAAGATTGTTTAGTAGTTCGTAGTATTGAAGAATTTACTAGATGACAAGAAAAAATTTTGCACCAGTCGGAAGGATTAAAAGAAAGTAGAATTTTATCACGACAAATTTTTGCTAATTCTGAAGAAGTAACAATTGATAATAAAGGAAGAATTACAATTCCTTCAATGTTATTGGAAATTAGCAAAATTAGTAATAAAGTTGTTGTTATTGCTTTGGCAAATAAATTGGAAATTTGGTCAGAAACTGCTTGAAAAGATTTCAATGATGAAACGAAAGACCAGTTAGTACAAGCTGCTGCTACTTTAAAAGAGTTTTAAATTATGAAAAATTTAGTACATATTCCGGTTATGTTAGATGAAACAATTACTTTACTTAATGTTAAGCCAAGTGGTACTTATGTTGATTGCACTTTAGGTCGAGCAGGACATAGTAAAGCAATTTTGGAACGATTATTAACTGGCAAATTATATGCTTTTGATTTAGATCAAACAGCAATTAATGATAGTCAACTAATCTTAAATAAATATGATCGTGATTATTTATTAATTAAAAATAACTTTGCTAATCTAACGGAAGAATTAAGAGCAAGAAATATTACTAAAGTTGATGGAATTATTTATGATTTGGGAATTTCATCACCACAAGTTGATGATGAAGACCGAGGATTTAGTTATAAAACTAATAGTAGATTAGATATGCGAATGGATCAAAATCAAAAGTTAACTGCTTGAGATATTGTTAATACTTATAGTTATCAAGATCTTAAGGATATTATTAAAACTTATGGTGAAGAGCCTTTTGCTGCTACGATTGCTAAGAATATTGTTAATTTTCGGAATAAGGAAGCAATTGATACTACGGAACAACTAACAAATATTATTAAAAATTCTTTACCAGCAAAGCAAAAAAATAAAAGTCATCACCCAGCAAAAAAAACTTATCAAGCAATTAGAATTGCTGTTAATGATGAATTAGGTAGTCTTAAAACATCATTAGTACAAGCTTTAAAATTATTAAAACCAAAAGGAAGAATTGTTGTGATTAGCTTTCACTCATTGGAAGATCGAATTGTTAAAAATGTTTTTCTAACAGTGGTTAAAGATCCGCAATATGAAGTATATGCAAAATTACCAATTGCTAGTAATTGAACTAGTAATTACAAGATTATTACTAAAAAACCAATTATTCCTACAGAGCAGGAAATTAGGGAAAATCCTCGCAGTCGAAGTGCTAAATTAAGAGTAATTGAAAGAGTTAGTTAAAAGAAAGGAAATAAAAATGTTTGATCAAGAACTATATGTTGTTTGTCAAATTGACGACTTTAATTTAAAAATTATGGTTAATAAGTATGTTGATAATCATATTCAAGTACTTTATAAAGAAATACTTAATACTGAACAATATGCTGAAAATGGTCTTGTACTTGATTCAGAATTAACTGGTAAAACTTTAAGAACAATATTAAATAAAATTAACAAACTTTTAAAAATTAACATTACCAGAGTTGCTTTAAATTTACCATCTAATAATTTAAAGATTTATCAATCACGAGCAATGTTGGATTTTAAAGAAGTTAATCATGTTATTACTAATAGTGACATTAATCAAGTAATTGAAATGGCAAAAAATATTAGTATTGAGCGAGATGAAGTTATTTGTTTAACAAAACCATATGATTTTAAAGTTGATAATAAAAATTTCCCTAACTCTTTTCCCTTAAATGCTCAAGGACAAATTATTTATCTTGAAAGTTTAATTTATACATTGCCAACAGCAATTTATAATTCTCAATTAGAAGTTTTAAAACAAGCAAAATGTGAGTTATTGTCTGCAACATTAGATCAGTTTGCGTTAGTTTTTAATTTTCATAATAATTTTAATAATTTGGTTTTAATTGATTGAGGCTGAAATAATACTAAAATTAGTGTTTTTTCTAATTCAGCATTATATGCGATTCATAATATTAAAATTGGTTTTAATCAAATTATTCAAGGTTTGATGGTAAAAATGCATTGTAGTTATAGTAAAGCATTGAAATACCTAACAAAAATTATTAATGTTAATAGTGATTATTTAGGTGATTTAATTGTTGATAAGTACTTTGATCAAGAAAGTAGAAGAATGGTTGTTTTAAGTAAAGCAGATTTACAAAATACTGTTCGTAATCAACTTGATGAAATTGTTGAACATATTGAAGGGTTTTTAACTGAAATTATTAATAATGATCCAAATATTGAAATTGCTTTTACAGGACAAACAATCAATTTACCTGGATTTAGTAGTTATATTAAAAACTTTGAGAAATTAAGTAAGGTTTCTTTTATTGCTAATATAATTCCAGGAATTGATAATTATGAATGAGCACCATTAATTGGTGCTACAAATTATCAACATAACTTGAATATTTTCAATAATGTTACTGTTTCATCAATTAGTAATACTGGCAAGGAAATAATAAATAAAACCCTTGCTCATGAAAAGAATGAAATTGATGCAAATCAACATCATTCACATTTAAATTTAAATTATCAGTATAATGATAATAGGTAATGTTAATTAATCAGAACAAAAAAGACTTTAAAAGGAGACAAAAATGGAAATTGATACTACTGCACAATTTGAACAAGTTGCAATAATTAAAGTTATTGGTGTTGGGGGAGCCGGGAATAATGCTGTTAATCGTATGATTGAAGCAGGTGTTCAAGGTGTTGATTTTTATGTTGCAAATACTGATGCTCAAGTTTTAGCAGCATCAAAAGCAAAAAATCGCATTATTTTAGGTAAGGAATTATCGAAAGGTTTAGGTGCTGGAGCAAATCCAGAAATCGGACAACAAGCTGCAATTGAAAGTGAATCAGAAATTAAAAAAGCACTTGAAGGTGCTGATATGGTTTTTGTTGCTGCTGGTATGGGTGGTGGTACAGGAACTGGAGCTGCTCACATTATTGCACGAATTGCCAAAGAATCTGGTGCTTTAACAATTGCGATTATTACTAAACCTTTTAAATTTGAAGGTCGCCAAAGAAACTCTTATGCAGCAATGGGAATTGAAAAATTACGAAAACAAGTTGATGCCATTATTATTATTTCTAATGATAAATTACTCCATGTTATTGGTAATATTCCTTTAAAAGATTCTTTTAGAGAAGCAGATAATATTTTACGTCAAGGAGTACAAACAATTACTGATTTGATTGCTGTTCCAGCTTTAATTAATTTAGATTTTGCTGATGTTAGAACAATTTTACAAAATAAAGGCAGTGCTTTATTTGGAATTGGAATGGGCAAGGGAGAAAATAAAGCTAAGGAATCTGCTTTAAAAGCAATTTCTTCACCATTATTAGATGATGTAACAATTAAAGGAGCAAAAAATTTAATTTTAAATGTTACTGGTGGTACAACTATGACATTGATTGATGCTAATATTGCTGTTGATGTTGTTAGAGAAGCAGCAGGAAATGACGTTAATATTATTTTTGGTGTGGCAATTAATGAACATTTAAATGATTCAATGATTGTGACAGTAATTGCTACTGGTTTTGAAGACCATAAAAGACCAGCAGCAAGTAATTTTAATAATAAAGTTAATATTTTAGACTTTATTAATAATACACAACATTTAAATAATGCTGCTCCTGCTTCAGTTAAAAATGTTCAAGAAAAAAATTACCAAAAAGATATAACAGAATCATTATTGGAAAATGATGATTTACCAGCTTTTTTGAGAAAAAGAAGAGAGGTAGACTAAATGGGTTGATGAAAGAGTAAAAATCAAACAACGGATGATACTGCTTCTTTACCAGCAACTAATCTTTATGATAATAAAGATGCAGCAATGGAGTTAATTAAAGAATTTACTCCAAAAACTTATGAAGAAGTTGAATTAATTGCTAATGCTTTGGTAGCAAGAAAATCAGTTAAATTAAATTTACAAAATACAATCATTGGCGATCGTAGAAGAATTATTGATTTTCTTTGTGGTATTGCTTATGTTTTAGATTTAGATATTAAAAAAAATGGTGTTGATATTTATGAGTTTAAACTTAATAAATAGTTGTAAAGTTGTTTTTTAGAAACAACTTTTTTATTTGCTTAAATAAAATATTAAAATTATTGACCGAAACTGACTGTAAAGATATAATGTTAATTAGCATTATAAATGCTTAGGGAGGGAATTATGAAAAAATCGAGTTTTAAAGTGATGTTGGCAACAATTAGCTTGTTAGGAGTTGTGCCAGTATCAGTTAGTACTTTTACTAATCATTCAGTAGCACCAGCATCAGATAAAAATACTTTAACTAATCATCATTCAGTTATTGTTGCTGCTAAGACATTATTGAATAATGTAATTAAAGTAAGAGAAATTGAAGGTAAGGATGCTAGTGATGAAACTTCTTTATTAGCACAACTTCTTATTTTAAATCCTGATTTAAGAATTGCTGATGTTGAAGTGACAAGTTTTTATAAACCAACTGAAATTTCACCAGGAGCAGCAATGGTTGCTGCCAAAATTGGAAGTGATTATAGTGGAGTAGTAGGAATTACTATTACACCTGTACCAAAAATTGAATTAAGAAGTGTTATTACTGTTGCTCAAGTTAAAGGACAAGTTGCTCCTACTGAAGAAGCGCTACTTAGACAAATTGGATATTTGAATCCACGATTAACAGCTGAAGATGTTGAAGTGACAAACTTCACTAAAGCGACAGAAGTTAAAGAAGGAACAGCTGTTATTTCTGCTTTGGAAGGGACAAAATATACTGGTGAAGTTACTATCACTATTACAGTTTTACCAAAAATTAATTTAAATGATGTTATTGGTATTAGAGAAGTTGAAGGTGCAACTGCTAATGATGAAGATACTGTATTAAAAGAAGTTGCTAGATTAAATCTTGATTTAGATATTGATGATGTTGAAGTTGGTGACTTTAAAGCAGCATCACAATATGCATCAGGAGAATTTACAGTTATTGCTAAAGAAAATACTAAATATACTGGTGAAGTAACAATTGTTATTAATGCTTTACCAAAAACAGCGTTAAGTACTGTAATTACTGAAAGAACAATTGAAGGTTCAGTTGCTAATGATGAAAAAACTATTTTAGCTGAAATTGCTAGATTAAATCCTAGTTTAAATATTACAAATGTTGAAATTAGATACTTCAATAAAGCAACTAATATTACACCTGGTTCAGTGGTTATTTCTGCGACAACAAATAGTAAATATATTGGTCAAGTAGGAATTACTATTAATCCATTAATGAATTTTTTTTTTAACAAAGCAGTAGAGAATGATCAAGAAGCTGTTGATATAATTAATTCAACTAGATTTAGTAAATCAGTTAATTTAAATACGACAGTGAATCAATTAATTCCTACAATTGATACTAAATTTATTAAAGATCGTTTAGTAGCAACATCTAGTAATCTTATTAATAATAATTTATTTGTTGTAAATAAAATTTTTACTAACGAAGGTAATGAGTTAGCAGATTCTGATTTGATTGCTGCTAAAACATTATCATTAGTAGTTAATTATGATTATGGTTCAATTACAAATCAAGAAATGCAATTAATCCTTACAGTAAAACAAATTTCTATGACTACAGAACGTAGTAATCTATTAAGACAAATAAAAATTAAATTAGATAAAAATGAAGATGATAGTGAATGAAGTGATGCATGATTTAGTTATTTTAAGCAATTACAAATAGACATACGTTCATTCTCTTTTCAGTTTCCTGAAGAGGAATTAAATCAAAATGAAATATTACAAAATATTATTTATGACGAAGTTAAACTGGTAATGGAAGTAGATTTTAAATTTTGAAATATTGAAAAAGGTTATGATCCAAATTCAGTAGTTATTACTTATGATGATTTTAAAATTAATGAAGAAGATAAAGAATTTTCTGCAAAAGGTAGAATTGCTATGCAAATAGAAGCTTATGGTACTTATGTTAAGCATTCTATTCGTTTTGATTATCAAAGTGAACTAAATTTTATTCCGGTTTAATTAACAATTTAAAATTATAAAAAAATATGGTCAATTTTATTTGACCATATTTTTATTTTGTTATCCTCAATTAATTTCACTTGGTTTTTTCGGATTAGGATTATGTTTGACACTAGTAATTGCTCCATTACGAACATTAATAACTGTATCAGCAACATATTGGAAATTTGGATTATGAGTAACCATAATTACTGAAGTTTTAAATTCTTTATTAACATTTAATAAAATTTCTAAAACCTTACGACCCATTTCTTCGTCTAAAGCACCAGTTGGTTCATCACAAAATAAGATTTTTGGATTTTTTGCTAAAGCACGACCAATCGAAACTCTTTGTTGTTGACCACCAGATAATTGACTTGGAAATTTATTCATATGTTCGTCCATTTCAATTACTTTAAAGATTTCATCAATCCCTAATGCTTTATTTTTTTCTTTTGCTAAGTTTTCACCAACTTCAGCATTTTCTTTTGCTGTTAAATTAGTTAATAAATTATATTGTTGAAAAATAAAGCCAACATTATCTCGTCGGAATTTTGTTAAGTGGTTATCTTTTAATAAAGATAAATTATAACCTGAAACAAAAACATCACCTTGATTAGCTTTATCTAAGCCAGAAATAATATTTAACAATGTTGTTTTACCAGAACCACTAGGGCCTAAAATTACAACAAAGGTTTCTTTTTTAATTGCTAAATTAACACCTTTTAAAACTTCATATTCTAAGTCTCCAGTTAAGTAAGATTTTTTAACATCAAATAATTCAATAATGTTTTCTTCCGTATTGGGAATATTGTTATTAATTGAAACAATTTTTCCTGTTAAAATTGCTTGTGAGTGTGTTTTAGTAATTTTATTTAAGTTTTTTGCACTATTTTTAAATTCTTTTCGTACTTTTTTTTCATTTTCTTTGATTAAACTTTGATCAGTATTTTTTTTGTTTTTTTCAATTTTTGCCATATTTTTCCTCCTAATTAGTTTCATTTAAGATTGCTAATGGTTGAATTTTTTTTGTTGTTTGTCATTCAATTACAAATGTAATTGCATAAATTCCGACAACAATTAAACCAATAACAACTGGTAATCACCAAGCAAAGAATAATGGTAATACTCAACTTGTATTATATGCTAATAATTTAATAATTGAACTAATAATTGCTCAACCAACAGGGACACCGATAATTCAAGTTACAACAATGGTTGGTAAATACATCCCAATAACAATATTAGTAATCTTAGCATTACTATACCCTAATGTTTTCATTGTAGCAATAATTTTGCGATTTTCATAAATAACTAAGTTACTTGTTAATAAAATAATAAAGAATGAAATGACTAATGAAAAAATTATAAAGAATAATAAAATTGTATCAACTAATTGGGTAATTTGTTCTAGTAATTGTTTGTGAATATACAATGGTAGGATATTAACAGCAGTTCCATCACCATAAACAGAATAGGCTTTATTTGGATTATTTGCATCAACGCCACCATTCATTCCAAGCGCACTATAATCACCATATGCTTGCGAAATTGAGAATGTTTGAGTTGTATCAACTAATTCATTAGAATTTGAAAATTTAAAATTAAAAATTGGAAATTCATTATTAAAGATAGTTTTTAAGGGATCATTATCGCTGATGTTTTCGTTAAAGTCATTATAGCTTGCATATTTTTGTAAGCTTAAGCTACCAAAGTCAACATTTGTACCATTGAAACTAACAGTACCTTTAGATTGTCATTCTCGTTTAAAGATTTGGTATAATGCTTTTTTTGATTCATCATAATGTAATAATTCGTCAGCATTATCTTTTGAAATATACGCTGTTGGTTGGCCGTAGCCATTATAGATTCCTGCAACTTTAAATTCACGCATTTCTGTATCATGATTAATGACAACATTACCTTGATCAACTTCTTTTACCATTGGTGTTGCATCAACGCCTAAATTTGGATAAGCACCAGAACTAGTACTAGGAATTTGGTCATATGTTGTATTTTGTGTAACAAGTGAAGCATTGTTTTCTCCCGCAAGAGGTTGATCGTTATCGCCAAGATTATTAATATTATCAAAATTAATTTTATCAACATCAATGTTAGTATATTGATTTGGATAATTTGGATCTTGATTTGTCATTAAAATATTACCATTTGGTGCCATTCAAAATCGATCATTTTCTTTCAGTTTTAATTGTTTAGCAACGGTTTGATTAATAACAATGTTTTTTATTCCATTATCATTATTTTTTTCTAAAAGATTATTTAAACTCTTACCTTTGCTATTAGTTAATTGCATTAATGATTTTTTTTGTAATTCACTTTCATTTTGTAAACCATAAATTTTAATTGGATATTGTTTATTATTAAATAATTTATTAGGTGTACCAACAAAGTAAGTTCCTAATTCATCAGTTTCTTTAGCAAAGGGAACAACATTGAAACTAACATTAAATTTACTATTTTCATTTTCAAACGCTGTTGCTAAGTTTTGTTTTATAAAGTATGGTGTTTTAGTATATGTTCCTTGTGCTACAGCTTGTCCAACTCGGTTATAAAATAAACTATAAAATCAAATTAAAATTTTTCTAATTCATTGATTTTGCATTTCATCATTACTTGGATTAGGATGAGCAAATAAGTCTTGTTCATTTGTAATATGTCATGGATATTGTCCATCACTTGTATCAAAGGCAAAATTGTTTAATTCTGCTTGAAAGTTTGCTGGATCAGTATTTCAACCACCAACACCATAGCCAGCAGTCTTAGCAAAAGTTATAAGTTTATCTTTATTAAGTAATTTTTCATTACCATCATCACGAACTGCCGGATTTAAGTCCATAGCAATTGTTGAACGATAATTAATATAAAAAGTTCTTGCATTTTGATAATTTTCTAAATTGTAAATATTACCAGAAGTTTCAGCAAGCGTATGAATTGGTACTGCTTCAGGTCAAGCAAGATTTAGAATGAAACCAATCAGGAATGGACTGCTAGTACTTGTATCTAAACTAGTAAGAAAATCTTTTGTAACCATTTTACCGTAAAAATAAGATAAACCATTCATAGATAGCATAGTTAAAGCACTAGCATCGTTTGGATTGGCATAAATTGGTGCGTAAGCCTCAGAATTAATACTATTGTTAAATAATTCTTGCGCAAATTTTGAATCACTTCTATCGGGATAACTATAAGTATTACCATCAATTGTTGTTGCTTTATATTTTCAAGGATCAGTATTAGGATTATAAGTTTTATAAAAACTAAATGGTGAGTTATAAGTTGGATTAACATATTCTGTTAAAGTTTTATAATTCATGCCAGTATAAGTAACTTTTTGGTTGTCACTCATAATTTTTGGTCCAATGATTGCAGTTGTCATTAAGATTGTTCCTAAAAACATTGTTAAGAATACTGCTGACATTTTACCAATTGAAGAAGTAAATAAAGCTAATCTAAATCTTGTAAAGAATTTAGCATTGGCACTACTTTTTTTAATGACTTTAGTAAATTTTGAATCTCGTGAGACTGAAATATTTTTAATTAAAGCAATTGGATTTTGAATTACTGTTAAAGCACTAATAACTCAAGCAATAATTGATAAAAATCCAAAAGTTAAAAGTAAACAATAAAGATAACCTAAGCCATTAAAGACAAATGTACCAAAGTTTAGGTTGAAATAATTAGCAAAAGTATTGACAACTAAAATTTGTAAACCTGTTGCCGGTAGGAAAACAAGAATTGTCCCAATAAAAGCAGCAATCATTGGATAAGCTAAGGATGTAATTAAAATTTTTCAATTAGAATAACCAACTGATTTTAAAATTCCAATTTGTGGTTTTGAATTATCAATATTTTTATAAGTAACTAAAATAACGGTAATACCAGTAATAACTAAAACAATTAATAATAAAGCAATTAATAATGATTTAAAAGATTTAATTGTTTTTGGTAAGATTGCCGTACGACTATTAAAACGATAATTACTATCGCCAAGACGATAGACTAAATTTGCTGTTGAATCAGTAGTATTAACATATCGGTCTTTAAAGAAGTTTGATATTTCAGAAATATTATTTTTCTTTTTCATTGTTGATTTACCAACATAATAAATTTCAGCATCACTGCTAGAACCAGCACTAATTAATTCTTTATTTTTATTATGAAATCATAATGAATTTCATTTTGTTCGATCTTTAATAATTGCTTGATCTGTTGGATTGTTTTCATCAAGTACCTTACCATTGTTATCAACTTTTAATCTACTATCAAAACCAAACTTAGTTGGATCAACATATAAAATTCCTTCTTTAGATTTATTTGGTAAAGGTGTTGTTTTGTCAATAATTGGCGTAATAAAGTCAGCCGATGTTCCAAAACCAACAATTTTTAATCAATTATAATTAGCATATTCGGGATTATTAATATCAAAGTTTGCGTCTACTTTTAAAGTATTACCTTTATTATCTGATTGAACTCTAATAATATCGCCAATTTTTAAATTGTTTTTATTAGCAAATTCTTTATTAACAACTGTTTGTTTTTCAGTTGGAACAATTTCATTAGCATTTTCACCAATATTAAAACCTTTGCTTATTACTAATTTATCAATTCGAGCATCTTTATTATAAGTAACTAACTTTAAAACTTTTGGGTCATTGTTATTATTAAGTTGCAAAGTTCTAGCTTCAATTCGTTCTCAAATAAAACTATTATTAGGATTTTGAGCAATTTGATTTAAATATAATTGTTGATCTTCAACAATTGCTGCATTATCATCAGGATGAGTTGGATGTTCTGGTTGTTCCAAATTATTTGTTAATTTTGCTGTATTATAAGGATCTAAAATAAAGTCATGAATATTAGATTGTTTTTCAGAAATTAAAGCATCATATTGGCTATCAACTCGTACTAAACTAGTTTGCATTAACGAAAAAATTGTTGATGAAAGCAATACTAAAACTGCTAAACCAATCAATTGGATTTTATTACGAAATGCTTGCTTAGCAGCATTTTTGAATAACAATAAGCTATGACGATTTTTCTTAACTGTGTCTGATTTTGTTAATGTTTCAATATTTGTATTTACTTCATCTTCTTTTGTCAAATCAGTTATTGTTGTTTCATTTTCTTGTTCATTAAGATTTTCTTTTGTCTCTTTCATTGTTTTTTCCTTTCTTAAAATTTTCAATAAATTAAGCTAAGGACTTTATTCAATTAAACTAATTTTTCAGCCATTAATAATAATTTTTTGTAATTTAGTAATATTTTTATTAGTATGATTAATGCAAGCGATAATAAATAAAATCAATTGTGTTTTAATTGTTTTTTTATTTTCATTAAAAGGATTATTTACTTCATCTTGATTGTTACTTCGATTAGTAAAGTCTCATAAATTAGTAACTCCTGGGGGTGATGTTTCTCAGATTGTTAAAGATTTTTTTACTTTATTTAGTTCTTGATTTTTTTTATTAACTAAAATTTTATAGGTTTCACTTATTAAGTGTTTAATTACTAGTAAGTTTTGTTTAAAAATTTTATAAACGAAAATAATAAAAATACTATAAATCATAGTAATACCAATAAAATTATTAATATTAGTAAATAATAAATTTTGTAATTTTCAGGAAATAATAATAAATTGACCAAAAATAATAATAATTAGAATCATAAAACTAAAATTTGAAATATTGTTTGTCATTTTATTTTTTTGATTTTTTTTAACTAAAAAAGTAAAGCAAATTATAAATTGTAAAAATAAGATTAACGATAAGAATGGCACTAATTGACTTAAAAAGATGTTATTAATTTGTTTATTCAAAATAATAATTAAAACTTGAAAACTAATTAGTAAAATCTTTTCATAAACTAAATTTGTTTTATCTAAGTAATTTTTTTTTCAATGTTTTTTTTGATAATTAGTTATTAAAGTAAGATTAATTTTAACTACTAAAATTAAAAAAGAAAAAGGCAAAATTAATAGAAGCATTAATTCTGGTAAATTATTAATTTGGTTATTAAGATTGCTTATCATAATTTATTTTGCTTAACTTTCTTATTTATCTAATATATATTATAATGGTTTTTTTCTGTAATATTATAATTTTGTTATAAAATTAACACTATTAGTTGAATTTATCCTTTCCAATGTTTTAATATTTTTGCTTTTTTTATAATTACTATCTCAGTTTTAAAGGTTAATCCGTGATAAAATGAAATAAATTTATTAAATTCAATATTATAGGTGAGAATATTTATGGCATTTTTAAAAAGAATTGAAGCACATGGCTTTAAATCATTTGCTGATGATTTAAAAATTGAGTTCAATACTAATATTGTTGGCATTGTTGGACCGAATGGTTCTGGTAAGTCTAATATTAATGATGCAATTCGCTGAGTTCTTGGTGAACAATCTGTTAAATCATTAAGAGGTGAAAAAGCTGACGATATTATTTTTAATGGTGCACAAGGAAAGGCGCCATTAAATATGGCACAAGTAACATTAGTTTTTGATAATAGTAGTAAAATTTTTAACTCAGAGTTTAATGAAATTGCAATTACGAGAAAAGTTTATCGTAATAGTTCTGAAAATGAATATTATATTAATAAAAATCGTGTTCGTTTAAAAGATGTCCAAAATTTGGTAATTGATACTGGTTTAAGTAAAGGTTCATTAGCAATTATTAGTCAAGGTAATGTTTCAAAATTTGCTGATAGCAAACCAGAAGAACGACGAACTTTGTTTGAAGAAGCAGCAGGTGTAGCAAAATATAAAAAAAGAAAAGAAGAAAGTTTAAGAAAATTAGAACGAACTAATGAAAATTTAGTTAGAGTTGAAGATATTGTTAGTGAAATTTCAAGAAAAATTGAACCATTAGCTAAACAAGCAGAAAAAGCAAAAAATTATCTTGCGATTAGTAATACTTTAAAACAATATGAAATTACCCTTTTAGTAAAAGATGGTCAAATGTTTAAAAATCAGTTAAAAGTCTTAACTAATAATATTTTAAAAAATGAACAAATTGATCAATCATTAAAGTTAAAAATTAATAATCATCAAGAAAAAGTCAAATTTTTAAGAAATCGAAATTATGAATTAGAAAAAAATATTAATAGTGTTGAAATGAATTTAACTAATATTAATAATTTATTAAATATTTTGGAACAACAAAAAAAAGTTTTGCAAGATCAAGCAAAGCAAGCACAAGATAAAGCAAAAAATCTTTCCGAAATTAGTAAACTAAAAGCTAATATTCAAGATTTATTAAATATTATTAGTCATAAGAAAATAATTAAAGAACAAGAACAAGAAAATTTAAAACTATTAAATGATAAATTAGCTAATTTCATTTTACAAAGAGATGATGTTTCAATTTCCCGAAATGATTTATTTATAACTTTGGGTAAAGCACGAACTAGTTTAGATTTTTTTGTTTCGAATCAAGAGCGAGAAAGACAAAAAAACTTTGCTGTTGAAACAATTTTAGATAATCGTAATAGTTTATATGGTGTTATTGATACGATTGCTAATTTAATTGAAGTACCAGAATTATATCAACAAGCAATTGCTGTTATTTTTGGTAATAATTTAAAAAATATTGTTACTAAAACTGATAAAGATGCGACTAAAGCAGTTAATTTTTTAAAAGAAAATCGAGCAGGAATTGCGACATTCTTACCATTAAATACAATTCAAACCCGAACAATTAGTCAAGAAGATGTTATTATTGTTAATAGTCAATTAGGATTTATTGCTTTTGCTAATAATTTAGTTAAAACAAAAAGTAGTGAATATCAAAAAGCAATTGATTTTTTATTAGCAAGAACAATTGTTTGTGAAACTTTAGATAATGCTCGAGATATTTCTAAATTAATGGCTGCAAGATATCAATGTGTCACTTTAGATGGCCAATTGATTAAAGCAGGTGGAGCAATTGTTGGTGGCTTTCAAAGACAAAATAGCAATCTTAATTTATTAAGAAAAGATAATAATTTAGAAACAATCAGAACGGAAATTAAAGATTTAGAAGTAGAATTAGTCAATCTTAATGTTCAAAGTTCTAGTTTTGAGACAGAAATTAATTCTTTACAAGCACAAAAGGCAAAGACAGATTTAACGATTAGTAAATTAAATTCTGAAATTCTTGATTTAGAAAATCGTTCACAAGTATTGTCAACTGAATATCAAAGTTTAACTGGCAAAAAAATTGTTTTAGATGATAATCAAGAATTAAATGATATTTTTGCTCAATACCAAAAAAATAAATATCAACAAGAAAATTTTACTTTGCAATTACAAACCTTAAGACAAGAAAAACATCAAGGCTTAACCGAAATGCAAGGATTAGAAAATGAAGTTTATCAATTTACTCAAGAATATAATAATATAGTCGGTAATTTAAATAGTGATAAATTAGAAAAGGTTCAGTTAGAAAATAAACTTGAACAAATTTTAAAGCGTTTAGTTGACGCTTATCATTTAACTTTTGATCGTGCCCAAGAACTTTATCATAAACCATTGGATAATGAAGCAGAAGCACGAGAATTAGTATTCAAATTACGCAATGATTTAGAAGATTTAGGATTTGTTAATCTTAATGCGATTGAAGAATATGAAACTGAAAATGAACGCTATCAAAATTTAAAAGGTAAACATCAAGAATTAACAGCAGCTGTTAAAGAATTGTTGCAAGCAATTGATGAAATGGACAAAATTATGGTAGAAAAGTTTGATGAAACGATTAAACAAATTAATCATGTCTTACCTGAAACTTTTCAAACTTTATTTGGTGGTGGAAATTGTCAATTAAAATATAGTCAACCTGATAATATTTTAACAACGGGAATTGAAGTTTTAGCTAATCCACCAGGTAAAAGAATTAGTAATTTAAATTTATTATCAGGTGGTGAAAAATCTTTAGTTGCTTTATCAGTTTTATTTGCAATTTTAAAAGTTAAACCTTTGCCATTAACAATTTTAGATGAAGTAGAAGCTCCTTTAGATCCAGCTAACTTAGAACGATTTGCTCGTTATGTTCGCAATTTTTCACAAACAACGCAATTTATTATTGTTACTCACCGACCAGGAACAATGGAAAATTGTGATGTTTTATATGGCACAACGATGGAAAATCAAGGAGTGACAAAAATGGTTAATATTAAATTATCAGATGCTAAAAAAACAATAATTTCAGATCTTCAACAATCTGAATCGATTACTGTTAGTTTAGATTAAATTATTTTCTTAAATTAATAAGTTAATAAGTTGAGGTAGATAAAATGACAAGAGTTGAAAAATACCAACAATTAAGAATTCAAATTATGAAAGAAATTCAAGAAAATGCTTTGATTTGAGAGCAAGAAAAAAAACTTGAACAATATAAAAATCAATTATTAAAATTGAATAAAGATTATTTTGCTCCTGTTATTAAAAAACTTAATGATAGTTTAAAGTTAATTAATTTGGATAGTATGCTTTTAAAAAATAATTATCAATATTTAACACCAAAAGATAAATATTTATTAATTAAACTTTTATCTGATTTAAATAATATTTTTGAATCATATCAACCAAAAACACAAGACTTTGCGATTGATAAAACTTTAGTTGATTATCCTTTAGAGTATGCAACTTTAATTGGTAGTATTAATCAAAAAATTGTTGAATTTGAAAAGAATTTAGAAAGTAAGATTAAAAATATTAATACTTTTGTTTATGCTTTAGAAAAAAAATATCAAAAAGACAATTTGTCACAAGATTTTGAAAAAAGTATTAAAGAAATTAAATTCAATAGTAATAAATTGCAAGATGATTTTCAGCAGTTGAAAATTAAAGGGAAAAATAATTATAAAGTTAGCTTTGTTTTCTTTGCAATAATTATTATTGTTTTAATTACGATTGTTGTATTATTATTGTTGATTGTAATGCTATAATAGTCAAGATTAGTATTAATAAATTAAAAAAGTATTGAAAGGAGATTGTAATGTTAAAGGCAGTTAATAAGAGATTTTTGTATGTTTTACTAGCAGCATTTATCTTAATGATTTTAGGTTTAATTTTTATTGGTGCAGGTCATTTGCGCTTTTCTACTAATGAGTTTCCATCAATGAATGGTTTTGATGCAAATCAAATTTTTGGAGTTAGTAGAGTTCTTTCTAGTGAAATCTTAAGAAATCTTTTAGATTCTAAAAGTGGTCTAGATTTGATTAGATGTGGCATTGTTTTTGCTGTTATTTTTACACCAATTCTTTTTGCAGTTGGATTTGCTGGATTTGGTTATGATTTTATGACACTTATTAAAAGTAAAAAGACTATTAAAAATGAACAAGAACAAGTAGAAATAATTTAAAAACAAAATAAAGCAAAAAAGGGAGATTAAAATGGTAAATAAAAATAATAAGAAATTTCTATACATTATGTTAGTTGCATTATTATTTATGGTTTTGGGATTGATTTTAATTGGTGTTGCTAAAATTCATGATAGTGATGAAATAACAGGAATAACTACAAGTGTCAATGGTTTTGATATGCTTCAAGATGGACATATTGGTTCATGACTTTCTAGTAAATATATCTGAGATACATTTAAAGAATTTAATCAACTTAGTGCTTTAATGACATTAAGAGCAGGTATTGCTTTTGCAGTTATTTTAACGCCAATTTTGGCAGCAGTGGGTATTATTGGTTTTCTATATTACTTTATGCCAATTAAAAATAAAGCAAATATTGAAAATAAACAAGAACAAATTGTAGTAAATCAAGAATAAAAATTCAAAATTATCAAAATAAAAAGTAAGCAAGAATGGAGTTTAGTATGAGTCAAAAAATAAATATTGCAATAGATGGTCCAGCAGCTTCAGGAAAAAGTGCTGCAGCACAATTATTAGCAAAAAAAATTGATTATATTTTTGTTGACACAGGAATTATTTATCGTAGTTTTACTTTATTTTGCTTACAAAATAATTTTAATATGAACGATACACAACTTTTAATTTCAGCTTTAAAAACTTTTGAAATTAAATGAGTTAACAATCATTTTTTATTTAATAATCAACCAATTAGTGATGAAATTTATAGTTCAAGTGTCACAAAAAGTGTGCCAATTATTGCTGTAATTCCTGAAGTTAGAGCATTATTTGTTGAAAAAATTCAAGATATTGTTAGTGCTAAAGGTTATATTGTTGTTGGCAGAGACATTACTAGTGTTGTTTTACCTGATGCTGAACTAAAAATCTTTTTAACTTCTTCGTTAGCAGCAAGAAGTGAAAGACGATGAAAACAATATCTTTCTGAAGGAGTTAATATTACTCAAAAAACGGTTTATCAAGATATGGAAAAACGAGATAATGGTGATAAAAGTCGCGATATTGGGCAGTTAACAATTGTTGAAGATGCAATCGTTTTTGATAATAGTAATTATGACTTATCAACTACTGTTGAAAAACTTTTTAAAACTTTTGTTGAATATGGAGAAAAAAGTTAATTATGAAAGATTTACCAAAAGTTGTTATTGTTGGTAAGCCTAATGTTGGTAAATCATCAATATTTAATCGGATTACACAAAAAAGAACAGCAATCATTAGTGATCAACCACAAACAACTCGTGATCGAATTTATGGTAATGTTTATTGATTAACAAAACAATTTGTTGTTGTTGATACAGGTGGAATTAGTAGTGCCAAAATTAATTTTCAAACAGAAATTAATCAACAAGTAAATGTTGCTTTAAATGAAGCAGATGTTGTTATTTTTGTTTGTTCTTATCAAGATGGTTTAACAGATGAAGATGAAGCAATTGCCAAATTATTATATAAAGTTAAAAAACCAATTATTTTAGTTGCTAATAAGTATGATAAAGTTGATAATAGTGATTTAGTTTCTGATTTTTTATCTTTAGGTTTTGATTGACCAATTTTAGTTTCTGCTAGTCATGGTATTGGTATTGGCGAATTATTAGATCAAGTTATTGTTAAATTAGGTGATAAAAAGGCTGTTGAAACAGCAAAAATTACTAGTTTAGCAGTTATTGGTCGTCCTAATGTTGGCAAATCAAGTTTAGTTAATGCAATTTTAGCAGAAGATCGGGTGATAGTTTCACCAATTGCTGGAACAACAACTGATGCGATTGATACTTATTTTCAATATAATAAGGAAAAGTATGCTTTAATTGATACAGCAGGAATTAGACGAAAAGGTAAAATTACTAATAATGTTGAAAAATACAGTGTTATTAGAACAACTGAAGCAATTAAAAGAAGTGATGTTATTCTTTTTTTATTAGATGCTAAAGAAGGTATTATTGAACAAGATTTAACTGTTGCAGGTTTAGCAAAAAATTTAGATAAACCAGTTATTATTGTTGTTAATAAGTGGGATTTAGTTGCTCATAGTGAAAAAGCAATGAAAGAATTTACTAAAAAAATCAAAGAAGAATTTAAATATTTAGACTATGCCTTGATTACTTATTTATCAGCCTTAAAAAAAACAAGAATTAATATTTTATTTAAAACAATTAAGGTTGTTTTAGAAAATATGGATTTAAGAATTAAGACTAGTGTTTTAAATGAAGTAATTACAAAAGCACAATTAATTAATCAAGCACCAAATTTTAATGGTGGTAGATTGAAAATTTATTATGCAACACAAGTTGAAACTAGTCCACCAACTTTTATTTTAATGGTTAATAATCGTGATTATTGTCATTTTTCATACCAAAGATTTTTAATTAATCAAATTCGACATAATTTTGATTTTCAAGGGGTACCAATTAAACTTATTCTTAAAAATCGCAAATCTTTATATAAAGATAGTGATTAGAATTAATTATTATCGTTGATTTTTATCAATAAATCGGTTTATTTTATTAATTAATGATAAAATTAAAGAACAAACTAAGTGTAAGTTTGGAACAATGTAAGATAGGAGAATTTTTCAATGACTAAAAAAGAATTAGTTAATCTTGTATCAAAAAATACTAATGTTTCAGTAAAGGAAACAAGTGAAGTGCTTGATAGTTTTTTTGATTTAATTGTAAAGAAAGTTTCAGAAGATAAAATTAATTTACCAATTGGTACATTTAAACTAGCAACACGAAAAGCACGAGTGGGTCGTAATCCTCAAAATGGTGAAGAAATCCAAATCCCAGCTTCTAAAAGTTTAAAATTTAGAGCTAGTAAAGCTGTTAAAGAAGAATTAAATAAATAATTTAGGATTTTAAAAATCTAATGGAATGGGTATAAATTAAATTAATTTATACTCATTTTTATTTTATAAAATGCTTTTCTTTCAGTATTATTAGTTTCAATAGTATAATTAATAATAATTTTCTCAATAAAGTTTTCTTTAAGTAGATGGAGTTGTTAATATGAATATGAAAAATATTAATCTTAAACAAGAAATTCTTGATAAAGAATTTACTGTTGAATATAAAGGTTACAATCCAACTGAAGTTGATCAATTTTTGGATTGATTGACAGTTTATTTTGATTTGTTAGAAAAAGAAATTAAAAAAATCAAAGAACAATTAGTGCTTGAACAAAATAATAATAAAAAAATTTTACAAGAGTATTCAAAATTGAAAGAAAGTTTTTCTTTATTAAAAGAGCAAAAGACAGCTTTGGAGGCAAAAGGTGTTGAAAATGTTGATATTATTACGAGATTAAGTAAGTTAGAAACTATTGTCAATGAAGACTAATTATGTTATAATATTACCCGTAAAGAATAAAAAATGAGCTAATCGCTGCAAATGCAAATTTGTAGAGGAAAGTCCACGCTCACACTTTCTGAAATGAAAGTAGTGGTTTGTGTTAAAGGAAAAAATAACTTTAAGTAACATTTGTTAACGGCTGATGAAAAACCTAAGTTTTAATTTTTATTAAAATATGGTTCTAATCTATAAAAGTGCCATAGAGACGAGTATTAAGGAAACTTAAGAAGTGGAACGTGGTAAACCCCGCAAGTGAGAAACCCAAATTTGGTAGGGGAGTTTGCTTTCTAGAATAACAATGGAAAGCAGAACTGAAGTAATTCAGTAGATAAATGATTAGCGCTTGTATTATTTTTAGTACAAGATACAGAACGTGGCTTATGATTTTTTTATTCTTTTTTTTATTTTCTTATAAATTTTTTTTATAATTAAATAAAAAAGGATCGTTTATGGATAAAATTATTGAATTGTTAAATACTTTAAATTATACAATTAGTAGTTGTGAGAGCATTACTGGAGGTTTGTTTAGTAAAACAATTACTGATATTCCAGGTGCTTCTAAAGTATTTAAAGGAGCAATTGTTTCTTATAATAATGAAATTAAAATTAAAGTTGTCAAAGTTAAGGCAAAGATTATTAAAAAATATGGTGTTGTTAGCGCTGAATGTGCTTTAGCAATGGCAAAAAATGTTAGAAAAATTTTTCAAACTGATATTGCAATTAGTTTTACTGGTAATGCTGGTCCTGATAATTTGGAAAATAAGCCATCTGGTTTAGTTTATTTAGCTATTTTTCTTTCAAAAAAGCAATTTTGAGTTGAAGAATTAAATTTTAAAGGTAATCGTGATCAAATTCGTAAAGCAGTTGTTAAAACAGCACAAGAATTATTAATAACAAATTTAATAAAAGTAACAAATGAATTAAAAAATAATTAAAAAAGGAATCACCAATTAAATTTCTTAATAAATTTATGAGGTGATTTTTTTATGACAGAAAAAATAATAGAAAATTCTTTAGTAAAAACGATTAAAGAAGTTGAAAAATCTTTTGGCAAAGGTTCAATTATGCTTTTTAATGATAGTTCTTTTACTGAAGTAAAGGTTACTAGTTCAGGTAGTATTTTATTAAATCAAGCATTGGGTATTGGCGGTTTTCCTCAAGGAAGAATTATTGAAATTTATGGTCCTGAATCAACGGGGAAAACTTCTTTAGCATTATTAACTTTAGCACAGGGACAAAGAAATCAACAAAAAGTTGCATTTATTGATGCAGAACATGCTTTAGATGCACAATATTGTCAAAAATTAGGAATTAATTTAGATGAATTTTTATTATCGCAACCAGATTCTGGTGAACAAGCTTTAGAAATTTTAGAAATGCTTGTTAAATCAGCAACAATTAATCTTATTGTTGTTGATTCAGTTGCTGCATTAGTTCCTGAAGCAGAATTAAAAGGTGAAATTAATGATCAGTTAATGGGTGCTCAAGCAAGATTAATGTCAAAAGCTTTAAGAAGATTAGCACCAATTATTGCTAAAAGTGGTTGCACTGTCTTTTTTATTAATCAAATTAGACAAAAGATTGGCATTGTTTATGGTAATGCCGAAGTTACTCCTGGTGGCAAAGCCTTAAAATTTTATAGTTCAATTCGTTTGGAAGTAAGGAAAGGTGAGCAAATTGTCACTAATCAAGAAGTGATTGGTCATAAGATTAAAATTAAAGTTGTTAAAAATAAATTAGCTTCGCCTTATAAAGTTGCAATGATTGATTTTTATTTTAAAACTGGAATTTCAATTATTAGTGAAATTATTGATTTAGCAGTTGAACGGAAAATTATTAATAAATCGGGTGCTTGATATAGTTATGAAAGTCTTAATTTGGGTCAGGGTAAAGATAATGTCAAAGAATATTTGGAAAATCATTCTGATTTATTAGAGAAAATAAAAGAGAAAATAGAAATTCCATTAAAAAATAGTAATTTATGCTAAAATTAAATTGGTAATATCCATTTAAAATTTAAAAAAATAAACAAAAATTTTAATTTAAGAAAAAAATAAAAGTGCTGCTTTTCTAATTTAAAAAGTTAGAAAAGGAGTGATATGAATTTATGACAGTTAATTTTTCAAACTTATCACAATCAGGGTGACTAGTAGCTTTGATTGCTATTATAACACTTATTGTTGGTCTTACTATTGGCTTTTTCATTAGAAAATTCATTTGATTAAAAAAAGAAAAAAATAGTTTAAATGAAATAAAAAAGAATGAAGCTAAAGCAAAGAAATTAATTCAAAGTGCTAAAGCAGATGCTAGACTTGAAACTAATCGTTTAAAAAATGAAGCACAACAAGAAATTGATGCAAGAAAAAAACAAAATTCAGATTATGAAAATCTTTTAACAAACAGAGAAAAGAAATTATCAGAACGAGAAGATAATTTAGAGATAAGGTTCCAAGAATTATACCAAAGAAAAGAAGCACTTAATAATCTTAAATTAGAATATAAACAAAAAATTGATCAAGAAATTCTTGAGTTAGAAAAAATTGCAGGAATTACAAAAAAAGAAGCAAAAGAGCAATTAGTTGCTAAACTTGAAACTAATTTAAAATTAGATTTGAATAAAATTGTTAAAAACGCTGAATATAATGCCAAGATTAAAGCAAAAGAAATTGCTAATTCAATTGTTGCTGAAGCAATTGAAAGATATGCTTCTAATTTCATTGTTGATAAATCAATTTCCTATGTCAAACTTCCTAATGATGAAATGAAAGGTAGAATTATTGGCAAAGAAGGTAGAAATATTAAGTCATTTGAACAAATTGCCGGTGTTGATATTATTATTGATGATACTCCTGAAACAATTCAAATTTCTTCTTTTAATCCAGTTAGACGTGAAATTGCTACTAGAGCATTAGAAGATTTAATTAAAGATGGTCGAATTCAACCAGTTAGAATTGAAGAAATATTAAAATTTCATGAACAAGAAATAACTGAAAACTTTAAAGTTGATGGTCAACAAGTTATTGATGATTTAAAAATTGTTGATATTCATCCAGAATTAGTTTCTTATTTAGGTCGTTTGAAATATCGTACTAGCTATGGTCAAAATGTTTTAGTCCATTCATTTGAAGTTGCTAAAATCTCAGGTTTAATGGCTGCTGAATTAGGTTTAGATATTCAATTAGCTAAAAGAGCAGGTTTATTACATGATATTGGTAAAGCAGCTGATTATGAATTAGAAGGTTCACATGTTTATAATGGTGTGCTTTTAGCAAAAAAATATCAAGAAAATGATATTGTTATTAATGCAATTCAATCACACCACGGTGATGTTGCAAAAGATAATATTTATTCAGCGATTGTTTCTGCTGCTGATACTTTATCAGCTGCTCGACCTGGTGCAAGAAATAATTCTTTAGAAGCATTTATTACCAGAATTAAAGAAATTGAAGATTTATGTACTGCAATTGCCGGTGTTGATAAAGCTTATGCTGTTCAAGCAGGAAGACAAATTAGAGTAATTGTTGATCCAAAAGTAATTAATGATTATGATGCTCATGTCTTAGCAAAAAATATTAAAGAAAAACTTGAAAAATTTATTACAATTCCTGGTGATATTCATATTACCGTTATTAGAGAATTGAGAGCAACTGAATTAATTAGTTAATTCAGTTTTTCTTTTGTTAATTTATTGTTTTTTTGTTGCTTAATTTGGTTGTATCAACTATTAATGGTATAATAATATGTGAATTTTATTCAGAGGTGACAAAATGAGTTTTGCTGATTTAATGGCAAAAAAGATGCAAAAAACTTTAGCAAAAAATATAAGTAAAAAAACTTTAACAGCAGAAAATATGGAAGATTTCTTAAAAGATTTAAGAATCATTCTTTTAGAATCTGATGTTAATTTTCAAGTTATTAAAAAATTAATTAATCAAATTCGTGAAAAAGCACTTGGTGAGTATATCAAAGAAGGTTTAGATCCGCAACAAATGTTAATTAAAATTATTCACGAAGAGTTTGTTGATATTATGGGAACTAAAAATGTTGATTTAACGACATCTAATAAACCAACCGTACTTATGGTTGCTGGTTTACAAGGTTCTGGTAAGACAACAACAACAGCAAAATTAGCAAATTATCTAATTAAAAAGCAAAATAAAAAATGTTTATTAGTTGCTTGTGATATTTATCGTTTAGCAGCTGTTGATCAATTAAAAACTTTAGGAAAACAATTAAACATTGAAGTTTTTCATCAAGAAAATACGAAACCAGAAATTATCGTTGCTAATGCTAAAAGATATGCAGAAGCAAATGGATTTGATATTGTAATTGTTGATACTGCTGGTCGATTACATATTGATGAAGCATTAATGACAGAATTAGTGCAAATTCAAAAACAAGTTAATCCTGATGAGGTTTTATTAGTAATTGATGGTATGGCTGGACAAGATATGATTAATGTTGCTCAATCTTTTATTGACAAAATTAATGTTAAAGGTTTTATTTTAACAAAAATGGATGGATCTGCTAAAGGTGGAATTGCGCTTTCATTAAGTTATTTAACAAAATTACCAATTAAATTTTTAGGTAGTGGCGAAAAAGTTAATGACTTAGAAGTTTTTTATCCAAAAAGAATGGCTGATCGTATTCTTGGTATGGGTGATATTGAAACTTTATTGGAACAAGCGCAAGATAACTTTACTTCAAGAGATGTTGAAGCGACAATGAATCGAATGATGCTAGGGCAATTTGATTTAAATGACTTATTAAATCAAATGAAACAAGTACAAGGTATGGGTAAACTTGGTTCATTAGTAAAAATGATTCCTGGTCTTGGTACAAAAATTAGTGATAATAAGATTAATGATGCTGAATTAGATTTAAAGGTTGCTGAAATTATTATTAATTCAACAACAGTAAAGGAACGCGAAAAACCACAATTATTACGATACCCAACAAGAAAAGTAAGAGTTTTAAAAGGTTCTGGTCGAACTGAGAAAGAATTAAATAAATTATTAGGACAATACGAAAAAATTAAAAAAACCATGGATCGAATTGCTAACCAAGTTAAACAAGGACAAATGCCTGATTTGCCTGGTTTAAATCAATTATTAAAAAATCAAGAATAAAGATTAGAATGAGGACTTAAATGAATTTACCAAATGCCATTTCTTTAGTTAGAATTATTTTAGTTCCAGTAATAATTGTTTTGATGTTAATCAATTGAAGTCAAGCATTAGTAATTAATAATTATCATTTAACAATTGCTTGATTAATTGCTGGAGTACTTTTTATTGTTGCATCTTTATCTGATTTTTTAGATGGATATTTAGCAAGAAGGTTAAATAAAGTAACAACTTTTGGTAAATTTTTTGATGCAATTGCTGATAAGTTTTTAACTAGTGCTGTTTTAATTGTTATGAGTTATGTTAGTATTGTGCCAATTTGAATTACTTTAGTTTTAATCTTACGAGATTTTTTAATGGATGCTTTAAGACAAATTTTAGCGACTAAAAATGTTGTTTTAGCAGCAAATTGATATGGAAAATGAAAAACTGCTTTTCAAATGATTGGTTTAACAATTTTATTTTTTGTTAGTTATCAAAGTTTTAATGGTAATGCTTCTGGTATGGGTCGTTATGATCAGTATGGTTTAATTAATCAATTGCTTTTAATTCCAATGTATATTGCAACACTTTTAAGTCTTTATAGTGCGATTGTTTATCTTGCAATGAATTATAAATATTTAATAACAAAATCTTCTGTTACTAAAAAATAAGAAAATTATTGAGGTTATTTAATAATGAAAAGAAATCATAGGAAAAAAGAAAAAGATTATGTACCTTTTTGATGAGTTTTTATTATCTTGTTAATTGAATTTTTTTCAGGCGGTGGTTCGATTGACCAAGATGGGTATGTTGATCGATATCGTGAGCAAAGAAGAACATGAAAAAAAGAAAAAAGATTAGCAAAGCAAGAAAGAAAATTTGCAAAAATAGCAAAGAAACAAAATAATCATGAGTAAAAAAAAGCAAATTTTAAACCAATGAGCAATTGTCACAGGTGCTTCAACCGGAATTGGTTATTGTTACTGTCAATTATTATTAGCAAAAGGTTATCATCTTTTAGGAATATCAAGGAATGCTCAAGGGATTTTAAAGTTAAAAAAAACTTATCCTAATTTACAAATTAAAGCTTATGATTTAGATTTATCAGATGCAGAAAATGTTTATAAATTATATAATTTAACTAAAAAGTTAAATGTCACAATTGTTATTAATAATGCTGGTTATGGTATTAGTGGTGAATTTAAAAATACTAATTTAACATCAGAATTAAATATGTTAAATTTAAATATTAATGCTTTACATATTTTGACAAAACTTTTTACTGAAAGATTTTTAAAATATAATTATGGTCGGATTATTAATATTGCTTCAATTGCTGCTTTTCAACCTGGACCACTTTTTTCTAGTTATTATGCTTCAAAAGCATATGTTTTAAATTTATCTGTTGCAGTTAATTATGAATTAAAAAGAGCAAAAAGCAAAGTTCGAGTAATTACAATTTGTCCAGGGCCATTAAAAACTAATTTTTGAAAGCGTTCGCATGGTGATAGTTCAAAGGCATATCAATCAAAAATTCCAATGATGAAAGTTGATAAATTTGCTCAGAAATCATTGCGTAAAGCGTTAAAAGCAAAAAAGAAAAATTATATTTTAATTGGTTTATCAAATAAATTAGTTTTATTTATTTATAAATTAATTCCTAAAAATGTTGTTTTAAGTTTTATTTATAAATATCAAACTAATCGTAATAAATAAAAAATTAAATGATATAATAGTTTATAAAAAAATTAGCAAAGGAAAAACATTATGATAAAGCCATTAACAAGAGTAGGTTCTATTTTAATATTAATCATTTTTTTACTTGAATCACTTTTAATTATTCCATTACTTTGAACAATTCCAGCATTTAATAGAATTTCTAAAATTTCAAATGGCATTGCAACAGAAGAAGATAAACTTTTTCTTGCAGTTCTGGGAATTATTTTTGGTTTCTTTTTAGGAATTGTTGGTGGAATTTTAATTTTAGTTGATTATGTAACAAACAATAAAATAATTGTTTCTTATCAAGAAAATAATCAATATGATAACAATGAACAAATTTAAATCTTTTAATAAAAATCTTGATTAGGTTTAATCAAGATTTTATTTTATTTTTATTAGAATTATCTATATAATATTTATATTAATCAAAAGATAATAAAGGAGCAAAATATGGATGCATTAATTTTAGAAACAACGAATTGTATGGATAAAATAATTCAAAATTATGAAAAAGAAATTAGTAAAATTAGAACAGGAAGGGCAAATCCTGATATTTTAGATCATGTTAAAATTAGTGCTTATGGAAATTTTGAACCATTAAAATCAGTTGCTCAAATTAAAGTTCCAGAAGCAAGACAATTATTAATTAAACCTTATGACCCTAATTCAATTAAAGTAATTGTTGAAGCTTTAAATCATTCTGGTTTAAATTTACAATTTACAGTTGAAAATAATAATGCGATTAGAATTACTTTTCCGGTTTTAACGGAAGATGTTAGAAAACGATTAGTACGAGACTTGGCAAAAATTACTGAAGAATTTCGTATTAAAATTCGTAATTGTCGTCGTGATGCGATTCAGAAATTGAAAACACAAAATTTGCCTGAAGATAATGAAAAAAAGTCAGAACAATCAATTCAAAAATTAACTGATGAAAAAGTTAATTTAATTAATAATATTGATAAAGATAAAGTTGCTGATTTAATGCAAATATAATTTTTAAATTTGGAGTAAGTAATGGAAAAAATACGAAGTAAAAACAATACTAAAACAGATAAAAAAGCAAAACTGGCAAATCTAAAAAGTAGTTTAGGTAAAAGAAGTGTTACTGGTATTTTTTTAGCAATTGGTGCATTTGTTTGAATGTTTATTGGCGCTGTTTATTTGACAGATTTGTTTGGTAATCACCCAATCTGAGCTGCTTATACTTTTATGGCTCTTAATACAGTTTTATTAATGATGGGAATATATGAAATTGTTAATTTAAGAAAGAGTCTAGGCTGAAATCTTTGAATTAAAATTTTAGTATTTGTTATGGCATTTATTTTATTTTGAATGCCTTTAGGTAATGAAACATTTGGGCCTTATGTTTATAATTCACATTGATTTCATTTTTGAGTTACTTTAATTGTTTGAATATTTTTTATTTTACTTTTTGTTGTTATTAGATTTTCTGTTAAAGGATTTACTAATAATGATTTAGCTTTTGTTTTATTTTGAACTTTTTATTTAGTATTTGTTTTTAAAGGAATTAATTTTTTGATGTTATATCAAGATGGATTTCAACAATTAGGTTGACCAACTTTTGTTTATTTATGAATAATTGTTTTAAGTAATGATATTTTTGCTTATTTAGGTGGATCATTATGGGGTAAACATTATATGGCACCAAGAATATCACCAAAGAAAACTTGAGAAGGTGCAATTAGTGGTTTTGCTTTTGGTGTTGTTTTAAGTATGACTGCTATTGCATTAATGTTAGAACTAGGTAATTTTAATCCTTTGCCAATTTATGAAGGAACAATTGGTAAAGCGCCAATCTATCTTGCTTATTTTGGACTATCTTGCTTTTTAAGTTTTTTAAGTCAAGTTGGTGATTTAATGTTTTCATTATTAAAACGAAATCACAATGTTAAAGATTTTTCTAATATTTTTCCTGGGCATGGTGGGTTATTAGATCGTTTAGATGGTTTTTCATTAGTTGTTTTATTTACATTTATTTTGACAGTCTTAATATTTACTTAATTTTTAAAGAAGATTTTTATAACTATTACAATCAAAGATATTTTAATTTAAGGTAAAATGATTTTAAAGAAATAATTAAAAAGAAGGTTTAAGTATGATTTCAAAAGAATTAACAAATTTTTTTCAAGCGATTGATTTTCGAGAACATTGATCGTATTTTGCTAATAGTAAGTGTAAAATACAATATTCTCACAATAATCAACAGGGAATTATTAATTTATTAATTGCAAAATTTTTACCAGTTGAAGTTTTAAAAACTTTAGAAGAAAAAGTTGCCAAAGCAAATCCTAATTTAATTTTAAATTTTCAAGTTTTAGAAACCAAAATTGATTTTGAATTAATTAAGCAATATTTTGAGTATATTAAAGTTTATAAATTAAAATTACTTGCTGGAATTTTTGCTGATTTACCTTTTTCTGTTTTTACTTATAATGATAATGATTTAATTATTAGAGTTCGTACTATTACTGAAACAAAATTGATTGATAAAGAACTTTCAAAATTTCATTATTATTTTTCTCATTATGGTTTTAAAAATTTAAAAATTAAAGTTAATTCTGATGATTCAATTCCAGAATTTAGTAATTTAGAAAAAGAACGAGCTGAAGAATTAACAAAAGTAAAAGTTAGTCCTATTAGTAGTAATGCTAGTCCTAAAAAAAGTTATTCTCCTAGAAGTTATAATAAAGTTGATTTAACTAAAGCTACTGATACTCATAAAATTACTGAAATTGTTAATGATGAAGATGTTATTATTACAGGTACTGTTTTTAAAATTACAAAGTTTTTTACAAAAAATAAAAAGTGATTTTATAATTTTTTAATTACTGATTTTGAACAAGCACTTGCTGTTAAAGCATTTTTAAGTTCACCTAGGTTAGAAAATTTAGTTACAGAAATAAAAGTAAATGATACGATTAAAATTTCTGGTCAAGCACGATATGATAGTTTTACTAAAGAACAAATAGTATGGGTAAATGACTTAATGGTTGTACCAGCAATTTTGAAATTACCAATTGATGAAGCAAAAGAAAAACGAGTAGAATTTCATCTTCATACTAAAATGAGTGCAATGGATGGTGTTACTAGTGCCAGTGATTACATTAAAGCGGCTGGACAATGAGGTCATAAGGCAATTGCTTTTACTGACCATTTAAATTTACAAGCTTATCCAGAAATTGCTCTTGCAGCAAAAAAATATCCAAAACTTAAGGTAATTTATGGCGTAGAAATGGAATTAGTTCCTGAATTGCAACTAATTCAAAATGCAACTAAAGATCAAATTGCTGATGTTGAATACTTAGTGTTTGACTTAGAAACAACAGGTCTTTCGGTTAATTTCCATGAAATTATTGAATTTGGATATGTTGTCATTAAAAATGGTGAAATAGTTGAACAAAATACAATTTTAATTAAACCAGAAACACTAGTTGGCAAACATATTGAAGAACTTACTAATATTACTAATGAAATGTTAATCGGAAAACCAAGTTTAAAAGAAGTGATTTTTGATATTAAAACAATGGTTGGTAACAGAGTTTTAGTTGCACACAATGCTAATTTTGATATTGGCTTTTTAAAGGTAGCGTTTCAAAAGTTTGATTTGCCAGTTTTAACTAATCCTGTAATTGATACATTACAATTATCACGAATTTTAAAACCAGGTTTAAAGTCTTATCGTTTAGGGAAAGTTTGTACTGTTTATAGTGTTAAATATGATGGCGAAACAGCGCACAGAGCCGACTATGATGCTAATGTTTTGGCACAAGTATTTTTAAAAATGCTCAAGAATATTAAAGAAGAAAAAAATATTTTCATGCTAGAAGCAATTAATCAATTAATAGATGAAAACATTACTAATAAAATTCGTGGTGAACATATTACTGTTTATGCTAAAAATCAAACTGGAATTAAAAATCTTTATCAATTAGTTTCAGAGTCGCATACAACTTATTTTTATAATAGTCCAAAAATTACTAAGGCTGCATTAGACAAGTATCGTGATTCGTTATTAATTGGTAGTGCTTGTGTTAATGGTGCAACTTTTGAACTTGCAATGAATAAGTCATTACCAGAGTTAATAGAAAAAATGAAGTGATTTGATTTTATTGAAGTGCAACCACCAAGTGTTTATCAGCATTTAATAGTAAGAAATAATATTACTGAACAACAATTACATCAAACTATTAAAAAAATTATTGCTGCAGCAAAAGATTTAAAAAAATTAGTTATTGCTACTAGTGATGCTCATTATTTATATCGCTATCAAAAAGTATTTCGTAAAGTTATTATTAATAATAAAGCAATTGGTGGTGTAATGCACCCATTGTATGATTATAAAAAACAAGATTTAGAATATCCAGATCAGCATCTAAGAACAACTAATGAAATGATTAGTGAATTTAATTTTCTAAATGATGAAAAGTTAGTTGATGAAATTGTTGTAAAAAATCCTAATTTATTAGCAGAAAAATTTGAACAAGTTATAGCATTAAAATCTGGATTATTTACTCCAGAAATTGTTGATGTTGATAAAAAATTACGAGAATTATGCTTTAACAAAGCATGAGAATTATATGGTAATCCATTACCAGAAGTAATTGAAGCGCGCTTAAAGCAAGAATTAGATGCCATTATTACTCATGGTTTTGCTGTTGTTTATTGAATTGCTCATAAGTTAGTTGCTAAATCATTAGCAGATGGTTATTTAGTTGGTTCTCGCGGTTCAGTTGGTTCTTCTTTAGTAGCAACTTTAGCTAATATTACCGAAGTTAATCCATTGAAACCACATTATTTATGTTTAAAATGTCATTATTGTGAATTTGTTATTGCTGGTGAAATTAAATGTGGATATGATCTACCTGAAAAACTATGTCCTAATTGTCATATTGAATTACACCAAGATGGTCATGATATTCCATTTGAAACTTTCTTAGGTTTTGATGGCGATAAAGTACCAGATATTGATTTAAATTTTTCTGGTGAATATCAGTTGAAAGCTCATGATTTTACAAAAGAAATGTTTGGTGAAAATAATGTTTTTCGTGCTGGAACGATTTCTACAGTTGCACAGCGAACAGCTTATGGATTTACTAAGAATTTTATTGATCAAACAGGATTTAATGCCAGAAATGCCACAGTTGATTGATTAAGTGAAGGTTGTGTTGGAATTAAAAGAACGACAGGACAACATCCAGGAGGAATTATTGTTGTTCCAAAAAAATATCAAATTACTGATTTTACACCAATTAATTATCCTGCTGATGATACTACTTCGACTTGAAAGACTACCCACTTTGATTTTGAAGCAATTCATGATAATCTTTTGAAATTAGATATTTTAGGTCATGTTGATCCAACAGCTTTAAAAATGCTCCATGATTTAACAAAGATTGATCCTAAAACTATTCCTAATAATGATGCTAAAGTTCTATCATTATTTTCAAATTTATCAGCTTTAGCAATTACTAGTGCTGACTTGAATGGTGAAACTACAGGAGCAATTGGCATTCCTGAGTTTGGTACTGGATTTGTTAGAAAAATGCTTTTAGCAACTAAACCAAATTCTTTTGCCCAGTTAGTCCAAATTTCTGGATTATCACACGGAACTGATGTTTGATTAAACAATGCTGAAGAATTAATTGCAAAACAAGGATTAAGTTTAAAAGATGTAATTGGTTGTCGTGATGATATTATGACTTATTTAGTTGCTCAAAATTTACCATCTAAAATTGCATTTAGTATTATGGAAGATGTTCGTAAAGGTAAAGGATTAAAGTCTGAGTATGAAAAATTAATGCAGCAACACCATGTTCCGCAATGATATATTGAATCTTGTAAAAAGATTAAATATATGTTTCCAAAAGCACATGCGACTGCTTATGTTTTAATGGCTTGAAGAGTTGCTTGATATAAGGTTTATTATCCACACGAATATTATGCTACTTACTTTACAACTAGATGTGATATTTTTGATATTACAGTAATGTCGCAAGGAAAAGCAGCAATGCTTGAAAAATTAAAAGATATTGATAAAAGATTAAAACAAGATGCGACAAAAAGATTAGTTACTCAAAAAGAAAAAGATTTAGTGCCAATGTTAGAAGTGGCTTTAGAAATGTATGCTCGTGGTATTAGTTTTAGTAATATTGATTTAGAAAATTCAGAAACTAAAACTTTTAAAGTTATTGAAAAAGATAATAAAAAATTTATTTTACCAGCCTTTATTGTTTTAGATGGTCTAGGTGAAGTTAATGCTCAGTCAATTATTGATGCAAGAAAAAACCAACAATTTACATCATCAAATGATTTATTGGAACGAACAAATATTACTAAAACTAACTTTTCATTAATGGAAAAATTAGGGATTTTAAGTCATTTATCTGACTTAAAATCTTAAAATGTGATAAAATAATTAAGTTTATAATTTCTTATTAGGAGTAAAAAATAACAATGGTTTATAAATTTAGTAGAAGAACTACTTTTTATATTTATTTATCAGCATTAATTATGATGTTTATTTTTTTAATAGTTAATTTAGTAACAGCAATTATAATTCCTAATACTGTAGCTAAATCTTTAACTTATGGTGAAAGAATTTCTTATCATTATTCGCTTTTTACTACGCAGAGTAATTATTTAGTAATATTTTATTTTGCTTTTTACCTCTATACTTTGTATACTAATAAATCATCACCATCATTTGTCATTCGCTTGGCTGTAACAGTTTATATTTCAATTACGATGTTAATTTTTTGAATGGGTCTTATTACTCATGCATATAAACATGAAGATTATTCTGCTTACAATTGAGTTAGTACAATTATTTTGCATTTATTTATGCCAATTATTATGATTAGTAGTTTTATTGTAACTTCAGGCAAAGAACAGATTCTTATTAATAAGTGATATCGTAAATATTTATGATTAATTGCAATTTATCCGGCATTATATTCGGTTATTAATTTAGTTCGTGGTTTAATAAGACGCTTGGATGGTAAAACAGTTGGTTTATATCCTTATTTCTTTTTTGATGTTAATCAACGATATGGTTGATTAATTGTTTCATCAGCGATTATTGTTATTTTTGGTTTAGTTTTTAGTTTACAATATCTTTATATTTGAATTAATAATTTAAGATTTAAACATTCACAAACTAAAGAAACTCGATTAGAAGTTGATTATCAAAAAACTTTAATAAAGATTGATAAAAAAGTTAAAAGAAAACAAAAATAATTTTAATTAAGAAAAAAGTGATATATGAATTTCTCATATATCACTTTTTAATAAATTTAATTTTTTAATTTGTTGCCACTACTGTAATAGTAACATTTTTTATATCATGAACTTGAAAAAATTTCTCTGATTCGTTATTGTCAATTATACGAAGATTAGCCGATCCGATATTATTTACAGCTGATACTTGTTCCTTCATTATTTAATTGGTCTTGAGTTGGTGTATCACATGAACTAACAATTGAAACTCGATTAATATTAAGTTTGCTTCAGTTAAAACATATTTAAATGTCACATTAATTGAACCAATAAATTTACTATTGATTCCTTCTTTAACAGGAATGGTTAATGTTTCATTTTGTAAATAATCAATTGTTTGAAACTTAGATAGTTCAACTTGATCAGAAGTTAAATTATTTTACCAATAATATTTTATTTGTCTTTAAGAAGAGATTTAAAAGCATCATCTGCTGTCATATTTTCAATTCCATTAATAGTACTTGTATTAAGATTATTTAAATTTATTGGTGCTATTGATGTTGTTGGATTATGTTTTGCACCTAATATTCCTACGCCAACACCTAATCCAATTACAATACTTCCTAAGGCACTAGCGTAAAGTTTTCAGTTTTTGTATAATTGTTTTTTCTTTTTTTGTCCTTCTTGTAAAAGAAGTTCATTGTTATTATCCATTTTTATCTATTTTTTCCTTTTGCTTATTTTGTAAAATGATACAACTATCCTTATTACATCATTATCGGCGGTGGTGGGGGAGTGAAGCATATTTTTTGTAAATTTTTCTTTCATTTAAAATTATTTTAATAAAAAAGTGATATATGAGAAATTCATATATCACTATTATTTTTTTAGTTTTGATTATAAGTAATTAAGCTACTGCTAATGTGAAAGTAATTACAGCTGAACCCTCAACAAAAGCGCTTGTGGTTCCTTCTGCAGCAGTAATTGTTGCTCCTTGATGAATTGAATTATTGTCAAGGGTAATAATAGCAGCTGTTTTAAGTACTGGTTCAACAACTGAACCAAATGAATCTCATTGTTCTCCTAAAATATCTTTTGTAATTACAAGAATTTGGTCAAGAATTGCATTTTTAATTTCAGTATCAGTTGAAGCAGTAGTTACTCCTTCTAAAGTAAAGTTTTTATTATCATCATTAACAAGTGAACCAATCTGAATTGGTAGACTTGCAAAAAGGTCACAACTCATTGTTAAGTTAGATGAATATTCTTTTGAATTAAACTCAAAGTTAATTTTAGCATCATATGTTCGCACTTTATTTAAATCACTATCTAATAATTCATGATTATCAATTGTAATAGAAGTGAATTTAAATACTCCCATTTCAAAGCCTTTAGCAATGCCTAAACTTGTTTCTTTTAATGTGTCAAAAATAAAGTTGTTAGTAATTGATTTACTAATATCAGCTGCTTTATCTTTAGTTAAACGATATGAAATTTGATATGTTGCATTTTCAATTGCATTTTCAATTGCATTTTCATCAACATTTTTAGTTGTGATTGTTAAGTTAGTTGTACCAACAATTTTTGTTTTACCACCATATTCATAATTAATTTTAGTAGTAAGTGTTGTTGCTGTTGTTAAGTCACTATTTGCTAAGGCATGATTGTCTTCGCCAACAATAATGTTAGAAAAACTAAATGAATTAGAATCAAATGAAGTTGCAATATTATCAGTATCAGTTAATTTTGCTTTAATAAATTCACCATTAATTTGATTAATAATGTTTTGTGCTGTATCACCAACATAAGCTTCAACAGTGTATGATAATGAATCAATGGCATTAACAATTTGTTGATCACTAGCATTAATTGTAATCGTTAAGGTAATATTTTGATCTTTAACTGAACCATAATTGTAGTTAACTTTAGTAGTAAGTGTTGTTGCTGTTGTTAAGTCACTATCTGCTAAGGCATGATTGTCTGTGCCGACAGTAATGCTATTAAGTTGGAATGATTCAGAGTTAAAGGAATTTTGTATGTCTTCACTTAATGAACTTTTAATAAAACTAGCATTGATTTTTGCACTTACAGTTGTTGCTTCATCACCGGCAGTAACTGTTGTTAATTTATATTCAGTATTATTGATTGCATTAGTAATTTCTGCATCTGTAAGATTAACTTTGAATGTTAGAGTAGTTGCTTGGTTAGCAATTGTGTCGTAACTATAATTGATTTTAGCGTTGATTGTTCCAGCTGTTGTTAAGTCACTATCTGCTAAGGCATGATTGTCTGTGCCGACAGTAATGCTATTAAGTTGGAATGATTCAGCTTTAAATGCGGTTGCATTGTTACCAGTTAATTTTGCTTTAATGAAATCAGCATTAATTTGATCAGTAATACTTTTTGCTGCTTCGTTGACAGTAACTGCTGAAACAGTATATGTTATATCATTAATTGCATTTACAACTTGTTGTTGTTCAGTAACTGCGATAGTAATTGTTAAAATTGTTGTTTGATTTTTAATTGAATCGTAGTTGTAGTTAATTTTAGCGTTGATTGTTCCAGCTGTTGTTAAGTCACTATCTGCTAAAGCACGATTGTCTTCACCAACAGTAATGCTATTAAGTTGGAATTATTCAGCTTTAAATGCGGTTGCATTATTACCAGTTAATTTTGCTTTAATAAAGTCGCCAGTAATTTGATCAGTAATACTTGCTGCTGTTGCTGGATTAGTAGTATTTGCTGTTAGTGTATATGCAGTTGTTGTATTGTTAATTGCATTAACGATTTGTTGTTCTGGACTTGTAGTGTTATGAGAACTATTTGAAACTCCTAATCCTACTCCTAAACCAACAGCTAAACCAACAGTGATAACTCCTAATGCCGTAGCATAAATTTTTCAATTTTTATATAATAACTTTTTTTCCTGTTTTTGCTCTTCTTCAACTGGAAGAATTTCTTTTGTTAGGTCGTTTGCCATTTTCTTACTCTCCTTTTTGTTTTTTACTTTTTAAGTATTATAGCATTTTTTACAAAAAATAGGATGGAATGATTTATTAAAATAACTTTGATAAATAAAATACATCTCATTTTCGTTACTACAAACTTTTTCTTTTTGCCTGTATTAACTAAGCGAGATGCATTTCTAATGAAATTTTTTATTTTTTATTCAATATAAGTTAATTTATCAGCAATGATTTCAGTATAATGAAAATCATTAGTTTTATTACTAAAAGTTTGAATTCGACCTTTAATCGCAATAATGATTCCTGATTTTAATAATTCTTTAATTTCTTGGCAATTGGCTAATCAAGTTTTAATCGTAATGTAATCAATTTCATATTCATTTTGGCGATTTTTAAATGGTCGTTCAACTGCCATAATAAATTTTGCCCATTTTGCTGGCATTTGTTCTTTTGTTGGAACAATTTCAGGTTCTGAAACTAAGCGACCAACAAGAATTACATTATTAATCATTTTCTTTTCCCTCCTTAGTTTAGATTATAGAAAAGAAAATTAATAAATAAGTAATATTATTGTCTTTATGTATAAAAATTAGAAAATAACAGCAATGGCAATAACATTAGTTTGATTATGTGATAATGATAAGCTAATTTGATAATCTTTAATTTTTACTGTTGGTTGGCCATATTTATTTTTAGTAATATTAATTTCACTAAAAACTAAATGCTCGAAAGGAAGAGCTTTAAAGATTGCTTCTTTCAATGCTCATCTACTAGCTAAAAATTGTTTTTTTCCAACTTCACTTTGTAAACGTTGCAATTGAATTGCTTCTTCTTCACTTAAGTATCGTTCAATTAATTTTGGTTTCAATTGCATTCGATTAATTTCAATAATGTCAATACCAACATTTTTCATTTAGTAATTCTCCTTAATTGTTTTTAAATCTGGGGAAATAATAATTTTTCTTGTGCTTTTATTATATAATAAAAATATCAAAGTGCGATAAGGAGTAAATGATAATGGTTTTTTATTTGGAAAAAGAAGAAAAAGCTAAAATAATTAATCATTATCTTCCTTATGAAGTTAATAATAAAAATGTTCATGTTGAAAAAGTTTATAAATATAATAATTTAACAATTAGTTTGTACCATAATAAAGTTTTATTTCAGGGGCCTTTAGAAGAAATTGTTCGTGAATATCGTGATTACTGATATATTTTTGATGAAAAAGAAAAATCTATTATTGGCAATGATGAAGTTGGAACTGGTGATTATTTTGGCCCAATTGTTATTACTAGTTGTTATTTAAGTTCAGCAATGTTGGAAAAATTACGATTATTGAATGTTAAAGATTCAAAAACATTGAATGATAAGACAATTTATCCTTTAGCTAATCAAATTATGAAAATTGTTACTTTTGAATCAGTTATTATTAATAATCGCAAGTATAATCAATGAATTGCTGAAGGTTATAATGCTAATGTCATAAAAGCTTGAGGTCACAATCAAGTTTTAGTAAAAATGTTACAACATAAAAATCAGTATAAAAAAATTGTTATTGATCAATTTGTTGATCGCAAGTTATACTATCAATATTTAGAAAATATGGCAGCAAATAAAAATAAGATTATTCAAGATAATGTTTTTTTTACGATTAAAGCAGAAAATAAATTTCTTGCTGTTGCTTGTAGTGCTATTATTAGTCGTTATTTATTTTTGGAAGAAATTAAAAAAATATCAATTGAGTTAGAAGTTCGGATTCCTTTAGGAGCAGGTGCTGAAGTTGATAAATTTTTTGTCGAACACCAAGATCTTTTTGATAAAGACATTAAGAAATTTTTACTTCGTCATACAAAATATCATTTTGCGAATACTAAGAAAATATTAAAAAAAATATAATTATTTTATAATAAGCATTTTTCACTATCTTTTTTTTAAAACCATTAAAATTAATATGTAAAAGATTTATTTTTTATTTCTATATTTGTGTGTTATATAGAAGTTAGGAAAAGAAAATTGAGGAGTGAAAATATATGAGTAATCCAATTAATGTTTTTTCAGAGATTGGTAAGTTAAAGTCAGTTTTAATTCATCGACCAGGACAAGAACTTGAAAATTTAACGCCAGATTTATTAGAAAGATTACTATTTGATGAAATTCCATATCAAAAAGTTGCTGCTGAAGAACATGATGCTTTTAAAGCTCATTTGGAAGCAAATGGTGTTGAAGTTTTATATATTGAAGAATTAGTAGCAAAAACATTAGATGAAAATCCACAATGAAGAGATGATTTTATTAATCGCTTTATTAAAGAAGCAAAAATAAATAAAAAATATCGTGAGAAATATCGTACTTTTATTAGCAAGAAAAAGAATTTAGATATGGTTAAAACGATGATTGCTGGTACTAAAAAGTATGATTTAAAAATTAAAAATAGTAATGGTGATCCTTTTATTACTGAACCTTTGCCAAATATTCTTTTCCAAAGAGATCCATTTGCTAGTATTGGTAATGGAGCAACAATTCATAAAATGTGAGCTGAAACAAGAAATCGCGAAACCCTTTTTTGTGATTTTGTTTTAAGAGATAATAGTCGTTTTGCTAATCAAATAACATTTTATTATACTCGTAAAGACCGTCATAGTATTGAAGGTGGCGATATTATGGTTTTAAATAAAACAACTTTAGTTATTGGTCTTTCACAAAGAACAGAAATGAAAGCAATTAAGAAAGTAGCAAAGCGAATTTTTAACGATCCTAAAGCAACTTTTGAAAAAATTGCTATTCTTGATTTACCAAAAGCTCGTGCTTTTATGCATTTAGATACTGTTTTTACTAATATTGATTATGATAAATTTATTGTTCATCCATTAATTTTTGACTATATTGATCAATTCAAAATTTGAGAAATAACAAAAGATGATGGTAAAAAAAGAGTTAAAAAGAATTTACAAGTATATTTAGAAGAATTAGTTGGTAAGAAAGTAAAATTAATTAAATGTGGTGGTGATGATGAAATTGCTGCTGGAAGAGAACAATGAAATGATGGAACAAATGTTATTACCCTTGCTCCAGGTAAAGTAATTGCTTATGAACGAAATTATGTAACAATTGAATTATTAAAAAAAGCAGGAGTTAAAGTTTTAACAATTCCTTCTTCAGAATTATCTCGTGGTCGTGGTGGTCCAAGATGTATGTCAATGCCATTAATTAGAGAAGAACTTGAAAAATAACAAAAAAGGAGCAAAGTAATGCCAGTAAATTTAAAAGGTAGAAATTTTTTAACATTATTAGATTTTACGCCAGAAGAAATTAATTATTTATTAGAACTATCAATGAGTTTAAAAAAAGCGAAAAAAGCAAAAACTGAAACACAAAGAATGCGTAATAAAAATGTTGTCTTGATTTTTGAAAAGACTTCAACAAGAACAAGATCAGCTTTTGAAGTTGGTGCTTTTGACCAAGGTGCTCATGTTACTTACATTAGTTCTAGTGGTTCACAAATTGGAGTTAAAGAAACAATTGCTGATACAGCAAGAGTTTTAGGAAGAATGTATGATGGCATTGAATTCCGTGGTTCAAAACATACTGATGTTGAAACATTGGCAAAATATGCTGGAGTACCAGTGTGAAATGGTTTAACTGATTCTTATCATCCAACACAAATTTTAGCTGACTTTTTAACAATTAAAGAACATGTTAATAATGATTTAAAGGGTGTTAAATTAGTATTTTTTGGTGATGCCAGAAATAATATGGGTAATTCTTTAATGATTGGTTCAGCTAAAATGGGATTACACTTTGTTGCTTGCGCTCCAAAAGCTCAATGACCTGATCCTAGTTTAGTAAAGAAATGTCAAGAAATTGCTAAATCAACTGGAGCAAAAATTGAATTGAATGAAAAGCCATTGTTAGCAGCAAAAAATGCTGATGTTCTTTATACTGATGTTTGAGTATCAATGGGAGAACCTGAAAGTGTTTGAGCAGAAAGAATTAACTTATTAAGTCCTTATCAAGTAAATAAAAAGCTTATGGATCAAGCAAAATCTAAAGCAATTTTCTTACATTGTTTACCAGCTTATCATAATAAAGATACTAAGATTGGTAAAGAAATGGGCGATAAATTTAATCGTAACGACTTTGAAGTTACTGATCAAGTTTTTGAATCAAAACAATCAAAAGTTTTTGATCAAGCTGAAAATCGTTTACATACTATTAAAGCGGTAATGGTTGCAACAATCGGTGATTAATTAATAAATTACTAATGTGAAAGGTGTAGTATGACGGCGACAGAAGCTAAACAAACTGAAATCAAAAATCCAAAACAACCAAAAAAAAAGTCGTTTAAATTTAAAATGCTTTCGGCATTTTCAATTTTATTGATTATTATTTTCATTTTGATTGTTGTTTCATGAATTTTAAATGGGATTGGAATTACAACAACTCATAAAAATATTGATGCTAATACTTCAGAGACAGTCAAAATTGGTGCTGCTGGAATTGTTGATTTATTTTGAGTTCCAATTCAAGGATTTATTAATAAATCCGATATTATTATTTTCATTTTAGCACTTGGTGCGTTCATTAATGTTGTATTAGTTTCTAAATCATTAATTGGCTCAGCGCAAGTAATTACGAGAAAATTAAAAGGTAAGGAAATTTGAGCAATACCTTTTATTATGGTTTTCTTTTCAATTTTAGGTTCAACTGAAGGGTTAGCTGAAGAATCATTAGGATTTTATATGATTATGATTCCGTTAATGATTGCTGCTGGATTTGATAGTTTTACTGGATTAATGATAGTTTTACTTGGTGCAGGTGTTGGAGTAATGGGTTCAACTGTTAATCCATTTATTATTACTGTTGCTGTTAATGCGATTAATGGTTCTGGTTCTTTTGATATTAGTGCTGGTGATGGTATTGTTTGAAGATTAATTTGTTGATTAATCTTAACTACTGTTGTAATTGCTTTTGTTATGATTTATGCAATGAGAGTTAAAAAGAATAGTAGTGTTTCAGTTACTTTTGCTACTGCTGAAGCCGATAAAGAATATTTTTTACAAAGTGCTAATGAAGTTATTGTTATGGATTGAAGAAAGAAAACAACTTTAGCAATTTTTGGATTAACTTTACTTATTATGATTGTTTATTTAATTGGTTGAGATTCAATTTTAGGTACAACTAAATTTGAAAACGCTGGTGCCTGAATGAATAAACATATTCCTTGAATTACTGCTTTTATCCCTGGTTTTGGGGTTGGTGGTTTAGGAGATGTTGGTGGTTTCTTCTTGCTTTCAGCAGTGATTTTAGGATTTATTAATTTTCGTAGTGAAGCTGATTTTATTAATAAGTTTTTAGCCGGTGCTGCTGATATTTTAAGTGTTTGTTTAGTTATTGCTACGGCTGCAGGAATTAGTGTTATTTTAGAAAAAACTTATATGCAAGATTTAATTGTTAATGGTTTATCAAAAGTAATTACTGGTTTAAATACAATTGGTTTAATGGTAATTTTACTCTTGCTATTCTTACCATTGTCATTCTTAATACCGTCATCAAGTGGTTTTGCTACGGCAATTTTCCCAATTTTGGGACCAGTATTAATGACAATGCCAAGTAGTGATGTTACTGGTTCAGGAGCAATTACAGCATTTTCTTTTGCGACAGGAATTATTAATTTAGTCACTCCGACATCAGGAGTAGTTATGGGTGCTTTAGCAATTGCTCGTGTTAGTTATGATAAATTATTAAAAGGAGTTTGACCATTATTATTAATTTTAACTGGTCTTGCAGTTGTTTTAATCGTAGCAGGAAGTTTAATTGGTGGTTCAATTTTCTAATTAAGCAATCAAAAAAATTAAAATTATAGGAGAGAAAATATGGCAAAAGTTGTTGTGGCACTTGGTGGTAATGCTTTGGGAAATAATCCTGAGGAGCAAAAAGAAATTGTCAAAAAAACTGCTAAATACTTAGTTGATATTGTTGAACGAGGTAATACTTTAATTATCTGTCATGGGAATGGTCCACAAGTGGGAATGATTAATTTAGGTTTTAATATTGCTAATAAAAATGATAAAAGTATTTCCGTTATGCCTTTTCCTGAGTGTGGTAGCATGTCACAAGGTTATATTGCTTATCATTTACAACAAGCAATTCAATATCAATTACAACAAAGAAAAATTAAAAAGAATGTTGCTGGAATTGTGACACAAACATTAGTTAATATTCATGATACTGCTTTTTCTAATCCAAGCAAACCAGTTGGTCCATTTTATCAAGAAGATGAAGCGGAAGCTTTAGCAAAGAAATATAATTGAACAGTAAAAAATGATGCTAATCGTGGTTGAAGAAGAGTTATTGCTTCACCACAGCCAATTGATATTATTGAAAAAGATATTATTGCTGATTTAGTTAATCATGGTTTTATTGTCATTGCTGCTGGTGGGGGTGGTATTCCTGTAATTAAAACTAATGCCGGTTATCAAGGAATTGATGCTGTGATTGATAAAGATTTTACTAGCGAAAAACTTGCTGAAATTCTTGATGCCGATCAATTAATTATTTTAACAGCTGTTGATAAAGTAATGATTAATTATGGTAAACCAGATCAAAAAGCATTAGATAAGTTAAATAGTGCCGAAGTTGATCAATATATTTCTGAAAATCAATTTGCAGCAGGTAGTATGTTGCCAAAAGTTCAAGCAGCAAAAAAATTTATTAGTAGTAAAAAAGGTCGTAAAGCAATCATTGCTAACTTAGAAAAAGCAGCGGATGCAATTGCTGGTAAGAGTGGAACAATTTTTGGTGATTAAAATTTAATTTTAAGTTATCAGTTATGATAAAAAGTTCTAGTTTTTTTAAAATCTAGAACTTTTTTACTTATAATAAATATATTAAGTTAATAAATAATTAATACGATAGACAATAAAAATGAAAAGGATTTTAAGGGGAAAAATGACTGAGATTGAAAAGTTATTGTTGATGAAATACGATCAATGTACTAATTATCTTAAGACAAAATATGGCAATGTTCCAAAAGATTATTTTGTTAATGAAAGGTGTACTCAAAATTCAAGAGGAAATACGCGAACAAATGAAGGATTGTATCTTCATCATATTGATGAAGATAAAGCAATTTTACTTTCTACTCCAGAGTGAGCAATAAAAAATCCATTTGATTATCAAAGAGCAGATCGATTAGTTTATTGTAATTTGTTAGAACATTTAGTTTTACATATTAAAATTTTTGAATTTCCTAATCCTAATAAAAATATTATTGATGATGTTGGAGTTGGGGGTATTTATGCTTTTATTGCTCCTGAATTAAATGATATTTATTCAGGAATTAAATATAAAAGACAATGAAAACAAAAGATAACAAATGTTGTTTTACCATTAAAAGATGATTATTTTAAATGCATTAAAAAATTGGTAGATCTTAATTTTCCATATCCTTTACTTACTTCTTTTAATGAAAGATTTGGTTTATGGAACAATGAAAAAAATCAATTATTATATGATGAGTTAAAACAAATTGGAGTTAAAAAATAAAATACTAGTTAAAGGAGAACAATAATTAAAATGTATATGATTGATTTAATTCAGAAAAAGAAGCAAGGCTTAGAGTTGACCGATTCAGAATTAACATTTTTAGTTCAAGGGATTACTAACGAGACAATTCCTGATTATCAAATTACTGCTTGAGCAATGGCAGTTTATTTTCAAGGAATGACTAAACGAGAATTAATTGCTTTTACTAAAGCAATGCTTAATTCTGGACAAACACTTGATTTAAAAGCAGTAAAAGGTTTTAAAGTTGATAAGCACTCAACAGGTGGTGTTGGTGATAAAACTAGTTTAGTTTTTGCGCCTGTTGCTGCGAGTTTAGGTTTAAAAGTATGTAAAATGTCAGGGAAAGGATTAGGAATTACTGGTGGCACAATTGATAAATTATTAGCAATTCCTAATTTTAAGACTGAATTATCAACAGCAGAATTTATTGCGACAATTAATAAAGTTGGTTTTAGTATTACAGGACAAACTGCTAATTTAGTTCCTGCTGATAAAAAACTTTATGCTTTGCGCGATGTTTCAGGGACAATTGATATTTTAGAGTTAATAGCAGCTAGTGTTATGAGTAAAAAAATTGCGCTTGGTACTGATTTAATTTTGTTAGATGTTAAATGTGGAACCGGTGCTTTTGCTCAAGATTTAGCAGCAGCAAGAAAACTAGCTAATTTAATGATTGATATTGGTCAAGGTTTTCACAAACAAGTTATTGTTGTTATTAGTGATATGAATCGACCTTTGGGTCGAGCAATTGGTAATGCTTTAGAATTAAAAGAAGTGGTTGCGAGTTTAGAAAATCAAGGTCCTGATGACTTAAAAGAATTAGTTGTTAACTTAACAGGTTTAGCATTAGCAGCAAGTAATAAAAAATTAACTTTAGCAGCAGCAAAAAATCAAGTAATTAAGACTTTTAACTCACCAAAACCTTTAAAACTTTTTTATGATTTTGTTGTTGCTCAAGGTGGTGATTTGAATTACATTAAAAATCTTAATAAGTTACCAGCAACAAAACATATTTTGTTAGTTAAAGCAAATAATGAAGGTTATTTAGATTTTAATAATATTTATTTTTTGGGTGAACTTTCAGTTTTATTAGGAGCAGGTCGAATCGTTAAAGATGATATTATTGATCCTTTGGCGGGAATTATTTTAAAACAAGTTCATGGTGATCAAGTTAAAAAAAATCAAGTTATTATGGAATTACATACTAATAAAGAAATTACTAGGGAAAAGGAATTTCAAGAATTAGCTTTAAAGACTTTTACTATTAAAGGAGAAAAACCAAAATTATCAAAATTAATTTTGGAAATAATAATGTAATTTAATAAAATCATTAGTATAATAATAATAAATTTTGCTTTAATAAGTATGAGGTGTTTTTTAGTGAAACGATATTTAAAGTTTTTATTATTATCAACATTGACAACAATGCCAATTGTTAGTGTTGTTGCTTGTTCATCTAGTGATTCAAGTAATTTTTCAGATCGTGATGTTTTAAATTCAGCTGAAGGTGTCGTAATGGCAAACCAAACCTTTAAGATGAATGCAGATTTAAGTTTAATTAATATTCCTAATGATGGAAGTAATTATAATGCTATTAATGCTAGTGTCAGAACTATCATTAGTAATCATTATAGTGGTTTAATAAAATCTGGTAATTTAAGTTGACCTTATGAAACAGTTTCAGTCAATATTCGTAATGTTAAAACTACTTATGAACTTGATGATACAACTGGTACAAATAAACCAGTAGAATCTGATACAGCATTTTCTGCTAAATATGGAGCAGATGTTGAAGCAAAAATTGATTTAACAGCTGATTTATCATTTAAAAATTTGACTAGCTCTGTGCCAATTGTTGTTATCATTACTAATGATACAGCATCACCACAAACAAGAATTGATGCGATTGGAACTTATTTAACAACTTATTTAAATAGTCGAACAGAACCTTTTGAATTTCAAACTTTATTTAAAAATAATTTATCAAGTGATGACAATGAAGCAAAGAATGTTTACGGTAAAATTGCTACTAGTTTAAAAGATGCTTTATTTAGCTCAGATGACCCAATAATTGATGTTGAAGGATTAAAGTTTACTGTTTTACCGATTACTGCAGGTCAAAATCAAACTATTTATAATTTAACTGATGTTTCAGAAATTACTGATCCAGATGATAGTACAGCAACAATTGGTGTCATTAATGGTACTTTACAAAATTTAACTTTGGAAATATCTGATGAAAATGCTTTTTCACATGATATTGCTTTAAGTAGTTTGACAAGTACAAGTCTTAAAATTAGACAAAGATTTAGTGATGCTACTAATCAAATTTCAGGGATTTTAAATCAAGGACCAGATGCTTTATGATTTATTAATAGTGATCTTCCAAGTAGTACCTTGCCAAATCCTGGTGATACTTTAAGTACTTATGATGGTGATGCTAAAACCTTTACTGCAAAAGTAGCGCAAAAACTTTTTGATCTTATTAGTCAGGTTTATCCAAGTGCAACAATGGGTAGTGCTTGAACAGTAGATGCAATTACATTTCCTAATGCAAATTCAAGTCAATTTGTTCTTGAAACAGATCCAGATGATCCTAATAGTGATGGAACTAATAATGGTTATTTTACTATTAATGTTCAGTTTTCTTGTCCCATTGGTAATGACAGTATTTTGTCATCAATTGGTGATTTAAGATTAAACCTTAAAACAACTACAACAACTTCAAGTTAATAATTAATTAAAAATAAAAGTCATTATTGTTAATAATGACTTTTTTAAAATTTAAATTTCAAAATTGTCAGCTTTATTTATTATATAATTAGTAAGGAGAATCTAAATTATTTTCAGAAAAGGTAGTAACAAATGAAAGAATTAATGATTGATATTGAATCATTTCAAGGGCCAATTGATTTATTATTACATTTAATTAAAGAAAAACAATTAGATATTTTAAATTTAGATTTACAAGTTGTAACAGAACAATATCTTGCTTTTATTTTTCAAGATAAAAATCTTAATCTTGAAATTATTAGTGAATATTTACCAGTTGCTTCATATTTATTAGAATTACAATCAAAGCAATTATTACCAGTTCCAAAAGATGATGAAATTGATAGTGATTATGAAGCAGAAATTAATCGCCAAAAATTAATTGCTCGGATTTTGGAGTATAAAAAATTTAAAGAGATAACTGGCTATTTTGTTAAGCAAGCTCAAGATCGACAAAAAATCTTTTTGAAAGATGCTAGTGATTTAGATCAATACTTTACTGATGAACAAAAAGTTCCAATTTTAGCAAAAAATAATATTAATCAATTAAGTCAAGCAATGCTAAATTTATGAAAGCAATTACAAGCAGAAAATAAATTATCAGTTAATTTAAATTTGAATTTAATTTCAACTGAAGACCGAGCTTTGGAAATCAAAAATATTCTTAAAAAACATAAAGGCGAATTTATTAAGTTAGAATCATTATTTTTAGTAGCGGAATTAAATTTACACTATTTTATTATTACCTTTATTGCTATTTTAGATTTAGCAAAACATCAATTTTTAATAATTGAACAAAAAGATAATTTTGGTTCAATTATGGTTAAGTATAAAGGTTAATTATCAAGTTCGTAAAAACTAAAGGAGAGAAAGAAATTAATGCAAGAAACCAAAGAACTTAAAAAAGAGAAGTTATCTGATTTACAATTAATGGCGATTATTCAAGGATTATTATTTATTGCTGGTAATGAAGGCTTGGATATTGATGCAATTGCTTTTTATTTAAGTTTAGTTAAGAAAAAAAATAAGGTTATCGCCTTAGTTGAACAATTACAAGTAAAATTAGATATTGATGCAACTTCAGGTTTAACAATTATTAAGTTAGGTAATTTATATAAATTAACAACTAAGCCAGAACATCATCAGTATTATCAAGTTTTAAAAGCTCAGCCAATTACGCGTTTATCACAAGCTGCTTTAGAAACTTTGGCAATTATTGCTTATAATCAGCCAGTAACAAAGACTAAAATTGAAGAAATTAGAGGTGTTAATTGCGATAGTATCATTAATAAATTAAAAAGTTTAAATTTTATTAATGAATCTGAAAGAAGTGAGTTACCAGGAAGACCATATCTTTATGTTATTACTGATGAATTTATGGATCACTTTCAACTTGAATCTTTGGCACAATTACCTGAATTACCAAACTTTAATTTAGAGATTGAACAGGAGATTTATAATTATTCTGATGACAAAAAATAATCAAGGTCAAAGATTACAAAAGGTTATTGCTAATGCTGGTTATATTGCTCGTCGAAAAGCAGAATTGTTAATTACTTCTGGTAAGGTTAAAGTTAATGACCAAGTTGTGACAACACTAGGTACTAGAGTTTTACCAAATGATGTTATTAAAATTAATAATAAAATTTTAGAGTTTAATGATTATCTTTATTTCATTTTTTATAAACCAGTTAATTGTTTAACTACTTTAAATGATCCAAGAAATCGCCCAACAATTATGCCATATTTTTCAAAAATTAAAGTTCGGATTTATCCCGTTGGTCGCTTAGATTTTGATACTTCTGGCTTATTATTAATGACTAATGATGGTGATTTTAGTAATCAAATTTTACATCCAAAATATAAAATTGATAAAGTATATCAAGTTACTTGTCAAGGATTATTAAGTCAGGAACAAATTAAGCAATTAACAAAAGGTGTTCAAATTGCAGCAACGATTATTACTGCACCTGCAAAAGTAAAAGTTATTAAAACTGATTTCCAAACTGAAACAACAATAATTAATTTAACAATTCATCAAGGTTATAAAAATCAAGTAAAAAGAATGTTAAAAGGTGTTGGCAGCAAGGTTTTAACATTAAAACGAATTGCAATTGGCAATCTTAATCTAACAGGTTTAAAACCAGGTGATTATCGTATTTTGACAACAAAAGAAAGACAAGATTTATTGTCTTTAGTATCACAATAAACATTTATTTTTTTTAAATCCTAAATTTACAATTATAATTAATTGAGGTGAATAATGGAATCTTATTTTGCGACAATTAAAAATAAAAAAGGACAATTAGTATTAGATCTTGATGATAGTAAACATATTATTAAAGTTCTACGACATCAAATTAATGATGAAATAATTGTCAATTTTCAAACAGAAAAATATTTAACAAAAATTGTTGCCTTAATGCCTAATGTTATTTGTCAAATTATTGAACCATTACAAGAAAATAATGAGTTACCAGTTAAAGTAACTTTAGTAATGGCTTTGTTAAAAGAGCAAAAATTTGATTTAGTAATTCAAAAAGCTGTTGAATTAGGCGTTAATAAGATTGTGCCAATTCAATTAAAATATTGTGTTAGTATTGTTAATAATAAAATTATGCAAAAAGTTGCACGCTGACAAAAAATTGCTAAAGCAGCGGCAAAGCAAGCTAATCGTAATATCATTCCTGAAGTTACTTCAGTAGTTAAAAATATTGAAGATTTAAAACAATATCAAAGTGAAGCTAATTTTCTTGCTTATGAAAATGAAAATTTTCAAGATTGAACTCAAAACTTAACAAATATTAATAGTATTACGATTGTTGTTGGTCCAGAAGGTGGTATTAGCTCTGACGAATTAACTAGTTTTAAAACTTTAAATTTTATTAATATTAGTTTAGGTTTGACGATTTTACGAGCTGAAACAGCACCACTTTATTTTTTATCGGTTGTTAATTATCACTCATTATTAAAGAAATAAAAATTTAAGGAAGAATAAAAATGATTAATAATTTAAATCAATATATTGATCAAACAATATTAAAGGCAGATGCAAAAATTCAAGAAATTGAAACTTTAATTGCCGAAGCTAAAACTTATAAATTTAAAGCAGTTTGCATTAATCCATATTATGTTAAATACTGTGCTGAAAAATTAAAAAATACTAAGATTAAAATTTGTACCGTAATTGGTTTTCCTTTAGGTGCTAATGCAACAACAACAAAAGTTTTTGAAACTAAGACAGCAATTGCTAATGGTGCTAATGAAATTGATGTTGTTATTAATATTGGTGCTTTAAAAGATCAAGAAACTAATTATGTTTTACAAGAATTACAAGCAATTCGGCAAGTTTGTTCTAAAGATATTATCTTAAAAGTTATTATTGAAACAGCATTATTAACAGAACAAGAAAAAATTATTGCTTGTAAGTTAGTGAGTGAAGCAAAAGCAGATTTCATTAAAACTTCAACTAGTTTTGTTGCCAATGGTGGAGCAACTGTTGCTGATGTTAAGTTATTGAAACAGCATATTGCCAAAAACATTGCTATTAAGGCTTCTGGTGGCATTAGAACTCAAGAACAAGCGTTAGCAATGATTGCTGCTGGAGCAACAAGAATTGGCACTTCAAATGGTATTAATATTGTTACTAATCAAGTAAAAAATAGTAATAGTTATTAAAAAAAGAACTTCCGATTTTGGAAGTTCTTTTAGTTCTTATTCATATCATTTTAAGTATTTTCAGGCGATATAATAAAGTAAAACACTAATTAAACTAACACCAATAAAAATACCAAAGAAAATTGCTAGTAAGATTGGTAAACTAACTTGCACAAATAAACCATTGTCAGAATTAGTAATTGAATTTAAGAAAAAGATTAAAATAAATAAAGGAATCGTAATTAAGAAAGTAACAATTAGTGAAGAAATGGTATGACCTGTTCTAGTTTTAATAAATACTGCCATAACTAAAGCAATGCTAGTAAATAAAACTAAGAAAGCAAGTGTTACTAAAATTACTAAAACCAATTGTCAAATGAAGATTGAATTGATAATTGCAGTTTTATGAAAAGTCAATAATAAAATTATTGCAACTAAAAAGATAAATATATTAGAAATTATCATTAAAATTAAATTAAATAGTGATGACATAATTAAGAAATTGATTTTTTTTATTCTTGTTAAACCAATTCTGCGAAAAATAATTGATTGTTTAAAATCTAATAGAATTGCTAAAAAACTTTGTAAGGCAAATGATGATGACTGAATTAATCATAAAATTAAAATTGTCATGATGCCATTTGCTTGGGAAAGAATACTTTTATAGTTAAGAGCAAGAATAAGAATAAAAAGTAATGGTAAAACAAACATTGAAACAATAACGGCTTTATTTCGTTTTAAAAAACTCATAAAGAAACCTAAAAGTGATCAGCTATTAATTTGATTTGCTTGATTATTCATCGTTAGAACCTTTTTCTTTTGATTTATTATCATTTTTTTTATTATTTTTATTTGCTTTATTTTTTGTTTTACTTAAATGTTTTTCTCATGCTTGTGCTCATTTTCCAGTATTTACTTTTTGTAATTTTTGTGTCACAACTGCTTTATCATACATGCCAATTTTGTAAGCTTTAAATTTTTCTTTGACAAATGTTTCAACACTATGATATTGCTTAATAATATCTTTTATTTCAAAAACCCCAATAATTTCACCATTTAACATAAAAATTAATTGTTGACAAAATTTTTCAATTTCATTCATATTATGTGAAACAATTAGTAATGATAAATCTTTTCGTTTTAATACTTCTTTTTCTAATAATTGATAAATTCTTTCTCGTGCTTCTAAATCTAGACCAGTTGCTAGTTCATCTAAAATTAATAAATCAGGTTGAATAATTAAAGCTAAGAGAATATTAATTTTTTGTTGTTGACCACCAGATAAATTGCTAATTGGTTTTTCAATAATTGTTTCAGCGTCAAGAAAATATAATAATTTTTGAATCTCTGCAACTGATATTGTTAAACGATAAGTTTTTAAATAATAATTAACAATATCTCAAGCAGTCATTCCACGAGGATATTTTGCTTCTTGGATTTGCATGCCAATTTTTAAATTTTCTTTTAAAGTAATTTCACCACTAGTTGGTACTCTTAATTGAGCAATCATTTCACAAAGTGTTGTTTTACCAGAACCATTTGGTCCAACAATTGCAATGCGAGCATGATTAGGGATTGTTAAATTAAGATTTTTTATTACTAAATTATCTTTATATTTTTTAGTAACATTAGTAATTTTTACGACATCCGTTTGTAAACTCTTTTCCATTTTCGTTCCTTTCTTTTAAGGTAATTTTAACATTAATTATTTTTTTTATATAAATTAATTATCAATGTTTTAAAAACTATAAATTGCAATTACAAGTCCAGTTATATCTTTAAAAGAAACAAAAACATAATTTTAAGAGAAATTAAAAATATCATAAAATTAATTTATTTTTAATTTTCTCAAATTTTATCTTATTTAAATCAACTTCGCATATAAAATAATAAGAAAGTTTATTTTATCTTTATTTTTGATGTTTGGAGAAGAATAAAAATGTTAGAAAATTTATCAAAAAACTTTAAAAGTAATGGTTTATCAAATAACAAAATATTAATTAGTGATAATAAAGTTTTTAAATATGTAAAACTAAATCGTAAAACCCAAAATATTCTTAATTGATTACAAACTAATAATAATCAATACTTACCAATTTTAGCTATTACACGAGATTGACTTTGTTATGATGTGATTAATGGTTATACTTTTGTAAAAATTGGATTAACTAATGCTAAACACTTAATTCAAATTTTAATAACAATTCAAAATATTCAAAAAATAAAATATAAAAGAAAATATATTGTTCATGGTGATCTAAGTCCTGTTAATGTTATTTTTGATCAAAATTTACATGTTAAAAAGATTATTGATTGAGATAATGTTAGTATTGGTTCAAAGTATCAAGACCCAGCATATGTCTTTTGACTATGAATCAATTTTGGTTCAGAAAAGAAAACATTACAACAAATAAAGTATGAAGCTAATATCTTTAAAAAGATAATGAATTATAATAATAATGATTTGAATAAAATTAAAAAGTGAATTTATAAAGTTATTAAAAAAGAAATGAAAAAGCATTATAATCAAATTAAAAATGACAAAATTTTATTAAATTGATATTTTGAATGCATCAAATGAGTCAAGCAGCAATGAAATATGCTATGAAATTAAAAAAATTTTGAAAAAACTACAATTAACTTTTTTATTTTTACTGTCTATTTTATAGATATCATCTCATGTTGCTAAAGAAACTAATTTTGATATTTTCAAAGAAAGAGAAGTACAAAATATTTTTAATGAAATAAATAAAAATGCCTCGTGAAATCTTTCGATATTTATCTTCCAAAAATCGATACGAAGCATTTATTTAAACTTTAAGGTAAGTGTTGCACTTATAACTTATAGTTTTTAAAACATTGATTAGGATAATTTTAACTTTTAAAATAAGAAGACTTATTGCTATTTTCCTTTCTTATTATGTAATAATTTTAATGTTAATAGAATAACAGCACAAGTTAAACTAATTGAATTAACAACAATTAGTGCTGGTTGCAATTCATTAAATCCAGTTGCAATTTGCATACTAGTTGCCACAATTCAAAAAATACAACTTGAAATATTAATCGTAATCATAATTGTTGATATGTCTTTGGCACTATTTGTTTTAATAACTTTCACAATTTGTGGAATTAAAATACTTGCTGTTAATAAACAACCAATGCCGCTTAAAATATAAATTGCTATTTGCATATTAAATTAATCCTTTCTATCTTTCATGATCTCATAAATGTTTGATTGAGAAATATCATTTTGATTTTTTTTGCCTTTTCATTTTTTACAATCTTCACCATAATAATAAATATTATGAATTTTAATTGCTAGAATAATTGCTGCTCATAAAGCACAAGGGACATTAGCAGCAATAACAATTGAATCTTTTAAAATTGTAATTAAATCTTGATTACCATTAAAAACTAAATCTAAAATTCCTCAAATAAATCAGAGACTATTAGCTAAAGTATAAAAACTAAAAGTAAGCACTGATACACCATTAGTTTTTTTACTTTTAAGAGTTTTTAGTGATTGTGGTAAAAAAGCAATAATAGCAATGCCTGTGCCAAAGAAACCAATTCCCATTACTAATCAAAAGAGACTTGAATTGATTTTTTCTTGATTATTTAAGATGCTATTAAATCACATTATTTATTTCCTCAATTTCTTGGTTTAATTCTAGTTCAATTTGATTAATTTGTTTTTTACTTTTATTAGCATATTCACGAAATTTACGAATATTTTGAACTTTAATGAAAATAATACAAGAAACACCAATCATAGTAACAGTATACGGAAGAATTATCGTAATACTTCAAATAATGATTTGACTTATTGCAGCATTTTCTGGATGCATAATTGGTAAAACAATCGAAAGAATTGCTAATAATAAAAATAAAAAATTAGCTAAATTATAAATAATATAAGCTTTTAAAGAAATTTCTTTAGTATTTTTTGTTTTAATAGTTTTAATTGTTTGAGGAATAAAAGCAATTACTCCAAAAAAACCTGCTAAATATCCAATAATTGCAATAAAAATTGTCATGATTTGTTTCCTTTATTATATTTTTCTTAATTATAATCATTCTTTATTTAAAAAAATTAATTTAATTAAAAAATTTTAAAAAATTTTTTTAAATGAATTTGCAAACTCAAGCAATTTTACTAAATTGTTTTTTTATTTAATTTGAGATTAAATAATTATTGATAATTTTAATAATTAATGTACTTAAAATATAGTGTTAGGGTAATAAATTATACTCTGATTTTTTTTAAATAAAAGACTTGTTACAGTATTTTTTTAAAAGTAATATATTAAAAACATTCTATGAAATTTTTAGAAAGGAGAATGTCTGATGAAAAATGTTAATATGGTTTCTATTGATTTAGGAACAAAAAATTTGATTGTTAAAGTTAATGATCAAATTGTTTATGACCAACCTTCTATTATTGTTTTCGATAATGAAAGTGGTCAAGTATTTATTGGTGAAGAAGCATTAACTATGCGTGATAAAACACCAGTTAACAAACTTGTTAGAGAACCATTAGCAAACGGAGTAATTTCTGATGTTAATGCTTTGATTGCATTGTTAACAGAAATTTTTGTTAATATTGTTCAAGTTAATAACAAGAAAATTTGAAAACGAGGTAGTTTCTGAAAGAATTCAGTTGTTTTAGTAGCAGTTCCATCTAAAATTTATCGTTTAGATGAAGATGTATTAAGACAAGCATTACACGGAAAGCAACCTGCTAGAATTCCTAGTTTTAGTGAAAAGTTTAGAAGATACGAATACTTTAGTAAAGTTATGAATGCTGAAAAAATTGTTATTATGCCAGCTGTTAAGTTAGCAACAATTGGAGCAGGAGTTTCAATTTGAGATTCACAAGGCGCATTTTTACTTGATATTGGAGCTGGAACTTCTGACTGTTCAATCGTTGCTACTGGTGACATTATTGTTCAAGATTCAGTTAATGTGGCTGGTAATACAATTGATAGTGCAATTCAAAAGTATTTAGAAGATATGCATTATGTTTCAGTTACTAGAGAACAAGCAGAAAATATTAAAATTGAAGTTGGAATTAATATTGAAGGTCGTGATGACTTAAAAGAAATTGATAAACAAATTACTATTTATGGTAAAAGTTTAAAAACTGGTACTCCAACAAAAATTATTTTACAAAAGGCAGAAATTCAAAAAATTATTATTGAATCAATTGAACCAATTGTTGATCTTTGTAAATCAATTATTCTTCGTTCTGCAGCAAGTTTTGCTAAAGTTATTCAAGAAAATGGTTTAATTTTAACAGGTGGTACTTCTTTATTAAAGAACATTGATGTGTATTTAAGTCAAAGATTAAACCTTGAAAAAGTTATCATTGCTCCTGAACCAAAGCATTCTGTAATTAAAGGAACAGAGATTTACGAAATGTATAAAAATGATTTATATGATAAAGAATTTATTAGACCAAGTAGATAGGGAAGGAGAATTTTAAAAAATGACACAATTTAAAAAATGACAAATTAAAAAAAGCCGTACTTTTAATGATTCCATTGCAGGATATGAATGATTATGTATGGATGTTGGTACGGAAAATATGAAAGCTCGTTATGTTAATACTGGGTTAAGATTTGATGAACCTTCTTATATTGCTGAAGATTATGAAAAAAATCGTGTTTATTTTGGTGAAGAAGCTAAAGCTTTAGTTGATAAGACTAATGAAAATATTATTATTAAGCGACCAGTTCGTGATGGTAATATTGCCGATCCACAAGCTTTAGAAAGAATTCTTATTAGAATTTTTGATCATTTCAAAATTTCAAAAGCAACAAAGAAAAAGTTAATTGTAATTATGGCAACACCAAGTGATATTAATCCTGTACAAAGAGCAGCATTAGAAAGTATTGTAACAAAATTAGGAGCTAGTCGTGGTTTTGTTCAAGAAGAAGTAAAAATGTCAGCTTTAGGTGCCGGACAAGATATTTTTGGAACTTCAATTATGTCTGTTGACATGGGTGGAGGATCAACTGATATTGCGGTAATTAGTAAAGATTCAATTTTACATTCAACTTCAAGTTATTGTGCCGGTGATTACTTAACAGAAAAAATCCGTGAACATATTCTTAGAACTAAAGCTGTTCATATTGGATTGAAAGAAACTGAAGAATTAAAGAAAGCAATTGCTTCTTTAGTTCCTGGACCAAATGAACAACCTTATCGTGTTAGTGGATTATTAATTCCTAAAGATAGTGCAAAATCAGGAGAAGTGTTAGCAATTTCTAAAACAATTTATGTTACACCAGAAGAAATTCGTGAAGTAATGCAACGTGAATTCCGTGAACATATTATTCCAGCAATTAGAAAAGTATTAAGAATTTCTACTGAAAAAGCACTTGGATCAGTTGCTGATTTGAAAAAATTAGGTAAAGGAATCACAATTTCAGGTGGTGGAGCTTACATCAGAGGAATTGATAAATTCATTCAAGATGAACTTTCAAAGGAATATCATTTAGAAGCTTATGACGAACACGGAAACATTGTTTCTGATGAAGTTTATGAAGGTGATGAATTTGAAGTTCGTTGTTCAGCAGAGCCATTATATGATGTAATTAATGGTTGTGTAAAATATCGTGATGAAATTTATCGTGAAATTTTAGAAGAAAAGAAATTTAATCTATTTAGAAAATCAAAAAGTAGTATTTATCGTTTAAGATAGTAATACTTTAAAACAAGAAACTCTTATTATAAACGATAAGAGTTTTTTTATTTTAATTAGAAATTTTTTTCTTTGTCTGATGCTAAAAAGCAAATTATTATTTAAATTACTATATAATTAAAAATAGTTAAAAAACTGAAAAAAAGATAATGGGAGTTTTAAAAAAATATGAATATCATAGCTAGTTATAAAACAGATACTGGTACTTTTAGAAAAAATAATCAAGATTCTTTATTATTTTTAAAAAATAAAACTGGTCAAGTTTTAGCTGTTGTTTGCGATGGTTTAGGTGGTCATAGTTGTGGTGATATTGCGAGTTCAATGGCAGTGTCTTTATTAAAAGAATTTTTTAATGAAACAAAATGATTAAGATTACAAACTGATGAACAAGTACATCAATGATTAAATACCAGTGTTCTTAAAATTCAGTCAGCTATGAATCAATATAGTCTTAATAATGAAGAAGCAAATGATATGGGTACAACAATGGTAATTACCTTAATTACTAATCGTAAAGCCTATTTAGTTAATATTGGTGATTCAAGAATATACTTATTTAATAATCAAGGTTTAAAACAATTAACTTCAGATCACAATATTTTAAATTTATATTTAAAAAATAACCCAAAACAAGTAGCAGATGTTGATGTTAATCAAACTTATTGAAAAGCATTAACAAGTGCCTTAGGACCAATTAAAAATTTAACAATTGATATTTTTGATTTATCATTTGAAACTCCATCTTATTTTTTATTAACAAGTGATGGTGTTCATGACTTTTTAGAAGAAACAGAAATTACTCACATTTTAGAAAAAAATAATAGTTTAAAAGCAAAAGTTAAAATGTTAATTAAACAAGCAATAAATAATGTTTCAACTGATAATTTATCGGCAATATTAATGTTAGTTAAAGATTAAGAATGAAATAATTACTTTTTAAGCAAAAATAAACTTGTTAATAAAATTTATATTAATATAAGTAGTATATTAGTAATATTTTAAAGAAGGTTTGATTTTTATGTTTAAAAGATTACAAAAAAAGCAAATAAAAAATTTAAAACGCAAATATCATAAGTTATTGAAACAAGGCAAAAAAATTTTTGCAACTTGAGATCAAAAAAGTAAACCACCAGATAAGTTAATTGTAATTCAAAAACAATTAAGACAATTATATCAAGAAATTGAACAGCAAAAAATTGATGATGAATTACAATTTTTTGCTGAAAATCCGGAAGTTTATCAATTTTTACCTAGTGAATGAACATAATTGGTGCATTATGAAAACAAAAGAAATAACTAAAAAATTAAATAATCGTTATCAAATTGTTAATCAAATTGGCGCAGGTGGAATGGCAAAGGTTTATCAAGCGGAAGACTTATATTTAAATCGTAGTGTTGCAATTAAAATTATTAACCTAGATACTAATAAGATTGATGATTTGAATAAAGAACGCTTTTTACAAGAAATTAAAGCCGTATCACGAATTAGACATCCTAATGTTATTTTAGTTTATGATATTTTTATTGACCAAAAAAATTGATGTTTAGTATTGGAATTATTAAAAGGCAAAACTTTAAAAGAATATTTAAGTAATATTGGAGTTTTAAGTGTCAATGAAACATTAAATATTATGCAAAAGATTTTATTAGGTGTTAATGCTTGTCATCAAGTTGGAATTATTCATCGTGATTTAAAGCCCGATAATATTTTATTAACTGATAATGGCGCAATTAAAGTTTTGGATTTTGGAATTGCCATGATTGATGGTAAGGAAGTTAAAAAACATGCTCATCAAGTTGTTGGAACAATGAAATATATTGCTCCAGAAGTTGTTAAATTTGAACCAGCAACAGTCCAAAGTGATATTTATTCTTTAGGAATTATTTTATATGAATTATTAACAGGTCGACCACCATTTTTTCATAAAAATCCTCAACTACTAGCGAACAAACATATTAAAGAACCAATGCCATTAATTCGTGATTATAATCAAAAAATTCCTCAAAGTTTAGAAAATGTTATTATTAAAGCTACTAGCAAAAATCCTAAAAATCGTTATCAAACCATTAATGAAATGGCACAAGATTTATTATCTTGTTTAAATTCTAATCGTCGAAGTGAAAAACCTTTAGCTAATAAACAAAAAGTAATAATTAAAAATAAAGGAATCAAAATTAATAATTTAAATTTCTTTTTACCTTTCTTTTTAAAAAAATGATTTTTAGTTTTCATAAGTTCATTAATTTTTTTAATTCTTATTGCTGCGATATTAATTATTGTGCTTTAATCATATTATAAAACTTTAAAGGAGTGATTTATGAAGTTAAAACAAGGTATTGTCATTGCTGTTGCTAATAATTATGCTGATGTTAAAGTTAATGATAAATTCTATCAAGCGCATATTAGACAAAAAATTAAGACGAATGGTGCTTTATTAGTTGGTGATCAAGTTGGTTTAACGATGATTGATGATAATCAAGCAGTTATTGAAAAAATTTTTCCAAGAACCAATGAATTGTATCGTCCAAGAATTACTAATATTAATCAAGTTGTTATTGTCAATGCTTTAACAAATCCAACTTTTAATACTTTGATTTTAAATAAATTATTAACATTGTTTAATTTTTATCAAATTGATGTTATTTTAGTATTTACTAAAACTGATTTAGTTAAAAAAACTGATTCAGTTTGAAAGAAAATTGAATATTATCAAGCATTAAAATATCCTTGTTATTTTGTTTCCAATAATAATCAAGTTGGAATTAACGAATTAAGAACAATTTTTAAAAACAAATTTTCATTGTTAACAGGAGTTTCAGGTGTTGGTAAGAGTTCTTTGTTGAATAGTTTAGAACCAGGTTTGAATTTAACAACTAATGAAATTTCTCTTACTTTAAAACATGGTAAACATACAACAACAACAACGAAACTTTATTTCTTACTAGATGGAATTATTGCCGATAGTCCTGGGTTTATGGTTTTAAAATTACAAGGTTTAACAAAGTTTGATTTAGCATTAAATTTTCCTGTTATTAAAGAATATGTTAATAAGTGTAAGTTTAATAATTGTTTACATCAAAATGAACCTGGATGTGCCGTTGTTAAAAATTTAAATGATAAATTAAATAAATATTTTTACCAAGATTATTGTAAAATCTTATTAGAATTTATTAATTTACATTAGTAATAAAAGATGAAAGGTAAAATATGGAAAAAGATACGACAATTGCTGTTAGTATTTTGACAGCTGATTTTTTAAATTTAAAAAATGAACTTGATCGAATTATTGCTGCTAAAATTCCTGCTTTGCATTTTGATGTTATGGATAATAATTTCGTTCCTAATTTATCTTTTGGCCCAAAAATTCTTGCGGATGTTAGTAATTATTTAAAAGATAAAGCAGTTATGATTGATTGTCATTTAATGGTGCAATTAAAGCCAAAAGTTAAAGTTAAAGACTTTTTAAAACCTTTTATTATTTCAGGAGTTAATAGTATTACTTTACATTATGAAGCAATGAATAAAAAACAATTGTTAGAGTTTATTAATTGAAAGAATGCTGGCTTTAAAAAAGGTTTAGCAATAAAACCAAAAACACCAATTAAAGTTCTTTTTTCTGATTTAACAAATTTAGATTATGTTTTAATTATGAGTGTTGAACCAGGTTTTGGTAATCAAAAATTTATTACTGGCTCTTATCAAAAAATTAAAACTTTAAAACAATATTTAGTCACAAAAAATTTCAAAGCACCAATCATTGCTGTTGATGGTGGTATTAATGATAGTACTGCTGCTTTATGTATTGAAGCGGGTGCTGATTATTTAGTTTCAGGTAGTTATTTACTTAATAATCAAACATCAATTACTGAACAATTAGAAAAAATGTGAAAATAATGCATAAAAATTCGCAATTGGTTATTGTTTGTCGTGATATTTTAGTTGATTGAAAACAATTTTTTCAACCAGTTTATGTTGGTGTTGAATCAGGAACAATTGCTTTAATTAAAAATAAGTTACCAATTAATTTTGTTTGTGGTGATTTTGATAGTATTAATGACAAAGATTGACAATTAATTAATCAAGCACAAGAAAAAGCTAAGTTTAAGATTTTCAAAGTTAATCAAGCAAAAGATTATCTTGATAGTGAATTAGCAATTACGACAGCGCTTGAATTAAAATTACCATTTCAACAAATTGTCATTATATCTAATGGTAATCGTTGAGATATGTTATTGGCACAAATTAATTTTTTACGAAAATATCAACAATACCAGCCAATTTTAATTGATCAAGAAAATTATCTTTTTACTTTAAAAGCAAAAAGTAAATTTATTTTTTCGAAAAATCTTTTGAAATATCATTATATTTCTTTTTTTTGTCTTAACAATCAAAAAGTTATTTATAACTTTACGGGTTGCAAATACTACTCAGGAACTGATATTATTATTAATAATCAAGATGTTTTAGCTATTAGTAATGAATTTGATTTAAAAATGAATCAACAGCCAACAATTGAAATTAAATCAGGTGATTGTATTGTTGTTTTATCAAAAAAATAATTGATTAATTTACAAATACTTTTAACAAAATCATATTAAGTAATAAGGAGCAAAGTTATGAGTCTTTTTGGTTTTTCAGTTGATTTACATTCAGCAACAAAAGCACAATTAACTAATTATATTGAATTATTAGCAAAATATCAAAAACAATTAATTTTTACTAGTTTAGTTGGTTTTGCTAATAATCAAGAACTATGAGAAAAATTAGCTCAAGTAACACAATTAGCAAAAAAATATCAAATGTTTGTTTATGCGACAATTGATCAAAAGTTTTTAGAAAATTACAATTTAACTTATAAAAAAACAAAGGAATTAATTAATTTCTTTAAAAACAAAGGTTTAGCAGGAATTAAATGTGATCAGGCATTTGATTTAACAACCCAAACTAAATTAACTTATAATAACCAAGAATTTAAAATAATTATTAATGGCAGTCATAATTTAATTAATTTAGATAAATTAGTTTTAGAATATCGAATTAATAATAAGAATGTTATTAGTTGTTATAATTTTTATCAACAAAGATATACTGCAGCTAGTGTTGATCAGTATTTAATTAATCAATATGAAAGTCATATTAATAATATTCCTTTTGCTGGATTTGTTAGCGATAAACAAGGGTGTAGCCTTGAAATTCATCGTGATTGATCTTTAAGTGCTCAAATTCATCATCTAATTGCTTTAGGAACAGATGTTATTATTGTTAATCAATTTGTTTCTGAAACAGAATTAAAATTAATTACTAATATTGCCCAAAAAAAAGTAACTTTAGCAGTAGATATAATTGAAGATATTTCTGAAGTAGAACGAAAAATTTTGTTTGATGATAAAAATCATTTTGTTCGTCCTGATTTAGCACAAGATTTATTTATTAGTCCTATTAAAAATGAAGTTGACAATATTAAGGTTAGAGCAACAAACCAAGAATATTTTGAAGTTGGTGATGTTATCATTTGTAATGAAAATGCTCTTATTGATTGTGGTCAATTACAAATTGTTACAAACCGAATTAAGAATGATGGAATTAGAAATTTAGTTGCTAAAATTAAAGAACCTTATCGTTCTCATTTTCTTTCTGAATTAAAAGCAACAAGAAGTTTTAAGTTTATTGCATAAAAAATAATTGAAAGGCAAAAATGAAAAAATTTATTATTGAAAAAGATTTTTGAGATGTTTTTCCTGAAGCTAAAATTGGTGTTGTTATTTGTTATGACATCAATAACTCATTATTAAATCAAGAAAAGTATCAAAGTATGATTGATGAAGCACAAAAGCAAGCAAAGAAGTTTTTAACTAAAGAAAATTTTAGTGACAATGAAGTTATTAGAATTTGAAGAGATGCTTATCAAAAATTTAAAACTAAAAAGGGTGCTCGATCATCAATTGAAGCATTATTAAAAAGAGTAAATAATGATAATAAAATTAACTCTATTAATCCTTTAGTTGATATTTATAATACAATTTCATTAACTTTTGGCTTACCTTGTGGTGGTGAAGATTTTGATAAAATAGTTGGCAATCTTAAATTGACAAAAGCAAATGGTGATGAAAATTTTATTGTCTTAGGAAATAATGAAAATTCCTTACCATATTCAGGAGAAATTATTTATAAAGATGATGAAGGTGCAGTTTGTCGTTGTTGAAATTGACGTGAAGCAGTTAGAACAATGCTAACACCAGCAACAACTAATGCTTTTTTATGTCTTGAATTAGTTAATAAAGCACAAGAAATAGAATTTAATGCAGCATTAAAATCATTAACTACTATGGTTCAAGATAATTTAGGTGGTAAATGTAGTTTTGAAATTTTAGATATTAATAAACAAGAAATTAAATTTCAATAAGTTATTTTAATGTTATTTTTTTAAATTATTCTGAAGCAGAAGCAAGTCTTTATATATAAGAATTGAAAAGACATTGGTTTTAATTAAATAAAATAATACAATCAAAAGATAAAATTAACTTGTAAAAACCAATTTAAGTAAGTATAATTTACTAGATAAAAAAGAAATAGGAGCTGATATAAATGCCATCAGTCAAGTTAAAGCCACAAGCAACACCTGATAATGACAAAGATAAAGATAAGAAAAGCAACGAAGAAGCTTTTAATAAAGCGTTAAAGTCTTTTCAAAAAATCTCGCAAGAAACAAAGCGACAAGTAAAGAAGAAAGAATATTTTGTTTCAAAACGAGTTGAAATGCGTGCTAAACGAAATTCAGCAAAAAAAACAAAGCGACGTAAGTAATTTGTAACAGCAAATTTGGTAATCATCATCAGTATTAATTTATTGGTGGTGATTTTTTTATATAATTAAATAATATTTTCTTGTTATAATTAAAACTAGAGATTATAGGAGTCAAAAAACTAATGAGTAATCAAGTAAACATTTTTAACGAACAAGGTTTTAATCTTGAAGATTTTCCAAAACTAGCACTAGGAATTTTGAATCAAACTTTAAAAGCTAGTAAAACAAAAGTTAAGAATGCTGAAGTAGCCGTAGTTTTTGTTGATGAAGCTCAAAGCTTACTTTTAAACCGAACTTATCGTAATAAAGATTACATTGCCGATGTTTTATCGTTTGCTAATCAAGATGAAGTTTCTGTTAAAAGTAAAGATATTAGTGATTTAGGTGATGTTTATGTTTGTTATCCAAAAGCAGAACATCAAGCAATTGAGTATCAACATAGTTTAAATCGTGAGTTATCATTTTTATTTTTACATGGTTTGTTACATAATTTGGGTTATGATCATGAGACCAAAGAAGAAGAAAAAGTTATGTTTCAATTACAAAAAACAGTTTTAACAACTTTAAAAATTTTTCGTAATTAAATTCAAAACTAGAAGATAGAAGGATTAAAAGGGATAAATATGAATTTTCAAGAATTATTAAATAAAGCAAAAAAATTACAAACTAATGCTTATGTTCCGTACTCAAATTTTCGTGTTGCTGCGATTGTTATTCTTAAAGATAAAAGAGAAGTTACAGGTGTTAATGTTGAAAATGCTTCGTTTCCAGCAACTATTTGTGCTGAAAGAACAGCATTAACACAAGTAATTACTTTAGGTTATCAAAAGGATGATATTGAAGCTTTGTTTTTAATTACTGATAGTAATAGTTTAGGTTCACCTTGTGGTATTTGTCGCCAATTTATGGCTGAAGTTATGCCGATGACAGCTAAAGTTTATATTAGTAATATTAATAGTAAAGATGAAAAAGATATCAAAATTGTTAAGGTACAAGATTTATTGCCTTTTGCTTTTATATCAGAGTCATTGAAAGGAAATAGTAAATAATATGAGTAATACTTTTAAGGCTGGATTTGTAAGTTTTATTGGTAAACCTAATGTTGGGAAATCAACTTTATTAAATACAATTTTAAAAGAAAAAGTTGCAATTGTTAGTCCAAAACCACAAACAACAAGAGAGCAACTACAAGGGATTTATACTGATGATAGTATGCAAATTATTTTTTTAGATACACCAGGAATTCATAAATATCATAATCAATTAGGACGAATTATGAATAAACAAGCTACGAGTGCTACTAGAGATACTGATGTTATTTGTTTACTAGCACCGGCAAATGAAGCAATTTCGCCAAACGAAGAAAGAATTATTAAACTTTTAAAAGAACGAACAATGCCAATTTTTTTATTGTTAACTAAAGTTGATTTGGTTAATAAAGTTGAGCTTTTTAATAAAATAAATGAATGAAAAGATTTATTACCTTTTAAAGAAATTATTCCCATTTCAGCAATTAAAGAATTTAATTTAAATGTTTTATTAAAAAATATTTATCAATATTTACCGGAAGGCTCTAAGTTCTTTGATGTTGACATTAAAAGTAATAGTAGTGATCAACAAATTGCTAAAGAAGTAATTCGTGAAAAAATTATTTTTTTAACAAGACAAGAAATTCCTTATAGTGTGGCAGTTATGATTGAAGATATGATTTTTGATAGTGATTTATTAGAAATTTCAGCAGTAATTGTTGTCCAAAGAGAATCACAAAAAGCAATTTTAATTGGTAAAAAAGGTCAGATGATTAAAAGTATTGGGATTAGAGCTCGTGAAGAATTGGAACAAATTTTTAATATTAAAATTATGTTAAATCTTTTTGTTAAGGTAATTGATGAATGACCTAATAATCCGAAAAGTTTAAAAGAATTAGGTTATAGTTAATAATATTTATACTAAGTTTACGAAAAGGGGGTAAATTAGTTGACTTTGGAAATAATTGCAATTATTTTTTCAGTTTTGACACCTTTAGGATCTTTTTTAGGTTCATTTTTACTATTAAAAAAACAAGGAAGACAACAATTAAAGTTATCAATCATAAATAAGATTGAATCTGATTCGCCAGAAAATTATTAGGTGTTCTTAAAAATAATAAGAAATTATGGAAAGAGATTTATCAGGAGTTAGAAAGTTGAGATAATAACGAAGATAGCTTAAATTAACAAGTGATACAGCAATAAGTTTGATAATGATATAATAAAAAAGAAAGTGAGATTTAAGATTATGAAGAAGAAAATTAATTCTGAAATATTAAATAATTTTATCAATCTGATTATTATAGATGTTGCGACAAAGTATCTTTTAAAGTTAAAAAAAGAAAAGAATAAGCCACCAAAATTAATTGAAAATTACTTAACTAAAGCAATATATTTACTTAATAAGTATGAAACAATAAGTATTTCAAAAATGAAAAATACTATTAAAGATATCAATGAAAAGGAACAAAAAGAGTTTGCATTATTATTTACAACGTATAAAGAATATGAATGGTTGTGTAAAGAATTAAATTTTGCATATTTAGTAATGATTGACGAAGATTTACAAAATAAAACATTAAATTTACTTTATGATAATATTTATGAAATTAAGTTTTTATTTGATAATGAAAAAATAATTACTAAAGAACAAATTGATATTAATTCAGTTATTAAAAATTCTAACACAGAAAAAATTAATGAATTACATTATTATAAAAGTAGTCAATCAATTGGAACGAATGTTTAATTTGTAATATCTTTTATTAGATGTTTTTGTCTTTTTGATTTCTAATAATAACACCTATAATATATTGACAAATATAGTATATAATAATAAAATAACTTAGTTTTTTCAAAAAATGAGATAAAATATTTAATATACTCTTATGAATGACATAAATTTTAATTTGGAGGAATAAAGTGCAAGCAAAAACTGTTTTTTCTATGAAGGAAATTATTAATCATTTAAAAGAATTTGGTTTTGTGTTTCAAGGATCAGAAATATATGGTGGCTTAGCAAATACTTGAGATTATGGTCATTTAGGAGTAATTTTAAAGCATAAAATTAAGTTATTATGATGAAATCATTTTATTAAAAATAATCAGTTTAATATTGCTTTAGATAGTTCAATTTTATTAAATTCTAAAGTTTGACAAGCTTCTGGACATTTAGATAATTTTAATGACCCTTTGGTTGATTGTAAAAATTGTAAATTTCGTTTTCGTGCTGATACATTAATCCAACATTATTTCCCTGATCTTGATTGTGATGGTTGAAGTAATGAAAAATTAGATCAATTTATTGTTGAAAAAAAGATTAAATGTTTAAATTGTCAGCATTCTGATTTTACTAAAGTTAAACAATTTCGTTTAATGTTTGAAACTTATCAAGGTTCAGTTGAAAATCAAGGTAACAAGTTATATCTTCGACCTGAAACAGCACAAGGAATTTTTATTAATTTCAATAATATCAAGAAATTTTATAATAAAAAGCTTCCTTTTGGGATTGGTCAAATTGGTAAAAGTTTTCGTAATGAAATTACACCTGGAAATTTTATTTTTCGTACTTATGAATTTGAACAAATGGAATTAGAATTCTTTTACAGTCCAACAGATAGTATTAATTGATTTAATTATTGATTAAAATCAATGCAAGATTTTATTAAAAAGTTAGGAATTTCTGAGCATAATTGTCAATTACATCAACATGATAAAGATAAATTGTCGCATTATTCTTTAGCGACAACTGATATTTTGTATAAATTTCCATTTGGTTGAAAAGAATTATCTGGTATTGCTAATCGTGGTAATTATGATTTAATGCAGCATGCCAAAGCAAGCAAAGCTAATTTTTTAGCGCAAGATAGTACGACAAATAAACTTGTTAATCCATTAGTAATTGAACCATCAATTGGTGTTGAAAGATTATTTTTTGCTATTATTTGTGATAGTTTGATTCAAGAAAAAGTTAAGGATAAGAGTAGAACTGTTTTAAAGTTAAATTCATTTTTGGCACCATATCATGTTGCGATTGCTTCATTGAATAAGAAGAAATTGGGTTCAAAAGCTCAAGCAGTATTTGAGTTATTACAGCCAACTTTATTAGATGTAATTTTTGATCAAAAATCTGAAATTGGCAAAGTATATAATTATCATGACCAAATTGGAACATTATATTGTGTTACTGTTGATTATCAAACTTTAGAAGATGAAGCAGTAACAGTTAGAAATCGTGATGATATGGGTCAAGTTCGAGTGAAAATTACTGAATTAAAAAAGTATTTATATCAAAAATTGAATATTTCTTGTTAATAATAAATATAAGGAAGCGTGTCTATGGATCAAGACTTCAGTCAAAAAATTCAACAAATTAAAGAACAAGTTAATATCGTTGATATTGTTGGAGAATATTTAAAATTAACTCGTAAGGGTAATAATTTTTGAGCAATTTGTCCTTTTCATCAAGATTCTAACCCTTCTTTATCAGTGTCACAAGAAAAGCAAATTTATAAGTGTTTTTCTTGCAGCGAACAAGGAAATGTTTTTATTTTTTTACAAAAATACAAAAACATTGATTTTTTAAGTGCTGTTAGAGAAGTTGCAAAAATTGCTAAGATTGATTTAGAGAAATTACATTTAAATTTAACAGAATCACAAAAAATTAAACTTCATCCTTTTAAAATTTTAAATAATTTAGCATTAAATTTTTATCAATATCAAATGACAACTGATTTAGGAAAAGCAGCTTTTAATTATTTAAATGACCGAAAAGTTAGTGAAAAAAATATTAATGATTTTGCTATTGGATTTGCACCAAGCAAAAATCAATTATTAGAATATTTACAATTACAAGGTTACCAAACTAATGAAATTATTGGTGCTGGTCTTGCTAAAATTACTGATAAAGATAAAGTTAAGGATATGTTTTTTAATCGCATTATTTTTCCGATTCTTGATTTAGATGGTGAATGTTTAGGTTTTAGTGCCAGAAGTTTTATTAAAAATCAAGATAATTTAGAAAAAGCAAATTTTAAGTATATTAATACTCCCGAAACAGAAATTTTTAAAAAAGGTCGAATTCTTTACAATTTGTATAAAGCTAAAAATAGTCTTAATCCGCATAATAAGAGCATTTATTTAGTTGAAGGTTATATGGATGTTATTAGTCTAAGCAGTCAAGAGATTAATAACTGTGTTGCTTTAATGGGTACTAATTTAACAAAAGAACATATTGCTACTTTAAAACAATTTACTAATGATATTATTATCTTTTTGGATGGTGATATTCCTGGTAAAGAAGCAGCAATTAAAATTGCAACTAATTTATTAGCACAAAATTTTAATGTTAAAGTAATTGATAATCAAACAAACCAAGATCCAGATGAATTGATTAAAAATAACCTTGAGCAGTTTAAAACGATTATTAATACTACTTTACATCCACTTGATTTTGCCATTAATTTTTATCAAACGAAATATGATTTTAAACAAGATAGTTATCAACTAAAGACATTTCTTAAGCAATTGCAAGATTTATGAAACGCAATTAAAGATCCAATTACAACTAAATTTTACTTGGAAAAGTTAAAAGTTCTTACTAATTTAACAGAAACGGAATTATTTTCTGTTCTTAAAGAATCACAACAAATTGTTGCTTCAAATGTTGTAAATCAAGTAAACTCAAAACAAAAGCAAAGTAAGTTTATCCCATTATCTTTAAAACAAAAATTTTTAGAATTACAAAAGCAATTATTCTTTTTTTCATTACTTGATTATCAGGTTTATCAAATTTTAGAAAAGGAAAAATTTATTTTTGATGACCAAAGATTAATGACTCTACACTTTTTGATTACAGAAAAATATCAAAGAGAAAAAATTCAACAAATTGATTTACAAGAACTTTTAAACTTATTAAAAGACAACGAACTTCTTCCTTTTTATCAAGAGATTATTAATCAACATCAAAATAAAAAATATCAATTTACAGCATCAATTATTAAAGATGATATAAAAAATATTAAAAATTATCGGATTGAACTAAAAATTGTTAATTTAAGAAGTCAAATTACTAATACTAGCAACCCTGAAAAACAAATTGAATTACTACAGCAAATGTCAAATTTAAAGAAAAATTTAATAAAATAAAAAAATAACGAAGGAAATGATTTATGAGTCAAGATAAAAAGAAATTTAATTCAAAAGAAGATTTGAAGCACTTTTTAGCAGATGAAATGGCTGCTGGTAAAGAATTATCACAAGAAACAATTTTAACTGATTTACAAAACTTAAACTTAAATGATGAAGAAATTGAAGATTTTTTTGATTTTCTAGAATCAGAAGGTGCTATTTTCATTGATACAATTGATGAAGATGAAAAAGAAATTGAACTTGAAGAAGAAGATAATATTAATTTAGATGATATTACTGTTGATTTACAAGATTTAAATTTAAAAAATACTATGAGTATTTCTAATGATACAAGAAGAAAAGATGGAATTAAATCTTACTTTAATATTTTAGGAACTAGTCAAATTTTAACGCAAGAACAAGAAGTTGAATATGCGAAAATGCTAGAATCTGAAGATGAAGAAGAAAGAGATTTTGCTTTTAAGCAGTTATTTAATTCTAACTTAAAATTAGTTGTTTCAGTTGCTAGAAGACATTTAAATCGTGGTTTAGCATTTGAAGATTTAATTCAAGAAGGTAATATTGGTTTAGGTAAAGCAATTTTAAAATTTAATTATCATAAAGGTTTTAAATTTTCTACTTATGCAACTTGATGAATTAGACAAGCAATTACTAGAGCGATTGCCGATCAAGGAAGAACAATTAGAATTCCTGTTCATATGGTTGAAAGAATTAATAAATTAACAAGAATTGAACGACAATTAAATCAGGAATTGGGACGAGAACCAACTCCAGAAGAAATTGCTGAAGCAATGGGTCAAAATATGAATGCTAATCGAATTTTAGAAATTAAAAAATTAGCATCTGATCCAGTTCCGTTGGAAAAACCAATTGGTGATGAAGATGATACTCATTTTGGTGATTTTATTAAAGATAAAAATATGTTATCACCTGATGAAGCTGCTGAACGTCATTGATTACGGGAACAACTTGACCAAGTATTTTTTGAAGTTTTAACTAGACGAGAAGAAAAAGTTATTAGAATGCGTTTTGGAATTTTACCAACAAAGTTACGAAGAATTGTTGAACTTTGCGAAGATGAAACAGAACAAAATGAATTAAAAGAAGTAATGAGTGAATTGCATTTACATTATGATACTAGTTTAGATAAACCAGAAGTGATTCGTAATAAAGTAATTTACAAACAAATTAGTAAATATGATACATTAAAAACTTTAGAAGAAGTTGGACGAGAATTTTCTGTTACCAGAGAAAGAATTAGACAAATTGAAGCAAAAGCAATTAGAAAATTAAAACATCCATCAAAATCAAAATTAATTAAAGAGTTTTATAAAGGTTAAAAAATGAAACTTTTAGATTTGATTAAGAAAATTGAAAATACTTTTCCATTAAAAGATGCGTGTGATTGAGATTTTGTTGGTTGACAAGTTAAAGCAACTAAACAAAATATTGAGATTGAACAAATTTTAATTGCTTTAGATGTTACGAGTGATGTGATTGACATAGCAATAAAAACAAAGATTAAATTAATTATTTGTCATCATCCATTTATTTTTGCTAATAATCTTAATGATAAAACAGTGAGTCAAGTAAAAAAATCATTGTATCAAAAATTAATTAAAAATGAGATTAATGTTTATGTTTTACATACAAATTTTGATAAACATCTTAATGGTATGAATTGATTAATTGCAAAGGATTTAAAATTTAGTAATATTAAATATTTTGATCAAGAAAAATTAACTGTGATTGGTCAATATTCAGACTTGACTTTATTTGAAATAATTAAAAATCTTAAAAATTATTTTGGTTTTGATCAAGTTAAAGTTATTACTAATGATTTAAAAACTAAAATTAATAATGTACTTTTATCTTCTGGTGCTGGTGGTAGTGTTATTGAAGCTATGCCAAATAATCAAAATATTGATCTTTTTATTACTGGTGAAATGAAGTGACATCAAGAATTAGAGGCACGAGATAAAAATATTAATGTTATTATTCTTGGTCATAATATGGAAGAAAAATTTGTTAATTTTATTAGTGAGTTTTTATTAAGTGATAATTTGATTAAGAAAAATCTAACAATTAACAAATATTTTTTTCCAAAAGCAAGGTTTGTTTAAGTATATTTGCAAGATAAGATGAGTGCAGCGTTAATAGAAATTTTAATTATTAGTTGTTTCATCATTCTTATTATTAATATGAAAAATATCAAACCAAAAATTATTCTAAAGATAAATCCTTTTAAAAAGGATTTTTTTTATTTTTTAGTTAATTATTTAATAAGGAGTAATGAAAATGAAATTTAAAGATTGACAATCTGATAAAAAACCAAGAGAAAAAGCAGTGAAATATGGAATTGAGACTTTAAATAATGAAGAACTTTTAGCAATTCTTTTACGAACAGGTACCAAAGAAAAAGATGTTTTAACGTTATCAAAAGATATTATTACTTCTTATCAAGGAATTGAAAATTTTAGTAAAGTTAATTTTAATGATTTAATAAAAATTAAAGGAATTGGTAAAAGTAAAGCTTTAGAAATTGTTGCTTGTTTGGAGTTAGCAAAAAGAATTGAGTTAATTAATCAACAATTTCGGTATTTAAAGATTGTTTTCCCTGAAGATGTTTTTAATTTAGTTAAAAATTATTATGCTAACTTAAATCAAGAACATTTTTATTTATTATTATTGAATAATCAAAATAAACTAATTCATCAAAAGTTGTTATATAAAGGAACAAATGATAGTTTAAAAATTGATATTAAAGATATTTTATATTTAGCAATTACTTATCGAACTAATAAAATTATTTGTGTTCACAATCATCCTAGTGGTGATAGTGAACCATCTTTTGCTGATTTAAAAATCACTAGTAAAATTAAAGAACAATTAAAAAATTTTCAAATAACATTATTAGATCATATTATTATTGGATGAGAAAATTATTATAGTATTAACTTAAATAAGAAATACAACTTTTCTTTATAAAAAGCATAATTTTTTTCTTTTTAATATTAAAATTGGAACTATTTTTTCCAAATTATATATACAATTATGTTATTTTTTATTATAATTTTACTAGAATGAGTAATCATTGAATAATATAGAAGATTAAGTTATTAATAAAAATAAATATTATTAAAATAATCAAGATATAGAAAGAGATAATAAATATATAATGAAAATAAATGGCATCGGTGCTAGTAATGGTATTGCAGTAGGCAAAGTTTTACTATTAAAAGAAGCAAAAATTAAAATTAGTGATAATAAAATTGCTGAAAAAGATATTGCTTCAGAAATAAAAAGATTTGACAAAGCAATGCTAGAAACTAAAAATGATCTTAATGAATTAATTGTTAAAACACAAAAAAAGCTTGGCAGTGAACATGCTGAAATCTTTGAAGCTCATTTATCAATTTTAAAAGATCCAGAATTATCTAATCAAATTAAAGATTTAATTACTAATGAAAAATTTAATGTTGTTAAAGCAGTTGATGTTACTTGCAATAATTTTTATCAACTTTTTAGTGCTTTAGAAGATGAGTATTTACGAGAAAGAGCAGCTGATATTCTTGATATTAAAACAAAGATTATCAATCAACTTTTAGGAATTAAAGATAATGCTTTAAGTGATATTAAGCAAGAAGTAGTGATTGTTGCTAATGATTTAACACCATCACAAACAAGTCAATTAGATCCAAAATTTGTTAAAGGATTTTTATGTAATATTGGTGGTAGAACTTCACACTCTGCAATTATGGCCAGAAGTTTAGGAATTCCTGCTGTTGTTGGATTAAAAGATATTACAACTAAAGTTAAAGATAAAACAAATATTGCTTTAAATGGTAATTCCGGTGAAGTTGAATTTGATTTAGCTGATGAAAAAGTTACAGTTTGAAAAGAACAAGAAAAAAAATGAATTAATTTAAAAACTGAATTGCTTTCTTTTAAAGGAAAGAAAACTATTACTAAGGATGGTTATGAATTTAAATTAGAAGCTAATGTTGGTTCAGTAAGAGATTTGGATTCTGCTCTTGAAAATGATGCTCATGGAATTGGTTTATTTAGAACTGAATTTTTATATATGGAAAATGATAATTTTCCAACTGAAACAGAACAATTTACAGAATACAAAACTGTTTTAAAAACAATGTCAAAGTTTAAAGTTGTAATTAGAACTTTGGATATTGGTGGTGATAAGAAATTAACTTATTGAGATTTACCACACGAAATGAATCCTTTCTTAGGATACCGTGCAATTCGTTTGTGTTTAGATCAAAAAGATGTTTTTAAAACTCAAATTAGAGCATTATTACAAGCTTCAATTTCAGGAAATTTGGCAATTATGTTTCCAATGGTTGCTACTGTTGAAGAATTTAAAGAAGCAAAAGATTTTGTTTTAAAATGTAAGGCAGAATTAATTAAAGAAGGTAAAAAAGTTAGTGATAATATTTTAATTGGAATGATGATTGAAGTTCCTGCTTCAGCTGTTAATGCTGAAATCTTTGCAAAATATGCTGATTTCTTCTCAATTGGAACTAATGATTTAATTCAATATACATTAGCTGCTGACAGAATGTCAGAAAAGGTTTCTTATTTATATCAACCTTATCATCCAGCAGTTTTACGATTAATTAAAATGACAATTGATGGTGCTAAAGCACATGCTAAAAAAATTCCTGTTGGAATGTGTGGTGAAATGGCAGGAGATAAAATTGCGATACCATTATTAGTTGGTATGGGATTAGATGAGTTTTCAATGTCAGCATCAGATATTTTGGCAGCAAGAAAATTAATTAATAGTTTGAATAAAAAAGATATGGAATTATTAGTTGCTGAAGCATTGAAATGTGATAGTCACGATGAAGTTAAAGCATTGGTAACTAAAAAATTAGGTAATCTTTTAGATTAAATTTTACAATATTAAGTGCTATTATTGAAGTATTAAAGAATGTTTAAAAAATAAACTAAATTAAGGGAGAAAAAGTAAATGTTTTTTTTAAAAAAGAAACGAATTGAAGTATATGCGCCAATTTCAGGTGAAGTTATTAGTATTGAGAAAGTAGAAGATCCAGTATTTTCTAATAAAATGTTAGGTGATGGTTTTGCAATCATTCCTAAAAAAGGTAAGGAAACAAAAGAAGCAACATTTATTGCACCAATCTCAGGAGTTTTAACAACAATTTTAGATACAGGTCATGCTTATGGAATTACTGAAAAATCAACTAAAGTTGAATGTTTAATTCATATTGGTATGGATACAGTTGAATTAAATGGTAATGGTTTTAGTGCTAAAGTTCATAAGGAAGATAAAGTTGTTGCTAATGATACACCATTAGTAGCAGTTAATTTAGACACAATGAAAAAGAATAATAAAGATTTAACAACACCGGTAATCTTTACGAAAGAAACAATTGCTGAACAAGGTTATAAGATTAATATTTTAAAATTTGGCCAAGTTAAGGCAGGAGATGTTGTTGCTGAATTAGTAAAAGCCCCTGAACGAGCAGAAATTAGTTAATTTAGAAACTCTAATTTATTTAGTTATAAGTTAGAGTTTTTTAATTATTAAACATAAAAGTTATTTAATTTGATAAAATTATCCTAGATACTAAATTTAGTAATTGGGAGGATTTTAGATTAAAAAATGGGTTTTTGAAAAGATTACTGATGAGTAATATTAATAGTTGCAGTAATAGTGATACTTTTCTTGTTTTTTTTATTGCGTTGATTTAAAGTTTATCATATTAGTTATAATTCAGAAAAAAAACGTCATTTTCCACAATGAAGTGATGTAGGGATTATTACCAGAGATAATTATTTACTGCATACTAATTATAATTTTGTTGAAGATAGTAACTCTATTGTGATTGGAATTCATAGTTTAAGATGTGCCAAAGAAGATTTTATTGCTGCAAAAGATTTTTTTGCCGAACAAAAAATTTCATTATTAGGTTTTGATCAACGAAATTGGGGTAAGAATAGTAAATGAAAATATCATAGTTTAGGAACAACTATTGCTGATTTGGAAGATATTGTTAGTGTTTTAAATGAAAAGTTCCCTAATCAAAAGATTTTTTTATTAGGTGAAGCATTAGGTTCAGCTTTTTGTGCTTTAGCGCTTAAACGCTTAGAAGATAAAATTGATGGTGTGATTTTAACTAATTTTATTACAAGTAAGAGGGTAATTAAAATGACACCTAATTTAATTTGTAGAAAAATAATTGGTTTTTTATTTAATAAACAATTAATTTTACCAATTGAATTTGATTTAAAAAAAATTTCTGATAATGAAATTTATATTGATTATTTTAATGAAAGAAATTATCGTCGTTCGAAACAACAAGGTGTTACTGTTGTTTATGGTTTACAAGGAGATAAAATTAGTAAAGCTGTACCAAAAAATATTAATCAATCTACTTGTCCGGCAATGATTATTCAAACAGGTAATGATATTTTTGCTGATTATGATAAAGTAAAAGTAAATGAAAAAAACTGACGTGATACAGTAACTTATCGTTTTTATGATCAAGGCAAACATGCGATTCTTAATGATTTACCAATTCAGACAATTTTACAAGATATTACTGCTTGAATTGTTAAAATTGAACAAGACACAGAAAATAAAAAATTAACAGAAAAAAACTTAAATATGGAACAAACAAAAACAATAACGGAATTAAATAAAAAGAATAAAGTTGATGAAACTGAATTTGAATAGTAAAAAAACTAGTAAATAACACTGGACAAGTAAAAAGTCTTATTAAAAGGAATAGTTTAGTCGATATTCGACTGGAATCATTCCTTTTAATTTTATTTGTGACCTAAATTTATTATCGATGTTCATTTACCAGTTTTTTAATCTGCAATTACATATTTAATTTCAAATCTAAAATCTTTAAATCAATTAAAATTCATTCCCTCAACATTCAAATAATATATTTTTAATGCAATTTCACCGGTTGTTGTAATTGTTTCATTAGTAATATTAAAACTTGAATAGTTGATTTTAATTGTGTTTTCTTGATAACCTTTAGGAATATTTCAATTTTTTAATTCTGCCAATATGCTTGTTCTAAATTGATTAAATATTGTTTCTTGTATTTGAGAATTATCTTTTAATTGTTCATTAGTTAAAACATATGTAATTGAATTAACAGTTTCACTAAGTAATTCAAAATAATTTCTTCATGCTGGAATTCATCCATCATCATCATTATTTAGATATGCATTTCTTAATGTTTGTAATATTTGTTCTCGAATTCCTAACATTTCAATTGTAACATTTACTTGACCTGTATAGTCGCTGTTATCTGTTTTAGCATTAATTATTGCTGAACCAGTATTAGTTGTTGTTGCAAGAGTGTATGATGTAACTTCAAGATCACTTTCTATTAATCCAGAAGTTGAATTAACAGCTAAAAAGGCAGTGATTATTTGAACATTATTATTAACAGAATGAATTTTTGTAGTTTTAATTAAATCAGTTAAATTTATTTTTCCTATTATATTAATAGTTACTGAGATACTTCCTGTGTATTTAGTACTATTTGTTTTTGCTTTAACAATTAATTTACCGGTTAAAGTATGGCTTGATGCTATAAATGAACTGATTTCAACATTGCTTTTTAAGTCAGGATATTTTTCTTTATTATTATTTATGAATACATTAAATGCATCATCTTGTATCATGTTTTCTTTGCCTGGAATGGCAGTTTGATTAAGAGTGTTTAAATTTATTGGTGTTATTGGAATTGTTGTATTTGGTGGTATTGTATTTCCATTATGATTTTTATTAATTCCATAGTAAATTCCTAATCCTGTACCTGTACCAATTAAAATAATTGCCAACATTATCATAAAGGTTTCACTTTTTGTATAGTTTTTTTTCTTACTTTTTTCTTTTGAATGAATTTCATTTTTTATATTTGCCATATTTTTTCCCCTTTGCAATTATTTTTATTAAAGGTGTTAATAATACAGCACGACATTATTTAATTTTTATGTAATTTTTTGAAAAGTCTCTTCTTATTTTTATTGTATCATTATTGAAAGTGAGGTAAAGTAATATTTTTGATTTTTTCGCTAAAAAAATGCACTTATAGTTAATTTATATGAAGTGCATTTAAAATTAGAATTTTAATTTATTATTTAATCCATCATTCCTGCTTGATATAAGTTTTTAAAGTGACCTTTTTGATCTTTTAATTCGTTGAAGGTTCCAATTTGAACGATGCCTTTATCTTTTTCTAAAACAAGAATTTGGTCAACATTTTTAATTGTTGATAAACGATGGGCGATAACAATACTTGTTCGGCCAATCATTAATTTATTAAATTGTGCTTGAATTTCTTTTTCAACAATATTATCTAAAGCACTAGTTGCTTCATCTAAAATTAATAGTTCTGGATTTTTTAAAAATACTCGAGCAATAGCAATTCTTTGTTTTTGGCCACCAGATAAGGTAATTCCTCTTTCTCCTAAAATTGTTTTATATTTGTGTGGTAGTTCTTGAATAAAATCATTTAGATTAGCTTTTTTTGCTGCTGCTTCAATATCTGGAAAAGTTACTCCTTTAACACTATAACTAATATTTTCAGTAAAATCACCATATAAAATTTGTGGATCTTGTTCAATATAACCAATATGGCCTAGATAAGTTTTTAAATTAAGATTTTTTAGATTATTATTATTAATTAAAATTTCTCCAAGTTCAGGATCATAGTAACGTAATAGCAATTTGCTAATGGTACTTTTACCGACTCCTGTTGCGCCAACAATCGCATATTTTTTTCCTTTTTCAAAAGTATAAGAAAAGTTTTTTAAAATTCATGGTCCATCAGATTTATAACGAAAACTAACATCATTAAAGATAATATCACCTTTAATTGAGTCAATTTTAATTGCATGTTGAACTTCAGTAATTTTTGGTTCAGCATTAGTAATTTCATTAACACGAATAATGGCGGTTGAAGTCCGAGCTCAGTTACCAATAAATTGAATGCTTTGAATAATTGGAAAGATTAAAGTATTGACAGAGAGCATAAAGGAAATAATTATTTGTGGTTTAATAATTCCTTTACTGGCAAAGATTAAACCAGTTACTAATCCAACAGTATTAATTCCTGTTAGTAATGTTACTAATAAAGCACGAGTGAAACCATCAAAATTAATAGTTCTTTTGGCTGAATTGTAATATCTTTTGTGGCCATCAATTACACGTTTCATTTCATAATCTTTGGTTCCATTACTTTTAATTAATTGCATTGTTCCAATTCGGTCAGTAACATCAGCATTAACTTCAGTATAAACTTTTCTTCATCGGTAATTTAATAAACGAATGATTTGAACATTTAAAACAGCTAAAATTAAAATCACAATAATGATTCCTAAAACAATTAATGACATTTGTCAGTTAATTGAAAAAGTAACTATAATTCCCCCAATAAATGTCACAACTGAGCTTAAAAATGATAACGGGATTGCTTGCATATTATCACCAATAATTTCAGTATCACTAATTAGTTTTGTTAATGAATCACCAATTTTATTATCTTCGTAATATGACATATCAAGATCTAATAAATGTTTGATAACTTTATTACGATATTCAATTTCAATCTTAACACCAATAACACCACCAGCAACATTTCGTAAATACATTAAAATTCCTGATGCTACTTGTAAAGAAATTAAGATATAAGCTAATTGTAAAATTTTACTTTCAATAAATTCACCATCAATTAAATATTGATTAGTAATTTTTGGCATAACTACTGTCATTAAAGAAGAAAGGATTGTTGCTAAAATCGCAATTGTATAAAGTCAAGGATATTTTTTGAAATATTTAAAAATAGTTCGCAAGAAACCAGATTTTTTAACTTTAATTTCAGAATAGCCTTCTGTTAATTTTTCTCGTTTTTTCTTTTTAGGTCGTTGCTTTTTTTTACTCATATTATATAAATTCCTTTCACTATTTATTTTACTTGTTTTTTATGCCATGTTTGGTAAATTGAATTAAATTCTTCTGTTAAAGGAAGTTTTCTTGCTGCTAAACTTACTTTTAAAATTTCTAAATATTTGCTGAAAGCTAATGCTAAATTCTTTTGTGCTAACTTTCTTAATTCATTAACACCAGAATAATTTCTTTCAGGTGAAATTTTATCAGCTAAAAGAACAATTAATTCTAATTTAGTCATTTTTACTGCACCACTAGTATGATTAAAAATAGCACTAATAATTTCTTTATCTTGATATTTTAAATGATGTTGTAAATATAAAGCACCAGCATAACCATGATAAAGATTAAATGGCGCTGATAAACCTTTTGGATAATATTGTTTAAGATAATTAATTAATTTTTCTTTTGGTCATTGTTTAGCGATGTCGTGATAAGTTCCGGCAATTAAAGCTTTTTCTGGATTTTCATGGTGTTTAATTGCTAATTTTTTTGCAGTTTCGCCAACATTTAAACAATGTTGATATCGCTCATTAGTAAGATGAAATTTTAATCGTTCTTTGTAATAGACTAAATTATCATTAATATAATTAATGACATCTTGATTTAAAAGATCAATATTTTCTCCAGTACGAATTTTAGAAGAACTAATATTATTAGGTAATTCAAGAGTTAAATTTTGACAATGATATTTTTCCATTAAACTAATACTTGGTTGAAAATTAGGACGATTAATAACAATAAATTTTACTAAAGTAATTAGTTGATGAATATCTTTTCATTTATTTAATGAAAGTAAATTATCAGAGCCAATAATAAAGGAAAATTCAGTATCTGGATACTTTTTCTGAAATGCTTTAATTGTATCAATTGTATAGTTAACTTTTTCTTTTGTTGTTAATTCATATTGATTTAATTTTAGTCAAGAAAAATCTTGAATTGCTAATTTAATCATAGCAATTCTTTGTTTCGTTGTGGCACTAATATTAGTTTTTAAAGGATTTAATTTTGTTGGTAAAATTCATACTTCGTCTAGTTTTAATTTTTTATAGGCTGCTTTAGCAATTTCAATATGTTGATTATGAATTGGATCAAATGTTCCACCAAGAATCCCAATTTTTTTCACTGATACTTTCTCCTTTAATCTTTAAGTTTTAATAAACTTTCTTTATTAAAATCTTTATTATGAATCATAGTAATTTCTTCTTTATATGGTGGTTTATTATTAATTCATGGTGTTTCTAAAATTTTAGTTTTTTTAATAAGTAATGGGTGATAAATGATTTTCATTAAAGCATCAAAACCAATTTTGCCAAGTCCTAAATTTTCATGACGATCTTTATGGCTATTTAATCCGAATTTTGAATCGTTAATATGTAATGCTAAAATTTTATCAATTCCAATTAATTGGTCAAATTCTTTAATGATATTTTCTAAATTATTAACAATATCATATCCTGCATCATATAAATGACAAGTATCTCAGCAAACGCCAATTAATGATTTATTTTTAACATTATTAATAATATATGCTAAATCTTGAAAGATACTACAAGTTTCAGAGCCTTTACCTGCCATTGTTTCTAAGGCAATTTTGACAGTTTGATTAGTAAAACAAGCAGCATCTAATCCTTTAACAATTTGCTTTAAAGCAAGTGTTTTGTCAGCACCAACAGCACTTCCTGGGTGTAAAACTAAAGTACTAACACCAATTTCTTGACAGCGTTTTAATTCTTTTTGTAATAATTCAACGGAAAATTCGAAAGTACTTGGTTTAATAGTATTAGCTAAATTAATAATATAAGGGGCATGGACAATAATATTATTAATGTTAATTTTTGTTTTTGCTAATTCCTCGTGAAATTCTTTTAATAATAAATCTTTAATTGGTTTACGAACAGCATTTTGTGGTGCTCCTGTATAAATCATAAAAGCATTAGCTTGATAGTTAAGTGCTTCTTGTAAAGAACCAAGAAGATATTTTGGTGCTTTCATTGCCACATGACAACCAATAATCAGTTTATTATCCATTATTTTACTCCTATAATTTAATCTATATTTTCTTGTGTCTTGCTTTTTTTGCTTGTTGTTTTTTAGTGATTTTATCAATTTTTATCATTTTTGTTTTGAATTCTTTTTTATAACCTGGTTTTATGTTTTTATTTGTTTTTGTTGTTTTAAAACGATTAATTGTTTGAAGTGCTAATTTACTTTTAGCAATTTCTTTTGAATTATTAGCTAAACTAGTTTCTTTAACTAATTGATTGTTTTTAATTTTATAATACTCAATATTAATATTATACTTTTTAATTTCTTGAATTTGTTTTAAATCAGTATCATCATAAAATAAATAAGAAATTCCCGTTTGGTTGTTTCTTGCAGTTCTACCTGCTCGGTGTAAATAATAAGTTAAATCATAAGGTAATTGTCAAGAAATAATATGAGAGATACCAGGAATATCAATCCCTCTGGCACTAATATCAGTTGTGACAATATATTGATAATCAAGATTATTAATTCTTTTAAAAATTTGTTTCCGATTTCTTGGTGTTAAGTTACTATGTAATACAGCTGTTTTTTTATTATTGTCAATTAATAATTTACTAATTGTTGTGATTTGCTCTTTTTTATTAACAAAAATTAATACTAAGTAAGGATTAATTAAATTGACTAATTGTAATAATTGTTCCTTTCTTTTACTAATTGGGCAATTAATAAAAATATGTTCAATTTTTGGTGCATTATTTTTGTGATTTAGATTAACAATTTTTGGATTACTAAAATATTTTTTTAAAAATATTTCTAATTCTTGATTAATTGTTGCTGAGAATGCCAAACATTGAATTTTTTCATTACTTTTCTGCATTAGAAAATCTAAATCATTAATAAAACCGAGTTCAAATAACATATCACATTCATCTAAAACTAATATTTTTGCTGTTGTAATATTTAATCAACGCTCTTGATACAAAGTTTTTAATCGTGTAACTGTACCAATGACAATTTCTGGTTCGTTAGTAGTTGTTTTTTCTTTTGGTAATTCATTACCACCAACAAAACATGCTGCTTTGATTGCTTGATTTTTAATTAATGTTTTAGTAACAGTAAAAATTTGTTGTGCTAATTCTCTTGTTGGGACAATGATAACTGCTTGAACTTTTTTATTTGCTTCAATTTTATTTAAAATTGGAATTAAAAATGCATGAGTTTTACCTGTGCCAGTTGCACTTGAAACAATTAAATTGTCACCACGAGCAATTAATGGCATTACTTTTGTTTGAACTTCAGTTGGGTTAAGAAAATTATTATTAATTAATGTTTTAGTAATTCAAGGTTTAAGATTAAAATTATTTCATGACATTTTTTCACCCGTTTCATTTAATATTTTATCTTAAATTTGCTAAAAGTTTTCTTTTTTTTATCTTATAATTATTCTTATAAAGTATTAAAACAAAAATATGGAGGGAAAGCGATGAGTTTCAAATTTAAATGCCCTAACTGTAACTATGTAATTACTGAAGCAGATTTTAATAAAAATGAACAAATTTTAAGTCACTTAAAAGAAAATTTTAAGGCTCATGAAAGCAATTATCTTAAAGAACTAGAAACGAAGTTAATTGCTCGGTACAAAATTGAAGAAGATAAAGCAATAAAATCAGCTTTAATTACCAAAGAAAATGAATTATTAAAATCAAATCAAAAAGAATTAGATAAATTGAATCAAGTTATAGCTAATCAAAAATTAGATTTAGAAAAAAAATTGTCACAACAAGCAAATCAATTGCATCAAGTAAAAAATGATGAAGTTTTTATTTTAAAACAAGAAATTGATAAATTAAAAAATGATCATGAAACGCAAAAGTTAGTATTAGAAAAATCTTTAGCAGCAAAAGAAAATGAAATCTTAAGAGCAAAGCAAAAGCAATTAGATGAATTAAATCAAATTATTGCTGATCAAAAAAATCAATTGAAAAATAGTGATCTTATTTTAAAGAAAACTTTAGCAGAATCTGAAAATCAGTTAAATCAGGCAAAGAATAATGAAATTTTTAATTTAAAACAAGAAATTAGTAAATTGAAACAAGAGCATGAAGCACAAAAAATAATGTTAGAAAAATCATTGGCAACAAAAGAAACTAATTTATTAAAGTCACATCATGAACAATTAAATCAATTGCATCAAATTATTGCCGATCAAAAAAATAAACTTGAAACTAATCGTTTAGAATTAACAAATAGTTTGTCACAACAAGAACTTAAATTTACACAATTAAAAGATAGTGAAGCTTTAAAATTAAAAAACCAAATTCAAGAATTAGAAAAAGCAAATTTACAATTTAGAGTAATTCAAAATAAAACTAAAGGTGAAAATTTTGAACATGAAGTTGAAAAAGAATTAAGAAAAATTTTTGAACCTGATGATGTTATTTCTAAAATTACTGATCAGGATAAAAAAGCAGATTATTTACAGGAAGTAAGACAAGATAATACAATTATTGGCAAAATTGTTTATGAAGTTAAGAATGCTGAATGAAGTAATAATTGAGAAAAAAAATTAGTTGATGACATGGCAAAACAAGGTTCTAAGTATGGAATTTTAATTGCAACTAGTTTTAATAATAAATATGCAGGAATTCCTTTTAAACGCTCAGATTATAATCCAAATATTTACCTAACTGATAGTGAAAGTTTTTATTTTGTTGGTCAAATTTTAAGAACTTTAATTAAAATTGAATATCGTTTAGATAGTAATCGTGATAAGACTAATTATAGTGAAAAAATTAGTCAGTTTAATGAATGAAAAGAACTTGAATTACCAAAGTTAGATACAAGTCTTAATGATAGTTTACAAAAAATTGATGACTTAGCAGATTCAATTAGTCGAAGTGCTGAAAAAATTAAAAAAGAAAAAGCAAAAGTTTATAAAAATTGAATTAAAAACATTAAAGATTATTTAGACAATTTTATTTTTTAATTTTAAAAGAAGTAATTCTGTTAAAGAATTACTTTTTATCTAATTAAAGTTCAAAGTTGGTTAGACAATCCTTGTTAAACCAAAAGCATGCTTTTTTATGTTAGTATAAAAATAGATTATTTTTTAATTTTCTAAAAGAAAAGGTGTAATAGATGGATAAGTATGATGTAATAATTATTGGTGGCAGGAATTATTGGTATTGCAATTTGTGATGAATTAGCAAATCAAGGTTATAAAGTAGCAGTTTTGGAAAGAAATCCGAATCTTGCTGAAGAAACTACTGCTGGTAATTCTGGAATTATTCATGGTGGCTTTGATCCAGAACCTGGAAAAGTCAATGCTTTTTTAAATTTACAAGGAAGAAAATTATATGAAACAAAATGATTTAAAGAGTTGGATTTTCAATGAAAGAAAACTGATTCTTTAGTACTTGCTTTTAATCAAGAAGAAGATCAAGCAATCAAAAACCTTTATCTTCGTGGACTTAAAAATGGTTTATTAAAGTCGGAATTAAAAATTTTGAAACCAAAAGAATTATTAAATTTAGAACCAAATCTTAATCCAAAGATTACTTCAGGTTTAATATGTACTAGTTCTTATATTGTTGACCCAGTTATGTTAACATATAGTTTATGAGCACGAGCAAAAGCAAACAAAGCGCAGTTATTTTTAAATCATCAGGTTATTGCTATTAAGAAAATTGAGCAAGGATTTAGTGTGCAGGCATTAATAAATAATAAAGAAGTAACATTTTTTGCTAATCAAGTTATTAATGCTGCCGGCCATTATGCTGATCAAGTTGCGCAAATGATTGATGCTCAAAATTTCCATTTAAAAACAAGAAGAGGACAATATTGTATTCTTGAAAAAACTGAAGCAAAAATGATTAATAATCATGTTATTTTTTTGATTCCATCAAAAGTTGGTAAAGGTGTAATTGTTGCGCCAATGCCTGATGGTCACATTTTAGTTGGACCAACAGCTGAAGATAATGTTGCCAAAGAAGACACACGACTAGTTGATTTAAGTTTGATTCCAAAAATTCAAGCATTAGGTCAAAAGATTATTCCCAAATTAAATATCAACCGAATTAGTAAAATTCAAAGTGGTTCCAGACCAATTTCTCAAGAAACTGATGATTTTGTTATTGAATATGCTAATAATAATCAAAATTTTATTAATATTGCTGGTATTAAATCGCCAGGGTTAAGTTCAGCTCCAGCAATTGCTTTAAAAGTAGCAGATATGATTAAAAAATTAAATGAGGTGAAATAAATGCCAGAAGTAGCGCAAGTCATTGTTGGTGAATTAGTTGGAACATTTTTATTAATTTTATTAGGTAATGGCGTTGTCGCTAATGTTGCTTTAAGAAGAACCCTTGGTAATAATGGTGGTTGAGTTGCTGTTAGCTTTGGTTGAGGTTTTGCCGTTGGTATTGCCGCTTTATTAAGTGGTATTTCTGGGGCACACTTAAATCCCGCTGTAACAATTGGTTTATTAATTGCTAATAAACATGGTGCTTTTGTTGCTGGTAAATTTGTTTATGCACCACTTTACATTGTAATGCAATTTTTAGGAGCAATGTTAGGGCAATTACTTGTCTATTTAGCATATTTTAAACAATATCAAACCACGATTGAAAAGGATAAAATTTTAGCAACATTTTCAACAAAACCAGTTAATCGTAGTTATGGTTGAAATATTGTCACAGAAATTATTGCTACTTTTGTTCTAATGTTAATTGTCGCAGGAACGATGGTGATTAAGAACTTGATGAGTATACCATTTACTGGGTTTAATAATGTAACAACAGCAATTATTTTAGCAATTGGTGTCACAGTAATAGGTTTAGGGTTAGGTGGACCAACAGGTTTTGCGATTAATCCTGCTCGTGATTTAGGACCAAGAATTATTCATGCAATTTTACCAATTAAAAGTAAAGGTAGTTCAGATTGACAATATTCATGAGTTCCTTGCGTTGGACCAATTATTGGTGCTGGTCTTGCTGGTGGATTAGTTCGTCTACTTAACATTTTTTAATTAAAAAATTAGAATTTAAAAAACTAGGAGAAATAAAATATGGCTGATACTGAAAAATATATTATGGCTTTAGATGAAGGAACATCAAGTTGTCGCACTTTAATTATTGATAAAAAAGGTGCAATTAAAGGTCTTAATAAGATTGAAATTTTGCAACAATATCCCCAAGGTCAATCAGGTTGAGTGGAACACGATCCAATTGAAATTTGAAATAGTCAACTAACAACAATGATTCAAGCTTTGAATAAAAGTAAGATTAATTCTAATCAAATTACGGCAATTGGTATTACTAATCAAAGAGAAACAACGGTAGTTTGAAATCGTGAAACAGGATTACCAGTTTATAATGCTATTGTTTGACAAGATCGACGCACAGCACAATATTGTGAAAGTTTAATTAAAAAAGGTTGAAAAGAAAAAATTCGCAAAAAAACTGGTTTATTACTTGATGCTTATTTTTCGGCAACTAAAATTAAATGAATTTTAGATAATGTTCCCGAAGCAAAACAATTAGCACAAGAAGGTAAATTAGCTTTTGGAACAATTGATTCATGATTAATTTATAAAATGACTGCAGGAATTAATACTGAAGAAGCTGTTCATGTGATTGATATTACTAATGCTTCAAGAACAATGTTATTTAATATTAATACTAATTCATGAGATCAAGAATTATTAACATTATTTGAAATTCCAGAAAGTATTTTGCCAAAAGTAGTTCCAAGTTCGGGATTGATTGGAAAAACTTATCCTGGAATGTTATTTAAAAATGATGGAACTAGTATTCCAATTTGTTCAGCAATTGGTGATCAACATGCCGCTTTATTTGGTCAATTATGTTTAACTCCTGGTGAAATTAAAACGACTTATGGTACAGGTTGTTTTATTATGATGAATATTGGCAAAAAACCAATATTATCAGATAACAATTTACTAACAACAGTTGCTTATCAATTAGAAAATCAAGCACCAGTTTATGCTATTGAAGGTTCAGTTTTTATTGCTGGGGCAGCAATTCAATTTTTACGAGATTCATGACGAATGTTATATCGTTCTGATGAAAGTCTTTGATATGCTGATATTATTGATCCACATGATCAACAACGAGTTTATTTTGTTCCTGCTTTTGTTGGTTTAGGTGCTCCTTACTGAGACTCAACAGCCAGAGGAGCAATCTTTGGTTTAGAACGAGCAACGAAACGAGAACATATTGTAAAAGCAACATTAGAATCTTTAGCTTATCAAACTTATGATATTATTCGAGTTATGAAAGAAGATATTAAAAAATTAGTGAAAAAGAACTTTAAAATTAGAATGAAAGTTGATGGCGGAGCAAGTAATAATAGTTATGTGATGCAATTTCAAAGTGATATTAGTAATACAAGTTTAATTAAACCAAAAAATATTGAAACTACAGCAATGGGTGCAGCTTATCTTGCTGGTCTTGCAATTGGTTTTTGAAAAAATCTTGATGAAATTAAAAAGATTTATCAATTGGAAAAAGAATATCATCCAATTATGGAAGCAGCAAAAGCTAAAATTCTTTATAAAGGCTGACAAGAAGCAGTAAAGCGAACAAGAAATTGAACAACAGCAATTGAATAATAAAAAAACTAGTTCAATAACTAGTTTTTTTTATGATGTTTTTGCTTTTTTGGTTTCTTTCGTTTGCTAAATCAAGCATTAATTTTATGATGGTGTTGCTTTTTTGGTTTCTTTCACTTGGCAAATCAAGCATTAATTTTATTCTTTCGTTTGCTAAATCAAGCATTAATTTCTTCATTGAATGTCATTAAAGCTAAGCCGATTAAGATTAAAGCAGTCCATAATCAATAAAATCAAGGTAAATCAGCAGTGTTAATTCTTGGAATTAATAAGTTACCAAGAATTTGTAATACTGGTGTTCAAATTAGCATTGTTAATTGTGTTGCTAGAGCATAAGTACCTGATGATAATTGAATGGTTCTAAAGTAAATTAATCGCCCTAATCCCATAATAATCCCTGAAGCATAAATTAATAATGCTAGTCAATGATAAGAATCAAAAGTCGTTTTAAACATTGCTCAGCCACTATATCATGGTTGTTGATCAATAACAGTTGCGATTGGTAAAGCAATAATTAACATTGCTCAGAAGCTAATAAATGATTTAACACTGACAATTTCATAGTTTGTTAGTTTTATTTTATTACTATGGAGAAAGTAATCACTAATTAAACTTTCAAAAGCATAAATAAAGGCGCCAACAAAAGCAAGACAAACACCAACAATTGATTTTCAAGTAATATTTGGTGCAATAAAGAAATAATTTATTAGCATTCCAAACGTAAATAATGTTGTAATAATCAAAGAAACTAAACCAACATGATTGATTTTTTGTTTTAAAATAAAGTGACTTAAAATCATACAATAAATTGGAGCAGTATTTAAAATAATATTCCCAATTGTTCCATCATTTAAGAATAGTGAGGTAATCATTAATAATGCCATTGTAAATGGACCAGCAAGAACTCCAACTAAAGCAACAATTCACACTTGGAGGTTTTTTAATTTATTAAAAATATCAGCAATACTTAATGAAATTCCAACGAAAAGAGCATAAAAAAAAGGTGCAATTAAAGTAAAATTTAATCAGATAATTTCCTGTTTTTGAATTGCTTTTCATTTTTCAAAACCATTTCTAACTGATACAACAATAAAAGACATTAATTCTTGAATTGTGGCAATAAAGATTGGATAAAGAATTACTAATGGATTATCATCAAAGAAAAAAATGAATAAAGGTGCTAACGAGTAAAAGACAGCTGAACTTACTCCTAAGCCACCAGCAAGGACTAATTTACTTGTCTTTTTTTTAGTAGTTAAATCATGTTTTTTCGATTGTGATTTCTGCTTTGTTGGCATATTTTTTCCTTGGATTTTAGTTTTCTTTATTATTATCTCATTTTTCAATCCCTTGCGTGATTTTTGACTGAATTTGCTTTGCTAAATTAACTGAAGCAATTTGCATAAATTGTTGTGGTTCTAAAGGTTTATGAAAAACAACATGAATTGTTTTTCTTCCTTTAAATTTTTTGTCAAAAATTTGATAAGAGTTAATAATTGAAACGGGCAAGATTGGCACATATGCTTGATATGCTAATTTTAAAGCACCTGGCTTAAATTCTTGCATTGTTTGAGCGTGACTTCTTGTTCCTTCTGGGAAAATTACCATTGTTCTTCCAGGGTTACGAATTAATTCTTTTGCTTCTTTAAAAACTTCAAGCGCATTTCGCGGGTCTTTACGATCAATAAATAGAACATCAATTAAGAAAATGAATCTTCTAGCAATGTGATTTTGTTTTAATTCTTCTTTTGCAATGAAACCTAAAGGAGCAAACTGACTGTAATCATTTAATGATAATAAAATTATAAAATCAAAATTAGATTGATGATTAGCTACTAGAACACAACCTTTATGTTTTGGTCAATTTTCAATATCATGACTAACAATTTTAACATCATAAAGTCAACGGATATATTTTGTTTTCTTTTTTAATCAAACATATCGTTTTGATTCAGGAACTATTGCTGGATCTTTTAAGACTTTCTTTGTCATTGAACCCATTTTTAAATAAATTAATAATAAATAAGGTCATGTTAATAATACTTTTCATCAATTCATACTTAAAATCCTTTATTCCTTTCGTTGATAAATATAAGCAATGAATTCTGGATAATCAGTTTTTTTAATTTCTTTAAATTTTGAAAAGTCAAGAATCGGAAATTTTAAATTTCCCGGAAATTTTTCTTGCTTTTCTTTAATAATAGAAACATATAAAAAATCGGCATCTTTGAAAGTTTGCTGGTAAATTTTAGCTCCACCAATTACTCATAATTCATTTTTGGGATTTTTATGATATTTTTTAATAATTTCAGATAAATTATTACTAATGATACAATTTTGATTAGCAAATTTTTGGTATTTGTCTGGTTCAGAAGTAATAATAATATTATAACGATTTTTTAATGGTTTTCCAATACTCAAAAAAGTTTTTGAACCCATCAATACGGTTTTATTAATTGTTAAAGTTTGAAAATAGTGCATTTCACTTTTAATATTTCACGGCATTTTATCATTATTAGCAATAATTCCTGATTTAGTCATTGCTCAAAGTAAGTAAATCATTTCTTTTATCACTCTAAACTGCTACAGGTGCTTTAATTGTTTCATCAGGATAATAGTCAACAATTTCAAAATCTTCAAACTTAAAATCAAAAAGATTTTTAATTTTAGGATTAATAATAATTTTTGGTAATGGTTTTGGTTTTCTTGTTAATTGGGTATTAATTTGTTCTAAATGATTTAAATAAATATGAGCATCTCCTAAAGTATGGACAAATTCTCCTACTTGATAACCAAGAACTTGGGCAATCATCATTGTTAACAAAGCATAAGAAGCAATATTAAATGGTACACCTAAGAATATGTCGCCACTTCTTTGATAAAGTTGACAAGATAATTTTTTATTTTCACTAACATAAAATTGAATTAAAGTATGACAAGGTGGTAATGCCATATTATTAATTTCTTGTGGATTTCATGCTGATAAAATATGTCTACGAGAAAAGGGGTTTGTTTTTAAATTAGTCATTAATTCTTGTAATTGATCAATGCCATTAAAATTTCTTCATTGTTTGCCATAAACAGGACCTAAATCACCATATTTTAAAGCAAATTCATGATCGTTACTAATGCGATAATTAAATTCTTTTAAAGTTTCTTGATGATAAGACTTTATTTTTGTATATTTTTTGTAAGGTCAAGCACTTCAAATATAAACTTTATTTTTTACTAGATATTCAATGTTAGTATCACCAGAAATAAATCATAATAATTCATGAATAATTGCTGGTCAATGGATTTTTTTTGTTGTTAATAATGGAAAGCCTTGATTTAAATCAAAACGCATTTGATAACCAAATGAAGAAATTGTTCCTGTATTAGTACGATCTTGTTTTTTTTGACCATTTTTTAAAACATAACGACATAATTCTAAATATTGTTCCATATTGTTATTACTCCATTTCTTAATATTCATTTGCTTTTAAATTATTATACTAGTTTTTTTTGTTTTGCTTTTTAAAAGTACTTATTAATAAAAAAATTATTACCATTTAAACTAGTAATAATTAATCGGAA